>Ga0114129_10009836_pt1 | contig 13638 bp, 15 predicted proteins | sample RhiMetdeltSRZDD1_FD_80071 | JGI IMG/M metagenome (GOLD analysis project Ga0114129, IMG submission 80071) | Populus rhizosphere microbial communities from Tennessee, USA - Rhizosphere MetaG P. deltoides SRZDD1 (version 2) (version 2) | ecosystem: Host-associated > Plants > Roots > Rhizosphere >...
TCGGCGCAAGCGAAAGCGACTGCCAACCTGAGGTTCACGACTATGTATTAGAAAATGGCGATCAACTGTTGTTATGCACCGACGGCCTCACAGATCTGGTAGAAGACGATCTTATTGAAGCAGTTCTAAACAAGGAGACTCCGGCCGTGGTTGTTTGCCGGAACCTTGTAGATCTCGCTTTAAGTAATGGTGGTCGTAACATTGTTACCACGATTGTTGCCCGGTACTTCATTCCAGATCTGTAATCCATCGCTTGGAATCGCAACAACAATTAGAGGAAAAGCGCGCTTCCGAACGCGTAAGGTTGTTGTGACTGTATTTGCCACAGAAAAGAGACACAAAAACGTCGGCTGAGTGCGCGTCGTTGGCATGCGTTTTGTAGTATCTCCATGACGTCATCTCCAGATTGTTTTAATGCCAAGGGATTGACATGGGGAAGTTCAAAATCGGCGACAGGGTGGAGATTAGAGGAGACACACAGAGTTACATTCTGGTGGATCCCGCGAAGACTTACACCGGAGTCGTCATCGGGATGGGGGATGGTCAATTAATCGTTCGGCTTGATGAGCCGGTGGTTCGTGGTCCGGGGCAGTTTCAAGAAGTCAGTGTGGACGCAAGAACGGCGCGATTGGCGAGCCCACGTAAGACCAATAGCAGTTAACAAATGATCAATTCTCACAAGATTGTTATGTTCTGAAATTGCTCTTGACTTTACTCAAAACGGAGCGCTACTGTGCGCTCTCCACAAACGGAAGCTCCTTTGACGAAACTTACGGTCGTCAAATTGCCTTCAGTCCTCGCACCCAAATACTTGGGTCCGTAAGTAGTTCAAATCTCTTCCAGGTCGCCTATGAGGCAACGGTCGAGAAGTATTGGCCTATCAGCTGCCTCAACACTGTTGTTGGCAGTAGTGCCGAAGTGTCCGCTTTGCTGGATCGCTTTGATGAGCACCATTGGTGTTACATGGCCCGTCAGCTCCGGATGGTTGCGTTCGTTTGTGGTCGCGTTTGCGCTTGTACCATTAGGACTATTACTTCTTTACGCCTATCAGTCACACGACTACCGTCCCTTTATTCTGGGACTCATCGCGGCGACTGCGCTTTACGTGTTTAAGTTTGGTCTGGCACTTGATGCGGGAATGTATTTGAGTGGCGCAACTTTGTTTGGCGCGACTTTGTGGAGCGCGAAGCTCAGTAGTCAGCAATCAAACGAACCACGTTGCTTTTGGAGTGCGGTGACTTGTCACGGTTTTAATCCGCCGCGAATTGTCGCGGACAATGCCACCAGTATTTGCAAGGACAAGTCGGCCCAAGCCAAAGAGGTGAGAGGTCGCTGCACTCCAAACGGAGGTCTTCGATGGCTAGTCTGACAGTGCGCAAAAATATCGAGAGTCTTTCGCCGCCAGAGTTAGAAGCGCTACGCGACGCATATCTTAGAGCGCAATCGATCTGGGATAATCGCGGCTACAACTATTTCGCCGGGCTTCATGGCATACCGAATTGGTATTGCAGTCATCACGATCGGTCCGTTCGCTCGGTACAGAATGCAAGGCTTTTCTTGCCCTGGCATCGCGCTTATCTGCTTTACTTCGAACGAGCGATACGTGATCAGGCCGATCCCGAAGCGAAGGTTGGTTTGCCCTGGTGGGATTGGACGTCACCTACCTCACACATCATTGGTGTTCCCGCTGCCTTCGCTACGCCCTCAATAGGCGGTCAATTCAATCCGCTGTTCCAAGCTGCTATCTACGCTCCCGCTGCAAATCCTCCGATCTGGCGTTGGACTAGACGCTTCCCTGGAGATCCGCGGTGGCTTCCTACTCCGGCACTCATCGAGAGTCTGTTGAATCTTAGTCAATTCAACGATTTCTCTATTCAACTCGAAGACATTCACGATTATATTCACGGTTGGGCCGGAGGCAACAACGGGCAGGTTGGAGGAGACATGGGGAATCTGGGCACGGCCGCATGGGATCCGCTCTTCTGGGCACATCACTGCGTGATCGATCGCATCTGGTACATGTGGCAGCTGCGTCAGGGAGTAAACAACATCTCGCCCGAGTTACTGCCAATTGTGCTGCAACCCTTCGCGTTAACTGTGCAGGATGTATTGAACGTCAACGCTCTTGGATACGAATATGCAATTTCAAAAGTGGTGATTCAATAGACAGGGAGCATAACCATGTCTCAGCAGAGACCATATCAACCGCAACCGCCGGCGCGCATAGGTCAGGCTATGTATGCGCCAGGCAAAGTTTATCGGTCGACTACGCCACTGCCGGTATCAAATGTGCCCGCCGAGTTCGTGCGTGCTGATCTTGAATTCATCGGGGTGGACCATTCGGGTCCATCCTTCGAAGCGCGCGTGTTTGTAAACAATCCGAACGCCGACATAAACACGCCACCAACAGAGGCGTATGGCTACGCTGGATGTTTCAATGTTTTCGGACATGGGGGTTGCTTTGGTGACGTTGGTCACTGCGACGTTTCACAGAAACAGGACAACTTTGATCCGCGACCTTCGAGTCCGCTGCTTCCGATGAAGAAGGTTGTGATTGCCACGTCGGCGATTAGAAATGCGTTGGCTCGACGCGCAGATATAAACGTAACTGTCGTTCCGATCATCAAAAGTTGGACGGAGAAGACAGAGCTGGATAACGTCTTGAAGTTTGATCACATTAACCTTATTACCTATAGATAACCTGTGATCAAACGCGATTCATACATGAACGTAAGTTAATGGAAAGGCCGAATAATTTGATTTTTATGGGTCTTTAGTCTTTTTACTCAGCTCAGGGTCCCAGCTCAATGCAGGCTTCAGGGCTGTCCTCGCTAACTCTGATCGATAAGAAGCTTTCGCAATAGGTCTGAACGACTGGTTATGGTGATTTGCACGCGAACCAACGCATGTCTCAGGCCGCCGTCACAACTTGTCGATCGACGATACCTCGCTAAAACGAAAGCTAACGACGCCGCATTGACGCAATTTAGTTATGCGCCAAGCAGTCATTCGATTACTTGATTTTTACGATGCGCACAGCAATGCTGCGTCGTTAATTCCCATCCTTATGCGGGCCGCGGCTGTTAAGCGAGTCTCATGCAAGGTGTCTCACGACTGCGCGATCGAGGGAGTTACCGATCTTCCGGAGGGGTGCGCGAAGTCGGATGATCTGTTTATCATTCTGTTGCCAGCCACACTGCAGGCGAAGGCAATTTCAATTCTCAAGTCACTGAAAAAGGAATTCACTCGCGCATCGACCGCGATTGTGCTCGAGGTGGAAGAACCAGATTGCGTCACGCAGTTGATGCGCCACGGCGTTGATGAATTCTTTGTTCCCCCTTTTAGACCCATCGACATATTGCCGCGCGTAAACCGATTACTCGAGCGTGTGGGTCCAGAAGATAGATTGGTTGAGATCGTTAAGAGCAGAGTCGGCCTGCGACAACTTGTGGGCGAGAGCCCGCTATTTGCGGATCAGTTGAAAAAGATCCCGCTCGTCGCAAAATTCAACACTCAGGTTTTGATCCTCGGCGAAACAGGTACGGGAAAAGAATTATGCGCGCGTGCTATCCACTATTTGAGTCCACGTTCGAGCAGGCCTTTCGTGCCGATTAACTGCGGCGCCGTCCCCGTAGAGTTGGCGGAAAACGAACTGTTCGGTCACGCTCGAGGCGCATTTACAGGCGCGGCAAGTTCGCGCAGGGGTTTAATCGAAGACGCAGAAGGCGGCACTCTCCTTCTTGATGAAGTTGACTGCCTGCCCCTGCTCGCGCAGGTAAAACTTCTTCGGTTCCTACAGGAGAAAGAGTTTCGACCTTTGGGTTCTACGCGAATCCGGCATGCCGACGTGCGCGTAATAGCGGCTGCTAACAGTAACCTTGAAGATGCAGTTAAGACTGGACGGCTGCGAGAGGATCTCTTTTATCGATTGAACATCGTCCCCATCGAGTTGCCACCGTTAAGACAGCGCACAGAGGACATACCTATTCTCGCCAGACACTTTCTTCGACGATACGAAAATGAATTTGGTAAGGAGCTGACTGGTTTCTCAGCGAAGGCGATACATGCCCTGATGGTCCATACGTGGCCAGGCAACGTGCGTGAGCTTGAACATGTGATCGAGCGTGCAGCAGTGCTAGCGCAGGATCGGACGATTCACCGGCGCGATCTTGTGCTGCCGAATGGTGACCTTCGTGACGAGCAACAATCATTGCGGTGCGCCAAGGCGAAACTGATTGAAAAGTTTGAGAAGACATATATTCAAGGTTTGCTCGCGGCTCACGACGGCAACATCACGCGAGCTGCACAAGCAGCACAGAAGAACCGCCGCGCATTTTGGCAACTGATTCGTAGACATCAAATAGATGTGCAACGCTTCAAGCCGAATGGTTCAATGAAGCTGTAGACTTGACTCATTTCTTGAGGGTCACGTGTTGTGATCCGGTAACAACCTAAAATCTCCAATAGTCCTTCTCTCACCTTATCGTCTCCCAATTCCACTGGGCTGGACTGATCCAATCGCGCGTCAAAACCAATTTTGCGGGTCTTCACAGGTAGGGCATCTTCCTGTTTCTTGTAGGACAAAACTGTCCACCTGTTTTTGCCAAGAAATAATCTGGTTTTGCGATGGTTAATTCTGATCGGGGCAGGACAAATATGTCCTGAAAGGTATAGGTGTCGAATTGCGAAAGGCGCTGATTTTCGCTTCGGTTCAAGACTTGCTCTACCGCGAAGCTGAACTTGAAAGACTTTCTCGAAAGGCAGCGATGTGCCTGCTCGAAAAGGAAGAGATTGCCCGCGCTATCCTCGGCTATCTCGTGCGCAACCCCAAGGCGCAAGACACGCTGCCCGGAATCATTGAGTGGTGGTTATTGGACCATCAGATTCGAACGCGAACCGCAGAAATAAAGAGGGTAGTTGATGAATTGGTGGCAGAGAGGCTGATCCTTAAGCGCAGAGGCACCGACTTGCAGCATCACTACCGGATCAACCCGAGAAGACAACGTCGAATCGCGGCCCTGATCGAAGAGAGAGCCAACTCCAGATCACACGTTTCTCACCGTCGCAGCGATTTATAGGACAGGGAGATCACACATGGCTGACAACAAGACGAACGAATACAACCCGAACCCCAAAGGCGAGGGTTCCGGCGGACAATGCGGACAGCACGGCTCGCCTTCGGAGTACACACAGCCGGGCGATCAACCTCAAGGTTACTGGCAGCCGCCGCAGTCGTCCGGCTACCAAAATCAGCCGCCGGGCTATCCGCCGCCTGGTTATCCGAAGCCGCCCACTGGAGAACAGCCACCGGGTTATCCGGTACCACCGAATCCTGAACCTCCTACGGGCTATCCGGCTCCGCCGCCAGGATATACGTCGCCTCCTCAAGGCCAGCAACCCCCAGGTTATCCACCGCCACCTGATTATCCGCAGCCGCCGGAACAGCCACCAGGTTATCCGCCGAGTTATCCATCACCAGGCTATCAGTCGCCGCACGGTGCGGGAGCTCCGCCAGCGGGATATCCGCTGCCTGGTTATCCGCAGCCGCCGGCAGGTGAACAGCCACCAACGGGCTATCCACCGAGTTATCCGCCCATGGGTTATCCGCCGACTGGTTATCCGCAGCCGCCGCAGGGATATCCGCAACCACCAACCGGTTATCCGCAACCGCCAACTGGCTATCCACCGCCGCCGACGGGTGAACAGCCACCAACAGGCTATCCACCGAGTTATCCGCCAACTGGTTATCCGCCGCCGCCGACGGGGGAACAGCCACCAACAGGCTATCCACCGGGTTATCCGCCAACTGGTTATCCGCCGCCGCCGACAGGGGAGCAGCCACCAACTTATCCACCCCCGGAATATCCAACTCCGCAACCGTCACCGTATCCACCAAGTGGATATCCGCAGCCACCGGGCGGAGAGCAGCAACCGACATATCCAGCACCTGAAGGATACTCGCAACCACCAACCGGTTATCCGCAAACACCAACCGGTTATCCGCAACCGCCAACCGGTTACCCGCAACCACCAACCGGCTATCCGCAACCGCCAACGGGTTACCCGCAACCGCCAACCGGCTATCCGCAACCTCCGACTGGTTACCCGCAACCGCCGACCGGTTACCCGCAACCTCCGACTGGTTACCCGCAACCTCCGACTGGTTACCCGCCGCAGGGTCAGGGCTATCCGCCATCTGGTCCACCATCAGGTGGCTATCCTCCTGGATATCAAAAACCGCAGTATCCGCAGCTCCCCGATCCAAAGGAGCGGACACGACAGTTGAAGAAGCAGCTCGCCCAAGTGCAGGCGGAGCAAAAGCGATGCGGTGAACTTGTCGACAAGTTAACGAAGGATGTGGAGTCTTCTGAACAAACAGATACGGCATACGAAGGGGTACTCACTGCATATAGTGAGGCGCTACCGAACCTGATTAAGGACTTCAGGGATGCGCAAACTTACTCCGACACGAAGATGCGCATGATCTTGTGTGCCGTTGAGAAAAAGAAGCCGGAGATCGATCAGAAGATCGCGCAATACGATCAACAAGTAACAGCTAAGGCTGCGGTTGTCGAGAAATTGAAGACTCGAAAGACGGAGGCAGAGCAACGGCTTAAGCAAGCGCAACAGGATCAGGAACAGAAGGCGAAGCAGTACGAGTACTGGAAAGGGTTACAAGCCGACATCGAAAAAAAGCTTCAGGAGATTAAAGATCTCAAGAAGAAGATCGAAGAGGAAGATGAAGCGAGTCATGCGGCTAGCATGTACTTCCTCACACTCGAACTGCAACAAACATTGCAGAGCATCAGAATCGTCAGCCCGGATGAATTCAAATACAAACTTCTCACCACACTGAGGGAAAGTGATGAGGCGATGAGCGTCAAGAGGGACCGCGAGCGTGAATTGTCGACTGCAACAACCGACCTTCAGGCCGAAGAATCTGAGCTGGCGCAGATGAAGGAGCAGAGAAGAGACAACATTTTGAAAATCGTTGCGACCTGCGACGAGCCGCCTGACCCGCAGAAGAAATATCAAGCGGCGAAGTAAGTCGATAGGCAGATTGCGATGAGCACGTACGCAGCTCTTGCCGAGGTCGGTGAATCGTTGGTCGGTGTTCTTTGGGAGGAGATCCAACTTGACCCTGTGGTCAATGCGCTGATCGACACCGAGAACAAGATCTCTCTCAAGTCTCCCGCGGATCTTGTTAACGATGTTTCAGTGCGGCTCTCGATCTATCTCTATCGAGTGGTGGAGGACCCATTCACGAAGAATCAGTTTCCGGTTCTCGGAAACGGTGCTCAGTTACGAAAGGCCCCACTCACTCTCGATCTTTTTTATTTGATTACACCGCTCGTCGGAGAACCTCGTGACCAGCAAATAGTGCTGGGGAAGGTAATGCAGGTTCTGTATGACCGCGCGATTCTCGAAGGTTCTGACTTAGTGGGATCACTCGCAATTTCGGACGAAGCGCTACGAGTGATTCTGAATCCCGTAAGTCTGGAAGAGACAGCACGCGTTTGGCAGGCGTTAGAGCTCAGCTACCGACTATCCGTCTGTTACGTCGTCAGAGTCGGAATCGTTGATTCGACTCGCGAACAGTATCTCCAGCCCGTGTTGGAAAAGAGTGGAACGTACGGTGAAGGGGCTTAATCAGATCGATGGCGGAGCTGAAAACACTCAATCCAGATGTCAGGGAACTGAAGCTTGTCTTCGCACTTATGCTTTTAGACAGATTCACAGAAACGAATCAGCCTGTGGGGACGATATTGGTTAGGATTGCGAACCAGCCGTTTGAGGCTCCATTCGTTCCCGCGCAACAGCCGGGACACGCCTCATTCTTTTTTAACGACCTACCGCCAGGCGCATACACGCTACAAGTCCGCAGCAACAGAGATGGTAAGTTCGACGACGCCGTACCGCCGCAGCAAGACGAGCCGCCGTATTACCTCAGCGAGCCGCCATATTACTTTCCTATCGACATACCGATAGTTGTTCCACCCTTGAACGCTCGTTGGCCTGCATTTCCGGATCTTCTACTAGCCGATCAAACTAAACCGTTAGACGATCCGACACAGCCTTTTGCTTTTCGTGACCAACGCTCACGAGCGACCTTACAACCTACAACTTTCTATCCGTTTCCAGCCGGCGCTTCGCTGGTACACGGTCGCGTGCTGGCGTCCGGTAATCCACTTGCGAACGCACGCGTGCGTCGGATCGGTGACGATCTTGAGTATCGCACCGGACCGGACGGTTACTACGTGCTCTTCTTCAAGAAAGTGAAGGGCGCGAGTGAGCCGATCACCGTTCGCGCCTCGCACGGATTGTATCCAGATAAGGATGAACCGGTCACTGTACGTAGAGGTATGACAGTGACTCAAAACATCGTGATGGCACCATAGCCGAAAAAGGAGACCAACATGCCAGAGTACTTATCACCAGGCGTTTACGTGGAAGAAGTCGATACGGGTAATAAGCCGATCGAAGGTGTGGCGACCAGCACGGTTGGTTTCATCGGAGTTGCGGAGAGAGGTCCAAACGATCCGGTGTTAATTACCAGCTTTGGTGAGTACATGCGCTCCTTTGGTGGCTATGTGGCGAATAGATATCTCGCGCATGCGGTCGAAGGGTTTTTTCAAAACGGTGGGAAACGCTGCTTCATCAACCGCGTAAGAATAGATCCGACGAGGGCAAACCCCGCACCAAATCCTCCGCCTGCCACTGCTACACGTCCGGCGTTTGGTGGAATGACAGTGTCAGCGATTGGTGCTGGCGACTGGGGCATGCGAATCGCCGTGAAGATCACAAACGCGGGTAACAACGACCCGAATCTCTTCAAGCTGACTGTCATGTACTTCCGTGATGCTCCGCCGGCAACCAACAACAATCTGAATGTGGATCCGACACATCCAGGCAGTCGGTTACCTGCAAACCTGGGCGACCGGCGCGAACCGACTTTGCTTGAGGTATATGACAACCTCTCCGTCAATCCGAACGCAAGCAGTTTTTACAAGCGCCAGATAAATGGCTTATCGACGCTCATAACAGTTGATGGAACCGGTGGGCCAAGACCACCATCGAACGGTGTGGAGAACACTGCTAATCTCACGATTCCAAGTACTATTCCATTACTTCTGAATGGGGCTGATGGTGCTACTCTAGTCCTTGCCGACGCGCAGGCGACGCTCAGAGCTTTTGAAAAGATCGATGAGATTGCAATCCTTTGTTGCCCGGATGAATCTGCAACTGAGTTTGCCGGTATCACCGACGATCTAATTAATCAATGTGAGAATCTGTTAGATAGGTTTGCGATTCTCCAGTCAGATGGAACCGTAAAGGCGCCCGCCGGACACCTTCCTCCACGCGATTCAAAGTACTCAGCTTATTACTACCCGTGGCTGCGGGTCAGGAATGCAGCAAACGGAACTGACTTACTGATTCCGCCCGGTGGACACATCGCGGGAATCTATGCGCGGAGTGATATTACCCGCGGCGTTCACAAAGCACCTGCCAACGAAGTGATTAGAGGGCTTTTTCTGGACCCAGCGGATCCCACGCGCAGCTTTCAGGTTCAGGTTACGAAGGGAGAACAAGACATCCTCAATCCTCGCGGCGTCAACGTGCTGCGCTACTTCCCAGGAAGGGGGAACCTCGTTTGGGGAGCTCGTACTACGACACGCGACCCCGATTGGAAATACGTAAACGTGCGTCGACTCTTCATCTTTGTGGAAGAGTCGATCGAGGAAGCTACTCAATGGGTCGTCTTCGAACCAAATGACGAACCACTCTGGGCACGAGTCCGTCGGAGCGTTAGTGATTTTCTTACTCGTCTATGGATGGACGGGATGCTGCAGGGCAAATCAAGAGAAGAAGCTTATTTCGTGAAGTGCGACCGCTCAACGATGACGCAGGCTGATATCGATAACGGGAGGCTCATCATGTTGATTGGCATCGCTCCCGTAAAGCCAGCTGAGTTTGTGATCTTCCGGATCGGTCAATGGACCGGCGGTTCCGATGTGACGGAGGTCTAGATTCTTCAGAGTGAACCCAAGCGATCGGAGGAGTAACTATGCCAGACGGCAAACGCAATGATCCTTACAGCCAGTTCAATTTTCTGATTGAGATCGACGGCGTGGTCAAAGGTGGCTTCAGTGAGGCGAGCGGGCTCACGACCGATACGAACATCATCGAGTATCGCGAGGGCGCTGAGCAGCACGGCACCACCCGAAAGCTGCCTGGCCTTATAAAGTACAACAACATCGTCCTCAAACGAGGTTGGACCAAAGACAAGTCGCTCTGGGCTTGGAGGAAAAAAGTCATCGACGGAAAGACGCAGCGAAACAGCGGCTCGATTGTGTTGTTGGATGAAGCTCGAAATGAAGCGCTGCGTTGGAACTTCCGTGAGGGCTGGCCAAGCAAATGGGAAGGTCCGGCTTTGAATGCGAAAACGAGCGAGGTTGCCGTCGAAACACTCGAGATCGCACATGAAGGGCTGGAGCTCGCCTGATTCACGGAGTAACGCCGGCTACTTCGACGAGGCATACCATGTCCGCCTACCTAACGCCCGGCACCTACCTCCGGCCGAAACCAGCCGAACAGAAAGATATTCGGCTGGTTCGAACTGACGTGGCGGGATTCGTCGGGTTTGCCGAGCGTGGTCCACTGCCTTTGCCCGAGCTAAAACCAACCGGCGAAAAATTCCGACTTGACGAGTTAGCAATCCGGCTGACGAGTTGGAACGAATTTATCGCCGTATTTGGCGGGTTCATTCCATACGGCTCGTTGGCGTACGCAGTGCGCGGGTTCTTCGAAAACGGGGGGACAACTTGCCACGTGGTACGTGTCGCGGCGACGAAATCCGATTCGTTGTCGCGACCGCGCGTGGCCTCAATGGTCATACCGGATGGCTCGGATCCGATCCGCGTCGGATCGTTGTCGGCTGACGTCGACGAGGGTCGGACCGACCTGACACTTACCTATCAGGGAGCCGACCGGTTAGGCGACGGAGATCTCGTCGCAATCCGCGATCAGGGGTTCACACAATTTGGGATGGTTATTGCCGCAGCAGACAACAAAATCACGCTTGGTGCGAAAACAACCGCACGCCTGGGTAATGGTGCAGGCGTCTACCAGTACTCGCCCGGACTAGTAATCAGTGCCACAAGCGCGGGTAATTGGGGGAATCGGATAAGACTTGATCTACAGCCATTGAGGGATTCGGTCTCGGGCGACGAGTTCTCGCTGCGGGTAACCGTGGACGTAGGACCGGACTCATCGCTACCAAAGCAGGAGCAATTCTTCAAACGGCTATCGCTGAACAAAACGGTGAAGGGCAGGGCGGGCAGAAATCCGTTATACGCGCTGGACGTAATCAATAGTGACCTGAATTTTATAAGGGCGAGTTCGCTAAGCACGGACCTTCGTTTGGAGAAAGGTTTGAGCGGTGGCTTTTCTGCTGGTCCATTCAATGTTGGTCCGGTTTATCTACAAGGAGGCCGCGATGGTTTAGACCAAGTAAAAATCGACGACTTTACCGGCGGCTTAGACGATTTTCGTGGTCTAAGAATTCTTGAGGAGATAGATGAGGTCTCCATCCTTTGTGCGCCCGACGTGGTTTACGAACCGCAGGCACGAAAAAAACCACCCGTTCCTCCACAACGACCTTGCGAACCTCCACCAAAGCCGCCGGCGCCGGATCCTATTGCTGACGATCCCACAGCCGTTCCACCCGGCTTTGACCCGCCCGAGGTCTTCAACATCTACCAGTCGATGATCGACCAGTGCGAACGACTGCGAGATCGTGTCGCTATTCTCGACAGTCCTCAGCGGATTCACCAGCCCACTCTGATCGTGGATTGGAGGTATTTGTTCAAGACACGTTTCGCAGCTCTCTATTACCCATGGCTGAAAGTGCCCGACCCGCTCGATACAGACGGATCAATGCGTGCCGTACCGCCGAGTGGCCACGTCGCGGGAGTCTACGCGCAGATTGATAACCAATTTGGCGTGCACCGGCCGCCCGCGAACGTCCCTCTCGAATTCGTGACGGACGTTGTTGATGAGGTCACTGCTTTGCAACAGGAAGAATTAAACCCGCACGACGTTAATGCAATCCGCCCCTTCAGAGGACGTGGCATTCGAGTATGGGGCGCGCGGGCATTGGCTGCGAGAGATGACAACGACTGGAGATTCATACACGCGCGGCGATTGATGTCGATGATCGAAGAGTCAGTCTACAAGTCCATGCAATGGGCCGTCTTCGAGCCGAACGATTATTCGTTACGACGAACGCTGGTGCATTCGCTATCGGTGTTCCTCGAAGCAATCTGGCGACAGGGTGGACTGAAAGGAGCGCTTGCCCGCGAAGGTTTCTACGTGAAATGCGATGACACTAACAATCCACCCGCAGTCGTCGACGCGGCTCAAGTCGTGTGTGAAGTAGGAATCGCGATCGCCGCCCCCATGGAATTCATTGTTTTCGAAATTCGACAGGATCCTGGAGGCGTGGTAATTACGGAGTTAACCACCTGACCTATGAGCTTCAGAATCGATCCCTTAGGGGTATTCAACTTTTATCTGACGTTGCTCGATACGTCGAACGTCGTCGGCACATTGATTACGTCTGCTCTCAATTACAAGGTTGCGGGCTTTTCAGAGTGCTCTGGCCTGGAAGCGACGGTCGAAGTGTTCGAATACAAGGAAGGTGGATTGAACGATTACGTAAAGAAGTTTCCAACGAGAGCCAGTTTTTCCAACATCACGCTGAAACACGGAGTTATCTACCTATACGACGATCTCTGGACCTGGCACAACGACTTTGTGTTGGGAAACGGTAAACGAAAAGACGGCCTGATTGTCTTGCTCGATGAGTCCCGACTACCGGCCAAGATTTGGCGATTTAAGCGAGGAATACCGATGAAGTGGACTGGCCCATCACTCAATGCAGCTCAGAGTTCAGTCGCGATCGAGGCGCTCGAGATTTCGCATGAGGGTTTGTTCATGGAATTGGGAGCCTGAGGCAATTCCGGCAGACACCATTAACGATGAGGTAATGACGATGGATGGAACAGACGTGAGGATCGGAGAAGTGCAAACAGAAGTAGTTGTGACTGAAAGCGTGGCCTCGCTGAGTGCTGAGGAGGTCAAGCGTATTGTGGAGATTGCAATGCAGCAGTTTCGTCACGAACACGATCGAATGTCACAGCGTCAGCGAGATACGTCGTTGTTCGACAGCAATTATGAGGCGCACCCGTAAGAAGCGATGAAACCTGAGAAGTTAATAATTACAAATCTCGATTCGCCAAACGACAAGCCGATTAAGGCCTCGTTCAATCCAGAGCGTTACACGCTGAACAGAGGTGTGCAAGTCGCCGAGATTGCTATTCCGGGTTTGGATTCACCTGTTCTGCAATTTGTCAGAGGCCAAAACGAAAAGATCACGATGGAACTGTTCTTTGATACCACAGAATTTGGGATGGTCGACAACGTCACAGATGTTCGCACCGAGACCAGCAAGATATACGCACTCACCAAAATAAATGGCGACACGCATGCGCCGCCCAGGGTTTCACTTTCCTGGAATGGCAGACTTTTTTCATTCGGTTGGAAAGCAACCTCAAGATGCGTCGTCGAGAGTGTCAA
>Ga0114129_10009837_pt1 | contig 13638 bp, 12 predicted proteins | sample RhiMetdeltSRZDD1_FD_80071 | JGI IMG/M metagenome (GOLD analysis project Ga0114129, IMG submission 80071) | Populus rhizosphere microbial communities from Tennessee, USA - Rhizosphere MetaG P. deltoides SRZDD1 (version 2) (version 2) | ecosystem: Host-associated > Plants > Roots > Rhizosphere >...
CGGCGACTGCATCACATGGAGGAGGGTCACACGCGCACCCAGTTTGCTAGCCAGGGCAATGGCATACGCCAACGCCTGGTTGGCATCCTCACTAAAGTCGAGAGGGACAAGAAAACGCTGTGTCGTCATCATGGTGTCCTTTCTCCCTGCGGTCTCCCTCATTCCCCTCTCTTGCTCAAGCCGTCTTTTCTCCTGACGAAAGGAGGGGATCGCCCTTGCCCCTCTTGCCGTTACGTCGCGAGTTGTGGTTGACGTCGCAGCGTCACCAGCGTCTCGGTCTTCTCCCCTGACGTCATGCGGAGTGCGCTGACCTCGCCTGCCGGGGTGGAACGGACCGCCACGGTGCGCGGGGAGTCAATCGGGTGCGTCAGGTGGATGGGGTAATGGCTGCTGATACCGCCGACGGTCACGAAGATCTGGTGATGACGCGGATCAGAGGAGATGCCCGTGCAGGGGAGCCAGGCCGCGACGTCCTGGGCACCGACGTCTCGACCTATGATCTCCATGCGAGCTTCACAACCATGATGCGTCTTCGAAAAATCATTCAAAAAGGCTTCCCAGTGCGCTTGCGCACTGTGCTCGGTCATGGTGTCTCTCCCTGTATGCTCGCTCCAGGCGAAACGGTGATGGGTATGCCAGCAAGGGGCCTCTCTTCTGTTGTCCCAGCACGCTAGCGAGGGTCTGGAGCAAGTCTTATGCCAGCTCTTTCTGGACACGTGCTGCGTGACTTTGAGGGCCGCGTAGCACGCGTTCTCCCCTCCACGTCGATGTGACACCTTGTCCTCGCATCGGACACTCTGCCCTCCTGGGCTGCCGTGACACCCGGCAGGGCTGAGGTTGCACGCGTGCTCTGGGCACTCCGTGCACCGCCCCACACCCCGGGCACGCCTCTCTGACGATCATGGCGACTCTGACCGACGGTGCAGTGCGTTAATCCCACCACATCTGAACCAGGCGCTCGATGGCGCAGCTCGCTCCGAGCGCGCGCTCGGTGTCTTCCTGACTGTAGATGTGGGGCTCAGCTCCCCACGCCTCGGCTACGGCGCCGAGTCGCTGCGCCGCCGCCGCATCGACTGCCAGGATGTAGAGGGTATCGGCGTTGTAGTCATTGGCAGCCATGTCGCGCAGTTTGAGTAGACGGGCGGGCAAGCCACGGTCTGTGGCCAGGCCGTAGGTGTCGAAGAGCACGGCCTGCCAGTCCTGGCGATGGGCCAGCAGGTCCGCCAGCACCCTGGCACCGTGGAAGGCATTGTGCTCGCTGCGGCGAATGAGTTCCAGGTGGATGTCCTGGACGGTGGCGGTGGCGAGCGGGACAGATGGGTCAAACATAGCCTGTGCATGCATATCTCTCTCCTAGGTGGCCGGAACGGCCAGTACAGGACACCGGGCGGCGCGTAGAAGACATTCTGAGGTACTCCCACGGCGGGCATCGAGAAAGCCCACATGTCCCTGCGTGGTCAACACGATGAGGTCAGCCGCGCCTGCCGTACCGACGTCAAGAATCTGCTCGACCACCTCCCCGCGCCGCACCGTCCTGTCCCAGGTCCACCCCACGTGGCGAGGCTCGTCCACTGCCGGCATCTCTCCCGTGGCACCAACATGCATCAGGGTGAAGGAGACCTCAGGGCAGCCCAGGGTGCGCGCGAGCCCTGCGGCTGCATCCACAGCGGTTTGCGGGTGCGGCACCTGATCGATGGGGATAAGTATGCGTTGCAGCGTCACAGCACCGTTGTCGAGCGCAATAAATCCTACCACGTCCTGGGGCAGGAACAGGGTCATCGCCCCTGCATAGCGTGCCACTGGTTCCGCCACCGCCCGGTGCAGCCAGCGTGCCATCCCAGCACGTTGATGCGTTGCGAGTACGACCAGCTCGGCAGGGTGCGCATCAAGATAGTGCAGCAGCGCGCCCACGGGGTCCGCCCGGGAACACAGGACTTTTCCAATGTCGAGACCGAGCTGCCCCACCGCCTCGCGCGGACTGCCCTCAGGCAGCAGGCCCCAACGCGCCAGTGTGGCCCGGACGCCTGGGAAATCGCTCCAGTGCATATCCTCCTTATCCGCAGCCACATGCATCATCCGCAGTGCAGCCCTGGTGATGAGCGCCAGCTTGAGGGCATGGGCAAAAGCCACCTCACTCGCCAGCGAGAAGTCTGAGGGATGAAAAATACGATTCAGGACCAGGCGTGCCGTTGCTCCCTGCATATGCATAGTCCGTGTTCTCCCCAGTATCGCATACAATCGCCGCACGCTGAAGCCACACGCAACGACAGTCGCCGCACGCGTGCGGCTGTCACGGCAACCGCGTGCGGCCGTTATCGCTCTCTACGCCCTCGCCCCATCATGCCACCCATGCTCATCATGCCGTCCATGCCCATCATGCGCTCGCGCATGGTGCGGAATGTCTTGTGCTGTTCCGGGGTGAGCAGCTTATCGACCTCCTGCATCAGGGTGACGTGGGCCAAGCGGAGGTCGGCCTCTTTCGTGCCTATGCTCTGGAACAGTTGCTTGGCCTTCGGCAGGTCCACTGGGTCAGTCTCCAGCAGTTGCTGCACGTCAACCGCCAGCACGCCGATCTCGGTCCTGAGGCGCATGGCCTCCTTGGCATGGTTGCGCAGGAGAGCCCGTACTTGGGCCTGTTGTGCATCGGTGAGCTCGAGCTGCTGCGCCAGCCGCTCCATATGGCGGCCCATCATGCCTCGGCGCCCTATCATCTCGTGTTGCGGGGGGGCGTCCTCGTCATCGTCTTCTTGGGCCATCGTGCCCATGCCTCGGCGCCCCATCATGCCCTGTATCCGCTGCATCATGCCCTGCATATGCTGCATCATACCCTGCATGTTTTCCATCATGCCCTGCATCTGTTGGGGCTGTGCTGGCACGCCTGTATCGGTCTCGGCGGGTTGTGGCTGGGCCGTCTGGGCGCCACCAGGATGATGCAGTTCGTGTTGCTGCTGGGCCTGGACGCCTCCGACCAACGCCGCAGTCAGCACGAGGGCCATACCAACCATCTTATACGATACGTGTTGCATACGTGCCTCCTATGATGTAGCGATGGCTGCACTCCGATGCTATCGAGAGTGTTTACAGATGTTGACGTGCGCAGTGATCCAGAAATGCACCACTGGAACAGCAAGCCAGCATGCCTCTCACACGTGCATGATGTTCTGCTCCCTTTCCCTGCTGGAGAGAGAGCCGCAGAGCACAGTGCGCCTGACACGTTCGCCTGCTGACAGCGTGCGTCAGTCTCTCTCCTGGAGCACGTGGCGCATGTCCGCACACGCTTCCTTGCTGATCTCGCCACGCGCATAGCGTTTTTGCAGGATGTCGAGGGCGCTTTCCACGCTGTGCCCAGCCCCCGCCTGCCGCCCGCGATGGCCAGCAGGAACCGCCCAACGGATGAAGAAGACCAGAGCCGCGATGAGCGCCGCCCACACCAGGACCATCATGAGCATCATGCCGGTCCCCCAACTGCCCCACATCATGGGCATGCCCCAGGGGCCCCAGTCCTGGCTATGGGCCGCTGCGGCGTCTGTCGCGGTGCCAAACAATAAGACCACAATGCTTCTGAGGCGCCACCAGCGTCGTGCGTCAATGACTCACCTCCGATGCCTGCTGTGTCGTCGCTGTCCACCCTGCTGCCACAGCGCCTTGCGCGGCACAATACAGGGGCAGGATTCACAGAAAATACGCCTTCACCACGTATTGCTGCAGCATGCGCTGGGTGTTGAAAAAGGAGCCATTGAGCGCGATGGCATGACGCATGACATTGAGGAAGCCCTGCTGGTCGCCATAGAACAGTGGCATGATGACCTGCTCAAGTTTGTCATAGAGCGCTGCGGCATCCTGGGCCCGGTCATCGTCTGCGACCAGACCACGATGATTAGGCCCAATCGCCCAGCCCGTCACCCCCTCGATGCAGCCTTCCAGCCACCAGCCATCGAGCACACTCAACGAGGGCACCCCGTTGAGCGCCGCTTTCATGCCACTGGTGCCGGAGGCCTCCAGCGGTGGCTGCGGCGTGTTCAGCCAGACGTCGACGCCCGCCGTCAGTAAAGCCCCCATGGCGATGTCATAGTTGGCCAGGTAGGCAATCTTGACGTCGTTTTTGAGGAGGTCTTTGACCGCATAAATACGCTGAATCAGCTCTTTGCCCTGCTGATCCTGGGGGTGAGCTTTGCCGGCATAGATCACCTGTAATCCCCCAGCGCGTGCGGTGAGCTGCTGCAGCCGCTCACGATCCTGGAACAGCAGGTCCAGCCGCTTATAGGCGGTGGCTCGTCTGGCAAATCCCAGGGTCAGGACGTCGACATCCATCCCCGCATGAGTGGAGCGGTTCACGAGTTCGAGCATCTGGCGCTTGGCAGTAAGATGGGCGTTCCACACCTCGTGGTTGGGGATACTGAGGGCATAGCGCAGGCTGAAATTGTCCTCACGCCATCCGGGAATATACTGATCAAACAGGGTCTGAAAGGGCGGCGACGTCCACGTCGCCGCATGCACACCATTGGTGATGGCATCGATCACGTAGTGCGCAAACATATGCCGAGCGACTTCGCCGTGCTTTTTCGCCACGCCGTTGATGTAGTGGCTGAGATTGAGGGCCAGGTAGGTCATGTTGAGGACGCCCTCGCAACAGAACACTTCGGGCATGGTGTGAAACGCAGTGCGGGAGCCAAGCACGCGTTCCACGAGGTCGAGTGGAAACTGATCATGACCGGCGGGAACCGGTGTATGGGTGGTAAACACGCAGTGCTGACGGACGACCTCCACGTCGTCGTGCGTGAAGGCCGGCCGACCCGCGCGTCGGGCCTGCTCATCGAGCAGTTCCAAGGCGAGCAGGCTGGCATGCCCCTCATTCATATGCAAGCGGGAGAGGGCCGTATAGCCGAGCGCCCGCAGCATGCGCATCCCGCCGATCCCCAGCACCACTTCCTGGCACAGCCGGTAGTGGGCATCACCGCCGTACAGCGTCCCGGTCAAGGTGCGATCCCAGGCCGCATTGTCCGGCAGATCAGCGTCCAAAAAATACACCGGCACAGTGAAGCCGCCGACGCCGCGCACCACGTATTGCCAGGCGCGGAGGTGCACGGTCCGCCCTTCGACGGTGACTGTGGTTCGTGTCGGCATGTCCTGCACAAAGTCATGGACGACCCAGACGACGGGCTCCTCGTGTTGCCCGCCACGCTCATCCAGGCGCTGGGAAAAATACCCCTGGCGGTGCAGGAGTGTCACGGCTACCATAGGGATGTGGAGATCGGCCGCGGCGCGCACCGTATCGCCCGCCAGGACACCCAGCCCGCCGCTGTACGTGGGCATACCTGCCTCCAGCGCGATCTCCATCGAGAAATACGCAATGGTTCTATCAGTCTCCATGCCTGTGACTCCTTGCTGAGCCGAGCGCCAGCGCTGCTGGGGTGACCAGTGCTGGCGTCAGCAGCGCCTGCGGTTCCACCCCTTCCAGGATACCGCCCTCCATGCGGCCAACGACATGGTCTGCCTCGAAGAGAAAGCTGTTATATCCCGCGATGGCCGTGGTGGCCTGCGCCACGCGCTGCCCCCCAGGAAAACTCACGGTTACCACAGCGAGGTTGGAGGGAGCCAGATGGCTCACCCACAGCATAGCGGTGCCCAATCCACTGGCACCGCCTCTCTCCAGGGACCTCAACTGAAGGCAAAGATGATGAAGACGGCCGCGTTGATGACGACAAGGGACCAGAGGCCATAGGCTGGGGTATCAGTGTGCATTACGGACCTCCTTGGGTGACTGGGGCTGATGGGCCGTGTGATCGGTGTGTGCATGGCTGTGCCAGCCATGCATGAGCAGGTGCAACACGGGGCACAAGAGGACCAAGACATACGGGAGTGCGCCGAGGACATGCGCCCAGTGTTCCGTGATCAGGAAGAATGCGGCAATGGTAAGGAACGCGAGCAGCACCAGCCCGCTCAGAGACCACACCCAGCCATGCTTCTGCGACGGATCATTGGTGGCCATAGATTTCTCCTGTGCACAGTAGGCTGCATAGCGCTGCCTCTCTGGCCGACGCGGGTTCATCCGGGTGGTCGAGGCAGCTCCTCACAGCACAATGCGCTACTGAGCAAACACCATGCCATGCCATCAGAGATGCTGTCGCGCATGTTCCGCATGCACGATGGCAGGTATAATCTCCCTCTGAAACCCAGCCTGGACGAGGGAGGGAGAGCACAGATGGTCAGCTGCAAGGGCACCCATTTTCCCAAGGACATTGTCCTGACCGGCTCAGCCTGCCCTGGACAGATTGTGCGCTTCACGGACACTTTGTCAGCAAAACGATCGGTGGGGGGATCAGAGTGACCTCACTCCGGGGCCCAGGCGACGAGAGAGTCTCGCAGATTGAGGACATCTGCGACCTCATCGATACTGCTCTAGAGAGCACCGTCTGTGTACAGTCACATGGCGCCAGGAGCATTGTGGCGTTTCTGAAGATCTGTGGCACGCTTCTTGCCCCTCCTGCACGTGAACGGCACATGTGGTGTCATGGTCTCCTCTGGATGACGCAGAGAGATGTGCCGTGACGCATAACAGGGCGGGCACTACCAGCGACAGGAGTCATGGATGAGCACGAGCGGGTGGAAGAAGCGGCTCGCAGCGGGTATGGTTGTGGCTATCCTCGCAGGGGGTAGTGTCTTTGCCTGGCGCCAGCTCCAGCCGGCTGGCCTGCCTGACAACTTTGCGGTCGGCAACGGGCGTATCGAAGCCACGGAGATCGATATTGCGACCAAGGCAGCGGGGCGCATCACAGCGATCCTGGTCAACGATGGGGATGTGGTCGAGGCCGGTCAGGTCGTCGCTCAGATGGATACCCAAACGCTTGAGGCGGAGCTGCGTCAGGCGCAAGCTCAGGTCAGGCAGGCACAGCAGGCCAAGGCCACGGCTACCGCCATCGTAGCCCAACGCGACAGTGCGAAGGCCTCGGCTACCGCTGTCGTGGCTCAGCGCGAGAGTGCGAAGGCTACCGCCGCCGCCGTCGTGGCCCAACGCCAGAGCGAACTGGCGTTAGCCGACAAGGAATTGACCCGTTCACAGCAACTGGCCTTCAAAGGCGCTGGCTCACAGCAGCAGTTAGACACCGATTACACCAGGTATAAGAGCACAACAGCGGCGCTGAGTGCGGCCCAATCCCAGCTGTTGGAGGCACAATCTGCCATTGCAGCAGCCAAAGCGCAGGTGGCGGAGGCGCACGCTGCCATCGAAGCGGCCAAATCCCAGGTTGTAGAGGCGCAAGCCACTCTGGAAGCGGCGCTCGCCACGACCGAGCGGCTGAAGGCCGAGATCGAGGACAGTATCCTCAAGGCACCGCGGAGCGGGCGTGTGCAATACCGCATGGCCCAGCCTGGTGAGGTGTTGCCGGCTGGTGGCAAGATACTCACGCTCCTCGATCTCAGTGATGTCTATATGACCTTTTTCCTGCCCGAAACGCTAGCGGGCAGGGTGGCCATTGGGGCTGAAACACGGGTCGTGTTGGACGCTGCGCCGCAATACGTGTTCCCGGCTCAAGTGTCTTTTGTCGCCAGCGTGGCCCAGTTCACCCCCAAGACGGTGGAGACCACCACAGAGCGCCAGAAACTGGTCTTTCGGGTCAAGGCCCAGGGCGATCCCGAGGTGCTCAAGCGCTATGGAGCCCGGGTAAAAACCGGCCTCCCAGGGGTGGCCACCGTCCGCCTCGATCCTACCGCCGCCTGGCCAGCGCATCTGCAGGTGAGGCTTGCACCATGACGCCGCCGTCAGTCTCTGTGGCGCGGCTCTCCGGGGTCACCTTGCGTTATCGCCATACGGTAGCGGTGGATGCCGTCGATCTGGACCTCCCCGCTGGTTGCATGGTCGGCTTCATCGGGCCGGACGGGGTCGGTAAATCCAGTCTGCTCGCGTTGCTCTCGGGAGCGCGCCAGATCCAGGCAGGCTGCGTCAACGTGCTGGGCGGCGATATGGCCAGTGCGCGCCACCGCCATGCGGTCTGTCCGCGTATTGCCTACATGCCCCAGGGGCTAGGCAAGAATCTGTATCCGACCCTCTCAGTGGACGAGAACGTCGATTTCTTCGGCCGGTTGTTCGGCCAGTCTATGGCGGAGCGGACCTGGCGTATCAGGGAACTGCTCACCAGTACGGGCCTGGCGCCGTTTGCCGACCGTCCAGCCGGGAAACTTTCAGGCGGCATGAAGCAGAAACTTGGGCTGTGCTGCGCCCTCATCCACGACCCGGACCTGCTGATTCTCGATGAGCCCACTACCGGTGTCGATCCCCTGTCTCGGCGCCAGTTCTGGGAGCTCATCGCCCATATCCGCAGGCGCCGTCCAGGCATGAGCGTGCTGGTGGCCACCGCCTACATGGAGGAGGCCGAAGGTTTTGACTGGCTCATTGCCATGGACGCCGGCAAGGTACTGGCCACGGGCAGCCCACACGATCTCAAGACACGCACGGGAACGAGCACGCTGGAACAGGCGTTCATCGCGCTGCTCCCCGAGGACAAGCACCGCGGGCACCGCCAACTCGTCGTGCCACCACGTCGCTCCGAAGAAAGCGTGGTGGCGATCGAAGCGCGTGCACTGACGCGACGCTTCGGGGATTTCATAGCCGTCGACCACGTCAGTTTCCGTATCGAGCGCGGCGAGATCTTCGGGTTTCTGGGCTCCAACGGCTGCGGCAAGACCACGACCATGAAGATGCTCACCGGGTTACTACCGGCCTCGGCAGGGGAAGCGTGGTTGTTTGGTCAGAGCGTCGATGCGCGTGCGTTGCAGACCCGTAAACGCGTGGGCTTTATGTCACAGGCATTCTCGCTCTATACTGAACTGACAGTACGACAGAACCTGGCGCTGCATGCTCGGCTGTTTCATCTCCCCACAGACCGTATCACGGGCCGGGTGCAGGAGATGGTGGAACGCTTCGGTCTGCGTGACGTGGTCGACGCCTTGCCAGACAGCCTGCCCCTGGGTATGCGCCAGCGCCTCTCTTTAGCTGTGGCCGTGATCCATGGGCCGGAGCTTTTGATCCTCGACGAGCCGACGTCAGGCGTCGATCCGGTAGCCCGTGACAGCTTTTGGGAATTGCTCATCGATTTGTCCCGCCAGCAGGGCGTCACCATTTTTATCTCGACTCATTTTATGAACGAGGGGGCACGCTGCGACCGTATCTCGTTGATGCACGCGGGCAAAGTGTTGGCCCAGGATGCCCCCGCCGCGCTGCTGCGGGCACGCGGTGTCCAGACGCTGGAGGAGGCCTTCATCGCCTACCTGGAGGAGGCCACAGCCGCGGAGCAGGGTACAGGCGCCAGCGCACCGGCCTTGGAGTCGGCGCCTTCCCAGCCGGTAGCGCCACCTCCCAAGCCCTGGCGGCGTTTCAGCTGGCGTCGGCTGTGGGCCTATGCCCAGCGCGAGGCCATGGAACTGCGGCGTGACCCGATCCGGCTGGCGTTCGCGCTGCTCGGACCGATCCTGCTCATGATCACCTGTGGCTATGGCATTTCGTTCGACGTGGAGCACCTCTCCTACGCCGTGCTCGATCGGGACCAGTCGCCCGAGAGCCGTACGTATCTGGAGCAGTTTGCCGGCTCGCGTTATTTCCGCGAGCAGCCACCCATAGCGCATTACGCCGAGATGGAGAGGCGGCTCCGCAGCGGCTCTCTGCAAATTGCCATTGAGATCCCACCTGACTTTGGCCGCGATCTGAAGCGCGGGCGCCAACCAGAAGTCGGCATCTGGCTTGATGGCGCCATGCCGTTCCGGGCTGAGACCAGCCGCGGCTATGTGGAGGGCGTGCACCAGGCCTATATAGCCGATCTGGCCCGCCGTGCGAGCGGTCAGGAGCCGCCAGCACTGCCGGCCGACATCGCGGTGCGCTTCCGCTACAACCAGGCGTTCAAGAGCGTGGTCGCCATCGTCCCCGGTGTTATCATGCTCATGCTGGGGCTGATCCCGAGTATGATGACCGCCGTAGGGGTCGTACGAGAGAAGGAAATGGGCTCTATCACCAATCTCTACGCCACCCCGGTGACCGGACTCGAGTTTCTGCTGGGCAAACAGTTGCCGTATGCGGTGCTCGCTTTCGTGAGCTTTGCCAGCCTCTTACTCCTGGGCCTGGGCCTGTTCCAGGTGCCAGTCAAAGGCAGCCTGGCAGCCCTGATGGTCGGCGCCGCGCTGTATGGCGTCGCCACCACGGGCTTCGGTCTGCTCCTCTCGACGTTTGTGAAGACCCAGGTCGCGGCCATCTTCGCGGCCGGCATCCTGACCACACTCCCCGCCATGCAGTTCTCCGGATTTTTGACACCGATCTCATCCCTATCGGGGAGCGCCAGGGTCATGGGGCAGGTGTTCCCCAGCACGTATTTCCAGCAGATCAGTCTCGGTGCCTTTACCAAGGCCTTGCACTTCGCTGACCTGACCATGCCTCTCGTGGCACTGGCAGCCCTGGTCGTCGGCTACCTGCTGGTCACCCTCGCGCGCCTCAAGACGCAGGAGGGCTAAGCGTGCGCGCACGCCTCACGAACATCTATCGGCTCGGCATCAAGGAGTTGTTTAGTCTGCGCTACGATGCGGCCCTAGTGTTTCTGATCGTCTATGCCTTTACCTACGCCATCTATGCCCCGGCCAGGCAAGCCTCGACGGAAGTACGCAATGCCGCCGTGGCCATAGTCGACGAAGATGGCTCGCCGCTGTCCCGGCGCATCCGCGACGCTTTGCTCCCACCTCGCTTCCTGCCACCCGCAGCACTGACCGTCCAGGAAATCGATGTCGCCATGGATACCGGGCGCTACACCTTCGTCATTGATATTCCACCAGACTTCCAGACCGACGTGGTGCGGGGGCGTCGCCCCGTAATCCAGCTCAACGTGGACGCCACCGCCATGACCCAGGCTGGCATGGGCACCAGCTATATCCAGAGCATCATCGCGCAGGAACTCACGGCCTTCCTCGGGGGCCTCGCAAAAGCCGCCACACCACCGGTAGCCCTGGTCATCCGGGCGCAGTTCAATCCCAATCTCGAGGTCGCCCCCTTCATGGCCGTGGTGCAACTCGTCAATAGCATTACCCTCATCGCCATGTTCCTCGCCGGCGCGGCACTGATCCGTGAGCGCGAGCACGGCACTATCGAGCATCTGCTGGTGATGCCACTCACCCCGACCGAGATCATGCTTGCCAAAATCTGGGCCAATGGCCTGGTCATTGTCGTTGCCGCGGCCCTGTCGTTGCGGCTGGTGGTGCAGGGGTGGCTGGGGCTGTCCATCGCCGGCTCCATGGCGCTCTTTGTGGCCGGCGTGGTCATCTACCTGTTTGCGATCGCCTCGCTCAGCATCTTCCTTGCCACTCTGGCGCGCTCCATGCCCCAGTTTGCGTTACTCGCCTTTCCTCTGTTTATCATCATGAATTTGCTCTCCGGTGGCAACACGCCACTGGAGAGCATGCCGCAGTTTTTACAGACGGTGATGCAGGGTGCACCGTCGACGCATTTTGTGCGTGTGGCGCAGGCCATCCTATACCGCGGCGCGGGTTTCGACCTCGTGTGGCGGGAGTTTGCTGCGACCGCGGCCATTGGTGCCGTGTGCTTCGTCGGCGCCCTGCTGCGTTTTCGCAAAGCTCTGACCGCGACGCAGCTGTGAACGACGCTACGGATTGGGTCACGGCGCCACGACGAGCATCATTCGCTTGGAGATATAAGACGTTATGCATGTTGTCAGCGCACTGGGAGGCAATACCCTTCGGAAGCGTGGCGAGCCGCTGAGCGGCTCGCATAACAGACCCGATACCCACGACTTCCCTGCACGGGGGTCATCGGCTACCAGCACATTGTGTCCCATCATGGCCAGCTCGATTGGCCGAAGGCATCCCGGACCGGTGATGGGTGCCAGTAGGCCTCTTGGGCTGTGCTCATGCCGCTACGATGGCCTGGCGACGATCCCCTAAACAGATAGTGAGGCCGAGCGCAGCACGCACGAGGTCGCCGTCGAGTGGCACCTGTTTCTGGCGTGACACCGCGTCGCTCATGAGGACGGCCGTCATGTGTCCGTCCTGGAGTGCGACCATGTGCCCCACTTTGCCCTGCGCTATCATGTGCACTGCCATAACCCCAAAGCGGGTGGCCAGCAACCGGTCAAAGGCCGTCGGAGAGCCCCCCCGCTGGAGATGCCCCAGGACGGTGGCACGCACGTCTGTCTGACACATCCTGCGTAACTGCGCGGCCACCACTTCCCCGACCCCTCCCAGCCGGGACACGCCGCCCATGTCACGCTCCGCCTGGTAGACGGCCTCACCACCGAGCGGCCTACTGCCCTCAGCCACAACAACAATGCTAAACTGCGCACCGCTCTGATTGCGCTGCTGAATCTTCTCAGCAACGACCTCGAGGTGATAAGGAATCTCGGGAATCAGGATGACATCGGCACCGCCGGCGACACCGGCTGCCAGGGCTATCCAGCTAGCATGACGCCCCATGAGTTCGATGACGAGTACGCGGTGGTGGCTTTCGGCGGTAGTGTGGAGTTTGTCGAGCGCCTCCATCGCCGTATTGACCGCCGTGTCAAAGCCCACCGTGACCTCGGTCCCGTAGAGGTCGTTGTCAATGGTTTTGGGCACCCCGACCACGCGTAGCCCTTTCTGCATCAACTCCTGAGCAATGCACATCGTACCGTCGCCCCCGATGACCAGCAGCACATCAATACCATAGTCTCGTGCACGATGGATCACCGTCTCTGAGACATCAAAGACCTTGACCTGGCCATCGGTTGCTACTTCGTAATGAAAAGGGTTGGCCCGATTGGTGCTGCCCAGCATCGTACCACCCCGTGGGAGCAGCCCACGCACGTCAGCGACGTCTATCAACCGGGCCTTGTTCGGCTTGATGAGTCCCTCGAAACCATCCTCGATCCCTAAGACCTCCCACCCGTACTCATTGATGGCCGTCTTCACCGCAGCCCGGATGACCGCATTGAGGCCAGGGCAATCCCCGCCACCTGTAAGAATACCTATGCGCTGCATCGTGTTGGACATCGCTCCGACCTCCAGTACAAAGCTCCATAATGAGCAAGCGTTTTGTGCAGTGTGGCACGCGATAGTGCGGGATACGCCCAGCACACAACCCTACAGGGCAACAAACTCCTTATACTGGGACAGCAGCCCCAGGGATTCGGCCACGGGTTCGACGTCACAAAGCCCCTATACGTATTTACGCCTTTGCCGACCCCGGAGTCTGTACGCAGGACGTCGAGACCCTGGTGTGCCAGTTGTAGCGCATAGGGCAAGGGAGCGGTGGTCAATGCCATGGTCGAGGTCGCTGGGTACGCTCGTGGCATGTTGGGGACGCACTCGCGTCTCTCCTCATCAGCAACTTCTGTGCCATTCCGGCTTCTCTAACGACCCGTAGAGATGGGGGGGCACAGGCAGGAACAAGGAGCAATGCTAAGGCGCGCAACCGTGGCACGCGCATAAGGGAAGCTAGACAGAGCAAGGACTATGACATGATGTCAATAGAGAGGACAACTTGTCGGTTGAATAGTTCGACTGTCTCAAAACAGTCTTTTCTCTATATTCAATGGTGCCAATAGGTTATGCTGTTTCCAATGATACAGGCGAGCAAGCTCATTGCGTTGCAAACGCCTGGCCTGTTCATGCAGC
>Ga0114129_10009838_pt1 | contig 13638 bp, 9 predicted proteins | sample RhiMetdeltSRZDD1_FD_80071 | JGI IMG/M metagenome (GOLD analysis project Ga0114129, IMG submission 80071) | Populus rhizosphere microbial communities from Tennessee, USA - Rhizosphere MetaG P. deltoides SRZDD1 (version 2) (version 2) | ecosystem: Host-associated > Plants > Roots > Rhizosphere >...
AACTTGCTCATCACAGTCTTGCAAATACAGGCTGATGCGCAATGGCAACGCCATAAGATACCGTCCGGGCTTTGTCAGCAAGTTGTAGGGTGGCGGCCTGAATCTCTCTTACAGGCTCTATGGCGGAAGCGTTAGAACAGGTTGCCACCACCCTTGTTCCAGGCGTCCCTGGGATATGCAGGCGTCACTTTGAAGCGCCGCCTACATAAATTCAACATACAAGCGTTAGATTCCGGGGGGTCACGTGGCGGCAAATGCTGATGCCACCGTGTGCCCCCCCGGAATCTAACGCTTGTATAGTCAGATAATTTTTGCACCAGAACCCCAGAAAGGGCAGTATATATGCGCGTGGCGCGCTTACACAGGCAGCCTGGGCGGCGACACGCGCCAAGAATACCTGCCTTGCCGCGCAGTTTCGGTGGCTGACAACACGTCTCGGTAAAAGACGTGCACTGGTCGCTGTAGGGCATAGTATTCTGATCATTGCTTATCATTTGTTGTCAAAACGCGCTTCTTATCAAGAACTGGGCGGCGATTATTTTGATCGTCAGGACGTAACGACTTATCGCTCCAAGCTGGTTCGTAAACTGGAGGCGCTCGGTCTGAAAGTCACTCTTGAACCTGCGACCACTTAATCCGGGGCTCAAGGGAGATTTTCATAGGAGCCTTCATGTCGCCTTGCGAGGCCATGAAACGATGAATAGTTCGTAGTTCCGGCTTCAGCCGGAATGTCTCGGCCACCAAGCCCTTCCGGCTGAAGCCGGAACTACGAACTATTTTCTGAGGAGCCGAGTTTAGCTGCTAAACTAACTCCATGCTGGCAAAGGACCAGTGCGCATGCCTAGAGAGATCAAAAAACGTACACTTACCGTGGACGCGTTTCATGCCTTTCTCGCCTGGCTGTCACCGCAAAAAATTGAAGACGGCGAAGCCTACGAAAAGGCCCGCAACCGTTTGATCATTTTTTTCGCCAGCCGACAATGCCGAGAACCCGAAAGTCTCGCGGACAAGACGATAGACATAGCGATTCTCAAAATAGCTGAGATTCCCGCCGAAGCGCAGCCAATCGCCTATCTATTCGGGATTGCGAGAAACGTATTCCGAGAATATTTGCGCGACGCTGAGAAAGATCTGACCGCAAGGGCCAACAGTCAGATATACCAGAGTCATTCGCAACTAGGGGTTGAGCGCAACCATGCCTGCCTGGATCGCTGTCTGAATGAGTTACCACAAGACGATCGTACGCTCTTGCTCAGCTATTACAGTCAAAACAAAGGCGTCAAGATCGAGATGCATCGCGAATTGGCCGAACGACTCAAACTGACGCCTAACGCATTGCGCAACCGCGTCTTCCGGCTCAATCAACGTATGGTGCGCTGTGTCAATAATTGTCTCGAAAAATTGCCTGCGTGATGTTTTGCCTCATTTCACCATCTACTAATGGATGAAGCAGAAAGACAATCAATCATGTCTACCGAAAACGATAACGAGATCAGGCGGTATTTGCTTGGCGCGCTGACGGAGCGCGCCTGCGAACAGATTGAAAACAATCTGCTCATCACCGATGAAGGACTCGAACGCATCAAGCTCATTGAAGAAGCTCTCATTGATGATTATCTGACAGGCGACTTGAGCGAAACCGAGCGCCGGCAATTTGAAAATGTCTTTCTCTGCACCGCTGAACGCCAGAATAAACTCGACTATTTGCGCGCCCTACGGCATGCCGCGCAAAACCGAACGGAGCCTGAACCGGCGCCGGGCGTGGTTTCTTTTCTGTGTCGCTTGACGCGCAATGTTACACCGCATATGCCCGAAACACACCAGTGGCTGAAACTTGCCGCCGCCATCCTCCTCGTTGTAGGCGGCGCGTTCGTCGTTCGGCAACTCTGGCCGCGCGCGCCCTTTGATCAGAGCCTGATCGCGCTCAATCGCGCGTATGCCGCACAACGCCCGCTCGAAACGCGCATCGCCGGATTTGACTATGCGCCGTTCGCCCCCTCACGCGGCGCTAATGAAACCGAATCCGGCGACCGCAACCTGCGCGAACGCGCCGAGCGCATTCTGCTTGACGCGGTCGCTGAAAATTCCACGGCCGCCAACAAACACTTGCTCGGGAAATTTTACCTGGCCGAAAAGCGGTTTGATCAGGCCATCGAACAGTTCGAATCCATCCTGAAGGAGACGCCGCAGGACGCGGGGGCCGAAAATGATCTCGGCGCCGCCCTTTTCGAACTCAGTAAATTGGAAGCGTTCAGGAATCAGGTCGCAGAGGGCCTGCAACATCAGGCCGAAAGTTTCGAACATTTCAGCCGCGCGCTTGAATTGCACCCCGACTATCTAGAGGCGCTATTCAATCTTGCCTTATGCAAAGAGAGAATGCTGCTGCGCGATCAAGCTGCCGAGGACTGGGGGCGATATCTGCAACTCGATTCGACATCGAAATGGGCCGACGAGGCGCGGGAGCGTCTCGAACAGATTCAGAAAACGGGACAACGACACAAGTACGATCCGGAGATATGGTATGGCGATTTCAAGTCTGCCTGCGAAAGGGGCGATGACGACCGCGCGTTTGAACTGATTTCCGATAGTTATCAGTCAAACGGAAACCTCATCACCGAAAGGCTCATCAATGAATACCTCGCCGCCAAAGAGAAACTCGACGAAGCGGTGAGCGAGAAACGCCTGCAATGCCTCGACTACGCCGCGCGACTTGCCTACCAGCGCGCCCGCGAACCCTATTTTACCGAATTGGCGCGCTATTACCGTCAAAGCTCGCCACAACAACGCTTTCTGACTAGTGAAGCGCGCCGGCAAACTCAGGAGGCGATCATCTTGTCCAGAAACGGGAGCAAGAAAGACGCCGCTGAAAAGCTCATCGCCGTAGAACAACAATACCACTGGGCAGGCAATGACAGTGAGAGTGTTTTCGCCCGTTACCTGCGCGGAATCATCCTCTTGCGCCTTGGCGATTTCGAGGAATGCAGGGCTATTTTTCAGCCAATATCGCAGCCCTCCAATAGCTTCCTGTGGCTCAGAGGACAGGCGCTCTCCGCGCTTTCGGACTTGTACGAACGACTTGGAATGCTTAGTGAGGCGCTCCGGTCCGCCAATCTTGCCGTCGAAATTGCGGACCAGTTGCAAGATACGAGCTTCAGGTTGAAAAGTCTGAACCAGGCGGCCACCTACTGGTATTTATTGGGAGACTGGCGAAAATCGCTCGCCTATCTTGGCCGGGCGAGAGGGATTGCGGCGGTCAAGCCGTCTGCAAGCATAGACCTCTGGGTGACCGAGGACACGAGCGCGCTCGTGTGTTCTGACCTGCAATTTCTGCGCACCGCAGCCGCCCTGCAACTCCAAACCGTAAAAATAGCAGAAGAGATGCGACGAGAATTGCAGATCTCCCGATCCTATACGAATTTGGGAATTATTATGGGGCTACAGGGCGACTTCGCGTCAGCCATACGAGTTACCAGACGCGGATACGCTCTTGGCGCCCGTTATTCAACCCCTCTGGACGCGCGCGTTATCACCGATTATTCCGGCCTGCAACTCGCACACCTGCAGAGAAAAAGCGGGGACAATGAGGCGGCGGTGGAAACTTACTCCGAGATCCTATCGCGCATTCAAAATGAAACTCAGCCTGTCTACCAGTTCGACGCCTATCGTGGTAAAGCCCTCGCCGAGATCGCGCAGGGAAAACGTGTAGAGGCGCAGCGGGACCTTGACGCGGCGCTGCAAATTTTTGAACGCAACCGCAAGGCGATCTGGGATGAGAATGCGCGCAATCGTTTCTTCGACCGGGAATATGAAATTTACGACGCGGCAATTAGCCTCGAGTATGCGAGTAACCCCCAAAGGGCCTTTGAATATTCGGAGCGGAGCCGCGCAAAGTCCTTGCGTGAGCTGCTCGGCGACTCTCCCGCCCGACAGTCCAAGGACGCTCTTCCGCGCACGCTGCCGGCGATTCAACATGCGCTGCCGGCCGATGTCATCTTATTGCAATACGCGGCGCTTCCCGATCAACTGCTGATCTGGGGCGTCACGCGTAAACATTTCGTCAGCGCCTCAGTCCCCATTCGCGCGGCGGAACTGGAACGGCAGGTTACTCTGTTCTTCGGGTCTATCTCTCGGCGCAACGCTCCCGTCGAACAATACCGCCCACTGGCGCAAGCGCTCTCGAGTCTTTTGATGGAACCTCTCGGCAGTTTTATCGCAGAAGGCGCGACCCTCGTGATCATTCCGGATAAGTTTCTAAACTACGTTCCGTTCAGCGCTCTGATCTCGCCGCGAACGGGGCAATATCTTGTCGAACGTCACCCGACCATCATGGCCCCGAGCGCAACCGTCTTCTTACAGTGCGCAGAAAATGCGGCGAGAAGATCTCCGGCGCAATCAGAACATCTGCTGGCGGTCGGGAATCCGAGCTTCGATACGAACGCTTATCCGGGTTTAGAGAATTTGACAAATGCCGTACGAGAGGCGAACGAGATTGCCGCCTTCTACCCGAACAAACATGTCCTTTTGGGCGCGCAGGCGGATGAACGGACCGTTGTTGCGGAAATTAGTAATGCGGATGTCATTCATCTGGCTCTCCACGGCGTCAAAGATCCGCTCTCGCCACTGAACTCTTTCCTGCTGTTCGCCCGGCCGGAAGGGCGAGCGCCGGAAGATGGCCGCCTTCAAGCGCACGAAATCGACTGGATCAAATCCGTCCGCGCGCGCCTGGCGGTCTTGTCCGCCTGTCAATCCGGCGTCGAAACTTATTATCGCGGAGAAGGAATGATCGGGCTGAGCCGTTCCTTTCTGTCAATCGGCGTCCCGACAGTTGTTGCAAGTTTCTGGTCCGTCGATTCCTCCGCAACCGCGGATCTGATGATTACCTTTCATAGGGCCATGAGACTCGACCGTCTCTCTCCGGCAAAAGCATTACAACAAGCGCAAATGACGCTCGCCAAAGGAAACCGATCGCTTTATCAATTCCCCTACTACTGGGCCGGGTTTTGTGTGTTCGGCGGCGAGTCAACTCCAAGCATAGCAATTCCAGGAGCAAATCATGCATTCATCGATGATCACCAATACACTTCCTCCGGAGGATAAAATCGCCCGAATCAATATCCAAGGATTGTTCGTCCTCTGCATCAATCAAGTGGATCAAATCGCTCAATTCGGGGTTTATGAGTTGGCCAGTGGACATAGTCTGAACCTTAAGGTGTTTGAAAAACCGGATGCTCGTCTTGTTGACCTCAGAACTTCTCCGTTATTCATTTCGAGCGTATTTCTCGACACCCTGCCGCCAGGAGATATCTTCATTGACGCGCCGGGAGCCGACCCGGAATTAAAGCTGCAGGTCTACGAAAGTAACTCGATGGCCGAGTTCGAGACTTTCTTCAAAACCAACAATTTCCTCCTCCAGAACAATTTCGACGCGCTTGATTACAGATGGATTGCGAATTTAGACCACCCTAAATTTCATGATGACTTATTCAATATGCCAATAGGCACTTATTTCAAGATGATACCGGACATAATCTCACGCAAAATTCAAGTCAGCCACGGCGTCCTACACACAGGCATGTTCGCAGATCGGATTATCAGGTGGGCGTTTGAGTCTCATGCAATACAACATGGCCGGCAAGAAAAGCTATCGAAGATAGTGAGGCTGGCAAGCATAATTTCGATCTCTATCCCTAGACACCGTAGTATAAAATCTATCACATTGTCGATCGGTGATTGCCCACACGCAGATCAATATACCTTTTCATTGCCTGTGAAAAGCGACTCTTTTTACGAGATCAATGTTACAAATCTGTGCCCCGACACGGCAGCCCTTGACCCCAAAACCAATAGCGATTTTCAGTTTTATTATAATCTTATCGACGTCCCCATTGCCCGGCGCATCGATTTCTCGCCGATAGATGGCTTTACCGCCACTAATCGCGCGCCTTGCGATCCAATATTTCTGGAAGGGACCTCAGTGATACCGTAAGAATATGCGCTCCGCATTTTATCGGCGTTCATAGTCCGGGACCGGGAAGGCTTGTGGAAAACGGTCACTGGGCGCCACGATTTTATGCCCGAAAAGGCCTGCGACAGGAGAAGGATGATGTCATCGGTAACAGAGAAAGGTATTCCCTCACATCTGGAGTTTCCCTTTCATAGGCAGGACTACAGCGATACCTGCGGCGCGGCATGCGCGCAAATGATATTGGATCATCATGGAAATTATCTTCTCTCTTCTCCGGGCCTCCCCCCAGATCCTGCAAATCCCCCGAATCAGCTGATTGGGCAAAGCGAATTGGTCAATGAGAGAGAAGGCCTGGGCGGTCGCGTAAAAGATCAGGAATCCCGCTTTTGGATAATCTCGCCAAGTGAGTTAGTTAAGATACTCGAAAAGTATGGGGTGGCTGGTTACGAGGCGCTTGGCTGTGGGGAGGCGCCTACCGCTAGCCCGGGCAACGATATATATAATTTCGCGGAAGCATGCAGGGATGCGGTAGATGATATGGTTGGGGCCTCATATTGCCCGCCAATGATCGCCGTTGACAGCATTGGGCACTGGGTCGTTCTCGCCTCTTGCGTCAGCGACGCAACCGGCATTCTGGGTTTTTATCATCACGACCCTATTCTCTACAGTTCCGGGACGCCAATTCCTCCCCTACATTTCAGCGGCGACTTGTGCTCATTCAACGGTCTAAATGGGAACGCTTATATCACGTTCGAAGGGTTAAGGGAGAGAACTAGCGGGCGCAAAATAATCGTTCGCCGGGCGGACGGCAGACGCGCGATGGCCAGGAGAAGCGCCGAAGCGCATGACGTCAGCCGAATCAAGCCTCCGGACGAAAAGAAAATACCTGCCCTCCGCCGTATTAGTAATGAGGAGATCGCCGCCAAAGCGCTTTCTGCCATAGAAAAACATGGATTGAAAACTCGAAAGGGCTGGGACCAACTATTGGCCAGGACATCCATTGGCCCCCCTCTCAGGGCGAGGCAGGAGAGGCAGAGCGCCATCTCTGACTATTACCTCGCTCCGGCGCAAAATCGGAACGGCGAAACAAAAATGTTAGTTCTGATGAGCGCCGCTACTGGAGACTTCTGGGGGTCATTAAAAGTCACTGCAGGACATTTTCTTTTTCGAGATGACCCAAAAGTTAGAGATTTGGTCAATGAGGTGAGAGTGGCGCTACGGAGCAAGTTGAGGAAAATTGGAATCGAGAACGCAAATTCTTGGGAGCGCGAATTTGTAAACCAAGTCAATTCAACCAGAACCAATCTCGTGTGGGTCCCTCGCCGAGAATCGGAATCCTTATTCTTCCCTTTCTACGCTATTCAGCCGCCTGAACAATCGATAGCTGTTTATGTGAGAGTAGATGGCGAAGTTTTTACATCGCTGACGCCGCGCAAAGAATGAGAGTGTCTGAAAAAATTTAGCGTTATCGCGTAATGTTTCGCTCACTATCGTCAATTAATAACGAGCGTTCTCAGCCATCAGCTATCCTGCCAATTTACAGTTCCGGCGCCACTCGCATATGCGACCTGCTAACAGAGTTTTGCAAGCGTTAGGTCAGGCTGCGCGTCTGCCAGTGTTACGCCATTTGCCCCAAAGCTTTTAGACAAATGAAGGACCGGCCCTGAAGGTTGCGGCAATTTCAGCTTGGGAATACGCGACGGTTTCCAAAGCGGCAATGACTCTTCCACGGAGATATCGAGAGTAGCTGATCATTACCAAAGCCTACTCTTCATTCTCCGTATACTCTATTGTTAATTGCCATAGTAGGCCAGCCAAGTTATTTATATTCCCACCGCCGCAGGCATGTATCCAAACAAACTCAAAATAGGACTCTCAAAAATATTCCTGATAACACCGCGTGATGTCTCTCATAATATCGGCATTCATAAGTGGAGTGGGTGAACGAGGCGTAGTGGGCCCATAAAATTAGACACACTTTAGCTCTTTTTTCTTTAGGGCGCAGCAGCTTTCTGTTGCGCACGCCACTGCGCCTCGAATTCCGCTCGGGTCAGGCGCCCCAGCGACGAATGGATACGCTTTGACAGATAGACATCATCGATGAAGCGTCTGATCTGCTTGCGCGCATCCGCCAGATCGCAATAGTCGTTAAGGTAGACTTCTTCTTCCTCCATTTATCCGATTGAGTTGTCAGATGTGACTCAAAATGGCGGCAGCCCAAAAAAAACATTACTGCTCAGTCGACTGTAGATTCCAAAGCCGAAGATCTCAAGTTGATCAAATCTTTGATGAAGAGAATGAAAACTGCTTGATATGAATCCCACAAGTCCCTGGTTTGCCTTACAAACTAAGCCGAGAAGTGAGAAGAGAATAGTCCACCTGCTCATGCAAAAGAGGTATGAGTGTTTTACGCCAACGTACCGGCAGAAGCGGAGGTGGTCGGATCGCACGGTGGAAATTTCTTTGCCTCTTTTTCCCACTTACGTCTTCTGTCGCCTTAACTATCTATTGATGGGTAAAGCCATTTCCACTCCCGGGGTGATCAAGATCGTCGGATTCGGCGGCAAGCCCGCGGAGGTCGATGTGAAAGAGATCGACGCCTTACGTCTTTTAGCGGAGAGCCATTTCACCAGAGAGCCCTGGAGCTATCTTCCCGACGGAACCCCGGTGGTGGTCAAGACCGGCCCTTTAACAGGAGTCCGGGGCATCATCCGTCAGGACGACAGTCACAAACGGTTGATCGTTTCCGTCACCCTGCTACAGCGATCGGTCGCTATTCAGCTTGACGAGGGCACCGTGGTCTCGGAGGACCCCGATTTCAATCCGGGTCGAGCCCTGCGCCAACCCGAATCGGATCTCGCATTCAGCCTTTTGAGCAGAACATAAACCCGACATTCCCCGACCCAATCTGGATTTCAAGGAGGTAGTCATGAACTTGTACGATCCTGATCGAGAAGACACGACGGTCTATCAGGTAGTTGTCAATCACGAGGAACAATACTCCATCTGGCCCGACCGTAAGGAACTGCCGCTCGGTTGGAAAGGCGTGGGAAAGAGCGGCCTCAAGCCGGAATGCCTAGCCTATATTGATGAGGTCTGGACCGACATGCGGCCGTTAAGCTTGCGGAAGAGGATGGAGGAGATGGCGAAAACTCCGCCGCCCTCTCCTCTTCCTGCCGATCCGAACGGACCTCGCAGGAAGAGCCTGGTCGACAGACTGTGCGAGGGGGATCACCCGGTTGAAGCCCGGCTCCACCCCGAGAAGACGGTCAAACTGTTCAAGGAAGCGATCGACCGGAATTATATCTATCTCAAGTTCACCGGCCCTACGGAGGGAACTGAATTGGGCGTCAGGATAGACCACGAGGCTTGTGATTTCAGGCAGGCGAATTTTGGAAACGGCATGGGCACAGTGCATCTGGAAGGCAAGTTAACGCTGGATTACGTGAGAGTACGATGCATCGCCGACATAGATCTCAAAACGCTTGAAGGCAAAGGCCGGCTGGAGAAGATCGCGGTCAGTAACTGATCCAATGACCGAAGCTGCCATGACCTGTCGATTCAGCCGATTTAAACGATCAGAACGGAGCGCTAGATGCGAAGATTGATCATCACACTGTCGATTTTCAGCTTAATAACGATGGCCCTTCCAGTAGGTCATCACAGTTCAGGCGGAAGTCCAGGGCGCGAAAGGGTCACCTATATCAGCTTTCGGCCGGGCAATTGGGATCTTTATTACTTTGATCGTTCAAACCATCCCTCCCGTCGGCTGACTGACCATTTCGGGCCCGATTATGATCCCACGTTCTCACCAAACGGGCAGTATGTCGTGTTCTGTTCGGAACGCAGAGGCAACGCCGACCTGTATGCGCTGGACCTGAAGAACGGCGGCTCGCCGCAATTACTGATTGACAGCGAGGCCATGGAAGATCAAGCCAGCGTCTCCCCCGACAATCAGACTCTGGCCTTTGTCAGTACTCGCGACGGTAATGCCGAGATCTTTACGATCCCTTTTCGCCCCGGCCAAACCCAGAGTATGGAAGCCGCCGTTAACCTCACCAGAAATCCGGGTGGCGATTTCCGGCCGGCGTTCTCTCCCGATGGAAAGAAGATCGCTTTCTCCACCGATCTTGATACGCCGCCGACCGGACATCCTGCCGCCCGCCGCCGGGAAGGCGAAATCTATGTGATGGACAACGACGGCAAAAATGTTCACCGCCTGACTCACTCGCCAAATTGGGATGGCTCTCCCGCCTGGTCGCCCGATGGGCAGACGATCTACTTTTATGCCATTCGAGACGCATCGCCCAGAATCTGGGCGATGCGCGCGGATGGCAGCCAGCCGGTTGCCCTATCGCGCGCCGGTGAGAATGCCCTGTCACCGGCGGTCATGCCTGAAGGCCGGATCGCTTACGCCACCGCCTCCGGTTCCGGCGATCAGGTTCGATGGAAAATAGTCTCGATTAAGCCGGACGGGTCCGACAAGAGGGACGAAAGCGATACGGCCAATGAATATTGGGGGCCGGTCTTCAATCCCAAAACCGGGGCGATGCTTTGCTACGGCACGGGGGCCACGGAGAAAGATGTTCCTCCGGGCTCCGTCTATCCCAGCAGGATCTATTTGGGGGCGGGGCCGCTGCTCGTCAAAGGTTCTCCGATCACCTTCGCGCTGCCTGACCGGCAGGTCGATCTCTACCCCCTGCGTGGCTTTAGCGCGATCCCCCATCCGACACGGAATTTGATGATTCGCACTGAGCTGCCGGGCCCTAGATTGATTCTTTCAGATCTGAACGGCAATCACGAAAAGGAGGTGAAGAAGATCAATCAAGACCAGCTGCCCTGGATCGGATTGAACTGGTCTCGCGATGGAAACTGGATCGCTTACACCGTGGGCAAGATGTTTGCGTCGCCGGCTGATGAAACCGATATCTGGAAGATGCGGTCAGACAGCTCAGACGCCGTCAACCTGACGCCAAACTCGCCCGGGAACGACGGCTTTCCGAGTTTCTCCGGCGATGGACGAAGGCTGGTTTGGCGCAGTGGCCGCACCGGGAATTTCGATATTTTTATGATGAATTCCGATGGCGCAGGAATCCGTAACCTGACTGATAACCCGGCCAACGATACTTTTCCCGCCTTCTCGCCGTTAAGTAACGAGATTGTCTTCTCTTCGAACCGTGACGGCAAATTGGACGAGAAGACAGGCAACCACACATTTGAACTATATACATTGCAGATCAAGCCGGATGGCGCTCCGGGCGCGTTGCGGAGGTTAACCCGGACGCAGGGACAGAATGCTCACCCGCAGTATTCGCCCGATGGAGAATGGGTAATTTTCACTTCCGAGCAGGGCGGCATCAATGATGAAGAACCGCTCCTCCAGTCGGTCATGTTCTGCCCGCAGATTTACGGAGAGCTGTACGCCCTCCGGTTGAAGGATGGGAAGCTGATCCGCCTGACACACAACAAGTGGGAAGACGGTTTCGCAAACTGGGCCGCCCCGGCTCGCTAGAGCGGATTGCAATTGCATGTAGGGGAAGTCTGACTGGATCAGTACCGCGAGCGGTAGCGAGCGCGACTCGCGAGGGAAGCCACGCTCGCTACCGCTCGCGGTACTGATCCGCACTGTCATCTCAGTATGCCGTACATTGATTTGCAATCCGCTCTAGCTCTCCGCCTCCCCGGCTCGGCGCCGCGCCCGACAGCTCTGAGGAGGTGAACGCGTAAAATTATGAATACCGCTCGTCTTGATTGCGTCATCATTGGATACAACGAGCTCCCGTTCGAGCAATACGAATGCTTCTTGAGCAAGTATGGTGAGGATACGGAAGCCTATCGTGATCTGCAGTTCAGCTTCGTCAACCTGGATGGTCAAAAACTCGACTATCTAGGCTTGTTAAATCATGTTGTCCGTTCCGTGCGCGCTGAAGATCCTAGCGTCAAACAGGCCGCCGATTTTAGATCTGGCGACATTCCCAATCTGGCGTCCGTCTACCTGTCGAGCTTCCTTCAACGGAATGGCCATCGCGCCAAATACGTCAATCTGTTTCAACACGAAAAAGATAAGCTGATCGCATACCTCGCGGAAGAACCGCTGTGCGTGGCGATCACGACAACTTTCTACGTCGTGAACCTGCCGGTCAGCGAGATCGTGGCCTTCATCAGAAGCCACAATCGCAACGTGAAGATTGTGGTCGGAGGCCCGCTGATCGCGAATCATGCGCGTAATTATTCGGGCGAATCATTGAAGGCCGCGCTGAATGATCTGGGAGCGGATATTTACGTCATCGATGGCGCCGGCGAGGCGACCCTGGCCGCCATCGTCAGTTGTCTTAAGGAGAATGGTTCCCTCAGCAAGATTCCCAACCTGGCATATTGGGAAGACGGCGCCCTCGTCACAACCCCCTCTCTCCCGGAGAACAATTCGCTCGACGCGAATGCGATCGATTGGCGGGATTTCGACGACCAAGCGCTGGGCTATACGATTCAAACCAGGACAGCGCGCAGTTGCGCTTTCAACTGCGCCTTCTGCAATTATCCAACCCGGGCCGGCAAGCTGACCGTCTCCAATGTCGGCACGGTGGAGGGGGAACTGGATTCTATCCGCGCCCTGGGATACATCAAGAATGTCGTGTTCATCGACGATACCTTTAATGTCCCGCTGCCGCGCTTTAAAGAACTGTGCCGGATGATGATAAAAAACGCGTACGGCTTCAATTGGTTCTCCTATTTCAGGTGCAGCAATTCTGATGAAGAGGCCTTTGACCTGATGGCCGAGAGCGGTTGTAAGGGGGTCTTCCTCGGCATCGAATCGGGTTCACCCACCATCCTGAAGAATATGAATAAGGCCGCCTCAGTCGAGAAATATGCGGAGGGGATCAAGCAATTACATCAGCGCGATATCCTGACTTTCGGGTCTTTCATCATCGGATTTCCGGGCGAGACGGCGGAGACCGTCGATGAAACCTTGAGCTTTATCAAGGAGAATAAGCCAAACTATTACCGGGCGCAGAGCTGGTATTGCGAGCCGGGCACTCCCATCGATCGTCATCGCGAAAAGTATGGGATCAGCGGCGAGGGCTTTGTCTGGCAGCACGCGACCATGGATAGCCTGGAAGCGATGGACCAGATAGATCGATTGTTTTTGAACGTTACCGAATCGCTCTGGCTGCCCCAATGGTCATTCGATTTCTGGATTATCCCTTATCTGCTCGGTCGCGGCATCTCAGCCGGGCAGTTCAAAGAGTTCATGGCGCTGGCAGACAAGATGCTGGCGATGGAGATCGCCTTTGTCCCTGCGCCGGAGAAGAGAGCCATGCAGCAGGGGACCCTTCAAAAAATGACTCAGCTCGTTAAAGGTTGGCAAACTATTTGATCAACACGGCCGCTGTTTCTTCCCAAACTGAGAGTCCTTTATCACCTTCAGGCATCAAGAGGTTAGATAATGAATAGATATCCGGAGAAATGCCCCTTCAATCATTCCCAAAAGCCCGCGCCGTTGGAGAGAGCGGGACAGCCGGCGCGGCAGACATATGAGGGTGAGATCTGCCGGGTGAGACTGAATGCCGAACGAGCGGCGGGATTGAGAATGCTGAGCCGGAGTCATGAGGCGACGCTCTATATGACGATGCTGGCGGCGTTCGGGGTGGTGCTGAGCCGCTATAGCGGGCAGG
>Ga0114129_10009839_pt1 | contig 13638 bp, 11 predicted proteins | sample RhiMetdeltSRZDD1_FD_80071 | JGI IMG/M metagenome (GOLD analysis project Ga0114129, IMG submission 80071) | Populus rhizosphere microbial communities from Tennessee, USA - Rhizosphere MetaG P. deltoides SRZDD1 (version 2) (version 2) | ecosystem: Host-associated > Plants > Roots > Rhizosphere >...
CGACCACTCACCCGCAACAGCTGGCAGCCCCCAGTTTGTCCTTGCTTTTCCAACCGTAACCGGGAAGCTGATTGCGTGACCACGACACCCGAGTCATTCACCACCGCCGGCGTTGACGGCGTTCGCATCGTCGGCGACCGCCTTGGCGATCCACTCGCGCCAGCCGTGGTGTTCCTCCACGGCGGCGGCCAAACCCGCCGCTCATGGGGACCCTCAGCGGCCGCGGTGGCCGAGCGCGGGTGGCAAGCGGTCACCGTCGACTTCCGCGGCCACGGCGAGTCTGACTGGTCCGCCGACGGCGACTATCGCGTCACCACGTTCGCCACTGACGTGCTCGAAGTGCTGCGTCACCTGCCGCCGCGACCGGTGTTGGTGGGTGCCTCCCTCGGTGGCTTCACGGCAATGCTTCTCGCAGGCGAGCTTGCGCCGGATACGGTGCGCGCCGTCGTCCTGGTGGACATCGTGCCCAACATGGACCCGTCCGGGGCGTCGCGGATACACAACTTCATGTACGACCGGATGGAGTCGGGGTTCGACTCACTGGACGAGGTCGCTGACGCGATCCAGGAGTACAACCCGCACCGCCCCCGACCAACGGATCTGGACGGACTTCGGACCAACCTGCGCCACCGCGATGGCCGGTGGTACTGGCATTGGGATCCGAAGTTCATCGACGGCACGTCGGCGCTTCCGCCGATCGAGGTAACCGAGGTCGACCGCCTGTACGCGGCGGTCGATGAAATTCTCCGAGCGGGTGTGCCCATGCTTCTTGTGCGCGGCCAGATGAGCGATCTCGTCACCGAAGAGCGAGCGACCGAGTTCATCGCCCGCTTCCCGCAGATCGACTTCGTCGACGTCAGCGGTGCCGGGCACATGGTTGCCGGCGATCGCAACGACCTCTTCGCCGGGGCCGTGGTGGAATTTCTCGCCCGGCACGCGAAGGATGGATAACCCAGATCCGTTAGAAGCCAGGAGGTTCCATGCAAGCCACACGCATCATGCCCAACCTTCGAGTAGCTGACGTCGATGCGGCCAAGAGTTTCTACACCGACTACCTCGGGCTCAGCACCGAGGAGTTCAACATGGGATGGGTGGCCCGCTATACGTCTCCCGACGGGCGGGCGAACGTGCAACTCGTCACGCGTGATGCGAGCGCACCGGAAGACTCGGTCATCTCGGTGGCCACGGACGACGTGGAAGCAGCCTATGAGGAAGCGCAGAAACTCGGCTACGAGATCGCGCATCTCCTCACGACTGAGCCTTGGGGGGTGCGGCGATTCTTCGTCCGAGCACCCGACGGCAATCTCATCAACATCGTGAACCACCGGGACTGACGCAGAGTTAGTCCCTCAGTCCCGCGATGAACCGTTGCACACTTTTGGTCAGCGACCGTGGGACATGGTCGGGATCCATCAGGTCGTTCTCCGCCAGCGGGCTTGCCTCATCGGAAATTGTCTGCTCGGTGAATGGCCGCAGGGTCCTGCCTTCGCCTCGAAGGGCCTCGACGGCCTTCAGGAAGGACTGGCAACGATGCGTCGCCCGTTCCAACTCGCCGATGGACACGCCGAGGTGTTCTGCCACCAATTGATCCCGCATCGAGATGACTTGGCGGCGGACGTCGTCTTGGTCCGAGCCGTTCGGGTCCGCCTCGATCGCGATATCGCACTCGCTATCGAACCCCAACGACCGGTTGTTGAGATTCGATGAGCCCACGCGCAGCAGCCGATCGTCGATGACCAATACCTTCGAGTGGACGTAGATCGGCGCCCCGCGGTCGGTCACCGGCCAGTAGATGCCCAATCGGCCATGGTCGTCGGCGTCCCACAACACTTGGATGAGCCGATGGCGCGCGCCGTCCATCGTTTCCCGTTCGAGGCGGTTCTTGCCTTGACGGGGAAGGACGATGACGATCTCCGGGCCGTCGGCTTCCTGAAGTCGAGCAGCCAGCGCCTCAACGAGGCGTGAGGCCGCCAGATATTGGTTCTCCAGATAGATGGTGTGGCGTGCTGCCTCGATACCCACAAGGTTGAGCGCCTCTACCTCACGGACCTCGCGGCGACCGTCCAGTTCGGGCAAGGTGCGGGCGATTCCGACGTCGACGTTGCGCAGAGTCGGTTCCAGCTTGCGGGGCCACGCGACGTGCTTGGCGTCAACCGACGCCACGGATTGGCCGGTCGCGGTCTCCCATCGCTCGCGAGCTTGGTCACCGAGTGCTTGCGCCGCTGCCCCGTCAACTGCCGCCGCGACCTCGTGTCGCGGCCCGTAGCCACGCCCCACAGTCCTGCGGCTGCGGCTGTTGTGCTCATGCACACTGGTGTCCCATCGGTCGATGGTGAGATCAAGGCCACCGCAGAACGCCACGGCGTCGTCGACGACCACGATTTTCTGATGGTGGACGGCGCCGGTCGGACGGGCGCCGTCGATAGCGAAATGCATTCGCCTGCTGCTGAACTGATTGACAACCGACACCGGGGTGAGCCCGAACCAGATGCCGTCGAAGGCTGGCAGCAGACGCAGGTTGGACTTCAGTAGGTAAATTTCGAGGGCCGGCCGTTTCCACAACAGCCAATAAAGGAAAGCACCGAGCTGGTTAGGGCCCGGGAGCGTCTTGGCGCCCCGTTCGAATGTCATCCTCGCGTCGAGGTCCCAGCCGATCAGCATGATTTGATGCCGGGCGCGCAGCATCGCCGCCTTGGTGTGCTTGAAGTAATCGGCCGCATCGATGACGCAGGCGAACTGATCGGCGCGCGTCACACGCCAGCACGTCTGGCCGGGAGTCAGAATTCGATCGTCGCTGCTCGACCCTGACATAACGCTGTGATTACCCGGAATTGAGGCTCTGCCACACGTGATGCCGGTAACGCACGATAAGTCGGGCCGGGTTCAACCCATTCGCTGACGCGCGTCATTGACGGGTGCCAGTGAGATGTCGTACGGTCGAGTCATGCCCTCGCTGGTGTCGGATTCGGAGAGTGGTTCGCCAGTTGTTGGCGTTCGCGAGGCGCAGCGGCTCGAGACGCGAGCCCGCTTGTTCGACGCCGCGGTGGCCGAAATCAGCCGATCCGGATTGGCAGGGGCCGACGTGAGTGCGATCGCCGCCGCGGCCGGCGTGGCGAGGGGTACTTTTTACTTTCACTTCCCCACCAAGGAGCATGTGGTCATCGAGTTGGAACGAACAGAAGAGGCCAAGATCGTGGCCAAACTCGAAACCACAACCAAGTCAACAACCGATCTGGCGTCCGTACTCGCGCAACTGGTTCATCACGTGCTCGATGCCGAGCATCGGTTGGGCCCGTTGATCTTTCGGGACATGCTGGGGCTGCACTTCTCGTCAACACGACCCCTCGACGATGCGCTGGGTGATCATCCGCTCGCCGGATTCGTCATCACCGCCATCGCCGATGCGCAGGCCGCGGGGCGAGTGGCTCCGGATGCGGACGCGGGCGAACTCGGCGTGATCTTCATGACCGGCTTGTTCGCCTTGCTGACAACTGCAACAGCCGAGGTGCGCACCGCTTTATTGGACCGCTACGTGAAGACGGTCGGCCAAGGAATGGAGGCACGATGAACACCACGGGTATCGACGGCTACCGCGACTACCTCGCACGCCGCGACGGTGACGCCGACCTACTGAATCGGCGGCTGGCCAGCCGAGAGGAATTCTTCGCAGGCTTGGAAGCAGACCCGATCCGCTCGAAACATCACATCGATCGGAAAGCGTTCGCCCGCAACATGCGCCGCCGGCGGCCCGAACCCGGTGTCGACCGACGAATGCTGTTTCTGTTGGCCACCGCCAAGCTGAACCAAGCCGAGCGGTTCGGAGTCGGCCTTGGCGAGACCTACGGAAACAACAGCGGCGACGACGTCCCACCCGAACGGGTGTACATGGAACTCGAGGAGCACTATCACACCCGGCTGCTGGCCTACGTGCTCGACGTTTTCGGATTGCCCTTTCAGGTGGTCGCACCGCCTCTTGTGATGCGCCAGTTCGTCAAGACCGCCGTCTTCATGCCCGAGCGAGTGAGTTTCATGTTCGTGGGCGCCGCAGAAATGGCCGGCTGCATCATGTTCCACCAGTTGCGCCGCATCGGAGTCGAGTTGTTCGCCGACGAGCCCGAGGTGGCCGCGCGGATCGAGCGCCTCTACAGCGAGATCCTGACGGACGAAGTAGGTCACGTCGGCTACTGTGCGGCACGGTGCACCCCGCCCGAGCGGGCGATCATGCGCCGCCTTTATCCGCATATCGGACGGCTGTTCGCACGACAGACTTTCGAGATCAGTCTCCTTATTGATCGCGAGGCGTTACACGCTCTACTGGATCGGCCCTTCGACGTCGACGAGCTCAGCGCCGGTCTATCGAACGAGACGTTCCTTGCCGCCCATCCCTGACGGGATCGCCGGTCGTTGACAACGTCGCCGTTCAGGGGCATAGTCAGCGCTCGTTAAACGAAAACGTTGTTTTCAGATAACGTGCTCCCCGGCGACAGAGGCGGACGAATGTGAGCGATGCGCAAGTGTCTCCGGCGTGGTTACCGTTCTCCATCGCCGAAGCGTCCATGAACGGCACACCAGCCGACGACAGTATTGGGTTACCGCAGGCCTGGTCGTATCTGCTGCGTCGGCTGGGCGACGCAGCACAGGTTGTTCAATCCGACCCCGCAAGCCGCAATCAAGTCGACTTGGCCTCGGGCATGCGGCATCTGCTGGTGCTGTTGGCAGTCGGGGTCGACGAGGCCCTGCGGTTCGACCCCTATCCGGTCCTGAGCGTCGCGCGCACAAGTACCGATGACGTCCTGACATGGGGAATGGAGTGTCCAGACTGCATCTATACACGGGCGACTCTGCGCGGCGGCGAAAGCTACCGCGTGTTCGGAAACCGTGGCACAGCGCGCTACGTCGGTCTGCAGACGATGAATGGAATCGTAGCCACCGCAAACGAATTGGTTGACGAACTCGAGGTCGATGCAGACGGGAACTTCGAAGTCGTCCTGTCCGCCGATGAGCACGCCGGAAATTGGATGCCGATCGCGGGCGAGCATCCCACGTTGACGGTGCGTCACTTCTTCTACGACTGGGACACCGAGGTACCGTCGTCGCTGCAAATCGAACGGCTCGGCGAACTGGTTGACGCGGAGCACGACGCCCCCGATCCAGGCGTCACGTTGACGCGACAGCTCGTGGCGCTCGGCGACTTCGTTCACGACAATCTCCAATTCTTTGTCCAGTTCGGCGGTGCGCCGCCGGCCAATGGCTTCCTTCCCCCGATCGACCGGAGCGCGATGGGGGCGGCTGCAGAGAACAGACCCGTCATCGGCCGCTGGGAACTCGGACCTGATGAGGCGCTGATTCTCGAAGTTGAACCACCCGAAGGCGTCTATTGGAGCTACTCACTAGGCAACCCGTGGTGGGAAACCATCCACTACGGGCGCCATCAGTCCAGCCTGAATGGCCGTCAGGCCGTGGTGGATTCCGACGGGTTGGTGCGGGTGGTGTTGTGCGAGCGCGACCCTGGGATTGCGAATTGGCTCGACACTGCCGGCCACAGCAATGGCGCAATCATCCTGCGATGCGTGCGCACCACGACGGCACCGACACCAACCGCCCGCATGGTGCGCTTCGGCGACATCGCATCCGCTTTGCCCGCCGACACAAAGAGATTGACCGCCGACGAGCGCGCGTCCGTCCTCGAGCGCCGCAGGCGCGCTGTGCACGAAAGGTTCGCACGGTGACGTTCTCCGCCGATGAACTCGAAGACGGAGCCCGCGCCGCGACGGGCCTTGACGACTTCGGGTCGTCCTACTACCGGGAGGGCCTCGAGCGCACCATCGACGCGTTGAACACCGAAGCCGAGCTCTCCGAGATGGGCGCGGTCATCCAACACGCCACGATCAGCAACGCCCTCATCCAACGCCTCAACGTCGAGGACACCTATGCCCGGCACCCCGAAATCGACGACGAGGTGGTGGGCGGCCCCGTGTTCGTCATCGGATTGCCGCGCACGGGCACGACAGCCCTGAGCCAATTGGTGGCAGCCGACCCCCAGTTCCGCTCGTTGCGGATGTGGGAATCGCAGGCTCCGACCCCGCCGCCGGAGGCCGCGACCCAGCACACCGATCCCCGCATCGCACAGGCCGAGGCCGGCCTGGCGATGTTGAATGAGATGTTCCCGCTGATGAAGACGCTGTACAACTCTGAGGCGACGGCCGCCACGGAATGTCAAGACCTGATGGGGATGAGCTTTCGCACCTTCCATTTTGATGGTGCGGTGCGAGTGCCGAGCTACTTGGCTTGGCTGATGGACTGCGACATGCGTGAGACGTACTCGTTTCACCGCCGGGTGCTCAAACTGCTGCAGTGGCACTGCCCTCCGACTCTTTGGCACCTGAAGACGCCGGTGCACATGTTCGCGCTGGACGCACTCGTCGCGGCCTATCCGAATGCGAAATTCATGTGGAGCCACCGTGATCCCGCGAAAGTCATGGGTTCGGTGTGCAGTCTCATCCGGTACGTTCGCAGCTGGAGCAGTGACCGCGACGACCCCGTTGAGCTCGGCGCTGAGCAGCTCGACAGCTGGGCTGAGGCTGTTCGACGCGCGATGGACTTCCGCAAACGCGTTGGAGATGAACGGTTTTCCGATGTCGCGTTCGCTGACTTGCAAACCGCCCCGGTGAATACGCTGAGAACAAGCTACGAATCCTTGGGCTTAGTGTTTTCCGAGGCGGCCGCCGGCGCGGTCGAGCAGTGGGCGGGTGAGCACAAGCCAGGCTCGCGCGGAAAGCACGACTACGCGCTCGCCGATTTCGGACTCACTCCGGAGGGAGTCCGCGAACGATTTGCGGATTACCTCGACGCGTACGACGCGACCGCATGAACGCTCCGGTCACGCGGCGGCGAAGCAAGCTCGCTCCCGATCCCGACACGCGCCGTGCGATCTTGACCGCAGCATCGGAGTCCCTGCGCGAGCATGGCGTCCAGGGGCTGAGCATCGCCGCGGTACTTCAACGCGCTGGCCTAGGCACTCGCGCGTTCTATCGGCATTTCGAGTCGAAGGACCAGCTGGTGTCGGCCGTATTTCTGGAGATTTCGCGCACTGAAAAGCGAAGGCTGAAAAGGAAAATGGCTGCTGCAGCCACCCCAGTCGAGGCTGTTGCCGCCTGGATCGACGGACGACTCGACCTCGCGTTCAGCGCGAACATCGAATCCGATTTGCGCCGCACGTCGCTTGAGGCGCAATCACAGAGTTTCGCGGCCCCCGAGCTGATCCAGCCGGCATACGCCGAGATGCTTGAGCCACTCATCGACCAGATTCAGCTGGGCCTAGAACAGGGTGCGTTCCACGGTGTCGACCCCGTGAACAGCGCGCAGTCCATACAAGGTGTCGTGTGGGCGAGCACCCAACGGCAATGGGCGACCGGCGACTGCGAGCGCGCCGAAGTTCGAGGACACATACTCCGATTCTGCTTGCGCGGCTTGGGCGCAGCGGCACCCTGACCAGGAGGAGGCACGATGGACCTGGGCTTGGCCGGTTCGACGGCCGTCGTCACAGGCGGCAGCAAGGGCATGGGGCTGGCCATTGCCGAAACCCTGGCAGCAGAGGGAGCCCGTGTGGCCGTCATGGCTCGTGGCAGAGCTGCTCTCGACGCGGCAGAGGTACAGCTCAAGGCCGCGGGCGCTCCGGATGCCGTGGGAATCAGCGTGGAGATGGCCGACGCTGCGTCCATCGTTGACGCCTTCGCCTTCGTCGCCGCCCGCTGGGGTGAACTGAATAGCTTGGTACACACCATCGGACCGGGCGACGGCTATTTCGAGGAGATGGACGACGCAGGGTGGGACGCTGCCTTCTCCCTCGGCACCATGTCGGGCGTGCGTTCGATTCGCGCCGCGTTGCCCATGCTCCGTGCCGCTCACTGGGCACGCATCGTGACCCTGTCGGCTCATTCCATTCAGCGACAGAACCCACGTATCGTCGCCTACACCGCGGCAAAGGCAGCGCTGTCCAGCGTCACCAAGAACCTTTCGAAAAGCCTGGCCAAGGACGGCATTCTGGTCAACTGTGTGTGCCCCGGCACCATTGTCACGGCCAGCTTCACAGAAAACCTCAAGGACGTCCTCGCTGCCGACGGCCTCGACGCCTCGAATCCGCACGATGTGATGACTTGGATTGACAACAACTTCCACCAGCCGTGCGATCTCGGCCGGGCCGGCCTCCCTGAGGAGATCGCCTCCATCACGGCTTACCTCGCGTCCCGACGCAACGGGTATGTCACCGGGGCAACGGTGAACGTCGACGGAGGCTCGGACTTTGTTTGATCACGTCGTGCTGAGGCAAACGACAGACTGATGAGAACCTGTACGGACGACCCGAAACTGCTCCCGATAATCGGATGACGCGATAGGGTTCCAACGCCAAGTTGCGGCGCCTCCTGCCATCGGAAGGTTCGGCAATGACCAAATCACGGCTTCTCGCAGCCACAGCCGCGTCCGCCCTCGTCGTCGTGGGACTGGTGGCGTGCGCTCCCCCCGAGAAGAAGGACACCGGCAACCAGACGGAGTCCGGTGTGAACGCCAAGGAGGCCACCTCTGCGGCCGACTTCGGAGGGATGGACGGTCTGGTCAAGGCCGCCAAGGCCGAAGGTGAGCTCAATGTGATTGCGCTGCCGCCGGATTGGGCCAACTACAAGGAGATCATCGACACCTTCTCCAACAAGTACGGCATCAAGGTGAACTCCGCCCAGCCCGATGCGAACAGCCAGGACGAGATCAACGCCGCCAACCAGCAGAAGGGCAAGAGCACCGCCCCCGACGTCTTCGACCTGGGACAGGCGATCGCGTTAGCGAATACCAATTTGTTCGCGCCGTACAAGGTGTCGACATTCGATGACATCCCGGCGCAGTTCAAGGATCCGAACGGGCTCTGGGTCAACGACTACGGCGGCTACATGTCCGTCGGGTACGACTCATCGAAGGTGCCGGAGGTCACCGCGGTCGAGGACCTGCTGAAGCCCGAGTTCAAGGGCAAGGTCGCGCTCAACGGTGATCCGACGACCGCAAGCGCCGCGGCCAACGGGGTGCTGATGACCGCGATCGCCAACGGCGGGTCGGTGGACGACGTCGCCCCGGGCGTCAACTTCTTCCTGAAGCTCAAGGACGCGGGCAACTTCGTGCCCGTCGACCCGACGCCCGCGACCATCGAATCCGGCCAGACCCCCGTCGTCATCGACTGGGACTACCTGAATTCGGCCGAAACCAAGAAGCTTCCCACCTGGAAGGTGTTCGTGCCGTCCAATGCGCTCGTGGGCGGCTACTACTTCCAGGCGATCAACTCCGACGGACCACACCCTGCAGCGGCGCGGCTCTGGCAGGAGTTCCTCTACAGCGATGAGGGCCAGAATCTCTTCCTCAAGGGCCTCGCCCGACCGGTGCGCGCGGATGCGATGGAGAAGGCCGGCACCGTCGACAAGAACCTGCTCGCCGCGCTGCCAACGGTCCAGGGCACTCCGGTGGTCCCGACCGACGCGCAGAGCAAGAAGATGGCGGAGTACCTCGGGGCCAATTGGTCCAAGGTGATCAGCTGATCCGGACCTCCTGGCGGATGAGCTCCGCCTGGACCGCGGAGATGTCCACGTCGTCCAGCGGCCGGTCCGCTCGGACGGACAACGCGGCCGCCACGCCTGCGCCCTGGCCGGTGACGGCGCAGCACGACATGTTGCGGGTCGCGGCGTGCGCGATGCGGTCCCCTCCGGTAGCGCGCCCGGCGACGATCAGGTGGCGGATCGCCTTCGGCAGCAGCGACCGGTACGGAATCTGCAGATAGCGCCCGGTCGTCGGCAGCACCAGCACGCCGTATCCGTCGATGAATTCCGGGTAGATGCCGATGCTGTCGTTGAACCGGCCCTGCTCGCGCACGTCGGCTTCGGTGAGGTTGTAGACGGCGTCGATCTTGCGGGTGTCCCGGATGCCGATGGTCATCCCGAAGTTGCGTAGCCGAGCGGCCTCGCAGCCCGGTGTGTAGCGACGCAACGCCTCGATCGCCAGCATGGCCTGCTTTCGGCCCTCGATCTCGAAGCGGGTGAGACTGTCGGGGTCGGTGCCGTCGCAGCCGGCGAGGTGGACCAGGTTCATGTAGGTCAGCTCGCCGGTAGCGTGCATCGCGCCCCAGGTGCCGCCGATCGTGTTCAGGTGGGCCGGGAGCATGCCGTCCGCGATGGCCTTCGCGAACGGCTTGCCGAGGTACGGCGAGTAGAGGTGGGCGTCTTTGTCGTCGGTTTCGTCCGCCGCGAATTCGCCTGCCGCCCAATCGCGGTACGTCTGCGGATCGTCGGCGACTCCCTTGAGGAACGCCGCCTTGTCGACGCCGGAGAGGTGGAACATCACCGAGGCCGCCATCATTTCCTCGGGTGCTGTCTTGTGGACGGGCGCGCCCGCTCGCGTCGCCACGTCGGCGTCCCCGGTCGCGTCGACGACCCGGCGGGCCAGGATCGCCTCACGACCGGCCTTGGACTCGGTGACGATGCCGACGATCGTGTCGCCGTCCATCAGCGGTGCGACGAACTGGCGGTGCAGCATCGCGTGGATGCCCGCCTCCTCGACGAGTCGGTCGGCGACCAGCTTGAAGCCTTCGGAGTCGAGTTCGTAAGACAGCGACTGGCTTTCGGGCACGGCTGCACCCATCGCCTTGGCGCGTTGCTCGAACTCCCATCCGATGCCGCCGGCCTCCACCGTCTGCTCGTGGCGGTACCACGCAAAGCCCTCGACACCGACCGTCGTGATGTTGCCCCCGAAGCAGCCGAACCGCTCGACCAGCGCCACCCGCACACCGGCCCGCGCTGCCGCCAGCGCGGCGGCGAGGCCACCCGGACCCGACCCGACGACCAGCACGTCGGTCTCGTGTATGACGTCGATTTCGCGGCTCGGTTCAGTGACGGTGCGGGACGCCGGCATGGGGCGGAATCCTAGCCGTCAAGGATGAATGTGCTGGGCTCGACAGACTTTCGCCGTATCCGCTCCCACGGCCAGGTCATCAGGGCCCACACGATGAGGACGATCGTGATCTCGATCAGCAGATAAATCGGCCACGGGCCCAATACGTCCAGCAGTGACGCGGTGGGCGGTTTCCTGTTGAGGTAGCCGTAGTTGGTTCCCGTGATCACGTTGAAGGTGAAGGTGAATGCCGCCCAGATAAGGGTCACGATGATCGCGAAGCGGTAGTCGCGCCACCGCGGCCGCATGCGACGCCCCCATGTGAGATAGATGGCCGCCCATACGACGAGCACGTGAAGCGTGAAGAACGTGAGGAAAAGATGGTGCGGAAAATCGGGCGCGCCCTCCTCCGGCGTGCCGACGTCCGGTGTGATCAAGGCCTGGGAGCTCAGGACGAGGCCCCAGTAGTAGGCGAGCACGAACGCCCAATGCCGCTGCGACCACAGGGCGTAGGCGGCCGTGAGTTCCGCGATATCGCACAGTTGCAGCGGCACCGAGGTTTGGATGTCAGGCCGGATGAGTTTGTACACCAGCGCCACGACGAATGCCGCGACGATCAACGCCGCCAGAACGCGGCCGAGGAGCCGGGCTTGCGATTCGGTTTGCCGACGTCCAATCCAGATCAGCAGCGTCGCGCCGATCGCGAACACCCCAAGCACCACCAGATGCGATGGGCCGTACGCCGTGAATTCCCGTTGTGCGAAAAACAGCTCGATCAACTCCCCGTTTTTTCTTCGCCGATTACCGATGATCTCAGTTGGCCAGCAAAAAGGGCCGCATTTCTGCTAGTCGACTGCCACGGCGTCGACGATATCGAGGCGTGCCGCGCGAACGGCCGGAGGAATCGCCCCCAGCAACGTCAAAGCGAACGCAGCGCAGGCGAATACGATGGCCAGCCCGCTCGCGGCGTACACCACGTCGATGCTGAGCACATTCGTCAAGGCCGACGTGGCCAGGTACTGGTTGACCCCACCGAATGCCGCTCCGATCAACGCGCCGACGACACCGATGCCCGCAGCCTCCGCAACGACCGTGCGCAACACGAAGTGGCGCGACGCGCCCATCGCCCGCATCACACCCAATTCGCGGCGCCGCTCCAGCACGGACAGCATCAAGGTGTTGAGCAGCGCGATGCTCGCGACGAACACAACGATCCACGCCATTGCGTCAATCAGACCGGTGGTCGACGCCATCCCCTTGCCGATGGCGGCCACTGACTCTTCACCCGAAAACACGAGGACGTCGGAAGGCAGCCGGTCCCTGATCACCGCCTCGACCTCGGCGCGATCCACGCCCGGTGCCAGCTTGACGGCCAAGATTGTCGATCCGGGCCGGTCGAACCATTCGCGCATCTGAGTCAGGCTCATCGAGACGAGACCGCCGAACAGCGAGAAGTACGGCACCACCCCAAGCACCTGGACCTGCCGCTCGCCTGTGGGAGTGGGCAATGTCAACTCGTCGCCTGGCCCGATTCCCAGGTTACGGGCGATCTCGCGCGACACGACCACGCCCTCTCCAGCGAGCATCCGCTGCAGGACTTGTGGATTCATGTCGCTGACCGGCGGGCCAACCGCGCCGGGCGCGAGCCCCTGGATAACCACCCGGTGGTCACCGAGGGTTGCGAATGCCATCTGCGAAGGAACGACTTCGGCGACGCCGGAGATCGACGCGATCGAGGACTGTGCGTCCTGGGGCAGCATTGGAGCGGTTGGGAGCACGCCGGCCGGCGATGGGCTCACATACAGTGCGGCTTCGGTGAGCGAGGCGAAGCTCTCGTTCGTCGAATCGATCGCGTCGGTGTTGGCGCCGGTGCTCTGCGCGGTGATCGACACCGCGATCATCACTGTCATCAGCGTGGCCCACACGCGCCGAGGCGCGCGTTCGATCGTTGCCGCCGCCAGCGCGCCGGGCGAACCAAAGGCCCGCGCCACCGCCGAAGCGGCGCGAACAATCGTGCCCGCGAAGGCGAAGCACAGAGCGATATCACCGACAACCGCGAGCCCAATGGCCGCCACCGAAAGCTTGCCAAGGTCGACGGACGCGACGTATGCCGCCGCAACGATGAAGAACACTCCGAGGATGCCGACCACCGCCCGAACCGTCCGCGGAACGGCATCGGCGGCCGACGTGCCCACCGGGACAAGGGCTTCCGCCGGCGCCACCTTGTACACCTGGCGGGCCGCCAATGCCGCCGCCGCCACGCTCACGGCAATGCATGCGGCGACGGTGACGGGAATCGCGTAGGCGGGCAGGATGTAGTCGGTTCGCGTTTCGAGGCCTTGCAGCAGACCAGCCGGAAGACCTGCAATTGCCTGTCTGCCGATCAGCACACCCAACGCCGATCCGGCGATTCCGCTTACCAACCCAACCAGACTGGCCTCCGCCAGCAGGTCGCGCACAATCTGCCACTTCTTGGCACCGACGGCCCGAAGGAACGAGATCATTGGGCGGCGTTGGGATATCGCCATGCTCATCGCGTTGAAGATGAGGAATCCGGCGACGATGAGGGAGCACGACGCCGCCGACAGCATCAAGGTGCTCATGATCGAGACGGCTCCACCGGTCTTCACGGAACGGAAAGTCGGATCGGTGACGACAGCCCGTCCGCCTGCCGCCTCGGTGACATCTGCACGGACCGAAGCGAGATCGGCGTTCGGC
>Ga0114129_10009841_pt1 | contig 13636 bp, 12 predicted proteins | sample RhiMetdeltSRZDD1_FD_80071 | JGI IMG/M metagenome (GOLD analysis project Ga0114129, IMG submission 80071) | Populus rhizosphere microbial communities from Tennessee, USA - Rhizosphere MetaG P. deltoides SRZDD1 (version 2) (version 2) | ecosystem: Host-associated > Plants > Roots > Rhizosphere >...
CATCTCCGGCCGCATTCGCTGGGGCGCAGTGGCCACGAACAATGGCGACATCAGGAGCGGCGCCTTCAGGAACTGGCGCTGCAGCTCGTTCGGATGCCAGGTTTTGTGCAGCGCCGATGCCAGCACGAGCGCTTCCACGCGCTCCGGCCGGCGAGCGGCGAACTCGGTTGCAATCAGGCCGCCGTACGACACACCGGCGATCACCGCCTTGTCGACGCCCGCGCGATCGAGCGCGAGCTCGACCTGCTCGACATAGTTCTCGAACGCCTTCTCTGGATCGCATGGGAACGGACTCGTGCGTTCGTCGCAGAGCGAGAACGTGATCACCCGATAGTGCTTCGCCAGTGCGTCCACGGTCGGCCGCATCCATTCCCAGCGGCCCTGCAGGCCGGGAATCAGCACGATCGGCGTTCCGCTTCCTTTATCTACGATGCCGTCCATCTCAGTTCCGTAACGGCTTGCCCGTCTTGAGCGTGTGCTGGATGCGCTCGAGCGTCTTCCGCTCGCCGAGCAGGCTCATGAACGCTTCGCGCTCCAGATCGAGCAGGTACTGTTCCGTGACCGTGGTGGCGTGCGGCACGTTGCCGCCGCCGAAAATGTGTGCGAGCTTGCGCCCGAGCAGCGCGTCGTGATCGCTGGCGCGGCCGGCGCGCCACATCAGGTGGACGCCAAGATTCAGCGCCGCCGTCACCGACTCGCCGCCTACCGGGATCGCGGTGCGCGGCGGCGGCACGTGATAGCCCTCGCGCACGCGCTCGAGCGCCTTCGCTTTCGCATCGGCCATCAGCCGTTCGCGATTCATCGTGAACGCATCGGTCGGCGCGAGATAACCCAACCGCTGCGCGTCCGGGCCGCTGGCTGAAACCTTGGCCAGCGCCACCGTTTCAAACGCCTTCGACACATAGGGCAGCGGATCGCTCTGCGGCGTCTGCAGTTGCGCCATGGCGCGGACGAGCATCTCCTTCGTGCCGCCGCCGGCGGGAATCAGGCCCACGCCCACTTCGACGAGCCCCATGTAGGTTTCCGCGGCCGCCTGCACGCGGTCGGCATGCAGCGGAATCTCCGTCCCGCCGCCGAGCGCCAGGCCCCCGGGTGCCGCGATCACCGGGACCGGGCTGTAACGCAAAGCCATGTTGGCTTGCTGGAACGCGCGGATCATCATGTCGAGCTCGTCCCAGTTGCCTTCCTGGGCTTCGAGCAGCACGAGCATGAGATTGGCGCCGGCGGAGAAGTTGGGCGAGTCATTGCCGATCACCAGCGCCTGGCCGCTCTTCGCCGCTTCTTTCACCCCGGCCTGCAACATCGCGACCGTGTCGCCGCCGATCGCATTCATCTTCGAGTGGAACTCGACGGCGATCACGCCATCGCCGAGATCGACGAGGCTCGCGCCCGCGTTCTTCTTGATGGCGCGGCCCTGTTCCTTCGCCGTGCGAAGAATCTGCAGATCGGGAGCGGCAGGTTTGACGAGGCCCTCGCGGAACTTCTTGACGCCACCCTCGAGAAGGCTCGCCATGAGTGGCGGAACGCCGCCCGCCATTGCGTGAGTTCCTTCAGCGGCTGCGATCACTTCCCTGGCGCCGATGATGTCGATCAATTCGAAGGGACCAACATCCCAGCCAAAACCCCACCGCATCACGCGATCGACGTCATCGATCGAATGCGCGATGCCGGGCGTCACGCGCGCGGTGTAGACGAGCGTCGGCGCGAGCGTGGCGCGCAGGAATTCCCCGGCCTTGTCTTTCGCATGAAACAGCGTGCGGACGCGTTCCGCGAGATCGTCGATCGATCTCCCGGCCTCGATCGACGCAATGCGCGCCGACTGCTTCGGCCGGTACTCCATGGTGGCGGGATCGAGCGTCCAGATTTCCGACTCTCCCGACGCGCCCTTGCGCCGCTCGTAGAATCCCTTGCCGCTCTTCTCGCCGAGCGCGCCGCGGTCGATCAGCTTCTGCACCATCGGATGCACCGCGAATGCCGCGCGATCGGCTTCGTTCGGCAGCCGCTCGTTCAGATTGCGCAGCACGTGCGCCAGCACGTCGATGCCGGCAATATCCATCGTCCGGAACGTCGCGCTGCCGGGCCGGCCCAGGGCCGGTCCGGTGATGGCATCGATCTCTTCGATCGTGTACTTGCCCGACGCCAGCACTTCGAGCGTGCGCGCCACTCCGTACAAGGCGATGTGGTTGCCGATGAAGTTCGGCGTGTCTTTGGCTACCACCACGCCCTTGCCGAGCGTGTGATCGCCGAACCGCGTGACCGCGGCCACGACCGCCGGATCCGTTTCCGCGGTCGGGATGATTTCGAGAAGCCTCAGGTATCGCGGCGGATTGAAAAAGTGGGTGCCGAGCCAGTGGCGCCGGAAATCATCCGAGCGGCCTTCGGCGAGCGCGGCAATCGGAATGCCGGACGTGTTCGAGCTGACGATCGATCCGGGCCGGCGCTTTTCGTCGACACGCGCGAGCAGTTGTTGCTTGATGTCGAGTCGCTCGACGACGGCTTCCATGATCCAGTCGGTCTTGGCGATGCGATCGAGATCCGTCTCGAAGCCGCCGGTGGACACGAGCTTGTAGGCGTCGGGCGTGAACTGGGGATCGGGCTTGAGCTTGCGCGCCTTCTCGAGCCCCTGCCGCGCCAGGTCGGCGGTCATGTCGAGCAGCAGCGCCGGCACGCCGGCGTTGGCGCAGTGCAGCGCGATTTGCGCGCCCATGGTCCCGGCGCCGAGCACTGTGACTGAATTGATCGGAATCACCGTTTCACACCGTTGATGAACAGATCGACCACGGCGTCAGCCTCTGCGGAGAGATCGTACTTGCGCCGGCTCAGGACCCAGTTGGTGGCCATCTCGTCGAGTGCGCCGAAAAAGATCTTGGTTGCCGTGGTGGCGCTGAGGTCCTTGCGGAACACGCCGCGCTGCTGGCCGTCGGCAATGGCTTCGCGGATCAAGGTGAAATAGTCCTGCAGGAATGATTCGGAGAAGCGCTCCATGAATTTCACCGACTGGCGCAGCTCGACCTGGAACACGACGGCGAGATTGCGATCCTTGCCGAGCCTGCCGAGATGCAGGTGCGCGAGTTGACGCAGCTGCTCGGCGGGGTCGGCAACGCCCTCGAGTGCCGTCCGGCAATCGGCCAGCACTTCGCGCATCGATCGCTCGAAAATCGACACCAGCAAGTCGTCCTTGCCCTTGAAGTAGAGATATACCGTCCCCGCCGCGACGCCGGCGACGCGGGCGACGTCCGCGACCTGCGACTGGAAAAAGCCGTGTTGCGCGAATACCTTGGTGGCGGCCCGCAGGATGGCATCCCGCTTGTCGCCGGCCGCAGGCGCGCGGACCACCGTGAATTTGCGAGCCGATGAATTCGCCATGCGCTACTGAATGAATCGTCATTCATTCGCGGGCGCGATGTCAACGAGGAAAGGGGTCGGGTCCATTTATTCGCCGAGTTATCCAAAGGGTTGTGGTTTCAGATACGTCGAGGCTCAACCTATGGTGTGTAAAGTCGGAAAATGAACCCGACCCCTTATCGCCAGCGCGTCAGAATCGTTTCGCGCTCGAAAACGCGGACGCCGATGGCCAGCAGGACGGCGTTGATCAAGGCCAGGGCCGCGCAGCCCGCCAGCAGCCATCCAGGCGTCAGGACGAATGAGCCCATCAGCTGTGCGATGAAAACAACCGTGATGGGAAGGATCAACAACGACGTCAGCTGCTGCGCCGAGCGAGGATCGCTGGCGCGCGACGAAACGATGACCGAGACCTGCAGCGTGGCCAGCTCCACGAGCGGGGCGAGGACGACGAACATGATGAACGCGCGAGCGCTCAGGATCGTCCGCCACACGCCCGGCTCGCCGACCACCAGGATGCCGCCGATGTAAAGCGCTCCTGCCAGCCACGTCAGCGCGAGCGCGAACACGAACGGGGTCGAACATTTGGCCACGAGCAGCTCAACGGTGGAGATTGGCGTCGCGAGCAGAGGCTCGAGCGCCCTCGCCTGCTTCTCGCCGATCACGGCATGCGTCGCCAGCGCGGTGGCCGCCACCACCGGCACGAGCATCAGCAGCAAGGCGAACTGGTGAAACACGAAGGCTTGAATCAACGCGGTGCCGGCAAGGCCGGTCAGCTCGGGCATCATCCCGACCGCGCGCGCGGCCTCATCCGCGAACGCGCCGGATTCCTCCAGCGTGCGTCCGGCGATCATCGGCGCGCCAACGGTGACGAGAAACGCGGGAAACAGCGATCCTGCCACCATCGCCAGGGCCGGCAGAGTCGCGCCGGGGTTGCGGATCAATTCGGCCGCGTCCTTGCGCGCGACCGCCAGGATGCGTCCAGAGTTCACGAGTCTTCTCCCACGAGCGAGAGATAGACGTCTTCGAGCGATCGGCGATCCGGGACGACGCGCACGATTTGTTTTCCCGCTGTCACCAGATCACGAACGATACCGGGAACGTCCGGCAGCGCGTTGACGGTTCGGGTTTCCGACGTGCCGTCTGCAAACTCGATCAGCACGCGGATGTCTTCACCGTCGTGACGCAACGCCGCCGTCGTGTCGAGCGCCAGCAGCTCCGTCTTGAGAATGGCGATGCGATCCGCGAGCTCTTCCGCCTCCGCCAGGTTGTGCGTCGACACCAGCACGGCGCAGCCGTCCGCCCGCAGGCCGTCGATCAAATCGCGCACGTGACGCGCGCTGGCCGGGTCGAGTCCCGACGTCGGCTCGTCGAGCAGGACGATCGGAGGGTGATGAATCAACGCGCGTGCGAGCGCGACACGCTGCTTGAGTCCCTTCGATAACTTGCCCGCCTGGTCGTTGGCGCGATCGGCGACGTCGACCTGTTCGAGGACGCGAGAGACAGCCTGTTCGGGGTAGTGCAATCCCTGCAGGCGCGCGTAGGTGAGCAGATTGACGCGAACGGTGAGCCGCTCCCAGAGCCCGGGAGCTTCGGTGAGCAGTCCGACCGACGCCCTGGCCCGATCGGCGGTCTCTGGCGTGATGGGCACGCGATCGATCGCGATGCTTCCAGCCGTCGGCAGGATCAGCCCCGCCAGCATCCTCATCGTCGTGGTCTTGCCGGCGCCATTGGGCCCGAGCAAGGCGACGATTTCGCCGGCGGCCACGCTGAGCGAAAGATCTCGGACGGCAACGCGATCGCCGAAGACGCGCGTCAGGCGATCGGCGACGAGCAGGTCGGCGGCCACGCGGCGACCAGCCTAGCGCACTTCGAGGGTGTTGCGGATGGCCTCGAACCAGAGCTCGGCGATGCGCGCGTAACCGGCCTCGTTGGGATGCAGGCCGTCGACGCCGATGTAGCGGGTCACGTCGGGGAGGAGCAGGTTGTAGATGTCGACCAGCACCGCGCCCTCTCGCGCCGCGACGTCGCGCATGCGATTCGCGTAATCGATCAGCAGGAACGTGCTGATGGTTCGATTGCCGCCCGGCCGTGCCGGCAGCGGCGTCGCGATGAACACGCGTGCGCCGCGCCCCCGCGCATCCGCGGCCATAATCCGCACTTCATTGGCCGCTGTGCTGGCGGCGCCGTCGTCGCCGGCCGGAATGTCGTTGTGACCGATCCAGAGCAGCACGACATCGGGACGCACCGAGGCCATCGCCGTAAAGAACCGGTTGCGCGCCACGGCCGCGCGCTCGCCGCCCAGGCCCTGGTTCGACACGAAGATCGTGTCTGACTGAAATGAGTAACGCGTTTGCAACAACCGCTGCAGCACCGTTGGATACGCCGCCGCCGGCACGACCACCTGCTTGCCGCTTGTCAGTCCCAGCCCGGTCGAAACGGGAAACGTGACTTCCCCCGCGGTGATGCTGTCGCCGAACGCCATGAAGCGCACGCGCTGGAGTTGCGGCGCCCTCGTGACGGTGACGTTGAACTCACAAGCGGCCTGCCGATTGAGCGCGTCGGTGGCCGTGCAACGGACCGTCGTCAGGCCGATCGGAAACATCGACCCCGACGCCGGCGAACAGCTGACGTTGACGGGGGTCTGTCCGTCTCGGGCTTCCGGCGTTGGAAACGAAATGGCGAGGCCGTCCGGATTGATCGTGGCGCGGTTGAGGCCTTCCTCGCAAGACAGCGTCGGCGCCGCGGGCGGCGGCGGTGGCGGCGGCGGCGGATCGGGACTGTTGGGGCTGCTACAACCTGCGCTGAAGGCGGCCGCTATCAGCGTGCAAAACAGTAAACGGCGGGTGAGATCCACGGCTCGATTTATCTTGTCAAAAATTCGTAGCAACCGGGCGTCACCAACACGCGGCCGTCACCGGGAAACGAGAGGCTTGACGGTGCGACGATGCCGGCGCCGCGGAACTGCACGGTACGGACTTTCTCGCCGCTGCCGTCGTACACGTAGGTTATCGGCTGGACGAAGGAGATCCACAGCCTCCCGGATTCATCTAGCGCCGCGGTGCGGACGAGTGGCGCGACCAGCGGCAGCTCGCTGGGGGCACGCCGCGGCCAGCGATCGGGAATCGCAGCGACGGCGGAATCGATATCGCGCCCCTGGATCACACGCTCGTACAGCAGCTCCCCCTTGTCGTCGTACTTGCGGAACATCGGCTGGCCGGTCATGAAGACGAAATAAAACCCACCGTTCGGGTCGGCGATCGGAATGCCTGAATTGAGCGCGATATGAAGATCGCGATCGGCTTCATGTCCGGTCTTGCGCAGCTGACCGATCGATCGCATCGGCACGCCCGTCAGCGTGTACTCGGTCAGCAGCCACCCGGTCTCGGGATGGCTCATCAGGATCAGCCTGCCGTTGAAGGTGAGCGTGGCCACGCCGCTGAGCGCCAGCGTGCCGAGCACCACGCGCGACGCACCGCGCCCTGGCTGCAGGAAGCCGCCGGTGCGCACGCCGCCGGCGTCGAAGATCTGCACGCGCTCGCGATTGTTCGGCGCGTCGGCGACGGCGAAGGTGCCGTTGAAGGCCACGTCGAAGGCGCTGGGCTCGATCAAGCGCCCTTCTTCAGCGCCGATTTGAACGAGCTTGGTGGCCGACGTGCCCTTGACGTCGACGGCGTAGACAGTATGGCCGCGGCGATCGAACACGTAGTACTCGCCGTTGGCGGTTTGCTTGAATCCGATCGGCTCGCGAAACAGGCCGACCACGTGCGGGGCAAGCGAGTTGATGGCTTTGAGCGTCTCGATGCGGCCTGGAGAAACCTGGAAAGTCAGAAGTGCAAAGTAAGAAGTCAGAAGGAAAAGACTTCTCACTTCTGACTTCTCACTTAGTATGCCGCGAGCGTTCTGATGGCGGCGAGTACATCCGCCGACTGCGGCAGGATCGCCTCTTCGAGATCCGGACAGTAGGCCACCGGGCAATCCATCGCCGCCACGCGCTTGACGGGCGCATCGAGGTGATCGAACAGCTCCTCACCGATCCGTGCGGCGATTTCGGCGCCGAAGCCGCAGGTGAGCGTATCTTCATGAGCGACGATCACCCTGTTGGTCTTCTTCACCAGCGCGGCGATGCCTTCCCAGTCGTAGGGAATGATCGTGCGCAGGTCGAACACGGCGACGCTGACGCCGTCCTTCTCCGCCTGCTGTGCCGCCAGGATCGAACGCTGCACGAGCGCGCCCCACGTCAGCACCACGATGTCGGTGCCGTCGCGGCGCAGCGCGCCCTTGCCGAACGGGATCATGTAGTCGGCGCCGGGATACGCGCCCTTGTTGTAGGTCTGGCGATACAGGTGCTTGTGCTCGAGATACAGCACCGGGTCGTCGCACCGGATCGACGTGCGCAGCAGGCCCGCCGCATCGGCGGCGTTGCTCGGGAACACGATCCGGATGCCCGGGCAATGCGCGAAGATGCTGACGCCCGACTGGCTGTGATACGGCGCGCCGCCGCGCAGGTAGCCGCCGATCGGCACGCGCACCACCATCGGGCACGACCAGTTGTTGCCCGAGCGATAGCGCAACATCGACATCTCGTCCTTCAGTTGCATCATCGCCGGCCAGATGTAATCGAAAAACTGGATCTCGACCACCGGCTTCATCCCGCGCGTCGCCATGCCCACGGCGCGGCCGATGATGTTGGCCTCGGCCAGCGGCGAGTTGAAGACGCGATCGGAGCCGTACAGCTTCTGCAGCCCGTGCGTCACCTTGAACACGCCGCCCTTGCCGGGCACGTGCGGCAGCGCCGACAGCTTGCTGGCGTCGGCCACGTCCTCGCCAAAGACGACGATGCGGGGGTTCTTCGCCATCTCGTCTTTCAGGGTGCGATTGATCGCCGCCACCATGGTGTCGGCCTTGCCTTCGGTGTGAGCCGGCGTGTCGAACGCGGCCGACGTGGGATCCACCGTGGGCGAAAACACGAACGAGTCCGCGGTGTCCACCGAGGGTTTCGGCGACTTCAGCGCCTTGTCGGTCGATTCCGCGATCTCGCGGTCGACCGACGCGGCGATCGCCTCGATGTCGGCCTCGGTCGCGATCTTTTCGTGGAGCAGGAACGTCCGCATCTTCGTGATCGGATCGCGCTGCGATTCCGCCTTGCGCTCCTCCGGCGTCTTGTACAGCCGCTCGTCATCCGAGAGCGAGTGCGAGTACGGACGGATCACTTTGGCGTGGACGAACGCCGGCTTGCGCTCGCGCCGCACCCACGATACGGCCTCGCCGAGCGTGCGATAGCTCTCGAGAAAGTCGGTGCCGTCGCACCGCCACAGTTTGAGGTTGGGGAACGATTCGACCAGCCGCGAGATGTCGCCACCGGCGGTTTGCACTTCGACCGGCACCGAGATCGCGTAGCCGTTGTCTTCGACGAGATACAACATCGGCACGCAACGCGTGCACGTGGTGTTGAGCGATTCCCAGAACTCGCCCTCGCTGGTGGCGCCTTCACCGATCGAGAGGTAGGTGACCTCGTCCGGGTGGAAATGATTCTGGCGCTCGGGGATGTTGCCGATCCGCTCGAACATCATCCCGGCTTCGCCGGCGCCAACCGCCTGCAGGCACTGCGTGCCGGTGGGGCTGCCCTGCGACGGGATGTTGAGACGGCGGTGGCCCCAGTGCGACGGCATCTGGCGCCCGCCGGAGTTGGGGTCGTCCTTGGCGCCGACCGCCGCCAGCAGCATCTCGAGCGACGTCATACCCAGCGTCAGGCACAGCGCGCGGTCGCGATAGTACGGATAGAACCAGTCGTAGCCGGCGCGCAGGTGCAAGCCCGCGGCGGTCAGCACCGCCTCGTGGCCGGCGCCGCTAATCTGGAAGAAGATCAGGCTCTGATTCTTGAGTTGGATTTCCTTGTCGTCGATGCGCCGCGACAGGAGCATGGTGCGGTACGCCCGCAGCAAATCGTCGCGCGTGAGGCCGTCCCAGCGAGCGTCGGAGCCGGCACCCGGGACCGCGTCCGATCGTGTGGCGAGCGTCGATGCCTTCATGTGGGAAAAATTATACCATCCGAAGCGGATGCTATAATCCGCCGCAACTCGCAGACAACCAATGACATCACGACCCGTACGCCTCTATCGCTGGGATGAAATTGCGCTCGAAAAAGTCACCGAAATGATCTCGCGGAAGATCATCACCGGTGAGCGCGAGATGGTGACGCAGATTTACCTGAAGCGTGGCGCCCTGGTGCCGATGCACTCGCACGAGAGCGAGCAAATGACCTACGTCCTGCAGGGCGGCTTGCGCTTCCTGATCAACGGCGAGGAGATCACCGTGCGCGAAGGCGAGGTGCTGCACATCCCGTCGTGGGTGCCGCACCAGGCCGAGGCGATCGACGACACGTTCGAGATGGACATCTTCAGCCCGATCCGCCAGGACTGGCTCGACGGTACTGATACCTACTTCCACGAAAAGAAGTGAATGTCGTCTTCACGATCGCCGTGCTTGCCGCGGCCCTGGTGTGGGCGTTTGCGGTCTACAACCGGTTGCTTCGCCTCCGCGATCGCGTGAACAAGGCGTGGCGGCATCTCGAGCCCGATCAGTCGAACGATATCGCGAAGACCGTCTACAACCGGTGTGTCGGCGAATACAATGCCGCGCTCGAAGGCGTTCCAGCCAGCGTCGTGGCGATGGTGGCCGGCTTCAAACCCGCGCGGCCGTTTCAGTGAATGTGCTTTTTCCAGTCGCTCTTCCACTCATCGTCGGACGGGCGTCCGCCTGAGTAGACGTCGAAGCGGCTGCGTGCGCGGCCCATCTTCCAGCGCAGGTAGCGGAACTTCACTTCGTCGAACAGCCGGAGCCGCAGGGCCTTGAGATACAGATAGCCGATGACGAGGCCGCCAAGATGCGCGGTGTGCGCCACGCCGCCGCCCGATCCGCTGACGGACGACCAGAAGGCGATGAAGCCCATGATCGCGACGAAAATGCGCGCCGGGATTGGGAAGATGATGTAGTAGATGACGCGGTGTGGAAAGTACATCGCATACGCGATCAGCAGGCCATAGATGGCGCCGGATGCGCCGACCGTCGTCGACTCGTAGATGTCGGCGATGAAGAACGACAACGCCAGGCTGGTGACCGCGGCGCCGACACCGGTGACGAAGTAGTACTTCGTAAAGAAGCGCGTGCCCCACGTGCGTTCGAGCTCGGTGCCGAACATCCAGAGCGCCAGCATGTTGAACAGGATGTGGCTCAGGCCGCCCGTGCTATGCAGGAACATGTAGGTGAACGGCTGCCAGAGCGCGGCGTGCTCGAACACCGACCGCGGTGAGAGCCCAAGCCGCAGCGTCATCACGTCGCCGACGATGACGTTCATGAAGAACAGCGCGACGTTGGTGATCAGCAGAATCTTGACGGCAGGCGTGGGCGCCCCGGGACCGATGGCGTAGGTCACGTTGGAGCCTGGGTATCGCGGCACGCCTAGATCATACAGGCACTACGGAAGCGGATCGACCTTCGCTTCGACATGGTGAATGCCGCGCTCGGGCAGCTTCGACGCCAGGAATGCCGCGAGCAATGGGACGAAGGCGAGCACGCCAAGCGTCCGCTCAATGCCGAACCGGTCCGCGCCGGCGCCAATCAGCGGGACGAACAGGCTGCCCATGCCCCAGGCGAAGCCCATCATCAGCGACGAGACAGTTGCGGCGCCGCCCTTGACGAAGGTTTGCGCGAAGGTGACGCTGATGGGCAGGGTCGACTGCAAGAGCAGTCCGCCGATGGCCAGCAGTGCCGTAAAGCCCACGGGCGGCAGCCACGGCGCCACCGCCATGAAGGGCACCGCGGCAACCAGCGACCACAGGATCACACGGCGGGCGCCGTGACGATCGGCGAGCGGTCCACCGATGAAGCCGCCGACGCCGCTGGCAAACAAATACAGCGATACAGCCGTACTGGCTTCACCGATCGAGAAGCCCTGTTCGGTGAGCAGCGTCGGCGCGAACGTCATGAAGCCGTAGGAGGTGGTCGTGCGCAGGACGATCGTGAAGTAGAGCAGGGTCAGCGGGACCGCGGCCGGGCGGAGCGTGGCCCAGGTCGATCGTTCGTGCGCGGGCGGCAGCGAGATCGCCGGCACGTGCCGCAGCGTGAACGACAGCGCCAGCAGGCCCGGAATCATGATCAGCGGCGACCACTGCAGTCCCATGAAGGCGATGAACGGCGCGAACAGGACGGGGGCGAAGGAAAACCCGAGCGAGCCTCCCGACAGGTGCGCCGACATGGCCAGGCCCTTTCGATGATCGGCCATCTTGTAGACGAGCGCCGCGGCTGGAGGATGAAATGCCGCGCCGCCGAATCCGCCGGCGACGAGGATCACACCGAGCGTGAGGGCGGAGGTGGCGAGTCCGACGAAGCTGAGCACGATCACCGCGACCAGCGGACCCACCATCACCAGCACGCGCGGCCGCCAGCGATCGGCCAGCGCGCCGAATCCCAGCTGCGACACCGAGTTCGCCATCTGAAAGCACATCGCCAGCGTCCCCGCCGCGGCATACGACAGGGCCAGATGCGGCATCAGCAGCGGCAGCAGCGGCGCGTAGATGTTCGTATAGGCATCGACGACGACGTGGGTGGAGGCGACCTTCCAGATTGATGGGTGCAGGCCGAGCCAGCCGCGTTCCTTCAACGAGGCATCCTTCGCAGCTTGCCGAGCACGAGGTCGCGGGCCTCGGCGTATTCCTGAATGCGCAACAGCTGTGCGCTGGCGACGAGCACCATCAGCGAAATCGAGATCGTGATGGCGAGACGCAGAATCTGCGCGCCGAGCCTGTCGCCGGGCATGATCCCCAGAAGCGAGGCATGCGCACCGACCGTGAAGATCCCCATCACCGACGAGGCCACCAGCACGCGGATCAGCGATCCGCCGATCTTTCTGCCCCCGAGACCACGGATCTCGCGGCGCAACAAAAACAGCTGCACGGCGGCGTTCAGGATGGCCGTGATCGACGTGCCGAGCGCAAGCCCTCGATAGCCCATCACGCGGACCAGTGCGAGATTGAGCGCGACGTTGACCAGCACAGAGCCGGCCGACACCATCACCGGCACACGGCTCCGCTGCAGCGCGTAGAACGTCGGCGAGATGATGCGGACGACCGAATAGCCGACCAGTCCGATCGCGTACAACTGCAGCGCGCCGGCGGTGGCCACGGTATCGGCCGAGCTGAACTCGCCGTGTTCGAAGATGACGGCGATGATCGGCCGTGCCAGCACCATCAAGCCGATCGTTGCGGGCACGTTCAGGAACAGCATCAAGCCGAGCGCGTTGGCCAGCGTCGAACGAATGCGCGCGAAATCCTGCTCCGCCACCATCCGCGAGATGGCCGGCGTGGCCGCGGTGGCGATCGACACGCCGAAGAGGCCAATCGGCAAGTACATCAATCGAAATGCAAAGTCGAGCCACGACACCGCGCCGGTGCCTTCACCGGTGGCGAGCACGGTGTTGACGAACACGTTGATCTGCGTCGCCGCCATCCCGATGGTGCCGGGTCCCATCAACAGCAGCACGCGATGCAACCCTTCATCCCTGACGTCGAGCACGGGCCGGTAGCGAAATCCCTCGCGGACCAGCGGCGGCCATTGAATGGCCAGCTGGCCCAGTCCGCCCACCAGTGTCGCGATCGCCACGATCGTGATCGGCTGCAGGCCCAGCGATGGCGCGATCGGAATCAGCGTCACCGACATCACGATGATCGCGACGTTGAACATCGCCGGCGACAGCGCGGGAATGAAGAAGTATCCCAGGGAGTTCAACATGCCCATCAGCGCCGCGGCGACGGCGACCATCGTCAGGAACGGAAACACGATGCGCGCGAGATAGATCGTGAGCTCGAGCTTGCCCGGCACCAGGGCGTAATCGGCGGCATAGAGACGCACGAGCGGCCCCGCGAACACGATGCCGGCCACGACGAGCACGCCGGTGACAATCAGCAGCGCGTTGATTACTGAGCTGGCGAGGTGCCACGCGCGGTCGCGGCCGTGCAGCGCCAGGTGCCTTGTGAAGGTCGGCACAAACGCGGCGCTCATGGCGCCTTCGGCAAACAGGTCGCGGACGAGGTTGGGAATGCGGCTGGCGACTCGAAACGCGTCGTTGGCGTCCCCGGCGCCGAAGTAGAACGCCAGCACCTGATCGCGAACCAACCCGAGAATGCGGCTGGTGATCGTGGCCAGCCCGAACACCCCCGCGGAGCGGGCCAGGCGTGGCGAAGAGTCGGGCATCAGCTAGCAGAATTGTAATGCCTGCACAAAACCGGCCGCGCCC
>Ga0114129_10009842_pt1 | contig 13636 bp, 12 predicted proteins | sample RhiMetdeltSRZDD1_FD_80071 | JGI IMG/M metagenome (GOLD analysis project Ga0114129, IMG submission 80071) | Populus rhizosphere microbial communities from Tennessee, USA - Rhizosphere MetaG P. deltoides SRZDD1 (version 2) (version 2) | ecosystem: Host-associated > Plants > Roots > Rhizosphere >...
CAACTACTCCCTCAAGGACATCTCGCGCACGGCGGCGCGCGAAGCCGAGCGCGAGCTCATTCTCAAGATGCTCCAGCAGACGCGGTGGAACCGGAAAGTGACGGCGGAGATCCTCGGCATCAGCTACAAGGCCCTCCTCTACAAAATCAAGGAAAACGGTCTCGACAAGGCTTCATAACGTCATGACGAGCAGTTCGTTCTACGAAGAGGGCACGAAGCTGCTGACTCCAGGCGCCTTCGAGTTCGTGCTCGAGACGGAGCTCAAGCGCGCAGTCCGCTCGCAGAACTTCCTCACCCTCGTCGTCATCGAGGCGGCGCGCGAGTGGGAAGGCATCACTGTCACCGCCGACGACGGCACGGTGCAGGAGGTGGCGCAGATCGTCGGCCGCGAGGTCCGCGACACCGATCTCCTCGGCCACACCGATCGCGGCACGGTGTCGCTGGTGCTGCTCGACGCCGACTTCGAGCACTCCTCGCGGGTCATCGATCGCCTGATCGCGCGCATCGAGAACTACGAATTCGCCACCACGCTGCGCATCGCCGTGGGGGCCGCTTGCTATCCCACGCACGCCGTCGATGCCGAGTCGCTGCGGCGCCAGGCGATCTCGCATCCGATCGCCCACTGGCGCGGCGGCTTGTCCCCGGATCGGTCCTCGTCGGCCGATCAGAACTGAGGTCCACCGTGAAGACACGCACGCGTTCGGTCCTGAGCCTGCTCACGCTTCTGGCGATCGCCTCGCCCGCTGCCGCGCAGATGTCCGCGGCGCGCAAGCCGGCGGCGGCGCCGACCGATTCGGCCGACAAGAAGCCCGCGGCGCAGTCGCCGTCGCTCGGCGACGAGTACCGGCTCGGCGCCGGCGACAAGCTGCGCATCGAGGTCTACAAGGACACGCAGCTCTCGCAGTCGGTGCAGATCCGGCCCGACGGCAAGATCACGCTGCCCCTCGTCGGCGACGTGGAGGCGACCGGCCGCACGCCGATCGAGCTGCGCGACACGATGGCGCGCGCGCTGAAGGAATACATGACCAACCCGGTCGTCACCGTCATCGTCGTCGAGGCGACGGCTGCGACGGCGTACGTGATGGGCGAGGTCGGGCATCCCGGCGCGATCAAGCTCGACGGACCCCTCACCGTCCTGCAGGCGCTCGCGCTCGCGGGCGGGCTGAAGGACTTCGCCGACGCGAAGAATATCCGCATCCTGCGCAAGAGCGGCTCGGGCACACAGACGATCGCGTTCAACTACAAGGACGCCGTCAAGGGCCACGGCGCGCTGGTGTACCTGCGGCCCGGCGACACCGTGATCGTGCCGGACTAGAAGGCCATGCGCGCATTCAGGTTTCTTCCACGCTGCCTCGGGTCCGTCCTCGCCGCGCTGCTGGCTGCCCCTCCGGCCGCGGCGCAGGACTCGAACTTCGCGCTCCAGCCCAGGCCGGCCGCGGCGGCCGCGACCGGCTGGACCTTCACGCCGTCGCTGCTCTACCAGACGGCGTGGGACGACAACGTGCTGCTGCGCGGCCGCGGCGACCAGTCGCCGGGCGACGTGCTCAATCTCGTCAACCCGCGCGCTGACCTCCATTTCCTCGGGCGCAAGGGCATGTTCGACCTGAACTACGACGGCGGGTTCCTCTTCTACCGCCGGCTCACCACGCTCAACAGCTACGACCAGCACGGCAACGTGCAGGCGCGGCGCCACCTCACGCCGCACGTCGTGCTGTTCGTCGAGAACAGCGCGGCGATCGTGCCGACGACCGAGCTCGTCGACTTCATCGCCGTGCCGTTCATCCGCACCGGGTCGAAGCTCGACGCGCTGCGCGGCGGCGTGGAAGCGGCGCTGTCGAAGTTCACGACGATCACGGCGACGTACGAGTTCCAGTGGGTGCAGTTCAACCGCGACTCGGTCTACAACGCGTTCCTGCGCGGCGGCCACAGCAACGGCGGCACCTTCTTGCTGCGCCGCGCCGTCAGCGAGCGGACGACCATCCTCGGCACCTACGACATCCGCCACGCGATCGTCGCCGACGGCGGGACGTTCGACGTGCAGAACGCCGACGTCGGCATCGAGCGCAAGCTGTCGGACGCGACGCGGATCTTCGCGGCCGGCGGCGTGTCGTACCTCGGCGTCAGCGATCGCGGTCCGGCGCGGACCGGCCCGTCGCTGCGCGCGGGACTGACGCACGCCTACGAGCGCGCGACGGTCGATCTGTCGTACGCGCGGTCGTACGTGCCGGCGTTCGGCTTCGGCGGCACGTATCAGAACCAGGAATTCTCCGCGCGCGTCCACGTGCCGCTCGCGCGCCGCCTCTACGTGCAGTCGTCGGCGTCGTATCGGACGACCGATCCGCTCATCGCCGGAGACCTGAGCCTGAAGTCGTTGTGGATCGAAGGCGTCGCCGGCTACGCGGTGCAGCCGTGGCTGCACCTCGAAGCGTTCTACTCGGGTACGCATCAGGACACGCAGCGCGCCGGCGGCCAGATCGATCGCAGCCGCATCGGCTTTCAGATCTCGACCACCACTCCCATGAGGCTCCGCTAATGGAAGACACACACGTCCATGCGCTCGACTACCTGTCCGTGTTCCGCCGCCGCAAATGGTGGCTGATCGCGCCGATCGTCCTCTCGATCGGCGTCGGCTACGGGCTGCTGGAGACGCTGCCGAAAGAGTTCCGCTCGAGCGCCACGCTCGGCGTCGACGCGCCCAGCGTCTCGCCGAGCCTGGTGAACCAGACGCCGACGCTCGACAACCAGGAGCGCATGCGGCAGCTGACGCAGCAGCTGCTCAGCTCGCGGATCCTCGCGCGCGTCGCCCGCGAAGAGCGTCTCGCGAGCGACGAGAACGCCGACGCCGTCGGCGGCCGGCTGCGCCCCCGGATCGACCTCAGCGTCCCCGAGCCGGTCGCGCTGACCAACGAGCCGCGCCGACTCGACGCCTTCATCGTGTCGTACCGCGATGGCGATCCGGCTCGGGCGCAGCGCGTCGCGAATCGGATCGCGGCCGTGTTCGTCGACGAGAACTCCAAGACCCGCGAAGCGCGGGCCGAGGACACGTCGGCGTTCCTCGCGACCCAGCTGCGCGCGAGCCAGTCGCGCCTGGCGGATCTCGAGGCCCGGCTGCGGCGCGCCAAGGAAAGCCACATGGGCCAGCTGCCGGAGCAGACGCAGGCGAACCTGCAGACGCTGTCCGGCCTGCGGCTGCAGCTCGACGCCAGCGCGACCGCGCTCCGCGGCGAGCAGGACCGGCTGTCGATGGTCGAGCGGCAGATCGAGGGGATGAAGCAGGGCGCGGCCGACGTGATCGTGCCGTCGCATCCCGGCTCGGCGAGCGACGTCGCCGCCTCGCCGCAAGGCCGCGTGATCGCGCTCGAGCGCGAGCTGGCGACCGCGCGCGCGATGTACACCGACAAGCATCCCGAGGTCGCGCGGCTGCAGGAGGAGCTGGCGGCGGCGCGCCGGGACGCCACCGCCGAGCGGCAGAAGCCGACGGCCGACCGCCTCGCGCAGCTGCAGCTGGATCCCGCCTACCGGCAGCTGGTGACCGATCGCGAGATGGCGCGGCTCCGCATCAAGGAGCTGCAGCGCGCCGAGGCCGACGCGCGCACGCAGATCGGCGTCTATCAGGCGCGCGTCGAGCGGACGCCGATGGTCGAGCAGCAGCTGGCGTCGGTGCAGCGCGATTTCGACCTCGAGAAGGCGCAGTACTCCGACCTGACCGCACGGCTGCGCGCGGCGTCGATTGCCGAGAACGTCGAGCGCAACAGGAGCGGCGAGCAGTTCCGCGTGCTCTACGCCGCGACGTATCCGACCGAGCCGACATGGCCAATCCCGCTGCGCGTGATGCTCATCGCGGTGCTGACGGGCATCTGTCTCGGCTGCGCGCTCACGCTGGCGCGCGAGTACTTCGATCGATCGGTGCACGACGTGCGCGACCTGAAGGACGAGCTCGAGCTGCCCGTGCTCGGCGAGGTCGGCCGCATCGAGGCCGCCTGATCACGTCACCAGGGAGATCCCATCATGAGCCGAATCCAGGACATCCTGAACAAAGCGGAACGCGACGGCACCGTGCGCCGCATCCGGACCGTCGCCGACCCGATCGTCGCGGCGGGCCTCGCCGCGCCCGACGCGGTGGCGACCGTCGTGCCGCCTCCGGCGCCGCTCGTCGAAGAGCTCCGCGCCGCCCCTGTCGCGGCGCCGCTGCCGCCGGTGCCGCGACCGCGCAGCGTGGGCGCCGCGTCGCTCGATCCCTCGCTGGTCGCGGCGCTCGCGCCGCACGCCGCCACCGCCGAGCAGTATCGCGCGCTGCGCACTCGCATCGTGCACGCCGATCATGGCTCGGGCGTGCGCGTCGTGCTCGTCACGAGCCCGGGCCGCGGCGAGGGCAAATCGGTGACGGTCGCGAACCTCGGGCTCGCCATGGCGCAGGAGTATCAGCAGCGGATCTGCATCGTCGACGCGAACCTCCGCGACCCGCAGCTGCATCGGCTGTTCGGCCTGCCGGGCACGCCCGGGCTCGCCGACGTGCTCGCGGGCCGCGCTGCGCTCGAGGACGCGCTCGTCGCCATCGACGACCTCAACATCACCGTGCTGCCGGCCGGCGAGCCGGCCGCGCATCCGGCGGAGCTGCTCGGCACGGTGTCGATGCGGCGCACCTTCGACGCGCTGCGGTCGACGTTCGATCGCGTCGTCATCGACGCGCCGGCGGCGACGCCGCTCGCCGACGTCGGCATCCTCGCGCCGCAGGTCGACAGCGTGCTGCTCGTCGTGCGCGCGGGCATGACCAAGAAGCCATCGATTCAGGAGGCGATCAACAGCGTGGAGCCGGGCAAGCTGCTCGGCGTGGTGTTCAACGCTGCGGCGTAGCGCGGGGAGGCGCGGAGGCGGTCGTCATGCAGGTGTTCAATCGACACGTCTCGGCCCGGGGTCTCACGGCCTTCGGGTTCGAGACGCTGCTCATTTCCGGATCGCTGCTCGTCGCCGCCCACGTCCATGGCTCGCTTGGCGATCCGGCGAGCGTCTTCTGGAAAATTCTTGCGATTACGGCGCTCTGCGAGCTCTGCTTCTACTACAACGACCTCTACGATCTCACGCTGGTCCACTCGAGGACCGAGCTGCTGGTTCGCGTGCTGCAGGCCGCCGGCGCGGCTGCGATCGTCCTGGCAGCGGTCAGCATCCTCATGCCGTCGCTCGTCATCGGCGGCGGCACCTTCATCACGTCGCTGTGCCTGCTCCTGGTCGCGGTCCCGCTGTGGCGTCTGGCGTTCGAGGGGCTCGCCCGCGATCCGCACCTCGGCGAGCAGGTCCTGATCGTCGGCACCGGTCCGCTGGCACGCCTCGTCGCGCGGCAGATTCTCGGGCAGCACGACTTCGGCTACCGCGTCGTCGGCTTCATCGACGATGGCGAGGAGGATGGCGTGCGGGGCGATCCGCTGGTGCTCGGCCAGCCGGCCGACCTGCCGCGGATCGTCGCGCGCCACCGCGTCGATCGGATCGTGGTCGGCCTGGCGGACCGCCGCGGGAAGCTGCCCATCCACGAGCTGCTGCAGGCGAAGCTGTCGGGCGTCCGCGTCGAGGACGCCGCGACGATTTACGAGCGGATCACCGGAAAGATCCTCACCGAGGGGCTGAAGCCGAGCTGGCTCATCTTCTCCGATGGATTCCGCGCCTCGCGGCTCACCCGTTTCGTCAAGCGCGCGTTCGACGTCGTGCTCGCGTCGTTCGGGCTGATCCTCGCGTCGCCGCTGATGCTTGCGACCGCGATCGCGATCCGCCTCGACTCGGCCGGTCCGATTCTCTACTGCCAGGAGCGCGTCGGCGAGAACGGCTCGGTGTTCACGCTGTGCAAGTTCCGCTCGATGCGCGCCGACGCGGAGCAGGGCACGCCGATCTGGGCGAAGGACAAGGACGACCGCGTGACGCGCGTCGGTCGGTTCATCCGCGTCACGCGGCTCGACGAGCTGCCGCAGCTCTGGAACGTCCTGCGCGGCGACATGAGCTTCGTCGGCCCGCGGCCCGAGCGTCCGTTCTTCGTCGAGCAGCTGGCCGCGGCGATTCCGTTCTACGTGGAACGGCACACCGTGAAACCCGGCGTCACCGGCTGGGCGCAGGTCAAGTACCGCTACGGCTCCTCGATCGAGGACGCGATGGAGAAGCTGCGGTACGACCTCTACTACGTCAAGCACCAGTCGATCGTCTTCGACCTGACGATCGTCATCGACACGGTCAAGGTGATCCTCTCGGGAAAGGGCGCCAAATGACCATGCCTGCGCCCGCGATCGCCGCCTCCCGCGAACCGCCCGATCTGCTCGGGGCGCCGCGGACCGAGGAGACGCTGACGGTCGCGCGCAACGTGTCGACGCGCTATCTGGCGATCGCCGTCGAGCTCGTGGTCGGCCTCCTGGTGCTGCCGTTCAACGTGGCGCATCTCGGCAAGGCCGCGTACGGCCTGTGGATGCTCGCGGGATCGGTGACGGCGTACTTCTCGATTCTCGATCTGGGCTACGCGGGCGCGCTCGTCAAGTTCGTCGCGCAGTATCGCGCGCGGCGCGACATCCAGGCGCTCAACGAGGTGCTGAGCACCACGTTCTACCTGTTCGCGCTGTTCGGCGCGGTCACCTATCTTCTGGCGATCGTCGTCGCGGTGTACCTCGGACAGCTCTTTCATCTGACGCCGGAGCAGGTGCATCTCGGCCGCATCATCCTGCTCGTGACGAGCCTGACGGTCGCGAGCAGCACGGCGTTCAGCGTTTTCGGCGGCGTCATCAACGGATTCCAGCGCTACGACCTGAACAATCTGGTCGGCACGGTCAGCACGATCATCACCGCGATCGTCAACGTCGTCGTGCTGGCGGCGGGCTTCGGCCTGATCGCGCTCGTCTGCGCGACGACGGCCGTGCGCGTGCTGACCTACTGGGTGTATCGCGCGAACGCGTATCGCGTGTTCCCCGGCCTGCGCATCCGCGCGAGCTCGTTCAGCCTCGCTCGCCTGCGGGAGGTGACCGGCTTCAGCGTCTACATGCTGCTGATCGACTGGTCGAGGAAGCTGAACTATTCCGTCGACACGCTCGTGATCGGCGCGTTTCTGAATACGACGGCGGTCGCGGTTTTCTCCGTCGGGCAGCGGCTGGCGGAGGCGACGCAGCGGCTGACCAACCAGCTGAACGACGTGCTGTTCCCGACCGTCGTCGACAACGACACGGCCGAGCGCCTCGATCGGCTGCAGGCCATCTTCATCCAGGGCACCCGCCTGTCGCTCGCGACGGTCATCCCGATCGCGGGCGCGATGATGCTCATGGCGCGGCCGCTCGTGCAGGCGTGGGTCGGTCCCGAGTTCCTCGGCAGCGTGATCGTCCTTCACCTGCTGTCGCTGAGCGTCATCGCCCGCGTGGGCAACGCGACCGCCACGACGGTCCTCAAGGGATCGGGGCGGCATCGCCTGGTGGCGTGGGTCAACGTCGCCACCGCGGTCGTCAATCTCTCGCTGAGCGTCCTGCTCGTGCCGTCGATGGGACTGGCCGGGGTCGCCGTCGGCACGCTCGTACCTGTGACGCTCGCGGCGGTCTTTGTGATCTTCCCGGCCGGGTACCGCCGCGTGCGGCTGTCGTTCCGCCGCGCGTGGAGCCAGGCGGTGTGGCCGGCGCTCTGGCCGACGGCTGCGATGGTGATCTACGTCGAGGCCACGCGCGAGTTCGTCGCGCCGAACCTCATCGCGGTCGGCGCGGAGATGATGCTCGCCGCGCTGGTCTACGCCGCCGCGTTCCTGCTGCTGGGGATCAGCGGCGCCGAGCGCCGCTTCTACATCGGCAAGGCCTTCGATCTGACGTCGCGCTGGCGCGTCGACGGGCCGCCGGTGTCGGAGGGCGCATGAAAGGCGTCATCCTCGCCGCGGGCCGAGGTGGGCGCCTCCGCTGCGCCGCCGGCGATCGGCCGAAGTGCCTCGCGCGGATCGGCGCGCGCACGCTCGTCGAGCGGCAGATTCAGGCGCTGCATGGCTGCGGCGTGGACGAGATTGCCGTCGTGGCGGGCTACAAGAACGCCGACGTCCGGCGCGCGTGCGGGCCTGGCATCGAGATCGTTCACAACGAGCGCTACGCGTCGACCAACAGCCTCTATTCGCTGTGGCTCGCGCGCGATCTGCTCGCGCAAGGCTTCGTCGTGTTGAACGGCGACGTGCTCTTCCATCCGCAGCTGCTCCAGGACCTGCTGACGGCGCGCTACGAGGACGCGCTGCTGATGGCGCCGCGCGATGGACGCGACGCCTATTCCGACGAGGAGATGAAGGTCCAGGTGCGGCGCGGCTGCGTGGTGGCGATCGACAAGCAGCTGCCAGCCGACGAGGTCGACGGGGAAAACATCGGCATCGCGAAGTTCGGCCCCGACGGCGCGGCGGCGCTCGTCGAGGAGATGTCGACCATCGTGGCCGCCGACGGCGTGCGCGACTGGCTGCCGCGCGCATTTGCCGCGTTCTGCCGGCGGCGGCCGCTGCACGTCGTCGACAACCGCGGCTATCCGTGGATCGAGATCGATTTCCCGGAGGACTACTGGCGTGCGTGCGCCGAGGTGCTGCCCGCGATCGACGCGGTCGCGCCGCCGGAGCACGCGATCGAACAACTCGGGAGAACCCTGCGTCATGTATGAACGCTTCTACAACCTTCGCGAGCGTCCGTTCTCGCTGAGCCCGGATCCGGACTACCTGTATCCGAGCCGGGTGCATCGCGAAGCGCTGAGCTATCTGCGCTACGGCATCGAGGGCCACGCCGGCTTCATCGTCATCACGGGGGAAATCGGCTCCGGCAAGACGACGCTCCTTCAGACGGCGCTGCGGGGCCTCGATCGGCAGACGTCGGTGTCGCGGCTCGTGAACACGATGCTCGACGCGCGGGAGCTGATCGAAGCAGTGATGCTCGACTTCGGGCTCGAGCCGACGCCGGGCCGGAGCAAGCCGCATCTGCTCCGCGATCTGGCGCGCTACCTGGTCGAGCAGCGATCGGCCGGCCGGCTCGCGCTGCTGGTGATCGACGAGGCCCAGAACCTGAGCCTTCCCGCGCTCGAGGAAGTGCGGATGCTCTCGAACCTCGAGACCGAGAAGTCGAAGCTGGTTCAGATCGTCCTGATCGGCCAGCCCAACCTCCGCGATCTCCTCGGGCGGCCGGAGCTGGAGCAGCTGCGGCAGCGCGTGACGGTGCGCTATCACCTGCAGCCGCTCGACAGCGACGAGACGCACGCGTACGTGAACCACCGGCTGCGGCGCGCCGCGATCGGCGCGCCGATGGAGCTGTCGCGCGACGTCACCGATCTGATCCATCTCCACAGCCAGGGCCTGCCGCGCAAGATCAACGTGATCGCCGACGCGGCGCTGCTGTTCGGATACGGCGAAGAGCGGCACACGATCGACGTCGATCTGACCCACGAGGTCGTCGAGGAGCTCGAGGCCACCGGCGTCATCGCGCCGTCGGGCATCCCGATGCCGGCGCGCGTCGCGGCGCCGACGGCCGCCGCGCCGGCCGCAATCACGCACGAGCTGCAGAAGCGCGAGGCGCAGGTCGCCCAGCGCGAGCGCCAGCTTGCCGAGCAGCAGCGCATTCTCGCCGAAGAGTACCGCCTCGTCCGGATGCAGCGGGAAGTGGGCGCGGCCACGAAGGTCGAGGATGCGCCGCGCGCAGCGTCGGCGTCGATGTCGACGTCGACGTCAACGTCCGCATCGTCCTGGGCGGCGGCAAAAGCGCCGCCGTTCGCGACAGCGGCGACGCGCTCGCCGGCCGCCGCTGCCCCGCTTCGCAGCAGCACAGCGGCACGCTCGATGCGGCACGAACCGCCGCCGAGCGACGGCGTCTGGGCACGCCTGCGCAACCTGCTCGCGGACGCCAAATGGCTTTGAGAGGACCAGCAGACATGTCCACCCCCGCCCGTTTGCTCGCTCGCATTCAGTCGCGTCAGGCCCGTGTCGGCGTCGTCGGGCTCGGCTACGTCGGCCTGCCGCTCGCCGCCGAGTTCGCCACGAGCGGGTTCACGACGACCGGGATCGATCTCGACGCGCGCAAGGTCGCGGCCATCGCGCGCGGCGAGTCGTACATCCCCGATGTCGCGTCCGCCGACGTTGCCGATCTCGTGTCCGCCGGACGCCTGACCGCGACCGCCAGCTTCGACGTCGTCGCCGAGCTCGACACGATCAACATCTGCGTGCCGACGCCGCTCCGGAAGACCAAAGACCCTGACCTGTCGTACATCGTGTCGGCGGTCGAGGCGGTCGCGGCGCATCTGCGGCCGGGCGTCCTGGTCATCCTCGAATCGACGACCTATCCGGGGACAACTGAGGAAGTGGTGCAGCCGCTGCTCGAGCGCGGCGGGTTGAAGGCGGGCGTCGATTTCTTCCTGGCGTTCTCGCCGGAGCGCGTCGACCCGGGCAACCGGACGTTCAACACGCGCAACGTCCCGAAGGTCGTCGGCGGCATGACGCCGACCTGCAGCAGCCTCGCGCAGGCGCTCTACCTGGCCGCGATCGAGACGGTCGTGCCGGTCACCTCGCCGCGCGTCGCGGAGATGGTGAAGCTGCTCGAGAACACGTTCCGCGCGGTGAACATCGGCCTCGTCAACGAGATCGCGCTGATGTGCGACCGGCTCGGCATCGACGTCTGGGAAGTCGTCGACGCCGCCAGCAGCAAGCCGTTCGGATTCATGCCGTTCTATCCCGGACCCGGCCTGGGCGGCCACTGCATCCCGATCGATCCGTTCTATCTGTCGTGGAAAGCCCGGCAGACGGGCTTCGAGCCGCGCTTCATCGAGCTCGCCGGGCACGTCAACGCGTCGATGCCGCACGCGGTGGTCGACAAGATTGCCGACGCGCTCAACGTGATGAAGAAGCCGCTCAATGGATCGCACGTCCTCGTCGCGGGCGTGACCTACAAGCGCGACATCGACGATATCCGCGAATCGCCGGCGCTCGACGTGATGGGGCTGCTGCACCAGAAGGGCGCGCGGGTGTCGTACACCGATCCGTTCGTCCCGTCCCTGGCCGGCCGCGCGTGGCCGGGCGGCTACGCCCTGGAGTCGATCGCGCCGACGCGCGCCACGCTGGCAACCATCGACTGCGTGGCGATTCTGACCGACCATCGCTCTTTCGACTACGACGCGCTCGTCGCCGGCGCGCCGCTCGTCGTCGACACGCGAAACGCCGTCAAGCAGCCGCATCCACATGTGTTCAAGCTGGGAGCGCCGCACGCGATGCACGCCGAAGTGTGGTCGCCGGGAGCGGAAGGAGACGAGGCCGCGTGAGGATCGCCTTCTGGCTGTCGGCCGCGTTCGTCGTCTACGTGTACCTGGGTTATCCCGTGGTCCTGATGGCGTGGGTCCGCCTGCGAGGTTTGCGGCAGCGGAGCGCGAGGCTTTCAGCGGAGCGGCCGCAGGAGCTTCCTGGCGTTTCCATCGTCATCGCCGCGCGCAACGAAGCGCGGCACCTGACCGCCCGCATCGAGAACCTGCTCGCGCTCGACTACCCGGCCGATCGCCGGCAGATCATCGTCGTCTCCGACGGGTCCACCGACGCGACCGTCGAGGTCCTCGCGCGATTCGGCGACGCGGTCGAGACCGTCGCGCTGCCGCACGGCGGCAAGGCGGTCGCGCTGAACGCCGGCGTGGCCCGCGCGCGCCACGAGGTCATCGTCTTCGCCGACGCGCGGCAGACCTTCGCGCCCGACGCGCTGCGGGCGCTCGTCGCCCCGCTGGCCGATCCCGGCGTCGGCGGCGTGACGGGCGAGCTGCTCCTCGACTGCGAGGCCGGCGGCGAGCGCCGGCGCAAGGATCGCCGAAAGGTTGCTGGCGCGGCGTACTCCTCGCGCGACCGGCGCACGAAAGAACGACGCACGCTGCAGTCGACGATTCGCGACGGCGTCAGCATCTACTGGCGGTACGAAAAGCTGCTCCGGCGTCTCGAGAGCGCCATCGGATCCACGGTCGGCGCCACCGGCGCGATCTACGCGCTGCGCCGATCGCTCTGGCAGCCGCTCCCGCCCGAAGCGCTGCTCGACGATGTGCTGGCGCCCATGCGCGCGGTGCTCGCGCGCCGCCGCATGGTCTTCGAGGAGCGCGCGAAGGCGTTCGACGGGACGACCACGGGATCGGCCGCCGAGATGCGGCGCAAGATCCGCACGCTCGCCGGCAACGTGCAGCTCCTGTGGCTGGAACCGCGGCTGGTCCTGCCGCTCGTCAACCCCGTGTGGCTGCAGTTCTGCTCGCACAAGCTGGCGCGGCTGCTGGTCCCGTACGCCCTGCTCGCGCTGCTCGCCGCCAACATGGCGCTGGCCGCCGAGCATCTGTTCTACGCCGTGACGCTCGCCGGCCAGTGCGCGTTCTACATGCTCGGCGGCTACGGCGCGTGGCTCGAATGGCAGGGCGTGGCGCCGGTCTCGGCGCTCGAGCCGCAGGAATCGAGGACGTGATGATCGAACGCGCGGCCCGCGTGGCCTTCACGTTCGTCGTCATGAATTACTCCGCCGTCGTCGGGCTGATCGCGGCCCTGACGCGGAAGAAGGTGTGGCGCTGATGGCTTTACGGGTGCTTCCACGGCCGACGGCCGCTCGCGGTCTCGATCGCGAGCGCCTCCTCTTCAACATCGGCGGCGGCACCGTTCCGAGCCGCGCGTCGGTCGAAGCGACGATCGCGGCGCAGGCCGAGCCGACGTTCGCTACGGCGGCGTACGCCGAGCCGCGCGACTGGGGCTACGGCGGGCTGCTCGCCTTCACGGCCGTGCTGTTGCTGCGCCCGCAGGACATCATCCCCTCGCTGAACCCGCTGCACCTGGCGGAGGTCTTCGCCATTCTCGGCATCGCGCCGATGATGCTGCACCGCTTCGCACACCGGCTCCCGGTGTTCCGCATGACGCCGGAAACCTTCGCGATCCTGGCGTTCGGCGTCGTGATGGTCGCGACGGTGCCGTTCTCGGTGTGGCCCGGCGGCGCGCTCGCGGTCTTCACGGACGCCTACCTGAAGATTGCGATCGTCTTCATCCTGATGCTCAACACGCTGACGACGCCGAAGCGGCTGGAGCAGCTGACGTGGCTGATCCTGATCTGCTGCGCCCTCATCTGCGGGCGCGCGGTCCTCGACTACGCGCGCGGCCACAACCTCGTCGAGAACGGACGGCTTCAGGGGCCGGTCAGCGGCCTGTTCGGAAACCCGAACGACCTCGCGCTGAACATGGTCACGTTCATGGCGCCGGCGCTCGTCATCGCGCTGCGCCGCCAGCAGGCGCTGCTGAAGCGACTGACGGCCGCGGGGATCGTGTGCCTGATGCTGGCGGTGATCGTGTTCACCAAGTCGCGAGGCGGCGCGCTCGGCCTCGTGGTGATGCTGGCCGCGCTCGTCGTGTTCGGCCGGAGGATTCGACCCGGCTTCGGCGCGATCGCGATCGGCGCCGTGCTGCTGGCGACGCCGTTCATGCCGCAGTCCTTCTGGACGCGCATGGCGAGCATCGTCAGCGAGGACGTCGACAGGCGGCAGTTCACCGGATCGAGCGAGGCGCGGCGCGTCGTGATGGGCGAGGGCATCGACGCGTTCATGGAGCGGCCGCTGACCGGCGTCGGCGCCGGCCAGTTCAAGAACTACAACCCGCCGCAGCGCCGCGAGCGATGGCGCGAGACGCACAACGTGC
>Ga0114129_10009844_pt1 | contig 13634 bp, 11 predicted proteins | sample RhiMetdeltSRZDD1_FD_80071 | JGI IMG/M metagenome (GOLD analysis project Ga0114129, IMG submission 80071) | Populus rhizosphere microbial communities from Tennessee, USA - Rhizosphere MetaG P. deltoides SRZDD1 (version 2) (version 2) | ecosystem: Host-associated > Plants > Roots > Rhizosphere >...
TCACCAGGCCGATGTTCACCGCGCGGAACGTGTTCTCGAGCAGCTTGACCATCTCGGCCACCTGCGTCGAGCTGACCGGGACGATGGTGTTGATGATCGAGCCGTAGAGATCGGCCGCCAGTTCGGTGCTGATCTCGTTGAAGCCGCCGACCACCTTCGGGATGTTGCGCGTGTTGTGCGTCGCGTTGCCCGGGTCGACGCGCTCGGGCGAGAACGCAAGATAGAAATCCTTGCCCGCCTTCAGCCCGCCTTCCTCGAGCGCCGGCTGCACGACCTCGTCCGTCGTCCCGGGATAGGTCGTCGATTCGAGGATCACGAGCTGTCCCGGCTTGAGCCGCGCGCGCACGGCGTCCACGGCGAGGATGACGTACGACAGATCCGGGTCGCGGGTCTTGCGGAGCGGGGTCGGCACACAGATGTCGATCGCGTCCATGTCGTGCAGCTTCGACATGTCGTCGGTTGCCTTCAGCTTGCCTGCCTTGACGCACCCTGCGACGTCCTCGCTCGACACGTCGCCGATGTAGCTGTGTCCCTTGTTGATCGAGCTGACCTTCGTGACGTCCACGTCGAAGCCGGTCACCTCGAAGCCCGCTTTCGCGAACTCCACGGCGAGCGGCAGCCCGACATAGCCAAGACCGATGATCCCGATCCTGGCCTGCTTCTTCTGTATCTTCTCTTTCAGTTCCAAGTCGTCTCCATCATGACACCGAGTGTCGCCATGTCTCCGATGCGGCACCCCGTGCCCTCTCCGCGCGCGCCGCGGGCGCGTGCCGGGCGAGATCGGCGTCAACCATCATGGCAATGAGCTGCTCGAACGTCACCGACGGCGTCCATCCGAGCACGCGTCGTCCCTTGGAGGCGTCGCCAATCAGGTGGTCGACTTCCGCTGGACGCTTGAGGGCGGGATCGATCCGCACGTACCGTTGCCAGTCGAGCCCCGCATGGCCGAACGCCGTTTCCACGAGCTTTCTCACGGAGTGACTGACGCCGGTCGCGATGACGTAGTCGTCGGCTTCGCTCTGCTGGAGCATCAGCCACATGGCGCGCACGTAGTCGCCGGCGAAGCCCCAGTCACGGCATGCATCGAGATTGCCAAGATTGAGGTGATCGGTAAGTCCCATCTTAATACGGGCAACACCGTCGGTCACCTTGCGGGTGACGAACTCCAGCCCGCGCCGGGGCGACTCGTGGTTGAACAAAATCCCCGAGCACGCGAACATGCCGTAACTTTCACGGTAGTTCACAGTTATGTAATGCGCGAACACCTTCGAGACGCCGTACGGGCTGCGCGGGTAGAACGGCGTCACCTCCGTCTGCGGCACCTCGCGCACCCGCCCGTACATCTCGCTCGAGGACGCCTGGTAGATGCGGATGCCGGGATCGACCTGCCGGATCGCCTCGAGCACCCGCGTGACACCCTGTGAATTGAACTCGCCGGTCAGCAGCGGCTGATCCCACGACGCGGGGACGAACGACATCGCCGCGAGGTTGTAGAGCTCGTGCGGGCGGACATCCTGGACGATCCGCATCAACGAGAGCTGATCGACGAGGTCCGCCGGGCGAAGCGTGAGGCGGTCGACGAGATGCTCGATGCGCCACAGGTTCGGCGAGCTGGAACGCCGTACAACGCCCGTGACTTCGTATCCCTTTTCCAGCAGCAGCTCAGCGAGGTACGAGCCGTCCTGTCCCGTGATGCCGGTGATGATTGCGCGTTTAGACATCCGTTCCGTTCATTCTATATGGCGACCCCGGGCTGCCGGCCCCTGACGGCCAGCCAGCGCTCCAGCGCGTCCTGCCACGCGGGCATCTCGAAGCCGGCGGCCGCAAGCTTCCGGTTCGACAGCGCGCAGAACCGCGGGCGCGCCGCGACGAAACGGGCCTCGTCGGTCGTCATCAGCGTGAGACGCGGCTGCACCTGCAGCAGCCGAGCGGCCTCGCAGGCCACCTGATGCCACGTGCCGTGGCCGGAGTTCACGCAATGATAGAGGCCCGGCGCGGCGTTCGAATCGATGAGGTACCTCGTCGCGGCGGCGACATCGACGACATAGCTCGGCGAGACGACGCGATCGGTGAAGACGGGAACCTCGCGGCCGGCTTCCAGCGCCGCGACGATCGTATCGAGCGACCCGCGCCGTCCATTCCACTCCGCCGGCAATCCGAACAGGCTCTCGACGCGCAGCAGGTACGAGCGCGGATAGTCGAGCGCCATCCACTCGCCGACCAGTTTCGATGCCCCGTAGACGCTCCGCGGTGATGGCGGAACCGATTCGTCGTACGGTTCGGTGTCGGGACCGTCCTGGCCCGCGATCACGAAGTCGGAGCCGTAGTGGACGAGCGTGGCGCCGCACGCCTCCGCGGCGCGTGCAAGCGTGCGCACGGCGAACGCGTTGACCGCAAACGCCTCCGCGGGCCGGCTCTCGGCCGCGTCCACGAGGTTGAACGCGGCGCAGTTGACGATCGCGTCCGGCTGCGCCCCGGCGACCACGCGCGCCACCGCGTCGATGTCGGTGACGTCGAGCGTCGCGCGCGTGTGCGCGATGACCTCGCGATCGGCCAACGCGCGCCGCACGGCGTCGCCAAGCTGGCCTGACGCCCCGGTCACGAGCACGCGCATGGGCACAATCGGGAATCGTACCTTGTCTACCAGTCACCGTCCACCGCGTGCAGTCCCGTGAAAAACGATGTGCGGCCGTCGTAGTCGGTAAACTAGTTTCGAATGGAACAGATCGATACCGCCGTCATCGGCGGCGGCGTGGTGGGACTTGCTGCGGCGCTGGCCGTCGCGCGCCGCGGCCACAGCGTCTGCGTGCTCGAGAAGGAGCCGCGCCCCGGCATGGCGACGAGCACGCACAACAGCCAGGTGATTCATGCCGGCCTGTACTATCCCGCCGGCTCGCTCAAGGCGCGGCACTGCGTCGACGGCGCGCGGATGATGTACGAGTTCTGCGCCGCGCACGGCGTACCGCATCGGCGCTGCGGAAAAGTGATCGTCGCGCACGACGAGAGCGAGGTTGACGGCCTCGAGGCGCTGCGCGCGAAAGGGATCGCCAACGGCGTCGAGGGCCTGGAGATCGTCGATGCCGCGTTCGTGCGCACGCGCGAGCCGCACGTGCACGCCGTCGCAGCGCTGCTTTCGCCGAACTCCGGCATCCTCGAGGCCGAAGTGCTCGTGCGGACGATGGCACGGCTCATCGGTGAGCACGGCGGCTACGTACTGCCGGGTACGGCGGTCACCGCGGGCGAGCCGAACCACGACGCAATCGAGCTGGTCACGCCATCGGAGCGCATCCAGGCGCGAGCGGTCGTCAACGCCGCCGGCCTGTACGCGGACGACGTCTCGAAGGCGCTGGGCGGCGCGCTCTTTCGCATCCATCCCTGCCGCGGCGAGTACGCGGAGCTGGTGCCGTCCAAACGGACGCTCGCCAATGGGCTCGTCTATCCGCTGCCGCACACGCACAGCCTCGGTACGCATCTGAGCAAGACCATTCACGGCAACGTGACGCTCGGGCCGACAGCCCGGTTCCAGGAACGCAAGGACGACTACGAGAGCGACCGGCTGCCGATCGAATCCTTCCTCGAGCCTGCACGCCAGTTGCTCCCCGAGCTGCAGCTGTCCGACCTCCGGCTGGGCGGCACCGGCATCCGGCCGAAGCTGCATGGGCCGGAGACCGCCTGGGCGGATTTCCTGATCGCCAGAGACGACAAATGCCCGCGCCTGGTGCAGGCAGCGGGCATCGAATCTCCGGGATTGACCGCGTGTCTCGCCGTCGGCGAGCAGGTCGCGCGGCTGGTAGAGGAAATCCTGAGATGATTTACGAATTTACGAATTTACGAATTTACGAATTCGATTGCCCGATTGAAATCATTCATTTCAATCCCTCAATTCGTAAATTCGTAAATTCGTAAATCTCCGCCGCTACCGCAACGCTGCCGCCACCAGCTGCACCCAGCAGCGCGTGTGCAGGATGGCACGCGCAATCGCCCGCTTCGGGCTGAGCGGCGCGGGCGCGACGTGCGTCGCGTAGTACAGGTAGGCGCTCTCGTGAAACGCGCGGATCGCGGAGGCGCGCGCGGTGCGGCTCGACTGACCGACCCGGTGAATGGCGGTCGCGCCCGGCACGTACCGCACGTGATAGCCGCGCCCCCGCAGGCGCCGGCACACGTCCGCGTCCTCCCAGTACAGAAAGAACCGCTCGTCGAATCCCTTGACGGCGTCGAGCGCGTCGCGGCGCGCGAGCATGCAGGCGCCCGACAGCCAATCGACCACGATGCTCGCCTGGCCGCTGCGAATCGCCTCGTCCACGACGACGTTCCGTCTGGCGATCGGCAGGAACGGCACGATCCTCCGCAGCAGCGTCGTCCGGCCGAAGAGGCCGGTCAGCATGTCCGGGTCGCCTCGCGCGCTTCCCTGCACGGTGCCGTCAGGATTCAGGATGCGCGGCCCGGCGATGGCGCACGGCGGGTGCGCGTCGAGCACGGCGCGCAGCGCGGCGATCGCTCCGGCCATCAGGCGACAGTCAGGGTTCATGATCAGCACGAACGGCGCGTTCGTTGCGGCAAGCCCCTGGTTGACCCCGCGGGCGAAGCCGACGTTCGCGCTGTTGCTCATCAGCCTGACGTTGGCGGCAAACGCCTCCACCGCCGCGCTGCTGCCGTCGGTCGACGCGTTGTCCACCACCACGGCCTCCCACGGATGGCCGGCAAGCTCGTCGGAGATCGACCGCAGCGCGCGCTCGAGCTCCGCCCCCGCGTTGTAGTTGACCAGCACCGCCGCGTACAGGGGGTCGGGAGTCATTTTTCGAGGACGTTTCCGCGCAACTGCGCGTCGAACCGCTTTTCGCGGAGCTTGGTCGAGAGCCACTTCGTGTCGAGCAGCGGCTCGATGGCCGAGGCGGCGACGCGGCGTTCACGTTGAACCGCAGCGCGCTTGCGGAGCATCCGCGGCAGGCCGGCCACCGCCGCCACTTTGGCTCGCAGATACGGACGCAGCATGCCTATGCGGGCGAAGTGGACGCCCGCCGCCAGGTCGTACACGACGTGGCCGAGCAGCGTTTTGAAAAGGAGGCTGCCAGGCGTGTCCTTGACATACATCCATTCGAGGTTGCGCTGGCCGTGAAACACCGAAAACGGGCTGACTCTCCCGAGCGTCGCGCTGCCGACGTGACGCACGACGGCGTCGGCCACGTAGCGGCAGCGGTAGCCGCGCAGCCGCGCCCGATACGAAAGATCCACGTCCTCGTGCAAGGCGAAGAAGTCCTCGTCGAAGCCGCCGACGTCCTCGAAGACGGCCCGCGGCATCATGCAGGCCGCACCGCAGACCCCGAACACTTCCTGCGCGATGGGCGCCGCTGATGCGGGCTCGCCATGATGGCGCTTGAACGCGCCGCCCCAGCGCAGCACGCCGTCACCGGCGCTGTCGATCGTGTTCGGGTCGTGCATGTAGACGATGCGCGAGGTCACGAGCGCGAAGCCGTTCGTCTCGTCGACGCCCGCCATCAGTGCCCGCAGCCATCCCGGCTCCGCAGCCGTGTCGTTGTTCAGGAACGCGACGAACCGTCCGCGCGCCTCGCGGACACCGGCGTTGTTCCCGCCGGCAAAGCCGAGGTTCTCCGCCAGCGCCACGAGCTTCACCCACGGATATCGCGCGCGGACGTCATCGGCGGTGCCGTCGCTGGACCCGTTGTCCACGAGGATCGTTTCGACGGTGACGCCGCGCTGCGCCTGGACGCTCGAGAGGCACTTGTCGAGATGGTGACGCCCGTTCCACGTCACGATGACGACCGAGACGTCAGGCTGCACCGGCCGCCTCTCGATACACGTTCAGCGTCAGCCGCGCGGTGCGCTGCCAGGTAAACGTCGCGGCGCGCGCGAGCCCGCGCGCCCGCAGATCGCTCCGAAGGACCTCGTCATTGACGATGCGGATAATGGCCTCGCGCCAGGCGGAGACATCGCGTGGGTCGAGCAGCAGGCCGGCGCCGCCGAGCACTTCCGGAATGGACGCCTCGTGCGAGGCGAGCACCGGCGTCCCGCTGGCCATCGCCTCGATCAGCGGCAAACCGAATCCCTCGTAGAGCGACGGATACACGAGCGCCGTCGCGCCGCGGTAGAGCGCGTGGACACGGGCCTCGCTCACCGGGCCGAGCGCGACGACGGCCTCCGGGCTGCCCGCTTCCGAGGCCATCGCGCAGAGCCCCTCGCTCACCCCGCGGTCGACGCCGGCAAGGACGAGCGAAATCGCGGCCGCGGCCCCGAAATGCCGGCGCGTCTCGAGCACGGCGTCGACAACGAGTGGCAGGTTCCGCCGCTCATGGATGTCGCCGACATGGAGCAGGTACGGCTCGGTGACGTTGGCCGGCAGATCGAGCGCGACGTTCGGATCCCCGGCGGCAAAGATCCCGTGATGCACGCCGAGCGGTGTGACGGTGATGCGCGCCGGCGGAATGCCGTACGCAGCCGTGATCTCGGATGCGGAGAACGCGGACACCGTCAGGATGCGCGCCGCTGCGCTCGCGCTGCGCCGGTAGAAGTAGCGCCGCAGCCAGTCCCGGCGATACGGATACCACTCGGGATGCGTCTCGTAGCTGACGTCGTGAATGGTGAGAACGACGGGAACGCCGGCCCAGAACGGAGCGGTGTAGGCGGGAGCGTGAATGAGGTCGACGCGCGCGCGGGAGGCCGTGCGCGGCAGTCCGATCAGCGTCCAGCCGGCGTTAGTGGGGGGATGCGCGGATTCAGAGGTGCGCTCGAGGCCGGCGGGGGTGCACGCCGGATCGCCGCCGAGCGCCACGACGTCGACGGGCTCGCCGAGCGATATGAGCGCCCCGACCAGCTCCGCCGCATAGCGGCGGATGCCGGCGGCGGGGGAACTGAACGCGCGGCCGTCGAAGCCTATGCGCAGGACGGGACGGTAATTCAAAATGCAAAATGCAACATGCAAACCCGACGCAGCTTCGACCCTGATGGGTGAACGCCGTCGCGACCTTCACGAACTTGATGCGAATCGTGTGGGGTTTGCATCTTGCATTTTGAATTTTGCATTACCCGGCGAAGCTACGTAATGCTCATGTTCAGCCGGCGGACCGGACAGTCGAGCGTCGCGCAGACCTGCCTGATGGTGCGCTCGATGCTGCCGTTGATCGACGGGCTGCTCAGGATCACTTCGTCCACCCTGTACTTCCGCATCGTCGATTCGAGCGCCCCGAGCGGGCCACGCACGGGAACGCCCACGATCCATCGGCGCGCCTTCATCGGGTCGTCGTCGATGAAGGCGACCGGGTTCATGCTCCAGTGCGGGTTGGCGCGCATCTCGCGGACGATCAGCTGGCCGAACGCGCCCGCGCCGTAGACGAGCACGCGGCGGCTCCGCTTGCTGCGCGACGCGGCCACCAGGCTCATGCTCCGGAACGACACCCGCGTGGCGACAATCGCGATCGTCAGCAGCATGGCGTCCATGATGAAGACGACGCGCGAAAACCCCTCGAAGCGGTAGAAGTACGCCGCGGCCAGCACCGAGAGCACCGACCCCATCAGCACGCCGCGCAACACGACCGCCATGTCGCGCAGGCTGAAGGTCTCCCACGACCGCTGGTACAGCCCCGAGCCGTACAGTGACGCCAGCTTGCAGCCCAGGACGACCGGCAACGACGCGGTGAAGTACGGCAGGAAGTGGTCGAGCGCCTCGCCCTCGAACCGCAGACGGTACGCGAAGTAATAGCACGCGACGATCAGCACGAGGTCGAGCATCACCTCGGCGGCGTGCCACCGGAACGTCAGGTCCTTCAGCATTCCAGCGAGCGGGGACCGTCGGAGCGCCTTGAAGTCCTCCGCCTTGTAGGCGGGCACGCGGGCGAGGTAGATGCCGATCAGGAAGACCACCACCGCAAAGAGCGCGGCAAGAGGGCTCATCTGCTCGATGCCGCCGACCATGAGCGCCCACGCGGTGAGACCGCCGACCAGGCCGAGCAGGTACAGGATGCGGACCGCGCTGCGCTCGGAGAAGCCGAGCGACACCAGGCGATGCGAGACGTGGTCGGTGCCGCCGCGCGTCGCGCTGCGGCCGGCAAGGCGGCGAAGCAGCAGCACGAACGCGGTGTCGAACAGCGGCGCGGCGAGAATCATCACCACCACGATCGACGTCCACGGGAACGGCGGCCGTTCGTGCAGCACGGGGACCAGCGACGCACCGGCAATGACGGCGCCGATGAAGAGGCTGCCGCAGTCGCCCATGAAGAGCCGCGCCGGCGGACGGTTCCAGTAGAGAAACCCGAGCAGCGCGCCGCACAACGCAATCAGCAGCAGGAGGTTCGGGCCTCCAAGCGCACCTGCCAGCAGCCAGGCGAGAAACGCGGCCGCGATCAGCGCAACGCCACCCGCGAGCCCGTCCATGTTGTCCAGCAGGTTGAAGGCGTGACAGACACCCGCGAACCACACGGTGCCGACCAGGGTGTAGGTCCACGGCAGGCCATTGTCCGGCCGCTGCGCCAGCGAGAACACCAGGAAGGCGCCGATGATGAGCGAGGAGACCAGCTTGGCGAGCGGCGACAGCTGGAAGCGATCGTCGAGGACGCCGACCACGAACATCGCGACGGCCGCAAAGAGAACCGGCAGCCAGGCCGCCGGCAGCACGCCGGCGCTGACGTGCGAGGCGGTTGCACCGAGGCCGACGAGCACCGCCATCGCGATGGCGATGCCCCCCATCGTCGGGGTGGGCTCGTCGTGCCACCGGTCGGCCCGCGGGCGCACGACGGCGCCGAGCGCGGGCGCAATGCGGCGCATCACGGCGCACAGCGCCACCGATGCCGACAGCGACAGGAGAAACGCGAGCAGGTAATAGATCAATTTGAAGCCGACAGGTCCGCCTAAAGGCGGACTCCACCGATGTTGGCTGAATGCAGCCCGGTTTGCTCTTCGGTGGAGTCCGGCTTCAGCCGGACCCGCCGCTCGCGAAGCACGAAGGGCGCTTTCGTCAGGATGCCCTCGCAGATCGTGTCGAGGCCCTGTGACGCGCCGGGAAGCAGCTGCTGGAGCCGTTCGAGCTTCAGCCTGTAGATCGGATAGCCGGCCTTCGGTTCGATGAAGGGCAGCGGGATCATCCGGTTGAAGAAGAAGTGGTACGCGTAGCGGCGGGCGCGCGCAAGCTGCGGCTGCGAGAGCCGCTCCGTGAACGGCAGGCGCGCGAGCAGTCGGAAATATTCGTCGGGCGAGCTGGCGTCGAGCGTGATCCCCTTGTTCCTGATCCACGCCTCGCCGGCGACGATCACGGGGAGGCCGACACTCGTCAGCTCCACGCCCATCTTCGTGCCGTAGATGATGGCGCAGTTGCAGAGCGACATGAGCGCGTAGGTGCTCAGCCCGCTCTCCGGCGGCACGACGATGACGTTGGACGGGAGCGCCGGGATGCGCGTGCGCAGCTCGGCGAGGATGGGCTGGCGCGACGGCGGAAAGCCGCTGATTTCGGCCGGGTGGACGCGAATCAGCAGCTGGAGGTCGGGACGCGTCGCGAAGTACTCGCACGTCTGGACGAGCCACTCGAGCATGTTCGGGAACGCGTTCGCGGGATAGTGCAGCTGCGCGTCCCACGACACGTTGGTGAGCAGCCCGATCGCCGGCTTGTCCGGGTCGAGGCCGATCCGCGTCGCGATCTCCTTCGCATCCTGGCTCGTCGGCCGGTGGAAGACGATCCAGTCGAACATCCCTTCACGCCGGCTGCCGAGGTACTGCATCAGCTCGCGCTCCTGCGGCGGCGTCAGCTCGAGGTGCTCCCAGTGATCGCGCGGCTCGTCGAGCAGCGTGTGGTGATACGTGTCGTCGTGGCTGAAGATGAAGCGCCGCTTCCGGTACGCGACGTTCCAGTTCGAGACGTGGACGCGTTCCTGGCGCGCGACCTCGCCGACGATCCCCCACGGGACGTAGATGCCGTGCGTGAAGACCGCCGACGTGAAGCCGACGGCTCGAATCAGGCGGCGCGAGGCAAACGCGGTGAGCAGCGCCGACTCGAGGTAGCGGCGCAGGATTGGCGCGCCGAGCGGCTCGTGGTCGAGCGAGCCGGTCGCAAAAAACCGGAGTGCCCCCGCGTGGGCATGCTCGCCGATGTTCAGGCCGTCGAAGGTGAACGCTTCGATGTCGGCGAGCGGGATCGTCGATGCCACGCGGCGCGCCTCGGCGCGATCCTCCGCGGTGAGCCAGTCCCCCATCCGGTGGATCTTCAGCCCGAGCGTCTTGTAGACGTTCTCGGCCGGCCACGTGCAGTCGATGCACAGGTCGCGCGACGGCCCGTGTTCCGCGAACTGCTGCAGGTTCGGATAGATCGACGCCTCGCATTCCGCGCACGCCGTCATCGACCCGTCGCAGAGCAGCGCGTGGACTTCCGCGCCGCGGAACGTCAGGGCAACCGCGAGCGCGCTCTCGAGCGTGATCGCGTGGGCGTACGAGCCGATGGCCGTCGCCATCAGCACCCGCGGCCCGCCCTGCGCCGCGGCGCGGGCGGATTTCCAGAGCGCACGGTCCGCGTCCACCGCGGCACCCCAGTCGGGGTACGCGTTCCTCCGCGCGTGATACCAGCGCCGCGCGAGGCGCGTCGTCCGCCAGACCGACGGGAACCTGCGGATGAAATGCTTCATGCTCGCGTGGGCGCCCGCCTCGCCGAGGCGCCGTCAGGCGCGACGGCGGGACCCTCCCGCTGCCGGCCGACCTGAATCACATCCATGAACTCCGCCGGCGGCGGCAGGTGCTCGAACACCCGCCACGGGTTGTGCGCGCGCAGCTCGTCAACGGAATACCCGCCGGTCGCCACGGCGATCGTCTTGACGCCTATCGCGTTGGCGCCCTCGACGTCATACGGCGTGTCTCCGATCACGAACACACGATCCGGATCGACGGGTCCGGTTCGCCGCGCGAGCTCGAGTGCTCGTGTGGCGATCGAGGCGCGGATGCCCTGATCCTCGGCAAACGCTCCGTCGGGGAAATACTCGAAGAGATCGTAGTGGGTCAGCTTGGCGCGCGCGCCGCGGCGCGTGTTGCCCGTGAGCAGGTACGAGCGCACGTCGGCGCGCTCCCGAAGCGATTCCAGAATCTCGCGGACGTTCGGCAGCACGTGCCCCTGCTTCAGCGGGAGCGTCGACGGCAGCAGGTCTTCGTACCGCGTCACCATGCGTGCGAGCATATCGACGTTCAGCGGCACGCCAAGCAGCTCGAAGGTGCGCGCCGCAATCTGAAAATCCGTGAGCCCGGGCACGCGGATGGACGACAGCTGAAAGTCCTTCCCCGTCACCTCGCGAACCGCCTGCTCCCACGCCGGCACGCCGGCCTTGCCGGTCGTCAGCAGCGTGCCGTCGATGTCCCAGAAGAGAATCGTCACCCTTGGACTGTACTCGGGGTGACCCTGAGCCTGTTGAAGGGTCACGCGACCTGCGGAATCGTTTCGAGCGCGGCGCGGAACTGCTTGACGAGGCCGGCCACGTCGAGGCCGTGATACGCGAGCACTTCGTCGTTGGTGCCGCACTCGGGAAGTTCCGTCACGCCGATCCGCGACACGCGCGGCGCGGGGTCGAGACCAAGCCCGGCGATCGCCGCGCCCAGCATCTCACCCTGGCCGCCATGCACGTAGTGGTTGTCGAGCGTGATGATCGTCCGGCAGCTCCCGATCGTCTCCTTCAACCAGGCGGCATCCACGCGGTTCAGCCACGGCAGGTCCACGATACGGACGCGCGCGCCGGTGCTCCTCTCGATCTCCTCCGCCGCATGCCAGGCGTTCGACAGCATCCAGGGCCCGTAGCCGAAGACGACCGCCTCTTTCCCCGGACGCACGACCCACCCCTTTCCCACCTGAACGCGGACGCTCGACGGATAGTCGAAGGGCAGCGGCCACTTGACCGACACCAGGCGCAGGTACGCGCTCTCGGTGGTCTCGTTGACGAGGTGATCGAGAAGCGCGTGCACTTCTCCTTCCGCCGCGGGCTCGGCAAGCAGCAGGTTCGGCACCGCGGCCAGCGCGCTGATATCGCGCACCGACTGGTGCGAGTGGCCCGGACCGCCCGGGACCACGCCCGCCAGCGACCCGACGTAGATCACTTTGGACGACTCGCTGCACTGGTTGTAGATCTGCTCGTTCGGCCGCGTGGAGAGGAAGCAGGCGAACGAGTGCGCAACCGGCAGCGCGCCGCGGCGAGCCATCCCCCCCGCCATCGACACCATGTCCTGCTCGGCGATGCCGCACTCGACGAAGCGCTGCGGGAATCTGGCGGCGAACTCGAGCAGTCCGCAGTCCTTGATCAGGTCGGCGTCCAGCACCACGAGGTGCGGATGCCGCTCCGCCTGCTCGACGAGCGCCTTTCCGTAGGCAGCAACGAGGTTGTGCGTCTCACGCGGCTCGCGGCGCGGATTGCGCGTCCGTGTCTCGGTCTTCAGCTCGCCCAGGCCGAGCGCCGCGAACGCACGCCTCGCCGTCTCCAGCAACTGCTTCAACCCGTCGACGTACTGCTGTTCGGGCGGCGCGCCCGAGTGGAACAGGTAGAGGTCCTCGTCCTTCTGGAGCGCCTGAGGCCCTTCCATGAACGAGACGCCACGCCCCTTGATCGTGTCGGCGACGATCGCCTTCGGCCGATCGGTGATCGCGTCGAGCGACCGGAGCGTCCGCTCGATAGCGCCGACGTCGTGGCCGTCAACGCGCACGACATGCCATCCGAACGCGCGCAGCTTCGCCTCGACATCGCCGAGGTCGCTGACCTTGCGCACCCAGGTGTCGGATTGAATCTTGTTGTGGTCGACGATGGCGACGATCTCACCCAGCTTCATGTTCGCCGCCGAGCCGAGCGACTCCCAGAACTGCCCTTCCTGCAGCTCGCCGTCGCCCGTGAGCACGAAGATGCGGCGCGGGTTCCCTGCGAGTCTGTTGGCAAGCGCCATCCCCTTCGCCTTGGAGATGCCCATGCCGAGCGAACCGGTGTTCGCCTGGATGTACGGCGTCTCGACGTGCGGGTGCCCGGGCAGCCCGCCGATGCGCCGCAGCTGGTGAAGCTTGTCCGCCGGCAGGAGACCCAGCCCGATCAGCACCGAGTAGAGGGCCGGCGCGTCGTGTCCCTTCGAGGAGAAGAAGATGTCGCACTCCTCCGGCCCCTTGTCGAGATCGCGCAGCTCGTTGAGGAACAGCCAGCTCATGATCTCGAGCGAGCTGAAGCTGGTCCCGATGTGCCCGGACCAGGCGCCCGCGATCATGTAGAGCGTGTTGATGCGCGCGAGCGCCGCGAAAGCCGCGGCTTTCGTGGCCGCGTCGGCCTTCGCGTTCACCACGCGCGTGAACTCGGAGACCGGCACGTAGCGAAGCTCTAGACTCTCGCCCTGTTCTGTTTGTAAATCACCCATGTCGGTTCTCAGGCGGGCCTGAAGGCCCGCCTCTACGTTCGCCCGCTACGGTCACGGCGTAGAGGCGGACCTTCAGGTCCGCCTACACTCGCACGGTTCCGTACGGCTCCTTCGCGACGCGAGGCAGCTTCACGGCGCCATCGGCGATCAGGCGCTCCGCAATCATCCAGTCGTGCGGATCGTTGATGTCGAACCCCTCGTAGCCTTCGGTGATGAACGGCATCAGCACGTCGCCGGCAATCGTGTGCGTGTCGAGCGCCACGCGCGTCCAGGCA
>Ga0114129_10009845_pt1 | contig 13634 bp, 10 predicted proteins | sample RhiMetdeltSRZDD1_FD_80071 | JGI IMG/M metagenome (GOLD analysis project Ga0114129, IMG submission 80071) | Populus rhizosphere microbial communities from Tennessee, USA - Rhizosphere MetaG P. deltoides SRZDD1 (version 2) (version 2) | ecosystem: Host-associated > Plants > Roots > Rhizosphere >...
ACCACCCGGTTCAGCACCACCGCTCCGATCGCGATCAGGCAGTCGTCTTCAACCGTGGCGCCGTGGACCACCGCGCGATGACCGATGGCGACCCTCGCCCCGATCGTGCATGGCAGTCCCGGATCGACGTGAATCACGACACCGTCCTGCACATTGCTCGACTCACCGATCGTGATCGGCGCGGTGTCGGCGCGAATCACGGCGCCCGGCCATACCGAAGCCCGCGCGCCGAGCGTGACGTCGCCGCACACGAACGCCTCGGGGTGAATGAACGCGTCCGGATGAATGGTCATGGCCGGCGCCGGAGCGCACCAAAATACGCCTCGAGGCCGTCCGCCACGCCTAACGCGTAACGCTCCTGAAACTCCGGCGTGCGGACCGCTGCTTCCTGCTCCGGCATCATGATGAACGCTCCCTCACATAGAACCGACGGCATCCACGGATGACGTAGATCGGACAGGTTGTCATAGAAGATCCCGAGATCGCGCAGGCCCATGCGGCGGACCATGCCGCGTTGCACCGCGCGCGCGAGCGGTGCCGAAGCGGGATGAAAATAGTACGAACCCGTCCCGTTTGCGGTGAATGGGTTCACGCCGTCGGGCAGCGCATTCAGGTGGATCGACACGAACGCGTGCGCGCCTGCCTGGCGCGCCATCACCGGCCGAATCGAGAGCGCGAGCGGCGCGGCAGTCGTTCGCGTCATCACGACGTGAGCGCCCCGCGATTCGAGAATGGTTTTGAGACGCTCACTCACAGCGAGGGTCGGGACAGCCTCGTACAAGCCAGTCGGCCCGGTGGATCCTGCCGGCGGGTGGCCGGCATTCACCACGATCGTAAGGCCTCGGAGCGGAGACGCTGCGTCGATCGCCGGTGGTCGGCGCACACGAAGCGTAAACGTGCCGCGATCCCACATTGGCAGGTAGCCATATGGCGTTCCCGACAGATCGATCTCGAATCGCGCTCGCTCGCTCGTCTCCTGATACCAGCGCACTCGTTTCACGAGCGAGTCGTCACCGGTATAGCCGATGATGTCCGTGTTCGCCTGAACGCCGTACAGCAGCAGGACGAGCGTGTTTCCTTCCTCTCGAACCTCGAACGGCGGCCTGTCCCCGATCGGAATCAGCACATCCACCCAGTCGCGCGAGGCTGCCACGCGTGCGTTCGCCGCGATCCGGCGTGGACCGGATGTTCCCGGAGGCAACTCTGTGATGTCGCTGGCGGCAACCCATGCCTCGAGCTCGCCATCGAGCCGCACCCGCACCATGTCGCCGACTCGACCGGTGGCCTCGAGGCTCGTCCCGGGGAGCAGCAGCCACTTGTACGTCCCGTTAGGCACCGGACGCACGATCACGACGCGATCGGTGTCGGGCACATCGGCGCCTCCGGTCAGTCGAACCCAGCGGGGTCGCCCCGGGTCGTCGACCGTAACGTCGCGGATCGGAAACCGTACCGAGTCGGCTGCGCGCGCGACGACCAGCTCCGCGCCAGGAGCGAGCAACGTTGCAGGGATGTCGGTCGCCCAGCCGTACGGATCCGCTTCGTTCCGGCCCGCCATCAGGCCCAGGGAATCGAGGCTACGCCCTCCGTTGACGAGGCGACGTTCTGTTCCGTCGCTGAGCCGCACGGCGACACTGGCGTTGCGCGGCGCCCGGACGCTCACGCGGATTCGCTCTTCCGGTCGAGCAACGCGGACGCCTCGCGGGGAAACACTGGCCGAGTCGACCGTCAGTCGACCGGTGTCAGCGAGCACCGGGCGAGGGGACGGAAGCCTGATCACGTGCTGCGCCCGCGCCGTGTCCGCTCCGCGCGCCGCGACGATCGAATACTCGGGCGCACTCAACGGCGGCAGCGGCAGGAAGGCGATGAAGCTCCCGTTAGGAATGACCGGCACGGTTGTGCCGTTGATCGTGAGTGTCGCCTTCCCACTGCCGACATTGCCGAAAATGAAATTCGAATCCCGCGCTTGCACGAGCGCGCCTGCTGGCGGGTAGACCACGCGGATCGCAAGTGGGCCATCGAGCAGCGGAATAGGTGGAAGCGCCGGCGGGGAGGGAGTCACGGCGGCCGCGGAGGACACTGGACGCGTCGGTCGCGCGCACGCGGCAGTCACCAGCATACCGGCGACAGCGACGCGAACGACACGGACCCGCCGGCCGGCACTCGAGTTCTCTTCCATGGCTCAAGGTAATCCCGATGTCTGTTGGCGGCCCGCAATTGCGTTCGGTAGTAGGGGAGCTCTCAGCGCCCCTTTTATTGGACACGCGAAACCCGTCACGACGGGTGTCGCGTACGGCCCTCCGTTGATTGCCTCCGGTTTTGCCGACCCGTATATATTCGTGACCTTTCCTGCACCTCTGGCCGCCACGCCCGTCCGCCGCGACGCTACCGGAGCACGTTTGACGGTCAACCACCATCCGACGCCGACGGATCCGATCACGCCACCCGGCGCGATCGTGTTTCACGTCTTCGCGCACTCGGACGTTGGTCGCACGAGGGAGCACAACGAGGACGCGTTCGTCGTCGCGGACCTTGCACGTGGTGAGCCGCTCTCGTTCGACCATATCCGCACCGAGCGCGCGAGCGAGCGCGGTACCCTGTTCATGGTGGCCGACGGAATGGGTGGCGCCGCCGCTGGCGAGATCGCGAGCGAGATGGCGGTCGAAGTGGTGCTCCAGCAGTTGCGCCGCCGATGGCGGGACGCGACGACCGTGGAGCCCGGCGCGTTCGTCGGGACTCTCAAGGCGGCAACCGAGGTCGCGAACGCCACGATTCATCATTACGCCGGTGATCACCCCGAGCTCCGCGGGATGGGCACCACCGCTACGATCGCCGGCTTGCTGGGCGACACACTCTACCTCGCGCAGGTTGGCGACAGCCGGGCCTATCTCGTGCGCGATGGCGTCGCGATTCAGATCACGAAGGACCAGTCGTTGATGCAGAAACTCATCGAGGCCGGCGAGATCACCGTCGAAGAAGCCGAGATGAGCGACCGGCGCAACATCATCCTGCAGGCGCTCGGTCCCGAGCCGCTTGTGAAAATCGACCTCACGCACCAACGCGTGCGGCGCGATGATGTGCTCGTGCTCTGCAGCGATGGTTTGTCCGGCCTCGTAAAACCCGAGCAGATCGCCCGCGCGGTGACGGAGGAGGCGAATCCCGAGCTCGCCGCCGAACGGCTCGTCGATCTCGCGAACTCTTCAGGAGGGCCCGACAACATCACCGTCGTGATCGCGCGATTCGATGGCAGCGGCCTCGAGTCGGCGGCACCGGTGGATGAAGTCGGACATCGAGTGTTCAATTCCCCGGACATCCTCACGCCGACGTCGACATCACCCGTCGTGCGGGTCGAATCGATTCCCGAGTCGATCGGCGTCGCTCCGCCCATCGACGAACGAGACCTTCCGATCGTCGAGCGCCAGCGGCGTGGTACGCTCTACGTCCGAGTCCTTGCCGTCATAGGCATTGGACTGACGCTCTTGTTCCTCTGGCAGGTGCTCACGAAGCTGTAGCGGTCAGACCCGACGAACGAGCCAGCGACCCGCGGCGCGAATCATTGTCGCCCCGCGGCTCCAGGACGAAATCGCGAGGCTCGCAGCTGGCATCGCCGGAGCGGTCGCAGGGTGCCCGCACCACACGACCACGACATCGCGCCGCAGTGCACGCGCCGCGGCGCACAGCGAGTCGATTGCGTCGACCACGCTCTCGGAAGCGATCTGGTCATCACTGGCCGCAACCACAACCAGCGTCGTGTGAACGGCGCTCGACGGCGCCTCGACATGCCTAACGTTGGATGCATCGCCACCGGCATCCGCGATTCCTTCGGCGAAGGCCATCACCAGGTCCGGCACGACCTGGGACATCACGCCGACCGCTACCACCTCAATGGGGGACACTACGCGCACGGCCCGCCCGCGAACGACCGAGATCGCTCGCTCGGCGACTTCATCGAGCCATACGGCATCGTCATCGATGCCGCTCGACGTCGTTGGTGAGCCGGCCATCTCGGCGCAGGAGCGCCGACGACGAGCGGCCTCGTGAACGCGCTCGCGATCGAGCTGGCCAGCCTGGACCGCATACATCATTGCGTGCAGCTCCAAGTCCACGTTCGCAGGTCGGAGCACGAGGTCGATTCCGGCGCGGACGAGGTCGCGCGCGCCGATGCCTCCCCCACGTCGCGAATTGAGCGACGCGGCGTCGGCAACGGCGAGGCCATCGAACCCGAGTTGGCGGCGAAGCAGCCCCATGAGAATCGGCGCCGAAAGTGGCGCCGGCGATTCGGTGCGATCCAGCGACGAGTACGCCGCGTTGGACACAAGCAGGCCGGCGACGCCAGCGTCGATCGCCGCGCGAAACGGCACGAGGTCCGACGCGTAGAGCGCGTCATCGCTATCGCGGACAATCTCGGGCTGGTTGCCTGGTGCATTCGAGGCGCGGCCGCCTCCGGGGAACTGTCCCGCGATACACAGAACGCCTTCGGCGCGCGCGGCATCGATCCACTCCGCTCCCGCGACGGCGACGTCCGACGCGTCGCGTGCAAAAGAATCGGCGCTCGGCGGCACCGCAACGTCGCACGACGGGGCCAGTATCGTGTTGCAGCCGGCGCGAAGCACTTCGCGAGCGACGGCAGTCGCTGCACGCCGGATGGCAAGGTGGTCCCGCAAGGAGGCGATGGCGCCCGCGGGCGGAAGTGGCAGCGGATGGTCTCGCCACGCGGGCGACGAGAGGGCCAACGGCGCGACGGCGATGATCGGGGCTTCCTCGGCGTTGCGATGGATGTCTGCCGCGAGCTCGGCAACGGCGTCGCAGGTTCCGCCCTCGATCACAAAGCCGGCGATTCCGTCAGCCAACGCGCGCATCACCGCGGGTTTCGCTGACGCGAATCCACGCGCGTCATCCCAGTGGACCGATGGCAGCAGGAGTCGCGCGATCTCGCGCATCGGTCTCCGAGCGTAACTAGCCGAGGTCGGGACTCACGCTGGCGTCAGCTGCCCGAGGATGCGTGGCCCGCGGGCGCCGGTCACGCTCGGGAGATTACCGGGAATCCCAACCAGATGCAGATAACCGAGCAATGCGAACGCGACGGCTTCCTTCGCCTCGCCATCGAAGAAGACGTCGCTGAACCGGCGCACGATGATCGTTGGAAGCGCCGCCGTGATCGCGTCGATCAGCGCGGGATTCTCGGCGCCGCCACCGGACGCAACGAGCTCGCGCACCGGTTCCGGCACGAATCGGCGAAACGCGTCGGCGATGCTTGCCGCGGTGAGCGATACCGCTGTCGCAACAATGTCACCAGGCGACGCGTTAGGCCGCTCGACGCGGCAGCGCTCGACGAACGTTGCGATGAACGTCGGGTCGAACAGCTCGCGCCCGGTCGACTTCGGTGGTGGGCTGGCGAAGTACGGCGCATTCAGCACGTGGTGCACCACCGCGTCGATCGGCGTGCCGCTCCTCGCCAGCCGGCCGTCGACATCGTACGCGAACTGCGGCGCAACGAGTCGCGTGACTCCGTCAATGACAACGACACCGGGTCCGGTATCGAACGCGCGCGTCGACGTCGGCACGCCACCGGGTGGCACGATGGTCACGTTTCCAATGCCGCCGAGGTTCTGCAGCGCGCGCCAGTCCGTCGGATGCGCGAACAGCATTGCGTCAGCAACGGGAACGAGTGGTGCGCCCTGCCCTGCGGCCGCGACGTCTCGTACGCGGAAATCGCTCACGACTGAAATACCCGTGCGCTCTGCGATCACGGCGGGCTGACCGAACTGCCACGTAGAATGCCCGGGCTCGTGCCACACCGTCTGGCCGTGACTCGCGATCGCCGCAACGGCCGCGCGTCCAATGCCGGCATCCGCCATCGCCGCGATGGCCGCCTCGGCCAGCCAGTCACCGAGCTCGAATGCGAGGCGACAGTACTCGCGAGGGGTCGCACCAACGAGTGCGCGGGCGAGCCGCTCTCGTTGCATGGGGTCATACGGCCGGACGCTCATGCCTAACAAGTCGTAGACGATGCGACCGTCCGCCGACCGGTCGAATCTGACGACGGCCGCGGAGATGCCGTCGAGCGACGTGCCGGACATTAGCCCGACGATGACGCGTGGGTCCGACTGCGGTCCGGTCATGTGACGACAGGGGGCGGAGCGTCGGTCACGACTCGCCGAATGACACCGCCAGCGTCGGCAAGGGCTCGTTCCGCCGCTTCACGACCGACCCCGAGCTTCTGCATGACGATCGCCGTCTTGACGCGCTTGTTCGCTGCGGCGAGCAGCGCCTTCGCTTCGTCGCGCGAGACGTTGCAGACCTCGACGACGATCCGCTCGCTGCGATCGCGGAGCTTCGCGTTCGTCGCCTTGAGATCGACCATCAGGTTGCCATACGTCTTGCCGATCCGGATCATCGCGCCCGTGGTGATCATGTTGAGCACCATTTTGGTCGCGGTGCCGGCTTTGAGTCGCGTCGAGCCGGTGACGACCTCCGGACCGACGATCGCGATGATCGCGACGTCCACCTGAGACAGGAGCCGCTCCGATACGGGCGTACACGCAACGATCGCGGTGCGCGCATTGCGCTCGCGTGCGCGCTCGATCGCGCCGTGGACGAACGGTGTGGTTCCTGACGCCGCAATGCCCACGACGACATCCCGCTCGCCGACGTTGTGCTCGTCCATGATCGCGGCGCCGCCAGCGGGAGAGTCTTCCGCTCCTTCCTGCGCGCGAAGGATGGCTGGGAACCCGCCGGCGATGATGCCCTGCACCATTTCGGGTTCACTGCCGAACGTTGGCGGGCATTCACTGGCGTCGAGAATCCCCAGGCGACCCGATGTGCCGGCACCGACGTAAAACAGTCGGCCGTCGCGACGGAACGCATCTTCCGTGAGCGAGATCAACCGGGCGATCTGGTCCCGCTGCGTCGCCACCGCATCGGCGACGGTGCGATCGTCCTCATTCATGAGGTCGACGATCTCGAGCGATGTGGCGAGATCGATGTTCGCCGTGCGCGGGTTACGGCGTTCGGTGATGCGCGGGTCGGGCGCCTGACGAGTCACGAATGAGATGACTGGAGAGACAGGCGCTGCCGTGAGATCGAGCGGCGTGCGTTCACTGTCGAGGTAGGGGAGCGCGGGCTAACTTATTCGGCGCGTGGGAACGAAGGCAAGCGTTCGGTTTGGACTCATCGTGTGGAGCGTGGAATGTCCGTGAAGCGCGTCAACAACTCAATCGCGCGGACGGCCGCGCTCGCCGTTTCGGTATGCCTGGCAGGTGCCGCGGCCGTCACTGGCTGTCGAACGACATCGACGCCATCGCCCAAGCGCGAGGACGCAACGCGTCCAGCGACATTCCCGGCGCAATGGCGGTTCAAACCCGGTGAGCAAGGCACGTTCGCTCCGTCGACCATGGTCGCGAGCAACAGCGTCCTCGCAAGCGAGGCGGGCGACGAGATCATGCGTGCCGGCGGCAATGCCGTGGACGCGGCGGTCGCAACCGGATTCGCACTCGCGGTCACGTTCCCGTTCGCGGGGAACCTGGGCGGCGGCGGGTACATGGTGATCCGCATGGCCGACGGACGGACGGCGGCAGTGGACTACCGTGAGATCGCACCGCTGGCTGCTACGCGTGACATGTACATCGGCCCGGACGGCAAGCTCACGAACGAGAGCGTCGTCGGCTATCGGGCGTCTGGTGTACCGGGCGCGGTTGCGGGCATGAGCTCTGCGCTGGCGAAGTACGGGACGAAGTCACTTCGAGACGTCCTGCAGCCTGCGATCCGGCTCGCGGAGGAGGGTTTCACCGTCGACAGTGTGCTCTTCTCTTCCCTTCGCGGGAACCGCGATTACCTCGAGCGCTTCGACGGCAAGAGCGTCTTCTATCCGGACGGGCAGCCGCTCCAGCCGGGCACCCGATTCCGTCAGCCAGCGCTCGCTCGCACGCTCAAGCTCATTGCCGCGCAGGGACCGGATGCGTTCTATCGCGGCGAGGTCGCGGATTCGCTCGTGGCCGGCATGCAACGCGGCGGCGGGATCATCACGAAGGAAGACCTCGCGCGGTACAAGCCGGAGTGGCGCGAGCCCATCGCCTCGACTTATCGCGGCTACAAGCTGTTCACGATGCCGCCGTCCTCGTCAGGCGGCGTGACGATCACCGAGTCTCTCAACATTCTCGAGACGTACGAGACGCTGCCGCCGTTCGGTAGCACCGCCTACGCGCATCTCGTCGCGTCCGCATATCAGCGCGCGTTCATCGACCGGAACTCGAAACTCGGCGACCCGGCCTTCGTGCAAGTGCCGCTGGACAAGCTGACGAGCAAGGCGTACGCGCGGGAGCTGCGGAAGACGATCTCGCCGGACAAGGCGAGCCCGACGCCGCAGCTCGAGCGCACGATCGCGGACGGCATGCACACGACGCACTACTCCGTCGTGGACGGCGCTGGTAACGCGGTCGCGACGACGACGACAATCAACAACGGCTACGGCTCGGGCGTCTACCTAACGGGTCCGGGCTTCTTCATGAACGACGAGATGGATGACTTCGCCGCGCAGCCTGGCAAACCGAACATGTTCGGGCTCGTGCAGGGTGAGCAGAACGCGATCGCGCCGGGCAAGCGCATGTTGAGCGCGATGTCTCCGACGATCGTGCTCGACCCGTCGGGCAAGCTGCTGCTGGTCGCGGGAGCGGCCGGCGGGCCGCGGATCATTACGGCGACGTCGCAGGTGATTCTGAACGTGATCCAGAACCACATGTCGCTTCCGGACGCGATGCGCGCGCCGCGCCTCCACCATCAGGCGCTGCCGGACACGATCCGGTTCGAGACGGCGGGCCTAACGCCAGCCGTAGTCGACTCGCTGAAAGCGATGGGCTGGGGGATTGCTCCGATCGGATCGACCGCGAACGTGAACGCCATCATGCGCGTGAGCGGCGGGTGGGTCGGTGTGACAGAGCCGCGAGATCGGGGGCCAAGCAGGGCTGTTGGTCACTAGCGGGTAGCGAAGAACCCTCGGGATGCCACTCTCACATCGAGTGACATCCCGAGGGTTTTCCCGATTCCGGCTAGCCGCTTCCCGGCCGTTAGGCAGCCTTGATCGACAGCGGAGACGTGAGCTTGATCACAATGCGACCGCCTTCGTTCACGCAGCCTTCATAGTTCGCGGTCGTGGCGGCGGCAGCGGTACCCGCGGCAGCGCCCGCCGCGGCGCCGATGACGGTGCCCTTGGTGTCCTTGCCGATCACCTGGCCGAGGACCGCGCCGATCACGGCGCCGCCGGCCACCTTCTTCGCGTCATTGCCCTTGGTGGAGGCACGGACCCGATCGACCGAGGCAGTCGTGACGTCGGCATCCACGTTATAGGTGGTCCCGCCAAACGAGATCGTGCGAACCGCGAAGCCCATCTCGATGTTGTCGTTCGCGTTCTCGCTTCTCTTGAGCTTCGTCACCTCGATGACGGCGTTGGCGCCGGCCGGAATGACCGCACCGTTGCTCCCCGTCACCGGTTCACTCAGGGTCGCGGTGAAGCGATCACCGACCTTGTTGGTGTTCGTGCAGACCTTCGACGTGGACGCCAGGTTGAGCGAGGTACCTGACGCGATCATGCCCACGTTGCCCGCTGAGCTCTTCTCGCCCGGCGTGACCGTGTTGCCTGATGCCGTGCGCGGCGGAGTCGACTCGGCCTTTGGCGCAGGCGTGGTCGGCTTCGGCGTCGGTTTTGGCTTCGGACGTGGCGTCGATGCGGCTGGCGCAGGAGGAGCCGGCTCCGGCGGTGGCGGTACGTCCTTCAGCTGCGGCTGCGCCGCACTGTCGCCGGTCGCGAGCTGAAGGTCACGATTCAGCGAACTGTCCTGCGCGAGCGCAGTGTCCGACTTGTTTTCGCCTTTGCTGCACGCCGCGACTCCGAGCGCGACGGTCAGCGCCAGCGGGGTCAAGCGGCGAATATATTTTGACATCTTTGGCCTCCGATTGTGGTGCCGTAGTTCGTACCAACAGGGCTGAAAAAAGTGCCTTCAGCAGGGGACAGAGGGGCAAGCGATATGCCAACCTTGAGGGCGCTTAGACGGCTCCTACCGTATTACACTCCGTACCGCTGGCAAGTCTCACTGGGGCTTGCCTTTGTGGTGATGTCGTCAGCGTTTGCCAGTGTCACGCCGTGGTTGCTTCGGGCGGCGATCGACGGCATTCGGTCGGGCGCTACGTCGCACCGGATCTGGACGCTTGCGGGCGCGATGGTTGGTCTCGCTCTCGTTGCCGGGGTTCTCCGCTATGGAATGCGTGAGCTCATCAACGGCCTCAGTCGACGAATCGAATACGACCTCCGCAACGATCTCTTCGCGCATCTCCTGACGCTCGACGCCGGGTACTTCGGGCGTACGCGAACGGGCGACATCATGGCTCGGTTGACCAACGACTTGAGCGCGGTACGGCAGGCGGTAGGTCCTGCCATAATGTACCTCACCAATACCGTCGCCGGTGGCGCATTTGCGCTGTATTTCATGTTACGAATCGACGGTCGCCTGACGATGCTCGCGCTCGCACCAATGGTACTGTTGCCGGTGCTGACGATCTGGCTCGGCCGTGCGATCCACGAGCGATTCGAGGCGGTACAGGAGCACTTCAGCACGATGACGACGCGTGCCCAGGAGAATCTCGCTGGAGCGCGCGTCGTCCGTGCCTATCGGCAGGAGCGGTCCGAGCTCGACCGATTCGCCGCGCTGAATGACGAGTACCTCGCGAAGAACATGCAGCTCGTGCGCCTGTACGGGCTCATGAATCCCGCGTTCGGATTGCTGGCGGGTCTCGGAGCGGTCACCGTGCTGGGCGTCGGCGGAGCGCTCGCGGTGCGCGGTACCATCTCGGTCGGCGCGTTCGTGGCGTTCGGGCTCTACCTCGGTATGTTGACGTGGCCGCTCATCGCGTTAGGCTGGGTCGTGAACCTGTTTCAGCGAGGCGCCGCGTCGATGGCGCGTCTCGTCGAAATCCTCGATCAGCCGCAGATGGTCGCGGATCCGTCGGAGCCCACGACGCTGCCGGTCGCGGCAACCGGCCGGTCAGTGGAGTTTCGTGGTGTGGGCTTTCATTATCCGGCACCACCCGGCGTTCTCCCGCGTTGGGTTCTTCGCGACATCTCGTTTTGCGTTCCTGCAGGTGCAACGCTCGCGGTCGTCGGTGCAACAGGGAGCGGCAAGAGTGCGTTGCTCGAGCTGCTCGCGCGCGTGTACGATGCGCAGGAAGGCGAGATCCTCGTTGACGGAGTATCAATCCGATCCCTCTCGCTCGATGAGCTGCGCCGCGAGATCGGGTTCGTCCCGCAGGAGAGTCTTCTGTTCAGTGAGACCATCCGGGAGAACCTGACGTATGGCACCGACGATCACTCGTCAGCGGAATGGGCAGCGGGCGTCGCCCAACTCGACTCGACGATCGAACAGTTTCCCGGTGGTTACGCTACGCTACTTGGCGAGCGCGGGATCAATCTCTCGGGTGGCCAGAAGCAGCGCGCTGCGCTCGCACGAGCGCTCGCGCGGCGGCCGTCCATCGTCGTGCTGGACGACGCACTTTCCGCCGTGGACACGCACACCGAGGCGGACATCCTCCGCGGGCTGCGGGAGGCGTTGAAGGGGCGCACCGCGATCATCGCATCGCACCGGATCAGCGCCGTGCGAGATGCGAGCTGGATCATCGTGCTTGACGACGGGCGCATCGTCGAGCAAGGTCGACATGCAGACCTCATCGCGGCGGGCGGACGATACTGGACACTGCTCAGACGCCAGCAACTGGAGGACGCGATCGAGGACGATTCCGTTACTCCCCAAGGGGTGGCCGCCGGCTGATCCGCGGCGATACAATTCGCGCATGCATCCTCTGGATTCGACGACAACGGCCGAACATCGAGCAGCGCAGCTCGAGGAGGCGCTGAACGAAGCGGCGCAGGTCAATGCCGAGCTGCAGTCGAGGGACGCGCTCAAGACGCAGTTCCTCGCGAACATCTCGCACGATCTCAGGACGCCGCTGACTGCGATCATCACACACGCCGAGATCCTGCGCGATGGCATCCTTGGTCCGTTGTCGGAGAAGCAGCGGGAAAGCGTCACGAGCATCATCAGCGGCGGGCGCCAGCTGCTCGAGGCGGTCGGCGAGATCCTCACGTACGCACGCGGCGCGGCGAACCAGCTGACGGTATCGCCAAGCGAGTTTCACATCGCCGCCATCGTCGCGGAGGTATCGGCGCTCAACGAGCCGTTGATCGCAAAGAAGGGACTCTCGCTCGCGGTCGACGTCTCGCCCATCGTGCCGGCGCTCGTTGCCGATCGCGAACAGATCATGCACGTGGTGAGCAACCTGCTGGGCAACGCCATCGCGTTCACGCCACCGGGCGGGCGCGTCTGGGTGGCGGTCTCGTATGCGAGCGACACGGGGTCGCCGTCCGTGCAGGTGGAGGTCGGTGATACGGGGATCGGGATCGCGCCCGAGCATCACGACCTCGTCTTCCGCGAGTTTGCCCAGGTGGATCCATCGCCGTCCCGCCGCCACCACGGGACTGGGCTCGGCCTAACGATCGCACGGCGGCTGGTGGAGCTGAACGGCGGTCGCATCTGGCTCGAGAGCCGGCTGGGCGAGGGGAGCCGCTTTTTCTTTACGCTTCCGGCCGGCGCCGCCGAGCGCTGACCGGTGGAGGCGAGACCTCACATCCTCATCGTCGACGACAGCGCCGCCGTCACGGGAGCGCTGCGCGTGCTGTTCGAGGAAACGGGGCATGACGTGTCCGTCGCGGAATCGATCCGGGATGCCGTCAGCGTCGCGGCCGAGCGCGCGGTGGACGTCATGCTGCTCGACCTAACGCTGCCTGACGGGGACGGATTGAGCGCACTCGCGGCCATGCGCATGCAGGCGATCGAGCCACGCGTGACGGCGGCGCTCACGGGTCGCGCGGAACCGGAGATCGCAGCGAGGTGTACGGCGGCTGGGTGTCGGGCTGTACTCGTGAAGCCGGTGCCGATCGCGGAGCTGCTGGCGAGAGTGAGGGAGTGGACAGAGGGGTGATTGGGACCAAAGCGTCTACAGCCGATTCTTGAGCGCCTCGGGGGTGTACGCCTGCAGCATCGACGCGAGCATCGTGAAATAGTTCGTCACCATCAAGATTCCCACGGCGACCATCAGCACGCCGGACGTCCGCGTGATCCACACCATCTGCCGCTTCATGCGCGAGAAGAAATCGAGAAAGCGCTCCACGGCCACTGCCGACGCAAGGAATGGAACGGCGAGGCCCAGCGAGTACGCCAGCAGCAGCCAGAGTCCTCGCGTCAAGTCCGCGGCGCTCGCGGTATACATGAGGATCGAACCGAGGATTGGTCCGATGCACGGCGTCCACCCCGCGCCGAAGGCGATCCCCACGAGCAATGTCCCGAGGTAGCCGACCGGCTTGTTCGCGATATGGACGCGTCGCTCCTGCGAAAAGAGCGACACGTTGAAGACCCCGAGCATGTAGAGCCCGAACACGATGATCAACACGCCGCCCAGGCGGCTGATCCAGTCGCGTTGATAATGGACCAGTTGACCGAGTACGGTCGCCGTCGCCCCGAGCGCTACGAAGATCACCGTGAATCCGAGGATGAACAGCAACGAGTGCACGAGCGCCGCGCGGCGCGCTTCCGCGC
>Ga0114129_10009846_pt1 | contig 13633 bp, 5 predicted proteins | sample RhiMetdeltSRZDD1_FD_80071 | JGI IMG/M metagenome (GOLD analysis project Ga0114129, IMG submission 80071) | Populus rhizosphere microbial communities from Tennessee, USA - Rhizosphere MetaG P. deltoides SRZDD1 (version 2) (version 2) | ecosystem: Host-associated > Plants > Roots > Rhizosphere >...
CGCGAACGGAACGAGCGGAAAAGAGTTTGTTGACGCGATGAACTGATAGCCCAAAGTGGTCACCACGGGCGTCAGGGAGCGAGTGGTGAAACCGGCAACAGAATTATTCTGTGCCGGTTTTTCTGTTTTTGGGAATGACAGCGACGAATTCGATTCGCGTCGCACAAAAGTATTGTTGGAGGAAGAAATGGAAAGAGGGTCATCGTTGTCAGTTGCGAAGACAAATCGCCGCGGATGTCCTAAGCAAAGATCCGTCACCGCAATCCTGGTATTGTTGACGAGCCTGCTTTATGCGGCCTTTTGCCAAGCGCAAATCATCGGCACGGGCCAGCTAAGTGTCGCGCGCCGCAGCCACACCGCGACACTTCTTCAGGACGGAAAGATCCTTATTGTCGGCGGTGACGACCAGAATGGCCTAGTCAATCAAGCTGAGATTTTCGATCCGCTCTCGTTCTCGTCATCGATTATCGCGAGTTCTCCAGCTCCGCGCACTGATCATACAGCGACCCTGCTCGCCGACGGCCGCGTAATGATCATCGGCGGCGTCGACGGTAACGGACCACTCAATTCAACTGAATTTTACAGTCCGAATAGCGTGCCTGTGCCAACATTTTCTGCCGGCCCAGCTCTCCTACACGCCCGGGGCGGCCACACGGCCACGGTGCTCGCCGATGGAAAAATTCTCATCGTGGGCGGCGAACCAACTGGCAGCGCAGAAATCTACGTTCCGGAAACGCAAAGCTTTTCGCTGGTCGCCGGAAGCCTTAATACGCCGCGCCAATACCACAGCGCCGTTCTACTCAACACCGGCAAGGTGTTAATCGTCGGCGGCATGGTTGGAACTAACACAACACTTACTTCGGCGGAAATTTACGATCCGCAAATGCAAACGTTCACGCCGGCAAGCGGCTCGATGCAAACGCCCAGAGGTTTGGCCCTGTTACGTGTTCTGCCTGACGGCAAGGTCCAGATCATCGGTGGCGACGGCGAATTCTCCATGGAGATGTTCGATCCCGACACGAACTTTTTTATCGCATTGGCGCACATCCCGCCCCACGAAGATTATTTAGATAGTATTATTGTAAGCCACACGCGCTCGGCGTTGATCACCACGATCATCCAACAAAATCCCGTGCTCCAAGGCCAGCCTGAACTGACCCCCGAATTTGTCGCGCTGCTCAATCGTCTCGATCACACGGTCACCGAAATCCCGCAGTCGAACCGCGCTCTGATCGCCGGCGGAGTCGACGATGCCGGGCAGATTTTGAATTCCGCAACAGTGGTAAGTAGCTCAGCCGCCACAGTGACGACCGATAAATTCGACTACGCGCCCAGTGAAGTTGTCACAATCACCGGCATCGGCTTTCAGCCAAACGAGACGGTATGGATGTTGTTGCACGAAGAACCGGAAACCCGCGACGACACGATCTTATCGTCGGTTGCCGATAACCAAGGAAACTTCACGAACACGGATTTTGCTCCCGCTGAGATCGATCTCAACCGAAACTTTACACTAACGGCCATCGGTCAGTCTTCAGGATTTACGGCACAGACGGCATTTAGGGACGCCAATAACTTTAATGTCACACCGCTAAGCCAGACTGTCCAAGCTGGCAGCGTAAACACCTTCACCTGGACGTTCACCGCACAGAACAGTGGTAACGAGCAAACTACGACGTTCACCGTGCCTGTCGGGTGGACAGCTCCGCAAACGGGGGCAGGACCAGGCCAGGTCACAGTAACCGCCGGAACCTGCGCCGCGTCGTTGCAGAGTGTGGTTGGCATGGTGATCACAATCCGGCAGTCACCGCCAGCGCCCGCTACCGGCACTTGCGGCAACAACTCGACTTTCACGCTGACGTACGCGAATGCCACAGCGCCTACTCCTGTATCACCGCCGCAGACCTACACATTTATAAACCAGCATGGACAGGACCCGACGGTTACCGTCACGGCCGCCTCAGCTGATCTATCGGTCGCCAAAACCGATAGTCCCGATCCCGTAAGTGCAGGAAGCAACATCACCTATACCGTGACTGTTACTAACAACGGCCCCTCCGATGCTGAGAGCGTGACCCTTTCCGACACGATTCCAACGAACACGACTTTCGTCTCCAACTCCGGCGCTGCCGGCTGGAGCTGCACTAATCCGTCGGCAGGTGGCACCGGCACCATCAGTTGCAGCAACCCGACCTTTGCGAACGGCGCGAAGCCCGTTTTCACGATAGTGGTTAAGGTCAACGCTAATACGGCCGCGGCGACTACTATCACCAATACCGCGACCGTCACGAGCACCACTAGTGATCCAACTCCGGGCAACAATTCGGCGACGGCTACCACTACTGTCAATACGAGCGCCGATCTCGCGATCACGAAGACCGACAGCCCCGATCCGGTAAGTGCTGGCAACAACATCACTTACACCATCAACGTCACGAACAACGGCCCCAGCGATGCTCAGAGCGTAACCCTTTCCGACACGATTCCAACGAACACGACTTTCGTCTCCAACTCCGGTGCCACCGGCTGGACCTGCACTGATCCGTCAGTGGGAGGCACCGGCACCATCAGTTGTACCCGAGCAACTTTGGCTAACGGCGCTTCGTCCACCTTCACTGTGGTTGTCAAAGTGAACGCCAGCACGGCTACGGGCACTACGATCACTAATTCGGCCACTGTCTCGAGCACAACCACTGACCCCACGTCAACTAACAACTCTGCGACGGCTACAACTAGCGTGAACACGAGCGCCGATCTGGCGGTGACCAAAACCGATAGTCCCGATCCAGTGACCGCCGGCAACAACATCACTTACACCATTAACGTCACGAATAACGGCCCCAGTGATGCTCAGAGCGTGACTCTTTCTGACACCGTTCCAACGAATACCACTTTTGTCTCCAACTCCGGTGCCAGCGGCTGGACATGCACAGATCCCTCGGTAGGAGGCAGCGGCACCATCAGCTGTAACCGAGCCAGTTTTGCTAACGGAGCTTCGGCCACCTTCACCGTGGTCGTCAAGGTCGATCCTAGCGCCGCCCACGGATCTTCGATCAGCAATACCGCGACTGTATCGAGCAGCACATCTGATCCGACCAGTAGCAACAACTCGGCGACCGCGACGACCGCTGTAAATAATGAAGCCGACCTATCGGTAACTAAGGATGACGGGGTCACTCAGGTAACCGCCGGAGAGGCAACCACACGTACCTACACGATCACGGTATCGAACGCCGGACCGTCGAATGCCGCGGGCGTGACCTTGACCGACACCTGGCCAGCGGGTTTTACGCGCGGCACTATCACGCCAGCTCCCGGAGTGACGTGCGCCGACACGACCGTTCCCAACTTTAGCTGTAACGTGGGCAACCTGGCGGCGGGCGCCAACAAGGTGATCACGGTCACTTATACTGTTCCGGCGAGCACCGCAGCCGGACCACAGACCAATACCGTTACCGTAGCCAGCACCACGGACGATCCCAACGGTGCCAACAACACGGCCTCCGACACCAACACGGTCAAGACCAGCGCTGATATGTCGGTGACCAAGAGCGACGGAGTTTCAGAGGTGACCGCCGGAGACGGAGTGACCTACACGTACACGATAACTGTAACGAATGCCGGCCCATCAGACGCTTCGAACGTCATGCTGAGTGACACCTGGCCTGCCGGATTCAGCCGCGGCACATTGCCGGGAGGTTGCTCTAATACCGGCACTGGCCCGAGCTTTACCTGTAACCTAGGCACAATTGCCGCGGGCGCCAGCGTGGTTAGAACAGTGAGTTACACAGTGCCTGCAAGCACCGCAGCCGGACCGCAGACCAATACTGTCACAGTCAGCAGTGCGACCGAAGATCCAAACAATACGAACAACACGGCCTCCGACACCAACACGGTCAAGACCAGCGCCGATCTGTCAGTGACCAAGACCGACGGAGTTTCAGAGGTGACCGCCGGAGACGGAGTGACCTACACGTACACGATCACGGCATTCAATGCCGGCCCGTCAGACGCTTCGAACGTCATACTGAGTGACACCTGGCCTGCCGGATTTAGCCGCGGCACATTGCCGGCAGGTTGCTCTAACACCGGCACTGGCCCAAGCTTTAGTTGTAACTCAGGGACGGTCACTGCAGGCTCCAGCGTGGTGAAGACTGTAAGCTACACAGTACCTGCGAGCACCGCAGCCGGACCGCAGACCAATACTGTCACCGTCAGCAGTACGACCGAAGATCCAAACAATACCAACAACACGGCCTCCGACACCAATACAGTCAAGACCAGCGCCGATCTGTCGGTGACCAAGACCGACGGAGTTTCGGAGGTGACCGCTGGCGACGGAGTGACCTACACCTACACAATCACTGTAACGAATGCCGGCCCATCGGACGGCGCTAATGTCATGCTGAACGATACCTGGCCGGCGGGGTTTAGCCGCGGCACATTGCCGGCAGGTTGCTCCAACACGGGCAGCGGTCCAAGCTTTAGCTGTAGCTTGGGCACGATCGCCGCAGGCGGCAGCGTGACTAGGACAGTGACGTACACCGTGCCGGCGAGCACCGCAGCCGGGACACAGACCAATACTGTTATCGTGGCCAGCGTCACGGACGATCCCAACACTGTCAACAACACTGCTTCCGACAGCAATACGGTCAAGACTAGTGCTGACATGTCGGTGACCAAGACCGATGGAGTTTCAGAGGTAACCGCTGGAGACGGAGTCACGTACATCTACACGATCACGGTATCGAACGCTGGCCCATCGGATGGCGCCAATGTGACGCTTAACGATACCTGGCCGGCCGGGTTTAGCCGCGGCACATTGCCGGCGGAGTGCTCCAATGTGGGCACCGGCCCAAGCTTTAGCTGCAATTTCGGCACAGTCGCCGCAGGCGCCAGCGTTGTTAGGACTGTGAGCTACACAGTACCTGCGAGCACCGTAGCCGGGGCACAGACCAATACCGTCACAGTCAGCAGTGCGACCGAAGATCCAAACAATACGAACAACACGGCCTCCGACACCAACGCGGTCAAGACCAGTGCCGATATGTCGGTGACCAAGACGGACGGAGTTTCAGAAGTGACCGCTGGCGACGGAGTGACCTACACCTACACGATCACGGTATCGAACGCTGGCCCATCGGACGGCGCCAACGTGACGCTCAACGATAGCTGGCCGGCAGGATTTAGCCGCGGCGCGTTGCCATCGGAGTGCTCCAATGTGGGCACTGGCCCGAGCTTTAGCTGTAACTTCGGCACAGTCGCCGCAGGCGCCAGCGTGGTTAGGACAGTGAGCTACACCGTGCCGGCGAGCACCGCAGCCGGGACACAGACCAATACCGTCACAGTCAGCAGTACAACCGAAGATCCAAACAACGCCAACAACACGGCCTCCGACAGCAATACGGTCAAGACCAGTGCCGATCTGTCGGTAACCATGAGCGATTCGCCTGATCCCGTTGTCGTGGGAGAGATGCTAACATACACCCTCAACGTCACAAACGCGGGACCGAGTAATGCGATTAATGTTAATGTCAGCGACACTCTGCCAAGCGGCGTAATCTATAACAGTGCGACAGGTTCTGGCTGGAGCTGTGGGGAGTCAGGGGGGACTGTAACGTGTACCAGGCCAACCCTTTCCGTAGCGCCTGCGCCTGCCATCACGATAACCGTCACACCAACCGCTGCCGGCACTATTACTAATGTCGTGACCGTCAGTTCGGGAACGCCCGATCCAAATACGACAAATAATAGCGCCAGTGAGAACACGACGGTCAACAGGCGGCACACCACCACGACAGTGAACCTCTCGCCGACCACGATTCAGGAAGGACAAAACAGCACAGTCTACGTCACGGTTACCGACGATGATCCAAAAGGGAGCAAAACAAATCCCTCCGGCGTCGTGACAGTTAGCTCGTCGATCAGCACGGATACGATCACTGGCACATGTAACTTGACGCCACAAAACGGCGATAAGGCTGTTTGCCAGGTTACACTGACCGCGCCGGATGACAGAGTTCCTGGGCCTCTCAACGGCTATGCTGGCTCTACGGTGCACATAATTACGGCTAGCTTCTCTGCCACGACCGTTCACGCAGCGAGCAGCGGCAATGCACAATTGACTGTGAGCAACGTCGCGCCGGTGCTCAATTCGCTCACACCTTCGGTGTTCAACGCGCCGATCGGGAGCACAGTCACGGTGACCGGCAACTATAGCGACGTCGGTACGAACGATACGCACGTGTGCTATATCAACTGGGACGACGGTACACCGATCGACAACACGCCGGGTGTAACGAACTCGTCCGGGCCGCCGCTCCAAGGCAGCTGCTCGAAGACGCGCACCTTCATGCAACAAGGCGTGTACTCGATCTCGATGTACGTGGAAGACGATGACGGTGGTAAGTCGAACACGCTCACGGTGATGGTCACTGTGTTCGACCCGAACGGCGGGTTCGTTACCGGCGGCGGCTGGATCATGTCGCCTGCAGGGGCCTCGACGCTCTATCCGACTGCGATCGGTAAGGCTAATTTCGGGTTCGTCTCGAAGTACAAGAAGGGCTCGAATATTCCTGAGGGCCAAACCGAGTTCCAGTTCAAGGCGGGCGACCTAAACTTCCACAGCTCGACATACGATTACGGCTCACTTGTTGTTTCGGGTCACAAGGCTCAGTACAAGGGGACGGGAACCATCAATGGTATCCCGGGTTACAAGTTCGTGCTAACCGCCTACGACGGTCAGGCTCCCGGCGGAGGAGGAGTCGACAAATTCCGAATGAAAATTACGCAACAAAGCGGCAACGCGGTCGTCTACGACAACCGGATGGGTGGATCAGACGACATTGATAACGCGGACCCAATGGCAATCAGCGGTGGCAGCATCGTGATTCACGACGGCAAGGATAAGTAGCCGATACGCGCGCCAAGGCAGGGCCAATGCCCTACCTTGGCGCGGACCGATGCAGCGAAAAGTGTAAGTTCCGCTGCTAGAACTCCCACACCAGCTCGACGCTTTGTCAGTTTGTCGCGAATGTTTCTTGAAACAATTTGATATAGCGATTGAAATCGCCGTACATTTCGGGCGAACCGAACGCAGGTTTAATCCCCTCGGTGAGACGTGCAACCTCCGGCGGTGTGTCGATTCGGTCTGGAATACGCCTCTGGGCGCGCAATATCTCCTGGCCGGTCTTGGACAGCAAAAAATCGATGAAGAGTTTTCCCGCGTTCGGATTGGGAGCTTTGACGGAAAGCCCCACCGGATGGATATTCGCGTATACCGGATCGAGCGCAACCCAGTCCACTGGAGCCCCACCGAGCCTTAGCGCTTCATAGTTTTGCGAGTAGGCCGTCAAGGCGAGCTTGAACTCGCCTGCAGCAACCAACTGTGCCACCAGCTCGCGACCGTTGCGCAATTGAACTTTGGTTTTTGCCAACTGGCGCATGAAACTCAGTCCCTTTTCTTCTCCCAGTCCTCGGATCACGACGGCGAACCATTCATAGGACTTCGCGTCCAGGCCAATCTGTCCAGACCAAGTCGGTTTCAACAGATCGGTATAAGCTTTTGGCACTTCTTCTTTACGGACTAGTCGCGTGTTATATCCCGCCACTGCATAATTGGTGTAAATCGACGTCCAAGTCCCGCGCGGATCTCTATATCCCTCGCGGTAGAATCGCGACTCGGGAGATTCGTATACAGCCAGCATCCCCTTCTCAGTGAGGACCTGCGTGTAGATCGCCGAATTCATGAAAACATCCCACAGATGCTTTCCGGCCCGAGCCTCGGTGAAGATTCGCTCGATCAGCTGAGGGCCCCCAGTACGGAAATATTCGGCCGCTATCTTGGGGTAACGCTGACGAAAATGATCTATCAGCATTTTCGCGTCAGCCGACCCGATGGTTGTATACCAAACCATCTTTTTTTCGGCTTCCGCCTGTTGCTGCCACTGCGAAGCTGGCGCGACTCTGGCGATCACAGATAGTACCAGGCAAAGCAACCCAGTTTTCGTTATGATGGACTTATGTCGTATCATCGTTTGGCTATGGCATAGTCTCGAGCAAAATCCCGCGACCTTTGACGGGCTGCCTCACATGCAATCTTTTTTGTATCGCCCAAACCCTGGCGGCGACGGCACAGACAACTCGAATCCGCAGATCCTGCTCCAACAGCGGAACCACATCTAAAACACGCCAGCCTGAACCAATCAAACAAATCCCGTCGCTCTCAGGATATTTACAGTAGAGTTTTCGAGCGAAAGCGTAAGCCTCATGAGGAGACACACTTCCTATATCGGCAAACGCAACCGGAAAACCCTCTACGACCGGCACCTGAAATCCTGCATCGGAGAAATAACTGAAGTACTTCGCTAATCGGCCGCTGCTATTGCCATCGTCATAGGAGCTGATGACAAGCAACTTCTTGATTCCGAGCGCCCTCGCTGCCTCGACTAGCACCATCCCCGTCGTGACAATCGGAATGCAATATTTATCTTCCAGTTCCCTGACGATCTCCTCCGATCGGGCATAGCCCTTCTGAACGAAAAGGGGCGCGCCTTCAGGATGAATGAGATCGACTTTCATTTCCGCCAATTCGGCGATCATCTTCTCCGCCGCCGCAAAACCGTCGACGAATTCCCTCTCGAGCCCTTCGCTGACGCCGACAAACTTCGGGATGACGCCGATCCCTTCGGGCAGAAGTCGGATGAATTCTTCAAGGGAACCCGGTCGATAAGTCGGTTTGATAACGCCTACGACGCCGCGCCAACTACCCGAAAAGTTTTTCCTCGCCATCTTCGATTCTGACCTTCTACTTGATCGTATTAGTCCTCGCGACCTGCGGTCACCAGCGGTTCCAGAGGCACGGACGGATCGAGCGGATTTTTCTTTCGCGCCGCATCGATATAGCGGTCACCGTCTTCCTGCAGCATCAATCCATCTTTAACGAGACCTTCCACTGCTCGCTGCACGGCCTCGACATAGGCCGCGTGGTTCGCGTACCGCTCCTCAACCGATAAGCGAGGATCGCCGTTCTTCTCCCGCTCGGCTTTGGTGCGCGCAAAGGTCTTGATGCAGCCGTTGGTCATCAGCAGCTCGCCCTCGGCAAAGCCGGCCTTTCGTAGTGCCCAGCCGAGATAGGTTCCCAGCGGCGCCTGCATGTCGGGATATTTTACTCCGCCTTGATCGTTGCCATCGGCGTCAACTTGCGGGACCTGAATGGGATATTCTTTTCCCGGCACCTTTTCTGGCGGGAAAATACTCATAATGCCGCGGGCGTCGAAGTCGGGGCCGTAGTTCCAATAGGGCAACCGGCTTGGCGTCACCGGAAGATTGACGCCCGGGATTTTCGGAAAGCGCGCCAGCGCTTCTTCAGGCGAAACCAACGTTTTCTCCGAGCGTCTGGGAACGCGGCTCGGCGGCGGAGCTTCACCGGTGGTCGCCCAGCGATCCAAGAGAACCAAACAGGCGCGCAAAAACGGCTGCGGCGAAATGTTGTTCGGCGGCAACTGGCCAATCCAACGCGGATTGTCGGCGGCAATCGCGGCGTGGGGCGTTCCGGCGAGCGCATACATGCGCACGTTCGCGGGAATCTCGACATCGCTGCCGTCGCGCGGATCGGTGTGGGTCATCGAACCGTGTCGCTCCCAGTACTCACCGGCAGTGTGGCTGTGCATAATCAATGGATCGGTGTCCGGGCGTTTGAGCACGCTGTCTACTTTTCCAGTGAACGGATCGGGGATCGAGGTGAAGTTAAACGGGTAGCGCTCCGATGGCCAGGAATGTTCTTCATGCTGGCGCGGGTAGCGCCCAATCTGGGCGAAGCGCATATTGAAATAGAGTCGCCCGATGCCCGTGTGCGTGAGCACCGCGTCGAAAACCTTGCGCCCTTCCGCGTCGCGGTTCCATCCCTCGTAAATAAACTCGCGCACCACTCTGCCAGCAAGCGAAGCGCCGTAGCCGTAAGCCTTATCGATAGAGCCCACGAGTGGATTTGCGATGCCGCCGGTGTCCGCTTTGTCGTGGCGCAAAAACGAGACAAGGTCACGCAAGCCAAGAAAGCCGAGACCCATCACGCGCGATCCTTCAGTGTCGTAAATCAATTCGTAAATCCAACCCGTCCTAAAGCCACCCTTGACATGAAGATCGGTGTTGGACGGAATGACCGCCACTTTGCCGTCCGTTTCCTTCGCCTTGGCTAATTCCCATTCGTTGTCAGGCACCGCAACTCGCGAGTCGGCTTCTTTCTCCCGCATGGTCAAGGTCGCGGTAGCGCGGTTCAGCACGGGGTAGCATTGGATGTTGGTGTTGCCACTGACGGGCATCGAGAGCACGCCGGGTTTATCGGAGATGAATTCCTGCCGCACCTTGCCGCGCAAAGGCCGACCGTTCTCGCGCGCCTCCGGCAGAAAGGCGACGACGTTGCTGCCGCTGTAGACGAGATCGCCCTGCCAGCCGGCGCTCACAACCGTGTAACCGAGCCGATTGAGAAAACCGTTGCCGGAATAGCTCTGCTTGGAAAGATCCGGGCCGCCGCCGTCATTCAACCGCGTGAATGCGCCGCGGCCGCCGCGATTGGAAAAGTCGAAAAGGAGACGGCGGTTGCCGCGGCCTAAGTCCGCGGGCTTGACGATGTCGAGAATAGTTTTGAACTCGACCAGTCCTTCGGGGTTTCGCGGCGCCAGATTCAAATCTACGATGAACGGAAGATCTTTTTCGTTGGGATCGATGGCAAAAGACGCAGTGCCCAAAAGACGCTCGTAGGGACCGGTGTTGCCGAAAGAAACGCCGCCTGCGAAAGGCGTCCTGCTGGCAAACTCGATGTGGATTTGATTGCGTGACATTAATTTGCTCCTTTCTCGTTACCAGGCATGAGCAGCATTATTATGTCTTGGCAAGCTGCCGCTCCGTCGCGGACGGTAGCAAAGTAGGTCGGCACGGTCAACGAAATGCTGTTTCTTTTCAGGTTGACATGAAGCTCGCCTATTGAATAAGTGTGAGACAATCACAACCTTAATAAGCTCGGAGGACCACAATGAGCGAGTCAAACAATTTAGATCCGGAAAAACAACCGGCCGTCGTACGTGTCGATATGTATCAAGAGTGGCGCAAACGCGAGGGCGCGCCGCTCATCGGGGGTGTATACATCAAAGACATGAAGGCCGTGGAGGTTGGACCGTGGCCGCGCAAGGGCGACGGCGTCAAGGGAGCGCTCTCTTATCTGGACGGAGACGATGAAGGCGACGAGCATATCGTCGAGCTCCCCCCGGGCGGTTCGACCGCGCCCCTCCGTCATCTGTACACCGAGGCGATCTACGTCGTATCCGGACACGGCTCGACCTCGGTTTGGCGCGACCAGGGCGCAAAGCAAACTTTCGAATGGGGACCCGGCAGCTACTTCGTCCTGCCAACCAACGCGTGGCATCAATTCTTCAACGCCAGCCTATCGCGCCCGACGCGGTGGTTTTCGGTCACCGATCTGCCGCAGCTTCTACGACAATGGGCCAGCGAGGATTTCATCTTCAACAATCCCTACGATTTCACCGACCGCTACGCCGGCGGCGCTGACTACTTCACGGCCGAAGCCAAGCTTTACAAGGGGCGAGTGTGGGAGACCAATTTCATTCCCGACATCAAGAAACTGCCGCTCTACGAATGGAAGAGCCGCGGCGGCGGCGGCACCAACGCCTTCATGGTCATGGGTGCCGGCATGATGGAGTCGCATGTCTCGCGCTTTGAATCGGGCCACTACAAGAAAGGCCACCGCCACGGGCCCGGCGCTCACCTCTACATCACCGAGGGCGAAGGTTACGTGCTGACGCAGCGCGGCAACGAGCCACGCATCCGCTGTGACTGGCAAGAGGGCAGTCTCTATCTATCGGGCGCCGGCGAGGGACTTTGGCTGCATCAACACTTCAATGTCGGCTCCACCCCTGCGACGTACCTGGTGATGAACCAAGGCATCTCACGCAAGCACGCCGCCAACCGCTGGGAGACAAGTCGCTCTACCGTGTTGCGCCAAGGCGAAGTGAGCGGTAAGGAAGGCGGCCATCAGGTTGAATACGAGGACGAGGCTCCGGACATACATGAGATCTTCGAGGCGGAGCTCAAAAAGCGCGCCATCATCTGCAAGATGAAGAAAATGGTGCCGTGGTGCACCGGCGAGTCGGGGGCGGAAAGCGCCAAGGCCTTTTTGCTTGATGAGCATGGGGTAGTGGCATAGGTCATAAGGGCGACTACTCGTCGCCCTTACACGTGACGGAACCCGAAAATACGCAAGGCTATGCACGATCTTCCACACGACCACGCGCACGACGAGCACTCCTTCGACGACGAGGCGGAACATCCGCTCTGGAAGCTCGATACCATCACGCTTACGAGCGTCGGAATCGACGTGGGTACCGCAACCTCGCAAATCATTTTTTCGCAATTGGTCCTGCGCCGACTCGGCAGGGAGCTATCCAGCCGCTTCGTCGTTACTGAACGCGACACGCTTTACTTATCGCCGGTCCACTTCACTCCTTACAGCGCAGGACGAGAACGGGTAGATGATCAGGCGCTCGGTCATCTCGTCGACGCGGCCTATCGGGAAGCCGGCCTCAGTCCGCGTGACATCGACACCGGGGCGATCATCCTCACGGGGGAAGCGATCCGGCGCGAGAACGCGCGCGCCATCGCTGATCTGTTTGCCTCGCAGCGAGGCAACTTCGTCTGCGCCACAGCGGGTCATAATTTCGAAGCGCTGCTCGCCGCGCATGGTTCTGGAGCGGTCGCGCACTCTGCCGAAAAGCAATGCCGAATACTGAACGTGGACATCGGCGGCGGCACCACCAAGCTGGCGGTGGCAGAACGCGGACGAGTATTGAGCACTGCGGCGTTTCACGTCGGAGGGCGGCTGATGGCCACCGACAGCGCAGGCACGATAAGCGTGCTCGAGCCGGGCGGCCAAGCACTGGCGCGCCAGGTTGGCCTCGAGTGGCGGATTGGCAGCCATGTAACTAAGGCCGAGATCGAGCGCCTGGCGAACCACATGGCGCAGGCAGTTCTTAGCCTTGCCGGCAACGAAAAGTCAGAGTCCGAGTTCGAGCAACTCTGGCTGACACCGCCAATCAGCGGTCCGAAAGATTACGATGCGGTTATCTTCTCCGGTGGCGTAGGCGAATATGTTTACGGCAAGGAGTCGAAATCATTTGGCGATCTCGGTGCGCCATTGGGACAAGCGCTGCGCCATCACACAAACAGCGGCGCACTCCCCTGGCCGCTTGTGCCGGCACGCGAGTGCATCCGCGCCACGGTCATGGGCGCGGCGCAACACACGGTTCAAGTGAGCGGTAACACGATTCATCGCACCGACGAAAATTTACTGCCGCGGAAAAACTTGCAGGTACTGCGGCCTGAGGTGAATCTGAGCGGAGACATCCTCAGCGCAACCGTCGCTGAAGCGATCCAGAGCCATTTCCGAGCGTTCGACTTGGTGGAGGGAAAGGCGGAAGTTGCGCTCGTGTTTCGCTGGGATGGTTCCCCGACGGCCGGCCGCATCGCTGCATTTTGCAGTGGCCTGATCGACGGCCTGCCGACGACTTTGAGCAGCGGCCGGCCGATCTATCTAGTTTTCGATCACGACTTGGCGGGATTGATC
>Ga0114129_10009847_pt1 | contig 13632 bp, 11 predicted proteins | sample RhiMetdeltSRZDD1_FD_80071 | JGI IMG/M metagenome (GOLD analysis project Ga0114129, IMG submission 80071) | Populus rhizosphere microbial communities from Tennessee, USA - Rhizosphere MetaG P. deltoides SRZDD1 (version 2) (version 2) | ecosystem: Host-associated > Plants > Roots > Rhizosphere >...
CTCTACAACCTGGAGGCGCTCACGCTGCACGAGGCGGTGCCCGGCCATCACCTGCAGATCGCCATCGCCCAGGAGCTCGAGAACGTCCCCGACTTCCGGCGGTACGCCGGCTACACCGCGTACGTCGAGGGCTGGGGCCTCTACTCGGAGAGCCTCGGCACCGAGATGGGCTTCTACAAGGATCCGTACGCGCGCTTCGGGCAGCTCACCTACGAGATGTGGCGGGCCATCCGCCTCGTGGTCGACACCGGCATGCACTCCCTCGGATGGAGCCGGCAGCAGGCCATCGACTTCTTCAAGGAGAACTCCAGCAAGGCCGAGCACGACATCGTGGTGGAGATCGATCGCTACATCGTGTGGCCGGGACAGGCCCTGGGCTACAAGATCGGCCAGCTCAAGATCCGTGAGCTGCGCGAGTACGCGGCCCGGGAGCTGGGCTCTGCGTTCGACGTGCGCGCGTTCCACGACGAGGTCTTGGGCGCAGGCGCGCTGCCCCTCGACGTGCTCGACGCGCGGATCAAGGGCTGGGTGGCCTCGCGGAAGGCGGCGGCGGCGGCGGCACCGCCACCGGTGCCGGCCGGCTGAAACACCATCCCGCCCTCACCAGACGAGCGTCTCCCGTTCATACGGCATTCACAATCGCCCGCGATCCTGTCCTTGTTGAATGCCGGCCGTGAAGCCGGCGCGTGAAAAGGAGATGATCGATGCCACGGAGGATTCTCGCGGTCGCGGCGGTGCTGCTGTTCGGCGTCCTCGCCGCCACCGCAACCTTCAACTATGCGTACCACATGGGCGTGGCCCAGGGCCTGGCGGAGTCGGGCAAGCTGCCGGCGGCGGCCGCCATCCCCTACCTGTACCACGGCCACTACGGCCACGGCCCGTTCTTCTTCGGACCCCCGCTGTTCGTCCTGCTGTTCCTGTTCCTGTTCGTCGGGGCGCTGCGCCGCGCGTTCTGGGGCGGGCGTTGGGCGCACGCCGGCGCCTGCGGCGGCGGGGTGCCGCCGCGATTCGAGGAATGGCACCGGCGCGCCCACGAGTCGATGGGGCCTGAAGGCGGTGCGACGAAGGTCTGACGGGCGAGCGTGCGTGTCGGGCAGGCGATGACGACGGTACTGGTCGTCGAGGACGAGCCGAAGATCGGGCAGGTCGTCCGCGACTACCTCGAGCACGCGGGGTTCAAGACGGTGGCCGCCCGCGACGGCAAGTCCGCGCTCCAGGCGGCCTCGCGCGACCGGCCGGACCTCGTGATCCTCGACCTGCGCCTGCCCGACATGGACGGCCTCGACGTCACCCGCCTCCTGCGCAAAGACTCGGCGGTGCCGATCATCATGCTGACCGCGCGCGACGAGGAGTCGGACAAGCTCATCGGCCTCGAGCTCGGGGCCGACGACTACGTGACGAAGCCGTTCAGCCCAAAGGAGCTCGTGGCCCGCGTGCGGACGGTGCTGCGGCGCTGGGACCTGGCGAAGGCGGGGGGCGAGACCCGGCGCGTCGGCGACCTGACGGTGGACATGGCGCGCATGTCGGTCACCGCGGGCACGCGTGCGGTCGAGCTCACGGCGACGGAGTTCCAGCTCCTGGCCGCGATGGCGCGCTCGCCCGGCCGCGTCTTCACCCGCGCGCAGCTCCTGGACGCGATCCACGGCGTGGCCTTCGAGGCCTACGAGCGTGCCGTGGACGCGCACATCAAGAACATCCGGCGGAAGGTCGAGAAGGACCCGCGCCGCCCGCGGTACGTGCTGACGGTGTACGGCGTGGGCTACAAGCTGGCGGAGCCGTGAGGGGGCGCCCGCCATGGTGGCCGGCCCACGAGCGGTGGCCCCCGGCCGAAGGCGAGCGCGCACACTGGCGGCGGATGCGCGGGCGGTTCTTCCGCCGCGTCGTCTTCCTGCTGCTCGCGCTGTTCACGCTGGCGACAGGGATCCTGACCCTCGTCGCGTGGGCGGCGGCGCGCGCCACCCGCGTGTGGGGAGTCGAGCTGCCGTTCGTGGCGGGGCCGGCCGCCCTGGTCCTGGCCTTCGCGCTGCTCGTGGTCGCACACCGGCTGCGCGGTGTGGCCAGCCCCGTCGGCGACGTCATGGAGGCCGCGGGCCAGCTCGCGGACGGCCGCTACGACGTCCGTGTCATCGAGCGCGGGCCGCCGGAAACGCGGCGGCTGGCGCGGGCCTTCAACGACATGGCGGGCCGGCTGGGAGCGCACGAGGAGCAGCGCCGCCACCTGCTCGCCGAGATCACGCACGAGCTGAAGACGCCGCTGGCGGTGATGCAGGGCCATCTCGAAGGCCTGGTGGACGGCGTCTACCCGCGCGACGACGCCCACCTGCTGCCGGTGCTGGAGGAGATCAAGCTGCTCTCGGTGCTCGTGGACGACCTGCGCACGCTGGCGCTGGCGGAGACGGGCCAGCTTCCGCTGCATCCCGAGGCCGTCGATCTCGTGGCGCTCCTCCGCGACACCGCCGCCGCCTTCCAGATCGGGGCGCAGGCCGCCGGCATCCGCGTCGTCGACGACGTACCGGCGGATCTGCCCACCGCCGACGTCGATCCCGTGCGCGTGCGGCAGGTCCTTTCGATCCTGCTCACGAACGCGCGGCAGCACACACCGCGCGGCGGCTCCATACGCGTGACGGCGGAGCGCCAGGAGAAAGCCGTCTCCATCGCCGTCATCGATACCGGCTCCGGCATCGCCGCCGACGATCTCCCGCGCCTCTTCGATCGCTTCTACAAGTCCGCCGACTCCCGCGGCAGCGGCCTGGGCCTCGCCATCGCGCGGAACCTCGTCCGCCTGCACGGCGGACAGATCGCCGCCACAAGCGAGCCCGGCCGCGGCGCTACCTTTCGGTTCTCGCTGCCGGTAGGCTAGGGCCATGAGCCAAGGCAAGCGCGTCTTCCGGCCGACCGTCCGGGAGGGCTACGATCTGTGGGCAGACCGCTACGACCAGACGCCGAACCCGCTGGTGGCCCTCGACCGCCGCCACGCGCTCGCGCATCTGCAGCCGCGGTCCGACGAGTGGATCCTCGATGCCGGCTGTGGAACCGGTGCGCATCTCGGCGAGATGGTGCGCCGCGGCAGCCGGCCGGTAGGCATCGACTTCTCCCGCGGCATGCTGAGCGTCGCCCGCCGTTCCGTCCCGGGGGCGCGCCTGGCCCAGGCCGACCTCAACCACGACCTGCCCGTCCGACCGCAGCGATTCGACGCCGTCTTGTGCGCGCTCGTCTCCGAGCACCTCCAGAACATCCGCACGCTGTTCAGGGAGACGTACCGCGTGCTGCGCGCGGGCGGGCGGCTGGTGTTCTCCGCGTTCCATCCGGAGGTGGCGGCGGGCGGCGTCGAGGCCAGCTTCGAGCACGAGGGCACCGAGTACCGTCTCGGCGCCTTGCGCTACAGCGTCGACGACTACCGGACGTTCATCGAGGGCGCGGGCTTCCGTCTCGCCGGCGTGCGCGAGTACGCCGTGGACGCGTCCATCGTAGAGCGGGTCCACGGCGACTCGAAGTACCTCGTCCGGCCCCTGCTGCTCGTGGTCGACGCGGTCCGTTAGGAGCCCTGTCCGGCAACCGAATCGAAAACGCCGGAAGGGGCACGACGCGCCCATCGCGCGGGCGCGCGACGGTCGACGCCGCGCTCCTGGGGCCCGTCAACGGTGTTTTCGATTCGCCGTCATGGCGGACACATCTGTAACTCGAACGGTTACTGGCGCCAGAGCCAGTTACGGGGAATCAGTTGCGGGTGGAACGTGGCTCGCGCACTCCCGGTCACGAAAGAAAAAACGCCTGCGGCGGACGGCCGCAGGCGTCGTGGGTGTGGAACGCGGGCTGGGCCTACGGCACGCTGACGAGCTGGAACTGCTGATACGTCGCGCCGCTGTACGTGCGCTGATCGACGTTCGTCCCGTCCGCAGTGCCGCCGCCGGCCACCTCCGCCGACTTGCCGCTGTTGCGGTTGGTGATGCGGAAGTACCCGCTGCCGACGTCCACGATCGCCCACTCGTCGTTGGTGGCGGTGCCGCCGTACGCGTACTGGAAGATGTTCGCGCCCTCCGACGTCGACGCGCTCTGCACCACGAGGTCCTTGCCGCTGTTCCGGTTGATCACGCGGTAGTACCCGCTGCCGATCGAGAGCACCTGCCACTCGTCGTTGGTCGCGCTGCCGCCGTACGTCCACTGGAACACGTTCGCGCTGTTGGCGGTCGACGCGCTCTGCACGACGACGGCCTTGCCGCTGTGCCGCGCGGTGATGCGGTAGTAGCCGCTGAACCCGCCGCCGCCGGGAGTCGCCGTCGGCGCGGGCGTGGCCGTCGGACCGGGTCCGGGCGTCGCCGTCGGGGCGGGAGTCGGCGTCGGCGAGCCGCCGCCGGTGCTCGTCTGTGTCCAGAAATGGATGTTGCTCCACGTCACGCTGCCCGGGCCCGCGCCGCTCGAGGTGCGATAGAAGCCGAACTTGTCGTAGTAGTTGCCGCTGGCGCTGCCCACGGTGAACCGCAGCGTGCCGTTGATGTAGCAGCGGTGGTCCACGCCGGGCCGATGGATCGTGTTGACGCGAACGGTGGTGCCGACCGTGGCCGTGCCGGACGGCGCGATCGTGTTGCCGCCGTGAACGGCGTAGAGCCGCCCGCCGCTCTCCACCGCCATCATGAAGTCGGGGCCGGCGCCCGGATCGTCCTTGAAGGTCTGCTTCAGGCTGATGCGGGTGCCGCCCAGGCTCGTGATGCGGAACGAGCCTTCGAACTGCCGCGGGGTGGTGCCGCCGTACGTGACGTAGCGCCGCTCGGCGCGGTTGTCGTCGGTGGTGTTGGAGCACGTGAGAGTGAAGACCAGGTTGTTGACGTCGCCGCAGCCCCGCTCCTGGATGTTGAAGCTGGGCGAATATTCGGACCAGGTGCCGCCGCCGACCTGGGCCTGGACCATCGCGGGCGCGGCCAGAGCCAACACGCAGACGAGCGGCAGCGCCGAAATCCTCTTGGACATTTCTGGTCTCCTTGCCAATGGACGTTGAAACTTTGACGTCAGGCTAGACCTTCGGCTGTTTTGAAAGCAATAGTCCCGAGTACTCTACGGACGGGGATCGGAAGACTCTCGCCGCGGGTGTCGGATCGTATGCTTTTCGAAATCCCAGGCGGGTCGGCGACCGAGAGCGGCCGCGATATATGATCGATGGCTCAGTGGCGGAGAAGCCGACAGACAAGAGCCCTCGCGGCCCGCTGGGAGCGCTCTCGAACTGGTTGAAGCGGGCGCTGCCCGGCGCGACCCTCACCCCGAATCCGGGCCCCACCCGCACCGCCGACGGGCTGCCCGCGCGCATCGGACGCTACGTCATCACCGGCAAGCTGGGCCAGGGCGGAATGGGCATCGTGTATTCCGCCCGCGACGAGGGCCTCGAGCGCACGGTGGCGGTGAAGACGCTGTCCGCCCTCGCCCCCGACGAGACGGCGCGCAAGCGGTTCTGGCGCGAGGCCCGCGCCGCCGCCGCCGTCAACCATCCGAACGTCTGTCAGCTCTACGAAATCGGCGAAGACACGGGCGAGCTGTTCATCGCCATGGAGCTGCTCGAGGGCGAGACCCTCACCCAGCGCCTGCGCCGCGGGGCCCTCAGCGTGTCGGAGGCGACGCCGATCGGCCTCGGCATCCTGGCCGCCCTGGCCGCGCTCCACGAGCGCGGCATCATCCACCGCGACCTCAAGCCGTCGAACGTGTTCCTGACCCGCCACGGCGTCAAGCTCCTCGACTTCGGCCTGGCGCGCACGAGCGAGTCCGACACGCCGGCGTCCACGGCGGGGTCCGTGAGCGAGCTGACGGGCAGCGGCATGGTGGTGGGAACGCCGCGCTACATCGCCCCCGAGCAGGTGACGGGCGACGGCGTCGACGCGCGCAGCGACTTGTTCGCGGCGGGGGCCATCCTCTTCGAAATGCTCGCCGGACGCCCGGCCTTCGAAGGCCGCAACGTCGTCGAGATCCTGCACGCGACGCTGTACGAGCAGCCGCCCGCCCTCACCGGCTCGCCCGCCGTCGCCGCCGCCGACCGCGTGATCCGCTGGGCCCTCGCCAAGTCCCCGGCCGAACGGCCGTCGTCGGCGGACGCCATGGCGGCGGAGCTGCGCGGCGTGCGTGGGACGGAGGGCGAAGACACACCCGCCCTCGCGCGCGCCCTCACGCGGCTGGTGGTGCTGCCCTTCCGCATCCTGCGCGCCGATCCCGAGACGGACTTCCTCGCCTTCAGCCTTCCCGACGCCATCGCGACGTCGCTCAAAGGACTGGGCTCCCTCATCGTGCGCTCGAGCGCGGTAGCCGCGCGTTTCGCGGGCGAGGCGCCGGATCTCAAGAAGCTCGCGACGGAGGCGGACGTCGACCGCGTGGTCATGGGCACGCTGCTGCGGGCGGGCGACGAGCTGCGGGCGGCGGTGCAGCTCGTGGAATCACCGGGAGGCACGCTGCTGACGTCGCACACCGTGCAGGCTCCCCTCGGCGACCTCTTCCGCCTGCAGGACGACATCGCGCGGCGCGTGGTGGAGGCGCTGTCGCTGCCGCTGGGCGGCGGCGACGCGTCACCGCACCCCGACACGCCCCACGACGCCGGCGCGTACGGCCTCTACCTGCGCGCGAACGAGCTCGCGCGCCGTTACGATCAACTCCCCCAGGCGCGCGACCTGTACCAGCGCTGCCTCGATCTCGATCCGGCCTTCGCCCCCGCCTGGGCGCAGATCGGCCGCTGCCACTGGGTGATCGGCAAGTACATCGACGACAGCTACGACACCACCGCCCGCGCGGAGGAAGCCGTGCGGCGCGCCCTCGAGCTCAACCCGCGGCTGTCGGTCGCGCACAAGTTCTACGCGCACCTCGAATCCGACACCGGACACGCCACGCGGGCCATGGTGCGCCTGCTCGGCGAGGCCAGCCGCCACGGCCACGACCCGGAGCTCTTCGCCGGCCTCGTCCACGCGTGCCGCTACTGCGGCCTGTACGAGCAGTCGCTCGCCGCCCACGAGGAGGCGCGCCGTCTCGATCCCAATGTGCCCACGAGCCACGAGCAGACGATCATGATGACGGGCAATCTCGAGCGTCTGCTCAGCGTGCAGAGGCACCGCACCGCCGGCGGCGGCGATCAGGGCATCCGCATCATCGGCCTCGGGCTCGGCGGGCGGCGCGACGAGGCCCGGCAGGGGCTCGCCGCCATGCGCGCGGCCTCGCGCCTCCCCGCCTTCCTGTCGTGGACCGAGTACCTGCTCGCCTGGCTCGACCGCAACGCGGCGGAGATGATCGCCCGGATGTCGACGTTCAGCCGGCTCAAGATCATGGACGACCCCGAGGCCATCTTCCAGGAAGGCTGGCTGCTGTGCGACGTCGGCGAGCACGAGCGCGGCCTCCCGCAACTGCAGCGCGCGGTGGCCAAGGGCTACTTCGTTTCGCCCACGCTCACCACCTGCCCGCAGTTCGATGCGCTGCGTGGCGATCCGTCGTTCCAGGCCCTGGTGGCCGAGGCCGAAACCGGACGCCAGGCCGCCCTCGCCGCCTTCCGCGAGGCGGGCGGGGATCGGCTGCTGGGGATCGGTTAGCGGGGTCAGGTCTGTTGTTTGCTATCTACGCGACAGTAGACAACAAACAACAGACCTGACCCCCTACGCCCCGAACTGCCGCAGGTGGTGGTCGGTGTGGAGGTAGCCCCAGCGCAGCCAGTCGGCAGTCGACATCCGTCCCAGCACCGGATGCCGCTGGCCGTCGAACGTCTTCGCCTGCGCGATGACGGCCTCCATCAGCACCTCGACCTGCGCCACGTCGGCGGTGAACTCGGCCGGCGGCGTACCGCCTGCCGTCTGGTCGATCTCCGGACTGGTGGCGATTCCCGACGGCCAGCGCAGCGGCGCGTAGAGGACGACCCACCGCAGGATCGCCCGCGGCAACGGGATCGTGGAGAGCGCCACCGCCTTGTGGCGGAGGGCCATCCGAAACGCATCGGCCAGATGGCACACCATCTGCGGGGCCGACATGCGGCCCCAGCGGCGCGCGGCGTCCGGGCGGACGGTGCGCAGCCGCCGGACCAGCTCTTCGCGATCCGCCGGCTGCGCCAGCGTCTTCATCGCCTCACTTCCGCCGGCCCAGGCGCAGCCGCGCACGAAGGGCGCGACGCCCCACCGCCACCGCGGCGGTGGAGCCCATCAAGTCGTCGGTGAGCTCCTGCGCCGCCCGCGTCGCCGGCTTCCCTCCTCGGGACGGCGCCCCCACCAGGCGCGCGATCGGCAGGCGCATCTCCGGCGGCAGGATGTTCTCGAGATACTCGAGGGCGGTCCCGCGCAGGACACCGTCGGAGCCGCGCAGCGCCTGGAGCGCGATGTGGAGCGGCTCGCGCTCGAAGACCAGGGAGAGCAGCGTGAATACGTGATCCAGCTCGGCGCGGCCGCCGGGGTGATCGAGCTCGCGTTGCAGCGCGGCCAGGACCGCGGCGCGGGAGACGGCCAGCTCCGGCGCGCGCGCGGTGATGCTCTCGAGGGCCAGCGCGCACTGCGCGCGGATCTCGAAGCGCGGGTCCGGCAGGGCCAAGGTCAGGCCGTCCACCGCCCGCCGCGTCAGGCACGCCTTCAAGACGCGCGGCAGGCGGCGCCGCACCCTGGCGTCCTGCGTTTCGTCCAGAAGCGCGTCGAGAAGCTGCCCGGTGACCGCCGGCGCCACGCGCCGAAGCGTGCGCAGGACGTCGACGAACAGGTCGTCGCGCGCGAGCAGCGGGATCACGTGGCCGACGACGGCCGCGGGCGGGGCCGGCATCTGCTGGAGCGCGCCGCGCACGACCGCCGCCTCGGGCGAGCGCAGGTCGGTGACGATCGGCAGTAGAGCGTCCAGCGCCGGCGCCTGCGCCTCCCGATGGAGCGCGATCCCCTTCATCAAGGTCGCGCGATCGAGGGCGGTGCTGGTGCGCGCCAGCGTCAGCCGCGTGGCCTCGTCCTCGACCTCGGATTCGTCGAGACGGATACGCCCGGCGCGGAGGCTCTGCTCCAGCGTCCGCACGTAGCCGTGATGCAGGCGCCGCGTGAACGCCAGGGCGGCGAGGCCGAGAAGGGCGGCCAGGACGAACAGCGCTCGCGTCGTGTGATTCGGCAACAGTCCCGCCACGATCAACACGAGAGTGCCGCCGGCGAGCGACCCGAGCTTGTCGAAGCCGACGTCGACGACGGCCTTCGTCGGCCGCTTCTCGTCTTCGGGGAGGGGCGTGAACAGCAGCTCGTATCCCGAGCGGAAGAGGGAGGCGCTCGTACCTTCGTGCGCGGCCCGCGCGAGGACGGCGGCGCCGAGACGCGGATCGAAGATGCCGACGACCGCCGCGGAGCACACCGCGAGCGGACGGAGGGCGGCCGTTCCTGCCAGGCCGAGCGTCTGCAGGGCCGCGCGTGAGAATCCCAACTGCAGGACGAGCGTCAACAAGCCGAAGCCGGCGTTGCAGACGGCGAAGAACGAGAGCAGCCCGGCGGCATCGCGGAACGTCGCCGCCGCCTGCGACTTCAGGACGTAGTCGAGCAGCGCATCGGTGACGGCGCCCAGGGCCACCACGATGGCGAGGTCGCGCAGGTACGTCACGCGCCGGAGGATCCCGAGGGGCGCGGTGATGCCCGCCGGCGGCAGCGCCGCCTTCGAGACGGGGCCGGCGCCCACCCCACGCATGCCCGCCATGGCGGCCACGTTGAGCACGGCCATGACCAGCAGCATGAAGGGCACGGACACGACATGCGCCGCGACCCACGCCAGGGCGCCGCCGGCGACGCCGCCGAGCGACGCCCCCAGCGCGATCCGGGCGACCACGCGCCGCGCCGTGTGCGGATCGAAGCGCTCGCTCACCAGCGACCAGAAGCCCGAGATGAGGGCGGCGCCGAAGACGGCGAGGTGCAGGGTGATCGTCACCGCCGCCGCCCGCGGCGCGCTCGCGCCCAGCGCCCACTGCAGCAGCAGGAGGACGGCCGATGTGCCCGCCATCGCCGGGAGCACGCGGAAGGGCGCGCGGCGCGCCAGCAGCCAGGAGAGCCCGACCACCGCCGCCATCGATGCGCACGCCGAGGCGATCATCGCCGCCGGCACCCAGGTCACCGGGAAGCTCGACAGAAAGAGGGCGTCGCGCACGGCGCGGCCCGCCGTCATCTGCGCCACGAGCAGGCCGGCGGCCAGCGTGCCCGCCCGCGTCGCGCGGCGGGCCTCGTCTGCTTGGAGCGCGATCTCCATCGATCAGGGTTTGCGCGCCGACCAGACCGGCACCTGCCACAGCGCGTAGCCGCGCGGGTCCCGGGCGCAGTCGATCATCTGGCGCCAGCGCTCCTCGATCTCCGCGCGCGGCATGTCGGTGTGCTGGGCCAGGGTGTCCGTGTAGCCGTCGCGCCAGGCTTCCCAGATGCGGGCGAAGGTGTCGCGGGGCACGCGGATCGTGTCGACCACGATGTAGTCGACGGTGATGTCGGCGAGGCCGAGATCGGCGAGGATGCCGAACATCTTCCGGCCGATGTGGTTGTCGACGCCGATGGCCTGGGCGAAGCGCTGGGGCATCCCCTGCCAGAAGCCGTCGGCGTCGAGCGCGGTCGGATGGCACCAGAGCATGCCGTAGTCCTCGGCGATCACGTGCAGCCGTCCGCCCGACTTCGTCACGCGCGCCATCTCCGCCACCGCCTTGGGCGCGTTCGGCACGGCCTGGAGCACGTGGCGGCAGATCACGAGGTCGAACCGGCCGGTCTCGAACGTGAGCGCGAGGGCGTCTCCCGGCTCGAACCGCGTGCGTTCACCGAAGGCCGCGCACCGCGAGCGTGCGCGATCGAGGTGCGGCTCTTCGACGTCGATGCCGAGGAACGAGACCTGCGGCCACACGGCGGCCAGCCGCGCCTCGATCTCGCCGGTGCCGCAGCCGACGTCGAGCGCCCGCGCGCCGTCCGCCAGCGCATATCGCCGGAAGAGCGGCTCCTCCTGCGGCCAGATCGCCTCCGCCTGCGCGGCGAGGTTGCGCACCATCGACTCGTCGGCCATCTCACGCGCCTGCGGGCGCGGTGTTCCAGACATGGGGATCTCCTTTGGGGTCAGGTCTGTCGTATGGCTTATAGACCCGCTATAAGCCATACGACAGACCTGACCCCAAGCCTACGGTTCCACCTTCGTCAAGTACAGCGCCTCGCCGTCCTCGCCCGAGGGCCGCGTGAGCCACGTGGTATAGGACGGCGCCGGACCCACCGTGATCTTCCGAGGATAGTTGGAACCGAAGGACGTGGCGGCCACGACGGCCGCGCCGCGGGCATCGACGGCCAGGCCGCGAACGGCGAGGACTTCCGGAAGGTCTCCGACGGTCCGCGACCATTGCGGGCGGCCTTCGGCATCGCGCTTGGTGACGAAGACGCGGCCGTGCTCGCTGCGCAGACGGCCGCTCCCGAAGTCGAGCAGGCCCTCGAAGTACCCACCGACGAAGACGGCACCGGCGGCATCCGTCGCCAGCGCCGTGGCCGACGACCGCGTGCCCGCGAGCCGCCATTGCCCGCGGAACGTCTCGCCCCACAGGCTTCGGCCGGAGGGATCGAGCTTTACCATGAAGCCGTCTTCCTCGTTGGGCAGGACCCACGCGCGGCGGTCGGCGCGCACGGGGGCGTCGAGAACGCCGCCGAGGGTGAGACTCCCGGCGGCGAACACGTTGCCGGCGGGGTCGACGGCCACATCGAGCACGGTGTCCCCCGCCCCGCCCTTGGTGGTCGTCGTCCGCCGGCTCCAGAGAGCGCGGCCAGCGGCGTTCAGCTTCGCCACGAAGCCGACAGGACCCAGGTCGCCCGTCACGAGAACACCGCCCCCGAGGTCCAGGTCCCCTCGACACCATCCACCGATCACGACATCGCCCGCGGCATCGGTGGCCACGCCCGGGATGGCGAGCTCGGTGACGTAGCCGAGGCGCCGGCTCCACACGTGCCTCCCGTCGCGATCGAGCTTGGCCACCACGTGCGAGTCCTGGTACGACTCCTTCCAGGCGAGCGGGCCGCCGCCCAGATCCGTGTCGGCGGCGAGAGGCGTCGACACGATGATGTTGCCGTCGCGGTCGACGGCGAGACCGGAGGCGCCGCGCGTGCGCTCGCCGAGGCCTTTTGCCCACACCACGCGGCCGGTGGGGTCGAGCTGCACGAGGAAGACCTCACCCCCGGGCTCCACACCGTCACGAGCCAACATGTGGCCTTCTCCGAAGTCGACCTCGTTCGTGAAAAGGCCGAGGACGGTGATGTGCCCGCGAGCGTCGGCCACCACGGCGGCCGCATTCGTCTCCTGGTTGCCTTCGAAGCGCCGGGCCCAGACCGCCCTTCCGTTCGCGTCGAGCGCCACCACGAAGCCGTGGCCGTGCGTTTCCCCCGCCCGCGGCTCGCTGACGAGAGTGGCCCCGCCGATCTCGAGGCGGCCGTCGTGGAAATGGCCGACGAGGATCGCGTGGCCGTCGCCGCCGACGGCGGCGTCGTGGACGCGGACCCGCGCGCCCCTCACGCGGTGCGACCACGCCAGGCCGCCGTCCTTGCCGCGCGCGTCGGGGTTGCCGCCGCCCCCGCAGGCGGCGAGGCAGGCCGCCGCCGCGAGCACGATCGCGTTGCCAACGGACCGCCCGGCGCCGTGAGGGGCCAAAGTGGGGATCATGCTATGTTCGATAGTAGGCGCAGAGGCGCCTGTCGTGGAGGATTACCCATGAAGAACCAACGATCGCATTTCCCATTTGCCGTGGTCCTGTCCGTGGTTCTCGCCCTCGCCGCCGTCGCCGTGCCGGCCCGCGCCGCGGATCTCGACCTGCGCGCCGGCGCCTACGTCGACGTCGAGAAGCCGTTCGTCGGCGTGGGCCTGCTCAGCCACACCGGCCGCTCGATCTACTTCAATCCCAACGTGGAGTACGTGTTCGTCGACAGCGGCACGCTCGCCACCGGAAACTTCGACGCCCACTACGATCTGCCCATGGGGCACGACTCGCCGTACGTCTGGGTCGGCGGCGGCCTCGCCCTCGTCTACTCGAAGCCCGACGGCGGCGATTCCGACCTCAAGCCGCGCGCGAACGTCCTGGCCGGCATCGGCCTCCACGGCCACGGCTCGGTGCCGTACGTGCAGGCCAAATACATCACCGGCTTGGGCACCTGGGTGCTCGCCGCCGGCATTCGCTTCTAGAGACTCTTCGCTAAAAACGCCGACAGCGGCTCCAGCAGGGGCTCTGGATCGTCCAGCAGCATCGTCTCCGCGTGGAGGCCGCCCTCCACGCGGACCAGCGTCTTCGGCTCGCCGGCGCGGGCGAACAGAAGGTCGGCGTGCCGGATGGACACGAGCCAGTCGGCGGTGCCGTGCGCGATGAGGAGCGGCACCGGCGCGATGCGATGGATGAGCCGCCCCGGGTTGTCGCGGCGGAACAGAGGGAGCGGCGAGAGCCGCGGCACACGGCGGCGGCGGCGCAACACGTAGGGCAGGCTGCGCCACAATCCGGCGCCGAGCAGGTTGTGGTCGAGCACGAACAGCCGGTACGGCGCGGCCACGAGGGCGACGGCGTCGAACGGCCGGTGGAGCGCCGCCGCGATGGCGGTGTGGTAGCCGCCGAACGAGAACCCGAGGCCGCCCAGCCGCGCGTAGTCACGGCGCAGCACGGCCGCCAGCTCCGCCACGTCGTCCGCCTCGCGGCGC
>Ga0114129_10009848_pt1 | contig 13632 bp, 13 predicted proteins | sample RhiMetdeltSRZDD1_FD_80071 | JGI IMG/M metagenome (GOLD analysis project Ga0114129, IMG submission 80071) | Populus rhizosphere microbial communities from Tennessee, USA - Rhizosphere MetaG P. deltoides SRZDD1 (version 2) (version 2) | ecosystem: Host-associated > Plants > Roots > Rhizosphere >...
CCGTCCCAGCCGAAGACACCGGATGTCCGACAAACGACGTGTCGTGGCAGCGCGCGCGCGATCGCCTCGATGGTCACTTTCTGGCGTCCGTATTCGTTGATCGGCCGCATGGGATCGTCCTCGCCATACGGTCCGTCACGTCCGTCGAATACGTACTCGCTCGAGAAGACGACGAGCCGCGCACCGACCTCCGCGGCCGCCGCCGCGACGGTACGCGCGCCCTCCACGTTCAGCCGGCGCGTCTCGGCCGGCTCACGCTCGCAGCGCTCGACGTACGGCTCAGCCGCGGCGAGGATCACGGCCGACGGCCGGATGCGCGTGACGAGCGCACGCGTCGTGGAGGCATCGGTCACGTCGAGGATCTCCGCGTCAGGGACGCTCCTCCGATAACGTGTCGCGACGACGTCCCGCCCGTCGAAAGCCGACCGAACGTGCCGCCCGACCAGACCCGCCGCACCGATGATCAGGACGGGCCGCGCGCTCACCGGCGCCAGGCGAACTCGTCGAGCTCTGCGCCCAGACGCTCCTTCTTTTCGGTCCACCAGTCGCGGTGGTCCATGTACCACCGCACCGTCGACGCGAGGCCCTCGGCGAACGGGATGACTGGCCGCCACCCCAGCTCGCGCTCGATCTTCGTGTGATCGAGCATGTAGCGGCGGTCGTGTCCGGGCCGGTCCTCGACGTAGCTCTTGAGCGCGCTCGGCTTGCCGAGGACGCCAAGCACCGCATCGGCGATCTCTTCGATGCTGCGCTCCTCCCCGCTGCCGACGTTGTATGTCTCGCCCGGCCGTCCACGCGTCAGCACGAGCTCGATCGCGCGGCAGTGATCGTCGACGTGAAGCCATTCGCGGCGGTTCGCGCTCTGCCGGTAGAGCGGCAGCGGGCGGTCGTCCATCGCGTTCGTCGCGAACAACGGGATCATCTTCTCGGGATGCTGGTACGGACCGTAGTTGTTGGAGCAGTTCGAGATCGTTACCGCCATGCCGTAGGTCTCGTGATACGCCCGCACGACCAGATCGGCCGCCGCCTTGCTCGCGTTGTACGGCGTCCGCGGCCGGTAGGGCGACGACTCGGTGAAGCGCTCGCTGCTGTCGAGCGCAAGGTCGCCGTAGACCTCGCAGGTGGAGATGTGATGGAAGCGCGGCACACCGGCGAGCCGCGCAGCCTCGAGCAGGGTGTGCGTCCCGACGACGTTCGTGCGCGTGAATGCCGTCGGCTCGATCACCGCGCGGCTGTTGTGGGTCTCCGCCGCGAAATTCACGACGACATCCGGCGGACTCTCACGAATGAGGTGTTCGACGACCGCGCGATCCGCGATGTCGCCACGAACGAAGCGGTATCGCTGTCCGTGCGCGAGCTCGACGTCGGCGAGACTGCGGCGGTCGCCCGCGTACGTGAGCGCGTCGAGGTTGGTGACCTCGTCCCGTTCGTGGCCACGGAGCCAGTGCCGGACGAAGTTCGAGCCGATGAACCCGGCACCGCCGGCAACGAGCAGCCGCACGGTAGCGATTCTGCCGCCTGCCTACTCCACGAGATAGAGGGCCTCGAAGAACGTCCGGGGGAAGATGGGCGAGCGGTGGAACACCGCGCGCCAGCGTCCGGGGATCGGATAGTCGGACGCCCTGATCACGACACCGTCCCGGCGGTTGTGGAACCGTCGCCACTGCTTGGTATAGACGCTGTCACAGAGCCGGTCGAGCTGGCGGAGGTACTGCGCAATCTGCTCGGGCCGCATCTCATGCAGCGTGCTGATCGTGATACCGAGGTCGAACGAGCGGTCCGGCAGGAGCTCGAGCTGCTGGGGCTCCAGGAAGACGAGATCGGCCGCCGCCATCTCGTCGGCGACCGCGGCCTGATCGGCGAACCGCCGAAACCGAAATACGCGCCTCTCAGGCAGGACCTCGGTGAGGTAGCGCTGCGACAGGTACAGCGCCGGCGGTACGTCGACGATCGTGTAACGCACACCTGGGTTCGCCCGCAGCACGACGTACGCGACCCGGCCGTAGCCGGCGCCAAGCTCGAGGATGCTGTGCATCGGACGATCGCCCAGACCCTCGAGGATGCTCGCGCGCTCCTCGACGGAATGGCAGAGGTCCTCGGTGAGTCGCAGATCTCCGAAGCGGACGACGATCGGATCGCCGGCCGCCGGCTCCGCGATCGTCGAGAGCACGTCTCCGCGCGGGAGCTGGGCGACCGCGCTCGCGTACAACGCGAGCGGCACCGGAAGCAGCAGGCGATCGATGACCTTCGGGAGGCTAGGCATCGGGCCGTCGAAGCGCGCGCGGAGCACCCGCGCATCGGGATGCCGCAGCCACCGCCCCAGGAGGGACATCAGGGGGAAGCGCGAGGCCGTTAGCCCGAACTGGAAGTACTGGTAGTTGAGGGAGCGCTTGAAATGCGCGTAGCCGTCGGGTGACGACAGGATCGCGAGATGGCTCGCGTTGAGCTCCTCCCAGAAGCGCGACGGCCGATGGATCGGAGAGGCGGCGCGCAACGCGTCCAACATCTCGAGCAGCTCGGCGGGGGCGGACACACGGCGATTCTCTATCAACGTCGTATCGCCGCGCGGCTTCGGTGTCCGATTCGCGTTCGCCGGACGAAGCCGACGGCCACTATCGTCCAGCATGCTCGTGAAGATCCCACAGCGGTCGTGGTCGTTCCTCGGCAGCCTCGCTCGGCCGAGCGCGTCCGCCGTCACGCAGCGGGCCGCATGACCGATCGGCGGAGTGTGGCGATCGGCGTGATGGCGCACAACGAGGAGCGCAACATCGGACGCCTCCTCGCGCGGCTCCGCGCGATGGAGATCCCGGACGCTGGGGAAGTGCGGATCGTCGTTGTCGCGTCGGGTTGCACGGATGGAACGGTGCCGATCGCGCGCGAGGCCGCCGGGCAGGACGCGCGCATCTCGGTGGTCGTCGAGCCGGAGCGACGCGGCAAGGCCGCCGCGATCAACGAGTTCATCACCGCTGCCGGGCGCGCCGACATCCTGGTGATGGAGTCCGCGGACACGCTGCCCGAGCCCGACGCGATACCGGCGATGGTCGCTCGCTTCGCCGATCCGCGCGTCGGCATGGTGGGCGCACATCCGGTCCCGCAAGACGACGAGCGCACCTTCAGTGGATACGCGAGCCAGCTGCTGTGGCGCCTGCATCACGCGGTGGCGTCCGTGTCGCCGAAGCAGGGAGAGCTCGTGGCGTGGCGGAACGTCGTGCCGGCGCTGCCGGACTACGCGGTGATGGACGAGGCCTACCTGGAGTCCGCCGTCGCGAAGCAGGGCCTGCAGCTCGCGTACGCGCCCGAGGCGATCGTCCACAACCACGGTCCGGCGAACGTGCAGGCGTTTCTTACGCAGCGCCGGCGGAACCACGCCGGCCACCGGCTGCTGGCCCAGCACGAAGGCTACCGGCCGAAGACGCGCGACCATCTCCTCGTCGCGCGGCTCGCCGTCGACGAGCTCGTCCGGCATCCCGGACGCGTCCATTGGTTCATCGCGATCGTCGCGCTGGAGCTCTGGTCGTCCGTGCTGGGATGGTGGGATCACCGCGTCGCCCATCGCAGCCACGCGGTGTGGACGATCGTCGAGGGAACGAAGGCGTTGCCGCTCACGCGACTGGAGGAGCTGCCGCGCATCGCGGTGATCAGCGTCTCGTACGAGAACCCTCTGAACGTGCTCGAGTGCCTCGACTCGGTCAAGCGCAACGCGCACCAGGGCCTGCGCGTGATCGTCGTCGACAACAGCAACGCCGGATCGGCCGCCGTCGTCGTTCGCGACGCGTATCCCGATGTCGAAGTGATGCGGCTGCGCAACGAGGGCCTGGCCGTCGCCGTGAACACGGCGCTCCACGCGGCGCTGTCCGGCGGCGCTGAGTACGTGGTCTTGCTCAACGACGACGTCGTGATCGCGCGCGATTTCATCGCCGAGGCGATCGGCGCCGCGGCCGCGGATCCGCGCGCCGCGACGGTGACCGGTCCCGTCTTCTACTACGACGACCCCGAGCGGCTCTGGTACGCGGGCGGCGGGATCCTCTGGTGGCTCGGAAAGACCTTCCATCGCGGCCGCAGGGTCGAGTGGGGACCTGCGTTCCGCGAGCAGCGACATGTCGCGTACGCGACCGGCGCCGCAACTGTCTACCGCGCGGACGCGCTGCGCGCCGTCGGTGACTGGGACGGTGGCTACTTCCTGGTCTTCGAGGACGCCGACTGGTGCGTGCGCGCGTCACGCCAGGGCTGGCACCACCTGTACACGCCGGGGCCGAAGGCGTGGCACAAGGTCTCCGCGTCCTTCGGCGGCGAGAAGGCGCCGCTGTATCTGTACTTCCTCTTCCGGAACAACATCCGCTTCATGCGAAAGTTCGCGCGACCCTGGCACTGGCCGACGTTCGTCGTGTTCTTCATGCTCGAATCGCTGGCGCGCTATTCCGTCACGAGCCTGATCTCGCGGGACCGCTGGCGTCGCGAGCGCGCGATCTGGCTCGCGCTGCTCGACGCCCTGCGCGGACGCGACGGTCGCGGCTCGTGGCTGCCGCCGGAGCCGACGGGCGTCAAGCAGCGGGTGGAGGCATGAGCACGAAGCGCGGCGCCTCGCTGCGTGAACGCGCGGGGCGAGTGGTCTTCGCGGCCCTGGGCCGCCGTCGCTTCCATCGGCTCATCGCCGCCGCGCAATCGCTCAAGGCCGTCCCGCGCGATCCGGCACAGCTCGCCGCCATAAGCGACGCGGTCGAGCGCTTCCACGTCGCGTCGTACGAGCATGGCGTGCTGAACGACACCTATTGGTTCGGCGTGCCGATCCAGAAGTCGCCGCTCGACTGCTGGACGTACCAGGAGATCATCCACGAGCAGCGTCCCGATCTCATCGTCGAGACCGGCACGTATCTCGGTGGATCGGCGCTGTTCTTCGCGCACCTGTTCGACATCCTCGGACGTGGCCGCGTGCTCACCATCGATCTGCAGCTGCGCGGGCATGTCGACCACCCGCGCGTCACGCAGCTCGAGGGCGACACACTCTCGCCGGGGATCCTGACGCAGGTCGAGGCGGCGGTCGCGGGCGCGAAGCGTGTCCTCGTCGTGCTCGATGACGACCACAGCGCCGCGCACGTGCTGCGCGAGCTGCCCATCTATGGTCGCTTCGTCACGCCGGGCAGCTACATGGTCGTCGAGGACACCAACGTGAACGGCCATCCGGTCTTCCCCGAGCACGGTCCCGGCCCGCTGGAGGCCGTGCGCGAGTTCCTCCGGACGGACCGCTCGTTCGAGGTCGACCGCTCGCGCGAGAAGTTCCTGCTCACGTACTTCCCGGAGGGCTGGCTCCGAAAGCGCGCCTGACGCCACGCGGCACCGGCGCTCTCGCGCCGATGCCGCGGTACCGAGGGCGCCCCGAGTCAGGCGCGGGTCGCGATGAGCTCGGCCAGACGCTCGTACGTCTCCCGCGCTCCCTTTTCCATGCCGGTCGCGATCACGGCATCACGCTCCTCCTTGGAGTTGAAGAAGCCACGATCGCGCAGCTCGGTCACGCCGTCCCGCTCGACGAGCGTGATCTCAACGAATCCGTCGCCGGGCTGCATGTCCCCGACGAGGAAGGTGTACACGAGGCGCTCGGGCCGAGTCACCTCGCGGTATTCGCCGTGGAAATCGACCTCCTCGCCTCCCGACGTTTGCGTGATGAACTGCCACAGGCCGCCCGGACGTACGTCCATCTTCTTGACCTGGGTGGCGTCCCTGCGAAACCCCCACCACTGCGGGACGAGATCCGGGTCCGTGATCGTGTCCCACACGACCTCGCGCGGCGCGTCGAACTTGCGCGTCATGAGGATCTCCCGATCCGACGGCAGGGTCAGAGTGGTCTCGTGCTTCGTCTTAGTCACCATCTTTGTCGCGTCCTTTCTTGGCTTTGCGCTCGCTGATCAGGTCCTCCAGGCGGTCGTACCGGTCCTCCATCGCCCGTCGGAACGTCTCCAGCCAGGTGTCCAGCTCGTTGAACGGCTCGGTCCGCAGCTTGTAGATGCGCTGCTGCGCTACCGGTCGCACGTCGACCAGGCCGGCGTCGCTGAGCACGCGGAGGTGCTTCGACACCTGCGGTTGACGCAGCCGGAGGCGCTTGGCGATCTCCCCTACCGGGCGCGGCCGGTCGCGGAGAAGCTCGACGATGCGGAGGCGATTCGGTTCGGCCAGGGCTGTCAGCGTCGCGTTCATGCCGGCGAATATACCTCTACAGGAATATTCTTGTCAAGGCATATTCTCCGCTCGTGGCCCGGTCAGCGCTCCTCGGCCGGCTCCGGCAGGAACGACGGCCGCGAGACGAAGTCGACGCGGCGGTGGGTCTCGTCGCAGTACGGCTTTTTCCCCGAGTGGCCGCAGCGGCAGAGCTTCACCGTGCGGCCCTCTTCGACATGGACCTCGTGGCCGTCCGGGTCGGCGATGGTGATCGGACCGGTCACGACGTACGGACCGTTCGGCTCCATGCGGATCGAGGCTTTGCTCATCCGGCGTTCTCCCCGTGATACCGCCCTTTGTAGCCCTCGGCTGTGGGCGAGGACAGGCGGAAGAACACGAGCTGCAGCACGCGCGCGCCGCGCTGGAGGCGGTAGCCGCGCTCGTTGAGGACCGACAGCAGACCCTCGCCGCGACCCGAGTAGCCGGCGTCCCACACCGCGGCGTGGATCGCGACGCCCGAGCGCAGCAGTGTCGAGCGCGGGCGCGCGAGGGCCATGATGTCCACCGGGAGATTCACCTTCTCCTGATAGGTGATGACGTAGGCGCCGCGGTGCAGGTCCCACCAGCCGTCCTTGTCGACTTGTACATCCTCGCGCGCCGCGGGCTCGCGCACGTTATCCGCCGCGCCGAGCAGTCCCGGCGACGTGAGCCGCTGCACGCGGTCGACGCGCAGGTCGATTCCGTTCGGCTGCAGCTGCCGGTGCTGATCGAGCCCCTCCACCAGCGGCGGCTCGGTCGCGAGCGCGGCGCGCAGCTCTTCGCGCGACAGGACGGACATGGCGTTGAGTTTAGTTGCGAGCCGGTGCCCCTCTAGGATGCGCACGCATGCCCGACCCGAAGCCCGTCTCCGCCTCGAAGACGATCATGTCGCGGACCATGCTCCCGTCCGACGCGAACCCGTACGGCAACGTGCACGGTGGGGAGATCATGAAGCTGATCGACGCCTGCGCCGGCGCGGCGGCCACGCGCCATGCCCGTTCGCGCGTCGTGACGGCGCGCATCGACGAGCTCTCGTTCCTGGCACCGGTCTACGTCGGTCATCTCGTCACCGCCTCGGCCTCGGTGAACCACGTCGGCCGCTCGAGCATGGAGGTCGGCGTGCGTGTCGACGCCGAGGACCTGCTCACCGGGAAGGCCGCCCACGTCGCCTCGGCGTACCTCGTGTTCGTGTCGATCGACGACCGCGGCCGGCCCGTGCCGCTTCCTCCCCTGCTTGCCGAGACGGACGATGAGCGCCGCCGGATGAAGGCGGCGGAAGGCCGTCGCGCGCTCCGGCTCGAGCGGACGCGCACCTCATAGACTTCCGGCCACTGGGAGGCTGATAGATGAGACGTTCGCTCCGCTCGCTCGCACCGCTCGCCGCGCTGCTGCTCATAGCCGCGGCATGCGCTGCACCACGGCAGGCAGCGCCGACGGCCAGCGTTCCGGGGACCGCCGCCGCGTCGGCGACGCCGAACTTCGAAGGCAGGACCCTCAACATCGTCACCGGCGGCACCGGCGGCGTGTACATCGTCTACGGCGCCGGCCTCGCCGACATCCTCACGAAGAAGATGAAGGTCGCGGCGAGCGCGCAGTCGACCACCGCGTCGGTCGACAACATGAAATTCATCGGACAGAGCAAGGCCGACCTCGCCTTCACGCTAGCGGACACCGCCTACGACGCCATCCAGGGCAAAGCACCGTCGTTCACCGAAAAGGTCGACGCCAAGGCGCTCGCCGTGCTCTACACGAACTACACGCATCTGGTGACCAAGGACGGCGCGGGCATTGGGAAGGTCACCGACCTCAAGGGCAAACGTGTGTCGATGGGCTCGGCCGGGTCCGGAACGGAGGTCATCGGCAACCGTACCCTCGAGGCCTTCGGCCTGGATGCGTCGAGGGACATCCAGCGCGAGCGTCTGGGCGTCGCCGACTCCGCGAACGCGCTGCGCGACAACAGGATCGACGCGTTCTTCTGGAGCGGCGGCCTCCCGACCGCCGCCGTCCTCGAGCTCGCGAACGCCGTGAAGCTGAAGTTCGTCGACCTGAACGACAGCATCAAGCCGATGTCCGACAAGTACGGACCGTTCTACGTGCCCGTGAAGATGCCGGCGGGCGTGTACAAGGACAATCCCGAGGTCACCGTGTCGGGCGTCGCGAATCTGCTCGTCGTGAATTCCAAGTTCGACGCGGCGTTCGCGAAGGCCATCCTCACGACCATGTTCGACAGCAAGAGCGAGCTCGAGACGATCCACGCCGAGGCGAAGAACCTGAAGCTCGACACCGCGACCGTCGGCTCGCCGCTGCCGTTCCACGAAGGCGCGATCGAGTTCTACAAGGCCAAGGGCGTCTGGAAACCGTAACGAAATGCGTCGGGGGCTCGTCGCCCTTCTCGGCGCACTGATCCTGGTGACGGGGGTGGCACTCGCCACCCCCGTTCCCGTTCTCACGATCGATGACGGAACGACAGAGTTCGTCGGTCCGCTGGACGACCGCGAGGCGATTCGCTACTCCTACCGCCAATCGATCTACGACGTGCCGGTGTGGGAGGAGTTCGCACGTGATGGGGATCGCATCGATCTGCTGCGCGTTCGCTCGCCGGACGTCCGCTCGATCGAGTACTTCCGCTGGGAGGTCCCGATCGTTCAGGAGGGAAGCGGCTGGTGGACGGCGGATGCGCCGCCCAGCGACGTCAACGCGCTCGTGATCCGCATCGCGCCGCTCGGACAGCAGCGCCTCACGACGTCCCGATGGACCTGCGACCTGCTCGCACGCTTCGGTGAGACCGTCGTTCGCGTTCGCGCGGACCGCCGTCCGTTGTTCCTCACGCTCGTCCGCGCCCGATGAGCACCTCGTCGACGCCGGGCGAAGAGCGCGCCGAGGTTATCGTCCGGCCCGACCTCGAGCAGGTGCTGGCCGACGAGAAGACCAAGGAGCTCATCGAGGAGTTCGAGCAGGAGGCGCGCACCCGCACGCTCACCGGCGTCTGGGACCGGATCGTCACCGGCATCGCCGCCGTGGTAACGCTCTTCGCCCTCTACTACGCGATCGCCGGCGCGCAGATCCCGCTCACCGGCGTCGTCGTCCCGAGCTTCCGCGTGTTCGATCAGACGATCACGACACCGCAGATCTACGTGATGCTGTTCCTCACCGGGACGCTCATCCTGACCTTCCTCCTCTACCCGGCGCTGCCGCGCTTTCGGAGGAACATCACGCTCCTCGACCTCATCCCAGCGGCCGGAGCGATCGCGATCACCGCCTACATCTTCATCAACTTCGAGCAGGTCATCTACCGGGTCTCGCAACCGACGCCGACGGATTTCGCGTTCGGCCTACTGGCGCTGCTGCTCGTGCTCGAAGCCGGTCGGCGCACGACGGGCTGGCATCTCCCGGTCATCGGACTCGTCGCGATCGCGTACGCGTACTTCGCGGACTTCATGCCGGGTCCATTCCGCGGACCGCCGAAGGATCTCGACGACATCATCGCGAACCAATACCTCGGTCTCGACGGCATGCTCGGAACGCCACTGCAGGTCGCCGCGACGTTCATCATCCTCTTCACGATCTACGGCGCGATCCTCGATTACACCAAAGCCGGTAAGTTCTACGTTGATCTCGCCTTCGCGCTCACGGGCAAGCGGCCCACCGGCGCGGCCCGCACGGTGACCCTCGCCTCGTTCCTCCTCGGCACGGTGTCGGGGTCGGGCGTCGCGACGACGGTGACCCTGGGCTCGATCTGCTATCCGATGCTGAAGAAGGCCGGGCACGACCGCGACTCGTCGGGCGCGATCCTCTCCGCGGGCGGGATCGGCGCGGTCATCTCGCCGCCGGTGCTCGGTCCGGCGGCGTTCCTCATGGCCGAGATCCTGAAGATCAGCTACCTCGACATCGTGATCATGGCGATGATGCCGACGATCCTCTATTACCTCGGCATCCTACTCATGATCGAGATCGACGCGCGCCGCATGCGCACGCGGCAGATCGCGCTCGACGCGCCGGGATTCTGGACGCTCACTGCCCGCTACTGGTACCAGTACACGTCGCTCTTCGCGATCATCGGCTTCCTGCTCATCGGCTTCAGCACGATCACCGCGGTGTTCTGGTCGATCATCCTCGCGATCGTCGTGTCGTACATCCGGAGCGAGACGGCGCTACGGCCGGGCAAGCTCATCGAGGCGCTGTCGTCCGGAACGAAGCAGGTGCTCAGCATCGCCGCGACGACGGCCGTCGCCGGCATCATCGTCGGCGTTCTCCTCCAGACCGGCCTCGGCCTGAAGGTGTCGAGCCTCATCCTCACGCTCGGCGCCGGCAACCTCGTCCTGACGCTCGTCGTCGCCGGCGTCGTTCTCTGGGTCCTCGGCCTGTCGCTTCCGATCACCGCGACCTATCTCGTCGCCGTGCCGACGGTCATCCCGGCGCTGGACAAGCTCGGCGTGCCGCTGCCGGCAGCGCACATGTTCGTCTTCTATTACGCGGTCCTGAGCGAGGTCTCGCCCCCCGTGGCGCTGTCGCCTTTCGCGGCCGCGGCGATCACCCGCGGCAATCCCTACCGGACGATGATGCTTACCTGGAAGTACGCACTCCCCTGCTTCCTCGTCCCATTCATGTTCACCCAACCGGACGGTCTGGCCTTACTCTGGCGCGGGGATTCGGTGGGGGAGGCGGTCGTGGCGTCCATTTCGGCGATCGTCGGGATCGTCGCGCTCGTGAGCGGGGTCGGCGGCTACTTGCTGCGCGGGACGACCTGGCCGGAACGCGCGCTCCTGGTGAGCGCCGGACTGCTCCTGCTCGCGCCGGGCAGTCTGCAGGATGCGCTCGGCCTCGCGGCGTTCGCGATCGCGCTGGGTCTGCAGCTCCTGCGGCGCCCGCGCGAGCGCACCGATACCGCGGCAGCGTGAAGGGGACCGCGCTCGTCGCGTTCCTGCTCTTCGCGGCGACGCTGCTGTCGCGCGCGCCGTTCGTGTCGGAGCATCTGTGGGCCTGGGACTCGGTGCTCTACGCCCGAGCGTTGGAGAACGGCTTCCACGTCGACTACGCCCTCGCCGGCCAGCGGCCGCATCCACCCGGATACCTCCTGTATCTGGCGACGGCCTCGGTCGCGCGCGCTCTGGTCGACGACTCGAACGTCGCTCTCGTCCTGATCTCCGCGCTCTCGAGCGCGCTCGCGGTCGCGGTGCTTTTTCTCTTCGCCCGCCGATTCGTCTCCGGCGGGGCGGCGGCGTTCGTCGCGGTGGCGTTCGCCGTGGATCCACTGGTGTGGCAGTACAGCGAGGTCGCGTACCCTTACGCGCTGCTCGGGCTGCTCTCCGTCTCGCTCGCGGCCGGCTTCTTCGCCGCGCGCGCGCGTGGTACCGCGGCGGCCGCGGTGCTCGCGAGCGCGGCGTTCGGCGCCGCCGCGGGGTTCCGTCAGGATCTGCTGATCATCCTCGCCGCGCTCTGGCTGTGGACGATATGGCCGCTCCCACGCCGCGGCCGGCTGGTCGCGGCCGCGTCGATGTGCGCGGGCGGACTGGTGTGGCTCGTCCCCACCGCGCTGCTCTCGGGCGGACCGCTCGCGTACGCCGACGCGCTGCTCCGCCAGACCGACTACGTCCGGGCCACGTACTCGGTGCTGGCGCAGGGCCTCCCGGCGCTATCCGCGAACCTCGCCGCGACGCTGTACGCGCTCGCGTGGGGGCTCGGCCTCTGCGCGCTGCCGATCGTGGGGCTCGCGGTGGTCGGTGCGCGGCGTGCGATGCGCGCGCGGCGCGTCGTGCTCGGACGCACCGACGTGTTCCTCGTCGCGTGGATCGCTCCCGCGATCTCGCTGTATGTGCTGCTGCACATCGGAGAGTGGGGATACGTTCTCTCGGTCCTCCCCGGCCTGTACGTGCTCGCCGCGATCGGCATCGACCGCTTCGTCCGGGTCCCGCGGCGCGTGCGTCGCGCAGCGCTCGCGTCGGCCGCTGCGGCGACGGCGTTCGCCTTCGTCGCGACCTCCGCACCCTTCTCCGCCGCGGCGATCGACCATCAGGACGACGAGCTCGCGGCGCGCGTGAGCTTCGTGCGGCAGCACTACTCGCCGGATTCGACGCTTGTGCTCGCGCGCGAGGACTTTCTACTCGTCCGCTATTACCTGCCGGAGTACCGCAGCTGGTTCCACGACTTCGACCCGTACCGTTTGGCGATGCGCCGCAAACGCGCACCCAGGGTGAACGCGATCATCGTGTTCTCGCCCGGGCTGAAGGCGTCTTCGATCGAGGCGCGGCGCGTCGAATGCGCGAGGGGCGTGCATCTCGTCTACCTCGGCATCGACCCGGGCTCGATCGTCGAGCTGTATGGCGAGGGCTACAGCGTCGTGGAGTCGCCGCGCCGCTAGAGAACGCGCTCCAGGTAGTCGGCCAGGATGTTGAAGGTCCGGATCTTCTGCGCGATGTCCGTGCTGCCGTGACCTTCGTCACCCAGCTCGACGTACTCGAAGTCCTCGCCCTCCTTCCGCCCGAGCTCGAGCAGCCGGTCGCGGACGATCCGCGACTGCTCGACCGGGCAGCGCGGATCGTTGACGCCGTGGACCATGAGCAACTTCGCGCGGAGCCGATCCGCGAATTCGACCGCGCTGCGATCGCGCCAGAGCGCGCGGTCCTCCTCGGGATCGCCCATCTGCTCGCGGAAGTAGTACTTGAAGTGCTCCATGCTCTTCTCATAGAGCTTGTGAAGGTCGCTGATGCCGACCCACGACACGGCGGCGCGCCAGAGGTCGGGCTTCTTGGTCGCCGCGATCAGGCTCATGAAGCCGCCGTAGCTCCCGCCGAAGACGACGAGACGCTCCGGATCGACGCTCGGCAGCGTCCTCAGGTACGCGGCCGCGGCGGCCACGTCCTCGAGATCGGCGCCGCCCCAGTCCTTGATCGCGGCGTCGCGGAAGGCGACGCCGTAGCCGGTGCTGCCCCGGATGTTCGGCTCGATGACGACAAGCCCGCGATCGACGAGGAACTGCGCGAACGGGTCGAAGCCGCGGAACCACTGCGCGGTCGGTCCGCCGTGCACGTGCACGATCGCCGGACGGCGCTCTCCGGCCGGGATGTCGCGCGGCGTGTAGAGGAGCGCGGGGATCGTCCGACCGTCGAACGTCGGGTACCAGACGTGTCTGGACTCGACGAAGACCGACCGGTCGATCGTCCCGTACTCCGCCGGTAGGAGGACCTCGTACGTGTCGGACGCGAGGTCGTGCGCCACGAGACTGCTGCGTGCGATGTCGGTGCTGAAGGTGACGAGCAGCTTGCGGTCGTCGTCGTAGAAATGGGCCCCGACCGCGAAGCCGTCGGGCAGCGTGAGCTCGCGTGGCGCGCCGCTCGCGACGTCGTAGACGACCGGCCGCACCGACGACTCGTCGTTACGGATCGCCGCCAGCAGCCTCCCATCCTTCGAGAAGCGCGCGGCGTGCTCTTCCGCGTCACCGGTCCC
>Ga0114129_10009849_pt1 | contig 13631 bp, 6 predicted proteins | sample RhiMetdeltSRZDD1_FD_80071 | JGI IMG/M metagenome (GOLD analysis project Ga0114129, IMG submission 80071) | Populus rhizosphere microbial communities from Tennessee, USA - Rhizosphere MetaG P. deltoides SRZDD1 (version 2) (version 2) | ecosystem: Host-associated > Plants > Roots > Rhizosphere >...
GACGCTGAGGCCGCCGAAGAAGCGCAGCTCGACGAGTCGCGCCTGGGGCTCGTCGAAGGCCGCCAGCTCGACGAGCGCCTCGTCGAGGTCGAGCAGGTCGGGCTGGGCTTCCGCCGGAGCGCGCTCGCTCGGGACGTACGTCACGCGGAGACCGCCCCCGCGCTTGGCGGCTCCCTTTTTCCGGGCGTGGTCCACGAGGATCCGGCGCATCAGGCGCGACGCGACGGCGAAGAACTGGTCCCGGTTCTGCCAGGCCGGGTTCTGCGTCCACCGGCGCAGGTACGTCTCGTGCACGAGATCGGTCGGATGCAGGGTGTGGCCGGGGCGCTCGTGACGCAGGTGAGCCGCGGCCCGCCGCCTCAGCTCGCCGTACACGACCGGAATCAGCTGGTCGCGCGCCCCGGCATCCCCTTTCCCCCACGCCTGCAGCAACCGTGTGACCTCTCCGGCCGGGATCCTGCGCGTCCGCGTGGGCGGCACGCCGCGAGTGTAGGGTCCGGACGGGCAAAGTTCAAAGGATGCGCAGCCGGACGCTGTCCAACCTCAATCGAAGACATAGGCGGAGCCAGATGCGAATCCGTTGTCATCGTCCGAGGGCGCGCCCACGACGATTTTCTTGCCGGCGACGGCCACGGACCGACCGAAAGAGTCGAGTGGCCCGCCGTCAGAAGCGGTGAGCTTGGCGCTCTCGATCCAGGCGCCCCCCCTTCGCTCGAAGACATACGCGGAGCCCGAGTCGGCTACGTTGCCGTCGCCGAAGACGGCGCCCACGACGATCGTGTTGCCGGCCGCGCTGACGGACGCACCGAACTGGTCGCCGGCCGCGCCGTCAGAGGCCGCGAGCCTGGCGGTCTCGGCCCAGGCGCCCCCCTTCCGCTCGAAGACATAGGCGGAGCCGGAATTGGGTCCGTTGTCGTCGTGCAAGAATGCTCCCACGACGATCGTGTCGCCGGCGGCGACCACGGAGGAGCCGAACTGGTCGCCGGCGGCGCCGTCAGAGGCAGTCAGCTCGGCGGTCTCGGCCCAGGCGCCCCCCTTCCGCTCGAAGACATAGGCGGAGCCGGAATCGGGTCCGTTGTCGTCGTGCAACAGCGCCCCCACGACGATGGTGTTGCCGGCGGTGGCCACGCGACTGCCGAAGCGGTCGCCCGCCGCGCCGTCAGGGGCGATGAGCTTGGCCGTCTCGATCCAGGTGCCGCCCCTCCGCTCGAAGACATAGGCGGCGCCCGAGTCCGGTCCGTTGTCATCGTGGGCACGCGCCCCCACGACGATCGTGTTGCCGGCGACGGCGACGCCGCTGAAGATGTCGCCGGGGGCGCCATCCGAGGCAGTGAGCTTGGCGGTCTCGACCCAGGCTCCTCCCCTCCGCTCGAAGACATAGACGGAGCCGGAGTCGGGTCCCTTGTCATCGTCCAAGGGTGCTCCCACGGCGATCGTGTCGCCGTCGATGGCCACCGACACGCCGAAGTGGTCGTCTGCCGCGCCGTCCGAGGCGGTGAGCTTGGCGGTCTCGACCCAGGCTCCACCCCTCCGCTCGAAGACATAGACGGAGCCGGAGTCGGGTCCCCGGTCATCGTCGGCGAAAGCCCCCACGACGATCGTGTTGCCGGCGGCGGCCACGGAGAAACCGAGCTGGTCGCCTACCGCACCGTCCGAGGCGAGGAGCTTGGTCTCGGTGAGGGAGCCGCCCTGCGCCAGGGTAGTCGAGGGAAACACCGCCTGGACGGTGACGGCGATGACAGGCAGCCAGAGCGTCGAGGCAAGACGGACCAGAGTGGTCGGAATGACCCTTCGTGCGGGCCCGAGCAAGCCATCCATATCATTTCCTCCTTCGCGCCTAGCGCGTCCTCGGCTCGGCAGTCCGAGCCCCTTTGCTCTTTGACGCGTAATCGGGAGCAAGTCAGGCCCACCGACCCGGCCCGGCGTCTCGGCGCGTGTCATCTAGCGGGAAGCTACGTCCAATACCGCTGCCGACCGACGCGGCGCAGCGACTCGACGAACCGCGGATCCAGGCCCAGGAGGATGGGCAAGGGGGAGCGAAAGCGGCCCATCGTCGTGGGCGACCGGGGGGCGGGAAGGTCAGCGGCAGCGACCGGCCTGCCCCATGGGCCGCCTTCGAAGGGAAAGACGGCGCGAGTGTAGAGGCGGGGCCGGAGCCGGTCAAGCCAACGCGCAATGGCCGGGCAAGCCGGACGAGCGTGGGGCGGGAAGGCCCCGGTGGACCCTCCCGCCCCACACGGTGCTATTGATGGCGGCCGGGGCCGCTGCGGTCGACCCGGAACACCTCGTAGACGGCGCCGTTGCTGAGCGACACCACGAACAGGTTGCCGTTGGGGCCGGTCTGGATGTCGGTGCCGATGCCGAAGTTGCGGCCGAAGAGCAGGCTCTCGCTCTCGGTGATGTCGAACTTGGCGTTGTTGTCGGCCACGCGGTCCCGCAGCCGCGGGTCGGAGACGGCGATCTTGCGGCGGTTGCCGGTCAGGTCGAAGCGGAAGATGTAGCCGCCCTCGAGGAACGTTCGGGCCGCCCCCACGAACAGGTCGTTCTTGTACTGGGAGCCGAGCGCCCCGCTCGACAGGAACCCGATCCCGGCCGGCGCCACCGCGAACTTCCAACTGAACTCGGGGTCGCTGTAGTGCGATCCGGGCAGCATGAAGAGCCGCGAGAGCGCCTCGGCGGGGGTGTCGGCGATGTTGGTGGGCGGCCAGCGGTTCTGCTGCAGGCCGAAGAACGGAGGCGGCATGGTCTCGATGGCCTTGAACTGCGCGACGCGGCTCGCCGGCCCCATGACCTGGATCCAGCCCATGTTCGAGCCCCGCTCCACCAGGTTCAGCTCGTCGAAGGAATCGTCGCCGTTCTGCTGGTCCCACAGCCGGCCGGAGGCGGGGTCGAAGGCCAGCCCGAAGCTGTTGCGGACGCCGTAGGCGAAGATCTTCTGGATGTTGGCACCCACCTCGCCGCCCATGTCCTCCCCGACCTGGAAGAAGGGGTTGCTCCTGGGCGCGCTGCCGTCCGGGTTGAGGCGCAGGACGACGCCGGTGAAGTGGGCCTTGTCGGGCTGCGGCCCGCCGAACTGGTCGTCGGGCTGGCCCGGCCCGAACGGCCCGTCGACGAGGTTCTGCATCTGGCCGCGCCGGCCGTTGTCGCCGAAGATCACGTAGAGCTTGCCGTCGGGGCCGAAGCGGATCACGCCGCCGTCGTGGTTGCCCCGCGGGACCCCGTTGGTCACGTCGTTCTGGAACGCGCGCAGCTTGATCAGGTTGCGGTCGAAGGTGAGGGTCGAGCCGTCCCAGATGAAGCGATCGACCCGGTTGCCGAGCAGGGGAACGGCCAGGATGTCGCTCGTGTCGGCTCCGGTCTGCGGCGTGTCCGGGCACTCCCGCTCGCTGGGCATGAACGGATCGACCGGGTGCGTGCTGGCGCAGGTCCAGTACAGGTACACGGCGCGCTGGCGGGGCTGGTCGTCGTCGTCCCCGCGACGGTCCTCGGCATGGTCCTCGTGCCCTTCGTGGTCGTCATCGTCCTCGTCGACGTCCGGCTGCAGGGCGATGCCGAGCAGCCCCCGCTCGGACGCGTTGTTCACGGCCAGGTCCAGCACCGTCTGCACGGTGCCGTGGGTGACCCGCTGGACCTTGCCGGTTTGCTTCTCCAGGACCAGCATGTCGTCCGGCCCCAGGAACGCCATCGTGGTGGGCGTGACGAGGCCGCTCACGACGGTACGCACGGACAGCCTCGGGTCGACCACGCTGGGACCGGGGACCTGCGCTTGCGCGTGCGGCCCGATGAAGGCCACCGCGGCGGTGAGGGCCAGGGCCAGCGCGGCCAGCAGGGGTCCCGGCGCCGACATTCGAGTATGGGTATGTCTCATCTCTTGCCTCCTTCGTCGAGTTGTGGCCCGACCGCGGGGCAGGGCCGCGGACGAAGACCGGCTGAGTTCGCGAGAATGGGAAGCGCAGCAAGCACCGTGCCGCTCTCGTGACTCACGCACCCGCGCGGATCCCCGGCGCCCGACCCGATCCCGGGCGTACCAGCGACGTAAAGGAGTTACGGTCCGTGAAAGCGACGAAGAAATCGCCTGACGCGACCGCCGCGGCTACAGCGGGTCCATGTAGACGGTCTTGATCTGCGTAAAGAATTCTCTCGCGGCCTTGCCCTGCTCCCGGGTGCCGCTGCTGCTCCCCTTGAACCCGCCGAAGGGCACCTGGGGCTCGGCGCCCGCGGTCTGCGAGTTCACGTGCACGATGCCGGCCTCGATCTCCCTCACGAAGCGCAGGGCGAGGCCGAGGTCGCGGGTCACGATCGAGGCGCTGAGGCCGAACCGCGTGTGGTTGGCGAGGCGGACCGCGTCGTCGAAGTCCTTCGCTTCGATGATCGCGACGACCGGCCCGAAGATCTCCTCCTGCGCGATGCGCATGTCGGGGCCGACCCGGTCGAAGACGGTCGGGGCCACGAAAAAGCCGCGGTCGTACTCGCCGCCGTGGAGACGGGTGCCGCCGGTGACCAGGCGGGCGCCCTCGGCCTTGCCCGCCTCGATGTAGCCGAGCACGGACTTCTGCGCCTCCGCGCTCACGAGCGGGCCCATGTACGTCTCGGGCTTCATGCCGTCGCCCACCTTGAGGGCGGCGGCCCGGGCCGCCAGCGCGTCGCGGAAGCGGTCCAGGACGTCCTTCTCCACGATGACGCGGCTGGTGGCGGTGCACTTCTGGCCGGTGGAGAGCATCGCTCCGGCGATCGTCATCTCGGTGGCCTTGTCGACGTCGGCGTCGGAGAGCACGACCACCGGGTTCTTGCCCCCCATCTCGAGCTGGAACTTCGCGCCCCGCTGGGCGGCCTGGACGGCGAGGCGGGTCCCCACGTCGTTGGAGCCGGTGAAGCTGATCGCCTTGATCCGCGGGTCGGTCACGAGCGCGTGCCCGACCTGCGAGCCGCGCCCGACCACCAGGTTCAGCACGCCCGGGGGCAGGCCGGCCTTCTCGAGCACGTCCACCAGGTGCCAGGCGGTGACGGGGGTCAGCTCCGCCGGCTTCAGCACGACCGTGTTGCCGAAGGCGAGCGCGGGCGCGACCTTCCAGGTCGGGATGGCGACGGGGAAGTTCCACGGCGTGATCAGCGCGACCGGGCCCAGCGGAACGCGCTCCGCGTAGAGGAACGTGGAGGCGGAGGCGGAGGGATAGACGTCTCCCGTCGGCTGCATCGCTTCGCCCGCGTAGTAGCGCAGCAGGCTGACGCCGCGGAGGGTCTCGCCCTTGCTCTCCGCGAGCGTTTTGCCCTCCTCGCGGGTGAGCGCCTCCGCCACCTCGTCGACGCGCGCCTCGAGGAGCTGGGCCGCCTTCAGCAGGATCTCGCCCCGCTTGGGCATGGGCGTGCGGGCCCAGGCGGGGAAGGCCCGAGCGGCGGCCGCCGCGGCCCGGCCCGCATCCTGGGGGCCCGCCGAGGGGAACACGGCCACCACGTCGTCGGTGCGGGCCGGGTTGACGTCGCGGGTGGTGGCGCCGTCGGCGGCAGGCAGCCACTCGCCCCCGATGTGGTTGAGGTACGTGCGCGGGCTGGTGGTCACGGCCTGAGTATAACTTTGACCACGGGCTCCGGCCGATTGCTGATCAGGTCGAAGGCCTTCTCGAAATCCTCCAGGCGCAGGGTGTGGGTGACGAGGGGCCGCACGTCGAGGCGGCCCGACTCGATGATGCGCAGGGCCTGCTCGAAGCTGCCCGTCGTGTAGGCGAACACGCCGTCGACGCGCAGGTTCTTCAGCGCGAACAGGTCGGACTCCAGGCTCATGCGCCGGCCGCCTCCCGCGATGCCGGAGAGGATCACCGTGCCGCCGCGGCGGGCGAGGTCCAGGGCCAGGGTCACCGCCGTCTCGCTGCCCGCGGCCTCGAGGACCACGTCGGCGCCGGCGCCGCCGGTCATCTCGCGGACGCTCGCCGCCGGGTCGTCGCTCACGGTGAGGAAATCGGAGGCGCCCATCCTGCGCGCCGTCGCCTCGTTGCTCCGGTCGAGGCCGATGGCCACCAGGCGGGCAGGCCCCGAGAGGGCGGCCCAGCCCACCGCCAGCAGCCCGATCGTTCCCGGCCCCACCACCGCCACCGTGTCCTCCCGCTGGACCCGGGCGCGCCGGGCGCCGTGGATGACGCAGGCGAACGGCTCGACGAGCGCCGCCGCCTCGAACGGGAGCGTCTTCGTGAAGGGGTGGGCGAGGTCGGCCCGTACCGCCACGTACTCGGCGAACCCTCCCGGGAGCGTGAAGCCCAGCTCGTTGTAGTCGGCGCACAGGTTCGTCTCGCCGCGGCTGCACCAGGCGCACGTGCGGCAGAAGTTGTGGCCCTCCACGACCACGCGGTCGCCGGCGGCCACCCGCTTCACCCCGTAACCGACGTGCACCACCGTCCCGCACCACTCGTGGCCGGGGATCACCGGGTACTTGACGTAGGCCGGCGGCCGCGTCCCCTTCATCACCTCGACGTCGCTCATGCAGACGCCGGCGGTGGCCACCCTGACCAGGACCTGGCCGTCGCCCGCCCGGGGGGTGATCTCCTCGCGCAAGGAGGCGCGCTGCGGCGCCCGGATCACGACCGCTTTCATGGCGTCAGGGTCGCATCGACCCTGCGCGGCGGTACCTGCCTTTCGGCAGGTGACGGCTCCCGAACCCGCGCGTACCTTCTCGACAACGCCACAGGAGGGGACGATGACGGCACGCCTGACACGGCATTGGACGCTGGCGGTGGTGGCCCTGCTCGGGGCCTCGACCCTCGAGGCCCAGCTCACGACGGGATCCATCCTGGGCACGGTCACCGACCCCGGGGGCGGGGTCGTCGCCGGCGCCACGGTGACGGCGATCCAGCGCGACACCGGGTTCAGCCGCGCCGGCAAGACCGACGCCGCCGGCGCCTACAGCTTCCCGAACATGCCGCTCGGCCGTTACGACGTCAAGGTCGAGCGCGACGGCTTCAAGACCAAGGTCGTGGGCCCGGTGAGGCTGATCGTCGACCAGAAGCTGCGCACGGACGTCGTCCTCGAGCTGGGCCGGATGGAGGAGACCGTGGAGGTCTCCGGGGCGGCGACGCTGCTCCAGACCGACCAGCCCGACGTGAACCAGATCGTCCAGGAGAAGGAGATCCGGGCCCTGCCCCTCAACGGCCGCGACTTCTTCTCGCTCCTCCTGCTCAGCAACGGCGTGCAGGACACCTCGAACGACCAGGGCGGGGCGACGACCAACGTCACCTTCTCCGTCAACGGCGCGCGCCCGGAGGCCAACTCGGTCACGCTCGACGGCGTGCAGATGTCGTCGGTGCGGGAGTCCGACGTGGACCTCCGGCCCAACGTGGATGCGATCAGCGAGTTCAAGGTCCTGACCTCCGCCTTCTCGGCCGAGTACGGCCACACCGCCGGCGGCGTCATCTCGATCCAGACCAAGAGCGGGACCAACGCCGTGCACGGCAGCGCCTTCGAGTTCCACCGCAACGACGGCCTCAACGCCGCCAACTACTTCAAGAACCCGGTCGATCCGCAGAAGGCGCCGCTCAAGCAGAACCAGTTCGGGTTCACGCTCGGCGGCCCCCTGCGCACGGACCGGACGTTCTTCTTCGTCGACTACCAGGGGCAGACCGTCCGCAAGGTGACCGAGGCCTTCGCCCGCGTGCCCGAGGCGCCGTTCCGCCGCGGTGACTTCTCCTCGCTCCTCCCCGGCACCGTCATCTACGATCCGGCCACCGGGGGCAACCAGCCCTTCCCGAACAACGTCATCCCGCCGGACCGCTGGGACCGGTTCGGGTGGACCCTCCTGAACATGGTCGACCTGCCCAACCTCCCGGACGACTACCCGCTCGGCAACTACTTCGTGCGCCAGAGCCACCGCATCGAAGGCCACGAGGGAGGGTTCCGGGTGGACCACGTGGTCTCCGCGGCCGACCGCGTCTTCCTCCGCTTCCGTATGAACCACAGCCGCCTGCTCACGAGCGACGCGATGTCGCGGCCGGACGGTCCGCTGCCGGGCCTGGCCCGCGGCGTCAACGACGACAGCCGCGGCATCGTCCAGGGCGGCACCCACGTCGACCGCAACTACAACGCGGTCCTCTCGCACGTGCACCTGTTCGGGCCGCGGCTGGTCAACGAGGCCCGCGCCGGGTTCCACCGCTACGAGCTGGACGTGGAGTCGAACGCCCACGGCCGGAACCTGGCCGAGGCCAACGGGCTGCACGGCGTGAACCGGGACATCCTCTCTTCGGGCCTGCCCATCATGTACCTCGACGCCTACACGGGGATGGGGGGCGACGACTGGAAGCCGCTCTACTTCAAGAACACGTTCTGGCAGTTCAACGACACGCTCACGTACAGCGCCGGCGCGCACGCGCTGAAGGTCGGCGCGGAGTACCGCCGCCGCCGGGAGGACGACTACTTCGCGGTCTTCCCCGCGGGCGCCTTCTACGTGGGAAGCTACGCGACCTCGTACCAGCTCTCGTGGTGGCAGGGCAACGAGCTGGCCTCGCTGCTCCTCGGGCGGCCGAGCTTCAGCTTCCTCGGGCGCCGCTTCGGCAGCCCCGTCCTGGACGACCGGCAGTACGCGGTCTTCGTGCAGGACGATTGGAAGGTGGGCAAGAGGCTCACGCTGAACCTCGGCGTTCGCTACGACTACGGCACCCCGTTCTTCAGCCCGACCAACGAGCTGTCGATGTTCGACCTCGATCAGCGCCGGATGCTGATCGCCGGGCGCGACGGCGTCTCGCGCTACATCGTGGACCCGGACAAGAAGGACTTCGCGCCCCGGGTGGGGCTGGCCTTCCAGCTCGACCCGAAGACGACGCTGCGCGGCGGCTTCGGCGTCTTCTACACGCCCGAGACGGCCAAGCGCGACGACGTCCGCCACAACCCGCCGTTCTACCGGCAGGCGGTCCTGTACGACGCGTGGCAGTTCTCCGACCCGGCTCCGCCGTCCCTCCCGGAGCCGGGTCCCTATCCGACCGGCTACGACGTCAAGACGATCGACAAGCACCTCAAGACGGGCTACTCCCTGCAGTACTCGGCGGCCGTGCAGCGCGAGCTGCCGGGCGGCGTGCTCCTCGAGGCGGCCTACGTCGGCTCGCAGGGCCACCGGCTGCCCTTCCTGGTCAACGTGAACCAGGCGCGGCCGGACGGCACGCCCGCGCCGTTCGACGGGATCGGGCAGGTCCAGGCCGTCCGTGCCATCGGCGAGTCGACGTACCACTCCGGGCAGTTCAAGCTCGAGAAGCGCTTCAGCCAGGGCCTGTTCCTGCTCGCCTCGTACACGTGGTCGAAGTCGCTCGACACGGTCAGCTCGGCCATGTTCGACTCGAGCGTCACCGGCGGCGTCCAGAACATCTTCGACGTGAAGCAGAACCGCGGCCCCTCGGACTGGGACGTGCCGCACCGCTTCTCGCTGAGCTACGTCTACGACCTGCCCTACGGGAAGCGCGGCTCCGGCGGGGGCGCGCTGAAGGCGCTCTTCGGCGACTGGCAGGTCAGCGGCCTCTTCGTGGCGCGCTCGGGGATGCCCGGCACGGTCACCGTCGGCAACCCGATCCCCGGCGGCGACGCGCGCCCGAACCTGCTGCGCGACCCGAACCTGCCCGCGTCGGAGCGCACCATCGACCGCTGGTTCGACACCACCGCGTTCGTGGCCAACCGCGCCGCCGACGGGAGGACGCTCCGGGCCGGCGACGCCGGCCGCAACATCGTCCGCGGCCCCGCCTACGTCAACCTCGACATGGGGCTCATCAAGTTCATCCCGGTGAAGAACGACGTGCGCCTGCAGCTCCGGGTGGAGGCGTTCAACCTGACCAACACCCCGCACTTCGCGATGCCCGTGCTCCGGATGAGCGACCCCGCGTTCGGCAAGATCACGCACACGCGGAACTCGACGAACTTCGGCTCGACCGCCACGTCGTTCGCGAACCGCATGATCCAGCTCGCGGTCAAGCTCGAGTTCTGATCAACAATCCCTCTTCCCCCCGGAGGGGGAGAGGGGCAGGGGTGAGGGGTTCTCAGGAAGCCGGCGCCTCCAGCACCACCTCGGTGCCCTGGCCGGGGTGGCTGCTGATGGTCACGCGGCCGCCGATCTGCTGCGCGCGCTCGCGCATGCTGGTCAGGCCGAAGCCGCTCGCCGCGGGGGCCACGGCGGGGTCGAAACCCCGGCCGTGGTCCCGCACGCGCAGCTCGACGCGGTCGCCCTCGAACGAGAGCAGGATGTCCACCTGCTCGCTCTGCGAGTGCTTGAGGGCGTTGGTCACCGCCTCCTGCCCGATGCGGAAGACGTTGCGCTCGGCCTGCCGCCCGAGCCGCCGCGGCGTTCCCTTCACCTCCAGCGCGGTCTTCACCGTGGTGTCGGCGGTCAGCTCGCGGGCCATCGACGCGAGCGCGGCCGGCAGGTCTCCCTCGCGCAGCGATTCCGGCTGCAGGTCCCAGACCGAGCCCTTGGCCTCGGCCAGGCTGCTCTGCACCAGGCGCTCGATCGTGCTCAGGTGCCGGCTCGCGCCCTCCGTCATCTCCGGCTCCGCCTGGCGCAGGGCGCCCGCGTGGAGGGCGATCCCGGCCAGGCCCTGGGCCAGGCTGTCGTGCAGCTCGCGGGCCATGCGGTTGCGCTCGGTCATGACGGTCGCGAAGCGGGCCTCCATCCTCGCGACGCGCAGCCGGTGGACGGTCCATCCCGCCAGGAGCAGCGCGGCCAGCACGAGCGCCTGGAACGCGCGGGTCTGATGGAAGCGCGGCTGCAGCTCGAAATCGAACGAAGCGCCCTCCTCGTTCCAGACGCCGTCGTTGTTCGCGGCGGCGACGCGGAAGCGGTACCGGCCCGGCGGGAGGTTCGTGTAGTAGGCAGTCCGGCGGTCGTGGGCGGCGGTCCAGGAGGGATCGAGTCCCTCGAGGATGTACCGGAAGCGGACCCTCTCGGGCGAGACGAAGCTCAGCGCGGTGTAGTGGAACTCGAACTTCTTCCGGCCCGGCCCCACCCGCGCGCCCGGCTCCAGGGGAACCGGGTCGTCGTCGCTCAGCACCCGCTCGATGACGACCGGCGGGGGCAGGCGGTTGACCTGGAGCCGGCGCGGATCGATGACCGCCACGCCTTTGGTGGTGGCGAACCACAGGCGGCCGTCGGCCGTCTTGGCGCCGGTGGGCTGGATGTAGGACGCGCTGTAGTCGGCGCTCTCCATCCCGTCCTCCACGCCGTAAACGGTGAACGGAACCGGAGAGACTCGGTCCTGCGCGAAGGCGTCGAGGTCGTCCTTGCGGACCCGCACGATGCCGCGCCGGCCGTTCATCCACAGGGAGCCGGCGTCGTCCTCGAGGACCTGCGACACGACGCCGCCCCCGAGGCCGCCCGGCCCCGCGAAGCTCACGAAGCGCCCGTCGCGGAAGCGGGAGAGGCCCGCGGTGGTGGCGATCCACAACGTGCCGTCGGCGTCCTCGTACACCGAGTGCACGGTGTCGTCGGGCAGGCCGTCCTTCTCGGTGTAGAGCGTGTAGCGGCCGGACTCGAGCCGTCCGAGGCCCTCGACGGTGCCGAACCACAGCGCGCCCTTCCGGTCGCGCGTCACCGAGAAGCGATACTGGCCCCGGTCGGTGGCGGCGTCGTACGGCACGAGGCGGCCGGAGTCGAACCACGTCAGCGGCCGATCGCCGGCGCCCACCAGCAGCCGGCCCTGCTCGTCCTCGCCGAGCAGCGACACGAAGCGCCGCTCGCCCGAGGCGTCGGTGCGGTAGGTGGTCACGCGACCCTCGGCGATGCGGCTCACGTACCCGTCTCCGCCGGCCCATACGCTGCCGTCGCGCGCCTCGAACAGGGGACCGATATAGTCGCTGCCCAACCCGTCGCGAGCGGTGAATGCCCGGACGCGGCCATCCCGGATCCGGTCGAGGCCGCCGCCGTCGGTGCCGACCCAGATGCTGTCGTCCCGGGCCCGGAGGACCGAGTTGACCGCCTCGTGGGAGAGCCCGTCACGGGTCGTGTAGCTGGTGAACGGAACGTCCTTGAGGCGGTTGAGGCCCCTCTGCGTCCCCACCCAGAGGCTGCCCTCGCGGTCCTCGTGGAGGCAGGTCACGTGGTCGTTCGAGAGGCCGTCGCGGCTGGTGAAGGGCACGAACCGGTCCCCGCTCAGGCGGAGGAGCCCCTGGCCCAGCGTTCCGACCCAGAGGTTCCCGTCGCGGTCCTGCCCCATCGCGCGGGCCGCGTCGGCGGGAAAGCCGTTCCGGCGCGTGAAGCTGGTCGCGGCGCCGTCCTTGATGCGCGTCAGGCCGCCGCGGCTGCCGACCCAGATCGTCCCCGCGCGGTCCTCGAAGATGAAATAGACGAAGCCGTGGGGGAGCGCCCGACCGGCCGCGTCGCGGACGAGACGTCCGCCCTCCAGCACCGCGAGCCCCTCGGTGGTGCCGAACCAGAGCCTTCCGCCACGATCCTCGTGCACGGCGGTGACCGTGTGCCCGGGCGAGACCGGCTCCTCGCTCGTGACCCGCCGGCCCTGCCGGAACCGTCGCAGGCCGCCCCCGCTCGTCCCGACCCACAGGCTGCCGTCGGCGCTCTCGTGGAGGGAGCGGACGTATCTCAGCGAGCGGTCGTCGGGCGCCGAGGGGGCGTCGAGGGGACGGATCTGCCCGCGCTCGAGGCGGGACACGCCTCCGGCGGCGGTCCCGATCCACAAAGAGCCGTCACGGCCGGGGCACAGGGCGAGGATGCGGGCGTCCTTCAGGCCCGGGGTGTTGCTCGGGTCGAAGACGGTGAACCGTACCCCGTCGAAGCGGACCAGGCCGCCCAGGCTGCCGATCCACAGGTAGCCGTCGCGGGTCTGGGTGACGGCCTGGACGAACTCCTGCGGCAGCCCGTCGCGGGTCAGCCAGACGTCGTGTCCGTAGCGGCTGGGTGGGCGCGCCGGGTCGAGCGCGAGGAGCGGCGCGGCGCCGAGCAGCGCCACGACGACGCGCACGGCACCGACCCCGAGGGAAGAAGCACGGCTTCCCATATGCTCACCACGGGCGGCGAGGGCGCGCCCGCGCGGCATGATAAACCCTTGCGCGCGGGATAGAATCGGGGCCCTCGCGGTGACGCACGGGGTCCCAATCCGGGTCCTGATCGTCGACGACCACCCGCTGGTGCGGCAGGGCGTCGCGGCCGTGGTCGCCGCCGAGAGCGACATGGCCGTCGTGGGCGAGGCCGGAGACGGACGGCAGGCGGTCGAGCTTTTCCGGAAGCTCCGGCCCGACGTCGTCCTGGTGGACCTGGGGCTTCCCCTGCTCGACGGGATCGGGGTCATGGAGGCGATCCGCTCGGAGTTTCCGGCCAGCCGCTTCATCGCGCTGACCGTGTACCAGGGAGACGAGGACATCCATCGAGCGCTCCGGGCGGGGGCCCAGGCCTACCTGCTCAAGAACTCGGCGCCGGCCCAGCTCGTGGGCGCCATCCGCGCCGTTCACGCCGGCCTGCGGAAGATCCCTCCGGAGGTCGCGAGCCGGATCTCGGACCGGGGGCCGGGACCGGGCCTCACCGCGCGCGAGGTCGAGGTGCTGAAGCTCGTGGCCAAGGGGCGGACCAACGCCGAGATCGCCCGCGAGCTGCACATCACGAGCGGCACCGCGAAATGGTTCGTGAGCAGCATCCTGTCCAAGCTCGGCGTCGACGACCGGACCGA
>Ga0114129_10009850_pt1 | contig 13631 bp, 6 predicted proteins | sample RhiMetdeltSRZDD1_FD_80071 | JGI IMG/M metagenome (GOLD analysis project Ga0114129, IMG submission 80071) | Populus rhizosphere microbial communities from Tennessee, USA - Rhizosphere MetaG P. deltoides SRZDD1 (version 2) (version 2) | ecosystem: Host-associated > Plants > Roots > Rhizosphere >...
CACACGATCGGGCACGAACGACTTCCACGGCGGCACGTTCGGCTATCTGCGGGATCGCACCTTCAACGCGCGCAACTTCTTCTCGCCCGAGAAAGATTATCTGAAGCGCAAGCAGTACGGCGGCTTCGCCGGCGGGCCGATTCAGCACAACAAGACGTTCTTCTTCGTCGGGTGGCAGGGCACCGATCTTCAGAACGTCGGGACGACGCTGACGGCCACGGTGCCGACCGCAGAGCAGCGCGCCGGCAACTTCGGGAGCGTCACGGTCAGGGATCCGCTCACCGGCCAGCCCTTCCCGAACAATCAGATTCCGGTCGGCCGGTTCGATCCGGCGTCGGTGAACGTCCTGAAGTACATCCCGATCCCCGGCCCGGACGGCCGCATTTCGATTCCGCGACGCATCGGGCAGCAGGACAACCAGGTCGTGACGAAAGTCGATCGGGTCCTCAGCCAGAAAGATCAGCTGACGGTCCGATACTTCTTCGACAACTTCCACAACGATCCGACGTACACCGAGGGCAATCTGCTCAGCTATCGCAACCCGACGCTGGCCGCCAGCACGCGCATGCAGAACCTCGTGGGCGGATGGACGCGAACGATCTCCTCGACGCTCCTCAACGAGGCGCGCGTCGGCTATAACCGCGTCTACTCACGGCGCTTCCCGCCGCCGGGCGTGCCCTCGATGCAGGACCTCGCCGTCCGGTTGCCGATTTACCCGGCGCTGGCGTCCATCTCGGAGATCAACGCGAACAACTTCTTCAACATCGGCGACAACCTCGAGGCGTCGTTCTATCGGCCCGGGTACGAGCTGAACGATCGCATGGCGTGGCTGAAGGGCAAGCACAACATGCAGTTCGGCGGCGAGCTGCAGCATTACGTCGTCGAGATCCGCAATCAGTTCCGCCGCGCCGGTCACTTCCAGTTCAACGGCAATGCCACCGCGGGCACCGGCAACACGCTCGCGGACTTCCTGCTCGGCCAGCTCAGTCAGTTCGACCAGGGGACCGGTGAATACAAGGACTACGTCGTCAACTATGGATCGCTGTTCTTTCAGGACGACTACAAGGTGAGCCAGCACCTGTCGCTGAACCTCGGTGTGCGGCTCGAATCGAGTCCACCGTGGCACGAGAAGGTCGGACGAATCGAGATGTTCACGCTCGACGATTACCGCAACAACGTTCACTCGACGCGGTTCCCGGCGGCGCCAAGAGGCGAGACGTTCCGCGGCGATCCGGGTGTGCCGGAAGACGGCACGGATCCGTCCACGTACAACTTGGGCCCGCGTGTCGGGTTCGCGTGGGACATCACGGGCGACGGGAAAACCAGCCTGCGCGGCGGCGGCGGTGCCTTCTACGATCAGCACCGCGACGGCGAATCAGGCAACGGCGCGGTCAACGCGGCGCCCTGGAACCTGCGCCTCTCCGTCGTGCGTCCTGCCGGCCCGTTCTCGGATCCGTACCGCGGACGGACGGACTTCAATCTGATCACCGACTCGACCATCGGGACGCAGCAGGCGCTGTTCCCGAGGCCGGTCCTGATCGAGACGCTCGACAAGAACTACAAGACGCCGGTCGCGTACAACTTCAACCTGACGTTCGAGCGCGAAGTCATGACCGGTGTCATGGCGCGCGCGGCCTATGTCGGCACGCGCAATCGTCACGGCCGCTGGGGCTGGGAGCTGAACCCGGCGGATCCGACCATTCCGGGCGCGACGACCGGCAACACCGACGCGCGGCGGTTCTTAGCCGCGGACGGCATCGGCACGGTGAACCAGCAGGTGCAGGATCGCCGCTCGAACTACAACGCGTTGCAGCTGGCCGTCACGAAGCGCTACTCGCACGGCTTCCAGATCAGCAGCAACTACACGCTGTCGAAGGTCGAAGGCGACTTCGGCGACCAGCTCATCCCGTACTACCTCTATCAGGACCCGGCGCTGATGTGGGGACCGCTCAATCAGGACCATCGCCATCGGTTCACGACGTCGTGGGTCCTGGATCTGCCGGGACAGAATGCGACGGGCGTCATGCGCTGGGTGCTCGGCGGCTGGCAGTGGTCCGGCGTCATGCAGTATCAGACCGGCCGTCCGTTCACGGTCACGAGCGGGACCGACAACTCGCTCGACGGCATCGGCAACGATCGCGCGAAGCTGACGGGCGCCGACGTCTGGGCGCTGCCGACCACGGCGTGCTCGAACTGCGCGTGGTACTTCAATCCCGCCGCGTTCGCGACCAACGATCTCCGGACGTTCGGCAACGTGCCGAAGGGCGCCTACTACGGACCGTCGCTGCACGTCTGGGACATGGGGCTGTCGAAGAACTTCCGGTTCACCAGCAACGCGTACGTGCAGTTCCGCGCCGAGTTCTTCAACATCTTCAACATGGTGAACTTCGATATCCCGAACACAGCAGTCAACAACCAGTCGACGCTCGGCCGCATCACCCGTACGGATCCAAGCTCAGGGGATCCGCGGATTGTGCAGTTCGGGTTGAAGTTCGTATTCTGAAACACGGAAATTGGTGAGTTGGAGAATTGGTGAGTTGGCGAATTGGTGAGTTGGTGAATTCGCCGACTCACCAAATCGCCAATTCACCAAATCCGCGCATCGGCCAACCCGGGGTGATGCGCGTTCGTCTAAAGGCTGCGTGTTGGACTCTCTCATTCATGACGTCCGCTACGGCCTGCGGCAGCTGCGGAAGACGCGCGGCCTCGCTCTCGCCGTCGCGCTCTCGCTGACCGTCGGCATCGGCGCGAACACTGCCATCTTCAGCCTCGTCGACGCCGCGCTCCTGCGGCCGCTGCCCGTCAAGGACCCTGACGCGCTAATCGTTCTCGAATGGACCGCGCCGGCGTTTCCGGAAGGCGTCAGCAACATCAACGGCGATTTCCGCCGCATCGCGGAGGGACGCGTCCAGGCGTCGTCGGTTGGCGCGAACATCTACCGGACGCTGGCGCGCGAGCAGCGTGCGCTTGCCGCCCTTGCCGGCGTTGCCGACGAGACTTCGGTCGCGTTGAGCGTCGATGCGTCGGCCGCGGAGCAGGTGAGCCTCCAGCACGTCAGCAGCAACTTCTTCGACACGCTCGGCGTCCCGCCGGTGGTTGGCCGCTCGTTCCGCGACGAGGACGACCGCGTCGGCCACGAACCTCTGCTGATCGTCAGCCACCGTCTGTGGATGCGCCGGTTTGGCGGCAGTCGAAGCGTGCTGGATCGCACCGTTCGCATCAACAACGTACCGGCCCGCGTCGTCGGCGTCGCGCCGCCGGCGTTCTTCGGGGTCAGAGCGGGCCAGTGGACGGACGTGTATTCGCCGCTGGCGGTGCGCGTCGCGTTTCAGGTGCCGCGGCCCGGTGAGCCGCGAGGCGAAAACGATCGCGACTGGTGGGTCCGTCTGTTCGCCCGACTGAACCCTGGAATCCCGGAGCCGGTCGCGCTTCAGCAGACCGCCGCGCTGTTCCGCACGATGGCGATTGCCGACGGAGCGGTCGTCGATCCGAAAAAAGCACCCGAGCTCATCGCGCTGCCGGGCCATCGCGGGTTCAACGGCGTCGGCTCCCGCGATGCCGCGGCGCTCTGGACGCTGCTGCTGCTCGTGGGCGTGCTGCTGTTGATCGTGTGCGCCAACGTCGCCAACCTCCTGCTGTCGCGGTCCGTCGTACGGCGACGGGAATCGGCGCTGCGCGTGGCGCTCGGCGCGGGGCGCGCACGCCTCGTCCGGCAGCAGTTCATCGAAAGCGGCCTGCTCGCGCTGCTCGGCGGCATCGGCGGACTCGCCGCGGGCTACGCCGCGGCGATCGCGATTCACGCGATGTTTCAGCTGGGCCGCGCCGCCAACAGCGCGTTCGATCTCGATCTTCACGCGAGAGTTCTCGGCTACACGATCGCACTGTCGATGCTGACCACGCTGCTGTTCGGCCTGGCGCCCGCCGTGTGGGCCACGCAGGTCGACCTCAACGACGTGCTGAAGGCCCAGCCACGTTCGGTCCTCGGCGGACGACTGCGCCTGCCGCGTCTGCTGGTGTCGATTCAGATCGCGCTGTGTCTCACGGCGCTCGTCGCGGCCGGCCTGCTGACCGGTTCGCTCGACAACCTGAAACGGACGGACCTCGGCTTCGACCGCGAGAATCTCGCGTACGCCACGGTGAACCCGCGGCAGGCCGGATACTCGACCGATCGTCTCGACTCGTATGTCGACCGCGTTCGCGCCGAGCTCGCGGCACTGCCGGGTGTGCTCGGCGTGAGTCCCATCGACGTGCGGCCGCTGTCCGGGAACGGCAACCTGTCGAGGATCAGCATTCCGGGGCGTCCATCGCAGGTCGAACGAGGCCTCGTCAACGACGCCGAAGGGGCCCACCGGAACAGCGCCGGTGATGGATTGTTCGAAACGCTGCGGATTCCGCTGATCGCCGGCAGAACCTTCGACCGTCGCGACGCCGCCGCGACAACCGGCCCCGTCGTGCCCGTGGTCGTCGACCAGCTGTTCGCCCGTCGGTTCTTCCCGAACGAGAATCCGCTCGGACGCCGGTTCGGGTTCAATCAGCAAACGAATAATCGCTGCGAGATCGTCGGCGTCGTGGGCGACAGCCGGTACAACAGCCTTCGCGCGGACCCGCGGCCGACCGTTTACGAGCCGTACGTCGCCGGGGGCGGGTTCGTGCGCCAGATTCACTTCGCGATCCGCAGCACGATTGATTCGAGCCGCCTTGCCGAAGCGGTCCGGCGAGCCGTCGCGCGCGTCGACCCGGCCGTGCCGCTCACGGAATTCCACACGCAGACGACGCTGATCGACCGACTGCTGCGAACCGAGCGGCTGCTCGGCATCATCTCCAGCGCGTTCGGCGTCGTCGCGCTGGCGCTCGCGGCGATCGGACTGGCCGGTCTGCTGGCGTACGCCGTTGCGCGGCGGACTACCGAGATCGGCGTTCGCATGGCGCTCGGCGCCGCGGCGGGCGACGTCGTCGCGATGGTGCTGCGCGAGTCGCTCTGGATGGTCGGCGCCGGACTCGTTATCGGGCTGCCGTGCGCGTACGCCGTTGGACTGTTCCTGAAGAGCGCGCTCTTCCGTCTCGAGCCCGCGGATCCACGAACCGTCGTCATCGCGACGTTCGTGCTGTCCGCGACGGCGCTCGCCGCTGCGTGGGTTCCCGCGCGACGTGCCGCAGCCGTCGATCCCATGACGGCGTTGCGAAATTGGTGAGTTGGCGAATTGGTGAGTTGGTGAATTGGCGAGTTGGTGAATTCAGTCACCAGGTCACCAACTCTCCAATTCGCCAACTCGCGATATTCACCGGACGGGCGAGCCGATCCACCACGTGATGCCGTTTCGATCGATGACGCCGGCATTCCGGTGGCCGTACGGCTTGTCCTCGGGCGCCGACTCGGACGTGCCGCCGGCGGCGAGCGCCTTTGCGTACGTCGCGTCGACATCGGGGACCCACAGGTAGAGCGCGGCGCTGCGCGCCGGCCATTGGCCGCCGGCCTGGCCGAGCATCACGAGCGAATCGCCGATCTCGATCTCCGCATGCATGACGGTGTCGTCGGCGTTGCGCTGACACGAGCGCTCGGTGCCGCCGAACGCCGCTTTGAGGAATCTCAGCTCGGCGTCGGCGTCGGAAACGACGAGGTACGGCGTGACGGTGCGGTACGTGTCCATCGAGTCTGTCATGACACGGGATCGTGTCAGAGACCCGCGGCGTCGGCTTGTAAGAATTTGACGTGGTTGTGAAATGCCGTCCGGGCGGCGGCGTAGCCGGTTGGCGTGAGCCCCGAGAACGAACGGAAGTCGTGTATGAAGTGCGCCTGGTCGAAGTAGCCGCAGTCGAGCGCCACGCGCGTCCAGTCGACGTGCGTGCCGCCGTGCGCGACGGCGATGGCCCGCTGAAACCGTCGAATGCGGCAGTACCGCTTCGGCGTCATCCCCACCTGCATCCTGAAGCGCTCGATGAAGCGCTTCGCGCTGAGGCCGACGGCGCTCGTGACGGCGGCAATACTGCCGACATGAGGCGCGCGATCGAACGCCGAGAGCGCAAACGCCACCGCGGGATGCACACTCGTCGGCGTCCACATCTCGAGCAGTGCTTCTTCAATTGCGTCGAGGATCCCGTCCGGCGATCGGCTTTCGAGAAGCCGGTCGCGCAGCCCGGCGGTGCGAGCGCGTCCCCACAGCAGATCGAGCGGAACGTCGGCTTCGGCGGTCTCGTGCGCCGGCAGTCCCCTGAACGCCGCGGTACCGCCCGGCCTGAACGCCACGCCCGCGACGTATTCCTGCTCCGACGTGTCGATGACGGCGTACCGGGATCGCACGCCGGCCAGCACCGTCCCCGCCACGGTGCCGCACCGGCGGCCGTCGTCCGGATCGTACGCGCGAATCTCGTCTTCCTTGAGATTGACGATCAGCTGCGCCGTGCCGCTCGGCAGAATCCGCTCGAGCGCGAGCGGCCGCGGATCGTTGCGGTAGAACCAGATCAGCTCGACCGCCGTGTCGAGGGGCGGGCGCGGCCGGCGGTGACGGTAGAGCACGTCAGGGCTTTTCCGGTTTGCGATCGTACAACGTAAACGTGTCGACGTTGAACTTCTTGTATCCGGAGAACTCCGACGTGCCGCTGCGGCGCAGCACTTTGATCAGGCCGACGCGGGCGCTGGCGGAGTAGCTCGTCACGGCCGGCAGCCAGGCCTCGCCGTTCACTTTCCGCCGCTCGAACGACGCGCGCGTTCCCTTGTGTATCCGCGCCAGCAGGCCCAGTCCAATCGACGCGGTATCGATGGCCACCACGTCGAGCTTCACGAGCTCGTAGTCCGACTCGCTGATCCACACGCGGCCCGAGAAGCTCTTCATGATGTTGCCTTCGCGCGTGCGCGGGCTCGCGTCCGGCCGCGGCGTGAGCGAGAAGACGATCGTGCTGTGGCCCTCGAGCAGCTGGCGTCCGATCATGCGCACGTCGAACACGCGAAAGACGTCATCGATGGACTCGAGGCGTTCGCGGTGCTCGCGTTCGCGCTCGCGCTCGCGGCGCGCGCGCTCCGCGGCCGGGTCCTGCGCGACTCGCCTGGCGTACTCCTCGACGTGCCGCTGCCGCTCGCGGTCGGCCTGCTCGAGATCCTGCGGCGGCACGGGCTGTCCGTCCCTGGCGATCAGGCGGTTCCAGCGCTTCTCACCCGGGAGCGCCGGATAACTCTCGAACACCTTCACCGACTCGCTTTCCGGGCGCCCGTCCGCATCGAGCCTCTGCTCGCGGCGCGTCTCGAGGTACATGTATCCGGTCTGCCGCTCGTCGTCGGTTGCCAGGTGCTTGCGCACTTCCTGCAGGAACGCGGCGGTGTCGGGCAGGGGGCGTTCCTGCGCGCCGACCGACACGGCCAGCACGCCCAGGAGGGTCGCGGCCACGCTGCGCTGCATGTGTGCCATCTATCTTACTTTTCGTGCGCTTGCAGCCAAATCGTTAACGCGCCGCGCCGGCCAGGCGGCGGGCCTGCTCGAGATTTTGCGCGGCGCTCACGTCGCCCGGTCTGAGCGCGAGGGCTCGCTCGAAATGCGGTACGGCCTCCGCGATGCGCCCTTGGGTCGCCAGCGTCCATCCGAGGTTGTTGTGGGCGTCGGGGTCGTCGGGATTCAACCGGAGGGCGCGTTGATATCGTTCCAGCGCCTCCGGCACGCGTCCGAGCCCGGTCAGCGCGACTCCGCTCGTGACCATCGCCCTGACGCTGTCGGGGCGCTGCGCGAGCGCTCGCCCGCATTCCTCGAGGGCGAGCTCGGGACGGTTCAGCGCGAGGAGCGTCTTCGCCAGCGCGAGATGCGCGTCGACATCGTCGGGACGAATTCGCAGCGCCTCGCGAAACTGGGCCGCCGCGCCTTCGGCGTCGCCGGCCGCCGCGAGGGCGAGACCGAAGTTGTAGCGGGCCTCCGCGTGATCCGGCCACGACGCCACGGCCTCTCGATAGTGCGGCAGCGCGTCGGCGTGCCGCCCCATTTTCGTGAGCAGCGTCGCGAGGCCGAAATGCGCGGCGGGGAAGGCCGGCGCGGCGTCGAGCGCACGGGCGTAGAGCTCCGCCGCCTGATCGAAACGCCCCGGATCGTTCGATGCCGCGGCTGCGATGGCGAAGTAATGCGTGGGCCGGTACGACCGCGTGTCTTCGATCGGAAGCCGCGAGAACAACGCAACGGCCGCGGCGGCCAGCACGCCTGCGGTGAGCGCGGCGATGCCGGCGCGCCGATCACCCGTCGTGTCTGTCCCGCTCGCGCGGGCGCTCCGCACGAGCGGAGCGGCTTCCACGAATCCAGCCGCCGCGCCGATCGTCAGGACGGGCGCGATTGGAAACCGGTACCGCGCAAACACGTAGAACAGCACGACGCTGAGCGCGTACGTCGCACCGATCAGATAGAGCAGCGCGAACCGGCGCCAGTCGCGCGCGCTGACCATGGCGCCGAACGCGGCGAGCGCGAGCAGGACGCCGAAGTCGAACGGCCGCAGGATCCTCAGCAGCCGCGACGAATCCGCGTATACCTCCTGGCTCTCGGTGTCGGGGATCTCCGTGGCGTTGAACGTCAGGGCGATCTTCCGGACGATCAGTTTCATCCACTCGAGCGGCTGCGCCCGGATGTCGTCGACGGCGCGCTTCGTCCAGTAGGCCGAAACCTCCTGCGGCGAGAGCCGTCGGCCGAGGGCGGTTTCGGCGAGACGCGTCGCGTCGGCCTGCTCGTCCGCGGCGCTGCCGTGGCCGACGGCGAGCGGCTCGTAGGTGCCGCTCGCGCCCTCGTGGTTGCCGATGTAGAAGTTCGGCCCGAACTGCGAGGTTGTCAGGGCAAACTCACGGCCGAGCGCGGCGTTGCGAAGCGCCACCGGCAGCAGAACGATTGCACATCCGCCGAGAAACGCGCCGACGCGTACGTAGTGTCCGGCTTCAGCCGGACCGTGGACCACAATCCACAACACGATCGGCACCGCCAGCAGCAGCGCGTTCTCCCGCGTCAACGCCAGCAGCCCGAGCACCGCCCCCGTTGCGATCCAGCGTGCAACGTTCGCCGGCTGCGTCGCGACGAGCGCGATCAACGCGGTCGTCAGAAACGTGACCAGCGCCGATTTTTCCAGCAGCCCGTCGAGGAAGATCGCCGGCGGGTAGACGGCGAGAAGGAGACCCGCGGCCGCGCCTCCGATCGATCCGGTGAGTCTCATGCCCGCGGCGGCGACCAGCGCGCACGAGGTCGCGCCGAGAAGCGCCTGGATCGCTCGCACCACGATCACGCTGTCGCCGCTGTGGTCGATGACGCGATAGACGATCGCGAGCAGATACGGATAGAGCGGCGCCTGGTAAAAGATGTCGCGTCCGATCCAGTCGCCGGCCGCGATCCGCCGCGCCCACGCGTCGTACGCCGCTGCGTCGCCGATTCGAAGATCGAGGAACGGTGCGCGCGAGATCTGCCAGAGATACAGCGCCCGCACCGCGAACGCGACCAGCCACACGATCGCCAGCGCGCCACGTAAATGCCGTTTGTTCACTTAGGCGTCCGGTCGGCGGTCGCGTGTGTACACGTACGTTAACCACAGAGCCACAGAGCGCCTCGCTCCGGCGGGCGGCGCGTAGCGCCGCCGAAGCGATCGGCGTTCACTCGGCGATTCTGTGCGACCGCCCGTCTTCGTGTCTTTGTGCCTCTGTGGTTGATTCAACTCTGTGCCGTCTCTGTGACTCCGTGTCTCTGTGGCGCTCGTACGTGATCGCGCTCCCGTCACGACAGCGACAGTATGCCAGCGTGACGCGTCTCCAAAAACAAAGAGCTCCGCGAATCCGAGGATCCGCGGAGCTCCCAAAAACGAACGCGGAGGGTGCGTTCGCCTTTAGAACAGGAACCGCAGCGACAGCTGCATGCGTCGCTCGTTCCGTGCCGACGTCACCTTCCCGAAGTTCGTGTTGGTCTGCCGGCCCTGCGCGTCGAACTGCGCCGAGGTGTTGACGTCCTGGAACTGGACCTTGTTGAACAGGTTGTAGATCTCCCAGCGGAACTGCATCTTCTGCGAGCCGCGCATCGGGAAGTCCTTGAACAGCGAGATGTCGTGGTTGTTGAAGCCCGGTAGCTGAATCTTGGCGTTGTTGCAGTCGTTGCCGAGGTCGCCGCGGCCCGTCGGCCGCTGGAAGACGCTCGTGTCGAACCACCGATCGACGGTGCGCTGGCTTGCCGGCAGGTTCGGATCTCCGGTCACGCGATACGGCTGTGCGTTGCCGGGCGTGGCGTTCGCCGCCATCGCGCTGCAAGATTCGCCGCCGCCGGTGAAATCGAAGTTGTCGGTGTAGGTCGCGCTGATGTTCGCCCACCCGCCGGTCGCGAGCGTGCTGATGCCCGAGATGCGCCAATTGTCGAGGAAGAACGCCGTCGCTCGACCGGGGAGCTTCTTGCTCGCGTTCGGGATGTCGACCTGATAGCTCATGACCACGACGTGTTCCTGAATGTTGAGCCGCTGCTGGTCGGCGCCGTCGGGCAACGGCGTCAGCGTCGCGCTCCGCACCCGATTGGGATCGTTGTTCGTGCACGGCGTGTTGCCGGTGCCGCTGCAGTCGTTCACGCCGGTCGAGTACCCGCGGGCCCACGTGTAGCTGCCGCCCAGCTCGAAGCCGCCGATGAACCGGCGGCTCACCTGGGTCTGCAGCGAGTCGTACCGCGACGTGCCGATCGGCGACGCGATGAGGATGTTGCCGAAGCCGACAATCGGCCGCAGGAACACGTCCGGCAACGCGCCGGGGATCGGCTTCGTCGGATCGAGTCCGGTCGTCGCCGAATCGGGAACCGTCAAATCGCGATTCTCGGGCCGGAACCGCGCGCCGGCGGGGATCGCGTTGTAGTTGAAGTTGAGGTCGATGTTGCGCGTGCGGTCGCCGACGTACGCGACGTCGACCACCGTATGCCAGCCGACTTCACGCTGAATGGCGGCGGTGTACTTGTAGGCGACCGGACGCTTCTGGCCTTCCCTGATCGTCCCCGAGACTGTGTCCGGCACCGTCGTCACGCTGGTGCCGTTGACGAACGAGTTCATGTCGGTGAACCGGACGACCTTCTCGAAGCGGTAGGCGAGGTTGCCCTGGCCGCTCTGCTGGAAGTACGGCCCGCTCGTCGCATTGTGAAACGCGCCGGCTGCGAGCCGGACGACTGTCTTCCGATTCAACGCGTAGGCCATCCCGAGCCGCGGGTCGTACTGCAGCGGGAGCGTGTCGACGAAGCCCTGTCCGCGGCTCGAATACGAGGCGTCACTCTGCACGACCATGCCGTTGATCTTGCACGGCGTCGACGGCGTGATGACGCCGCAGCTGAAACCGGTGCCCGGCACCATCAACCCGACGAAGGTCACCGGCAGAATCTCGCCGCTCAGCGGATTCATGGCGCGGCGGCCTTGCGGCGTCGTGATCGGACGAAACAGGACGGGCGGGTTGCCGCCCCACTTCGGATCGAAGCGCTCGAAACTGAACGCCGACTGCTCGCCGTTCTTCGCGAACGGGAGATCCCATTTGTAGACGCGCAGCCCGAGATCCAGCGTCAGGTTCGCGTTCGGCTTCCACGTGTCCTGGAAGTAGAACGCCCACGTGTTCTGCCAGCGATCGTCCGGTACGCGTCCCATCGATTCCGTGTAGCTCGTCACGTGTCCGAGGAACGCATTCGCGTATCCGTAGCCGGTGTTCAGGGGATCGTTGCCGTCATTCTGGAAGTTGAACTCGCCGCCGAACGTGCCGGACCGCGCCTGACCGAACTGCTCGTGCTCGCGCAGGAACCCCATCTTGAACGTGTGCGGACCCCGGGAATGCGTGAGGTTGGCCGCCAGCGCCAGGGCCACGTCCTCGCCGGTGATCGGCCACCGGCCGTCGTAGGTGATGTTCGGCACCTCGTTGCTGTTGTTCTGCAGCGTGCCGAACTGCACGCGCGGGATCAGGTTCAACGGGTTGTGGATCGCGGCGAACTGCGGAAGGCTGGCAAGCGCCGGGTAGCTCGATCGCTGAATGCCGGCGAGCGCCCGGTCGTCCTCGGGCGGACCGTTCTCCGTGCTGTCGAAGATCCCGGTGTTCACTTCCAGCACCGTGTGCGCGCCGAGGATGCGCGTGTAGTCGATCTTGCCGACGTCCGACGTGAAGTCGTATCGCTGTCGAACGAGGCCCCACGGGGACGACCGGCCCGCGACCTCCCAGCCCACGCTCTTCGTGTACCAGGATTGATATTTCACGGCGAGGTTGTCGGCGTCCGTCGGCCGATAGTCGATGCGCGTGAAATGCTGCCGCCGTGGATGCGGGATGCTCGGCTCCTGCGTGACGTAGTTGTAGCCCGAGCCCGTCGCATTCGGCAGCGGCATGATGTCGATGAGCGCCATCGACTGCGGATTCATCCGTTCGCGCGGGATGATGTTGCCCGGGAACGGCTGGCCGGTCAGCGGATCGCGAATCACGATCAGCGCGCCGGTCGTTGTCCGCGTCTGCGAGAAGTCGCCGGCCCGCTCGAGCGCCGTCGGCATCGTGTACCGCCGCAGCTGGTTCACGTCCTTCAGCTGTGTGTCGTCGATCGAGTAGAAGAAGAACAGCTTCTTGCCGTTGCCGTTCACTTTCGGCAGCCTCGGGACCGGACCGCCGAAGTTCGCGCCCTGCGTGGAGTATCGGTACTGAGGCTTCGGCACGCCGAGCCGCTGGTTGAAGAAGTTGGTCGCGTTGAGCGCCTCGTGGCGGCCGTACCAGTAGCCGGTGCCGTGGTAGTCGGCTCCGCCGTGCTTGGTGACGATGTTGACCTGCGCGCCGCCCTTGAGGCCGTACTCCGCGGTGTAGGCGCTCATCTGCACGTTGACCTCGGCGATGGCGTCCATGTTCGTCGCCGCGCTGAACGCGCCGCCGCCGCCGCCGTCTCCGCCGTTGATGCCGTCGATATAGACCGTCTGACCGCGGCCGCCCTGGATGTTCGGCACGTTCGTCGAGAAGCTGCCGCCGAACGTTTCCTGATCGTTGGCCATCAGCGCGACGCCCGGCAGAATCTTGAGCAGCGAGATCGGATCGCGTCCGCGAATCGACAGGTTCTCCACCTGCTTGACGTCGAGGATCGCCTGGTGCGACGTCTGCGTCGTCGCGAGCATCTGGCCTTTGCTCGTGACGGTGACGACTTCCGCCAGCTCACCGACTTCCAGCTTGAGCGATCCGATGGCGAGACGATTGTTGGCGCTGACGACGTTGCCTTTGATCTCGATCGGCTTGAATCCCGTCAGCTGCACCCGGATCGTGTAGGCGCCGGGGACGAGCGAGGGAAAATTGAAATCGCCGACTTCGTTCGTGACGGTGCGCCGCTCTTCGAGGTTGCTCTCGTTCGTGATCGCCACGTCGGCTCCGGGGACGACCTTGCCGGAGGTATCGACCACCGTGCCCGACATCGAGCCGGAGGTCGTCTGCGCGGAAGCGCCGGCTGCGAACAGCAACACCAGGATTGCCGCAAATCTGAGATGCCTCATGCCGTCCCCTCCATCGGCCGCTGAGAATGAGGCCCCTGATATACCGAACTTGAACGGTAAAGTAAACTCCTTTAACGTTACAGTCGCTTCACGGCCGGCACGACATCCAAACCGTTGGTTTGGCGTTGCCACGGCGGGAGGACCGCGATGAAGATGTCGGCCCTGGCAGTCATGTCACG
>Ga0114129_10009851_pt1 | contig 13631 bp, 8 predicted proteins | sample RhiMetdeltSRZDD1_FD_80071 | JGI IMG/M metagenome (GOLD analysis project Ga0114129, IMG submission 80071) | Populus rhizosphere microbial communities from Tennessee, USA - Rhizosphere MetaG P. deltoides SRZDD1 (version 2) (version 2) | ecosystem: Host-associated > Plants > Roots > Rhizosphere >...
CGCAGACGCGAAGGGTTTGGCGGGCCGCGACGCGTCAGCCAAGGTGCTCAACGCCGTCGCCCAATCGATTCCGTGGCTGATTGGTGGATCTGCGGATCTGGCGTTCAGCGACGACGTGGCGACGCGCTTCATCGGCTACGGCTGGAACGTCACGCGCGTCGGCGATGCGAACGACCTCTCGATGCTGGATCGCGCCTTTGCGACGTTCAAGAAGACCACGGGCCGGCCGACGCTGATCATCGTCGACAGTCACATTGGCTACGGCGCGCCCACCAAGCAGGACACGCATGCCGCACATGGTGAGCCGCTTGGGGTCGAGGAGATCAAGGCCGCGAAGCGTTTCTATGGATGGCCGGAGGAGGCAAAGTTCCTCGTCCCCGATGGCGTGCGCGAACACTTCGCCGCCGGAATCGGCGCGCGTGGCAGTAAGCTCCGCGCCGAGTGGATCGCCAGGTTCGAGGCCTACAAGGCGAAGTATCCCAAGGAAGCCGACGCGCTCTTCCGCATGCAGCATCGTCAACTTCCTGACGGATGGGAGAAGGCTATTCCGAGTTTTCCCGCAGACGCGAAGGGTTTGGCGGGCCGCGACGCGTCAGCCAAGGTGCTCAACGCCGTCGCCCAATCGATTCCGTGGCTGATTGGTGGATCTGCGGATCTGGCGCCCTCGACCAAGACACGCCTGACATTCGACGGTGCCGGCGACTTCGAAGCGGGTTCGTACGCTGGCCGCAACTTCCATTTCGGTGTGCGCGAACACGCCATGGGCGCGATCCTCAACGGACTGTCGCTGTCGAAGATTCGGCCCTACGGTTCCGGCTTTCTGATTTTCAGCGACTACGGGCGCGCGCCGATACGTCTGGCGGCGATCATGGAGATCCCCGTCATCTACGCCTTCACGCACGACTCGATTGGTGTGGGCGAAGACGGGCCGACACATCAACCTGTCGAACAACTGTTGTCTTTGCGAGCGATTCCCGGGCTCATCACAATCAGGCCCTGCGACGCCAACGAGGTGGCTGAAGCCTGGCGTCTGACGCTCGCCCTTCGCCACGAGCCCGTGGCCCTCGTGCTCACGCGGCAGGCGCTGCCCACGCTGGATCGAACCAAGTACGGCCCCGCCTCTGGGCTCGCCAAAGGCGCTTACGTGCTGGCCGACGCTCCCGGCTCAGCTCCCGAGGTGCTCCTCATCGCGACCGGCAGTGAAGTCGCCCTCTGCCTGACGGCACATGAGATGCTTGTGAAAGAAGGCATTCGCAGCCGAGTGATCAGCATGCCGTCGTGGGAGCTGTTCGACGATCAGCCCGTCGAGTACCAGGACGACGTGATGCCGCCGACCGTGACAGCGCGTGTCGCTGTCGAACAAGCGACGACGCTGGGCTGGGAGCGCTATGTCGGTTCCGGTGGTCGCGTGCTGGGCATGAAGACATTCGGCGCGTCGGCTCCGCTCAAGGAGCTGCAGAAGAAGTTCGGATTCGAGCCCGAGCGGGTGGTTGCCGCGGCTAAACAGCAATTGGGTCGAGGCTGAGCCGCCCCAGGCGAGGGGTATCAACATGAGTACATCGACATCGCAACCTTCATCGGTCGCCAACCCTGTGGCTTCGCTCACGCAGTTCGGTCAGTCGGTCTGGCTGGACTTCATTCGCCGGAGCCTGATCGCCGGTGGTGAGCTGAAGCGGCTAGTGGACGAGGACTCGCTCGGTGGCGTGACCTCGAACCCCGCGATCTTCGAGAAAGCCATCGACGGCAGCAACGACTACGCGGCAGCGATACACACTATTTCGGGCGAGTCTGCTTTCTTCTCGTCCAAGGAAATCTACGAGCAGCTGGCGGTCAAGGACATTCAGGATGCCGCCGACGTACTGCGCGGCGTTTACGACAGAACGTCGTCACACGACGGTTACGTGAGCCTGGAGGTCTCGCCGGACCTCGCGCACGATACGGGGGGCACGCTCGCCGAGGCTCGGCTCCTCTGGAAGGCCGTGTCGCGCCCGAATGTGATGATCAAGGTTCCGGCGACGCCAGCGGGGCTTCCTGCCATCCGGACGCTCATCGGCGAGGGCATCAACGTCAACGTGACGCTGCTCTTTGCCCGCGACGCGTACGAGTCGGTGGCCGATGCGTTCATCGCCGGGCTCGAAGCGCGCGCCGCGGCCGGCCAGCCGCTGGCTCACGTTGCCAGCGTGGCCAGTTTCTTCGTCAGCCGAATCGATACCGCTGTGGACGCCCTGCTCGAGGAGAAACTGAAGTCCGCCGAAGGGGAAGAGAAGAGCCGGATCGAGCGACTGCTCGGCAAGGTGGCGATTGCGAATGCGAAGCTGGCCTATCAGAGCTACAAACACATCTTCTCCGGCGCACGGTGGGACGCCCTTCGCGCGAAGGGCGCCCAGACACAGCGCGTGCTCTGGGCCAGCACGGGCACCAAGAATCCGCGATACCGCGATGTCCTCTACGTCGAGGAGTTGATCGGACCGGACACCGTCAACACCGTCCCGCCCGCGACGTTGACAGCCTTTCGCGATCACGGTCACCCGCGCGCAAGCCTCGACGAAGGCGTGGCTGACGCGACGAGCGTGCTGGCCGATCTACACGCCCTCGGCATCTCGCTGAAGAAAGTCACCGAAGACCTGCTGGTCGACGGCCTGAAGATGTTCGTAGACGCGTTTGCGAAGCTTCTGAGCGCCGTCGAGCGACGCTGCCGCGAAGCCAACACCGCCCGCATCAACGCGCAGTCGTACGTACTTCCGTCAGCTCTTCAAACCGAGCTGACCGCACGTTTGAAGGAGTGGGACGCGCAGGGTGGCACGAGGCGGCTTTTCGCCGGCGATGCGTCGCTTTGGACCGGTCAGGACGAGGCCAACTGGATCGGGTGGCTCGCGATCGTGGATCGCGAGCTGGACGACCTGAAGCCGCTGTTCGAAATCCAACAGGAAGCGCGAGACGAGCGGTTTTCGCACGCGTTGTTGCTCGGCATGGGGGGCTCCAGCCTCTGCCCCGAAGTGTGGAAGGAGACGTTTGGTACGGTCCCTGGCTCACCGGAACTCTTCGTCCTCGACTCCACCGATCCCGACCAGATACGGACCATCGAAAAGAAGATCGACGTCGCTCGCACGATGTTCATCGTCTCGAGCAAGTCAGGCAGTACGCTCGAGCCCAACATCTTCAAGGCGTACTTCTTCGATCGCGTGACGCAAGCCGTCGGCGATCGAGCGGCCAGCCGATTCGTGGCTGTGACCGATCCTGGTTCTCACCTCGACCAGGAGGCGCGCGCCAGCGGTTTCCGTCACGTCTTTGCCGGCGAGAAGAGCGTCGGGGGGCGCTACTCGGCGCTCTCCAACTTCGGATTGGTGCCGGCGGCGGTGATGGGCCTCGACGTGGAACGACTCCTGGACGAGGCGAAGCGCATGCTCAATGCCTGCGCGCCCGGCGTCCCCGCAGAAGAGAATCCTGGGCTCGTGCTGGGAACGATTCTGGGCGTCGCGGCGAATCACGGGATCGACAAGCTGACGTTGATCGCCTCGCCGGGTATCTACGACCTCGGCGCGTGGCTCGAACAACTCATCGCCGAGTCGACGGGCAAGGATGGCAAAGGGATCATCCCGGTCGATAGAGAGGCCGTCGCTCCGCCATTGGCATATGGCGACGATCGTCTGTTCGCGTATCTCCGTCTCGAAGAGGCCGCAGATGAGGCCCAGGACGCTGCGGTTGCTGCTCTCGAGAAAGCGGGAAAGCCCGTCGTGACGATTCGCGTCGCGAAAAAGTACGACCTCGGCGAGGAGTTCGTGCGTTGGGAAATCGCGACAGCCATCGCGGGCGCCCTCATCGGCATCCATCCCTTCAACCAGCCCGACGTCGAGGCGAGCAAGCTCGTCACGAAGTCGCTGACCAGCGAATACGAAACGAGCGGGAACCTCCCTTCGGAGACCCCCTTCTACGAAGGCGACGGCGTGCGGCTGTTTGCTGACGCGAAGAACGTCGCCGCGCTCAAACAGTCGGTGGGTCAGGCCCCGTCGCTCACCGGCTATCTGAAGGCGCATCTCGACCGCCTGACCGCCGGCGATTATTTCGCGCTGCTGGCCTACATCGAGATGAACGCCGCCAACGAATCGGCGCTTCAGCGTTCCCGGCATCGCGTACGCGACCGGAAGGTGGTGGCCACTTGCCTCGGCTTCGGGCCGCGGTTCCTCCATTCGACGGGCCAGGGTTACAAGGGCGGCCCCAACAGCGGCGTGTTCCTCCAGATCACGTGCGACGACGCGCTGGATTTGCCCGTGCCTGGCCAGAAGTACACCTTCGGCATCGTCAAAGCAGCCCAGGCGCGCGGCGACTTTCAAGTGCTGGCCGAGCGCGATCGTCGCGCGCTCAGGGTCCATCTCGGTCCGGATGTGGCCTCGGGACTCAAAACTCTCCAGTCAGCGATGGACCAGGCGCTGGCCTGATCACGGCGAATGAGCAGACACATGCAACTTGGAATGGTAGGACTCGGCCGGATGGGCGCCAACATGGTGCGCCGCCTGATGCAAGGCGGACACACGTGCGTCGTTCACGACGTCTCCGCTGATGCGGTTGCAGCGCTCGTCAAGGATGGCGCCGCCGGTTCGGCATCTCTCGAGGAGTTCGTCGGCAAGATCGCGAAGCCTCGCGCCATCTGCCTGATGCTCCCCGCCGCGATTGTCGACACCATCCTCGACAAGGTCGTCGCGCATCTCGAAAAGGACGACGTAGTGATTGATGGAGGCAACTCGCATTATCACGACGACATCGCGCGCGCGAAGCGGCTGCAACCCAAGGGCATCCACTATGTGGACATGGGCACGAGCGGCGGTGTCTGGGGTCTCGAACGCGGCTACTGCCTGATGATCGGCGGCGAGAACGATGTCGTGAAACGTCTCGATCCGATCTTCAAGACGCTCGCGCCCGGCCCTGGGGAGATTCCCCGGACTCCTGGCCGCGAGAAACTCGGCGGGACCGCCGAGCACGGCTACCTGCACTGCGGGCCCGCTGGCGCCGGCCACTTCGTGAAGATGATCCACAACGGGATCGAATACGGGTTGATGGCAGCCTATGGCGAGGGCCTCAACATCCTGAAGCACGCCGACATCGGCAAGCGATCGCACGAGAAGGATGCGGAAACGACACCGCTCCGGAATCCCGAGCACTATCAGTACGACTTCAACCTTGCGGACATTACCGAATTGTGGCGCCGCGGCAGCGTCGTCAGTTCCTGGCTGCTCGACCTGACGGCGCAAGCGCTGGCCAGCGATCCCGGCCTCGACAAGTTCGGTGGCAAGGTCTCCGACTCGGGAGAAGGGCGGTGGACCGTGGCTGCCGCGAACGACGTTGGCGTGCCAGCCCACGTCTTGACCGCATCGCTCTTCGAGCGGTTCGCATCGCGTGGTCTGGATCTCTTCCAGAACAAGGTGCTGTCCGCCATGCGCTTTGGCTTCGGCGGTCACGTCGAGAAGAAATAGCGCATGGGGAAGCTGCGCTCGGACGCCCTGGTTTTCTTCGGCGCTACCGGCGATCTTGCGTATAAGAAGATTTTTCCTGCGTTGCAGGCGATGGCCCGTCGCGGCAAGCTGGACTTTCCGGTCGTGGGCGTCGCCAAGTCGTCGTGGACCCGAGCCCAGCTGGTGGAGCGTGCGCGCGCGTCACTCACCGAGCACGGCGGCGGCGTGGATCCGGAGGCGTTTGCGAAGCTCGAGGCACAGCTTCGCTACGTGGACGGCGACTACAACGACGCGGAGACGTTCAAGCGGCTGCGCGCCGAGCTCGAGGGCAGCCACCATCCTGCGCATTACCTCGCGATCCCGCCCAGCATGTTCCCAACGGTGGTGAGTCGCCTCGCCGAAGTGACGGCGACACACGACGCACGCGTGATCGTCGAGAAGCCCTTCGGTCGCGACTTGGAGTCGGCGCGGGAACTGAATCAGATCCTCCGCCAGTACTTCCCGGAGGAGGCTATCTTCCGGATCGACCACTATCTCGGCAAGGAAGCGGTCCAGAACATTCTCTACTTCCGATTCGCCAACGCGTTTCTCGAACCGATCTGGAATCGCAATTACATCGAGAACGTGCAGATCACGATGGCCGAGGACTTCGGTGTGAAGGGGCGCGGCAAGTTCTACGACGAGACGGGGGTGATCCGCGACGTCATCCAGAATCACCTGCTCCAGGTTGTCAGCTACCTCGCAATGGAAGCACCATCGTCGACTTATGCCGAAGCGATCCGCGATGAGCAGGCGAAGGTGCTGCGAACAATCAGGCCCATGAGCGCCGAGAACGTCACCCGTGGCCAGTTCCGCGGTTATCGCGACGAGCCCGGCGTCGCCAAAGACTCACAGGTGCCGACGTACGCAGCCCTGCGTCTGCACGTCGACTCCTGGCGCTGGGCAGGTGTCCCGTTCTACGTGCGCGCGGGCAAGCACCTGTCGGCCACCACCACCGAGGTGTTCATCGAGTTCAAGCTGCCCCCGCAGGTCGTGTTCGCGGAAGCCGTTCCTTCAACGGGCAACTACGTTCGCTTCCGGCTGAATCCCCAGGTCGCGATTGCGATTGGCGCGCCAGCGAAGCGCCCCGGCGAAGGCATGGGCGGACGGCCGGTGGAGCTCTCGGTCGTGGAACATCCGCTCGAGGGCCGCCTCGGAGACTACGAGCGGCTCCTCGGCGATGCGGTCGCTGGCGACTCGACGCTCTTCGCTCGTCAGGACGTCGTCGAGGCGGCCTGGGCGATCGTCGATCCCCTCATCAAGAACCCTGGCCCTCTCTTCGAGTACGAACCTGGATCGTGGGGACCACCGCAAGCGGACCGGCTCGTGAGTGACGTGGGAGGTTGGAATACGCCCCAATGACGACACGGCTTCTTCTGGTTCGTCACGGCTCGACTCAACTGACATCCGAGAACCGTTTTTCGGGTGCCGTAGGTGTCGAATTGTCCGACGAAGGGCGCGAGCAAACGCGGCTCCTCGCCGAACGCCTGCAGCCGGAAAAGATTGCTGCGGTCTATTGCAGTCCGCTGAGCAGAACCGTGGAGACCGCGAAGATCCTCGGCGAACCACACAAGCTTTCGGCTATACCAACGCAGGGGTTGGAGGAGATCAGTCACGGCCGCTGGGAAGGCCTGACGCGTCAGGAGGTCGAGGAGCGGTTTCCCGGCGAGTACGAACAGTGGGAGGCCGATCCGTTCACGTACGCGCCGGCCGGCGCCGAATCAGGCGTGGCGGTGCTGGCGCGGGCGCTTCCGGTCATCCGCGGGATCGTCGTCGCCCACAAGGATCAGTGCGTGGTCGTGGTCTCGCACAAAGCGACGCTGCGTCTCGTCATCTCCAGCCTGCTCGGCTTCGACGCCCGCGGCTACCGCGATCGTCTCGACCAATCGCCTGCCTGCCTCAACATCGTCGAATTCAAGGACCCAGTACGCGCGCGCCTGATGCTGTTCAACGACATCTCGCACTATCAAGACACGCCGCGCCTCGCGAAGTCACATCTCTCGAAGTGGTGGGATCATCCTCACGGCGATGATCGACGTGGTTCGTAGCTCGTAGAGCCAATCCGTCCGCCGAAGCATTTCGAGCTACGAGCCACGAACCACGGACTACGGCAGCTTTGTCGGCTTCTCAGTCAGTAGCCCTCTCTGCCAGTCGCGGCAATAGCCTTGCCCCGATGAATCCGGAACAGCACTACGAAGTAGAGAACGGCCAGCGGAAATCCGAGTATCCACCACGAGAAAGCGATTTGAAGACTCGTATGCGGCGAGCTCGAGTTATAGGCCGTCAGCGAGCGCGCGCTGTCGTCGATGGATCTCAACATCACGGGGAAGAGGCACACGGCGGTCGCCGTGAGCATGCCGGCCAGAAAGGCACACGAGCCGAGAAAAGCCCTCAGGTCGCTCCTGTTGCGCAGGCTCAGTCCGACCGTCACCAGGCCTGTTACCGCGACGAGCACCGGGAGCCACGCGAGCGGCCGGCTGGCCAACGCGGCGAAGAGGTCCGCGTTGACGACGTGGGTCAGCGCTGTGGCCAGTGGCCAGAGGACCGCGACAGCAACATAAAGGACGGCGGCAACTCTTCGGCTGCGTGCCTGCACAGGGCCAGCCGTTCTCCACGCGAGAAATGTTGCGCCGTGTCCCGAAATCGCGAGCAGGCCGAACACACCAGCGAGAACCGTGTACCAGTCTAGGATCCCGACCGGCGGCCGCGCGCTGAAATCTGTGAAGAGCATCAGTGAGAAGTAGCCTTGCGCGTCGATCGGCAAGCCGCGGATGAGATTGCCAAGTGCCGCTCCGAACAGCACAGGCAACAGGGTGCTCCCAACACAAAACACACTATCCCAGGCTGTCCGCCAGAGCGGGTGGTCGAGGTGACTCCTGAACTCGATCGAGATACCCCGCAAGATCAGCGACCAGAGCACCAGGAAGATCGCGAAGTAGAAGCCGGACAGACCGGACGCTAGCACTGGCGGAAACGCCACGAACAACGCGCCGCCCGTGGCCAGGAGCCAGACCTCGTTGCCATCCCAGAACGGACCGATCGCTGCGAAGACCTCTCGGCGCTCTGTATCGGTGCGCGCGACGAACAGATGGACTGCACCTGCGCCCAGATCGAACCCATCGAGCACGACGTAGGCCGTCAGCATCACCGCGGTAATGGCGAACCAGATCTCAACCACGATTCGCCTCCACCGGCGCGTGCGTCAACGTGTTTGGGCCGTGCCCATCGAGTGGCGAGGGTCCGTGGGCGATCTCGCGGCCGATCAGATACAGGAACAGCAACCCCAGCACGAAGTAGAGGCCGGCGAACCCGATCAGCGTGAACAGAACCGTGCCGGAATGGACGGTCGGGCTCGCGCCCTGTGACGTTCTCATCAAGCCGTAAATCAGCCACGGTTGCCGCCCGAGCTCCGTCGTCATCCATCCCGCCGTGTTCGCGATGTATGGAAAAGGAAAGGCGAGCATGAGAATCCAGAGTATTGGCCTGTTGTGGAGGAGCGAATCGCGCCAGAGCAGCAGCGCTGCGACGCTCATCACGATAATGAACAACGTGCCCAGCCCGGCCATCACGTGGAACGCGTAGTAGAGGAGCTCGATGTTGTCGGGCCACGTGTCCTGTGGAAACTGGTCGAGGCCGGGAACGTCGGCGTGGAACGTCCCGAACGCAAGAAAGCTGAGAAATCCCGGCACGACGATCGGGTTGTCCAGCCGCTTCTCCCTCACGTTCGGTTGACCGATCAGCACGATGCCAGCCATGGGTCCGCTCTCGAAGCGTCCCTCCATCGCCGCAAGACTCGCCGGCTGGTGCTTCGCGACGAGCTTGGCCTGCTGATCGCCGGTTGGAAATGCCACGAGCACGCTCGAGATCGCGCCAGCGATGAGTCCCACACGAAGAAAGCGGCGCGCCTGATCGTGATGGGCTTCCTGCAGCGTGTAGTACGCGCCCACCGCTGCCATCACGAATGAAGCTGTCACGACGGCGGCGACCATCGTGTGGGCGTACTGCGCGATGGCCCACGGACTCAGGAGGAAGGCCCAGAAATCAACCAGGTAGAGCGCACCGTTCCCATCGACTGCGTGTCCGACGGGATATTGCATGAACGCGTTTGTGCAGACGATGAAATAGCCCGACAACCAGCTGCCGGCGAAGAGCACCAGCGCCGCCAGAAAGTGGCCGCGTCGGCCGAGCCGTCGCTCGCCGAACACGAGCAGGCCAAGAAAGCTCGACTCGAGGAAGAACGCGAACAGCCCTTCCATCGCCAGCGTCTGCCCAATCACGCTGCCGGCATACTTGGAGAACGCGGCCCAGTTCGTTCCGAACTGGAACTCCATCGGAATGCCGGTGACGACTCCGACAGCGAAGTTGATGCCGAAGATCCTGATCCAGAACCGCGCCGCGTCGTCCCAGCGGGTATCGTCGGTCCGCAGGCCCGCGGCCTTCATCACCACGATCAGCAGGGCGAGGCCTATCGTGAGTTGGGGAAAGAGGTAGTGGTAGACGATCGTGAAGGCGAACTGCAGACGGTGCCAGACGAGAGGGTCGCTCATAGGAAGCCACCTGGCACGGGAATCGTATCCGACAGGCCCGGGTATCTGCCAATTTCCGCAATCCGGCCCGTTCAGCGTCGGCGGAGGGTTCGGTGTGTTCCTCGCCTCGCCGGAGGGCGGGCCGGAATGGAAGCTGAGGATCGTGGGAACCGTGATTCTACCGAGGGGACGGTAGGAGTCACCAACACGTCACTCCCAACTCACTTCTTCGGGGCAGCGTTCCACTCCTCGAGCGTCAGCGTATAGGCGATGTAGTACTTGTAGATGTTGCTGACGTAGGTGACCGTCTCCCGCCCAATCCGTTCGCTGGCAATCCGCTCGACGTTGTTGAACCACACGTTGGGATTCAGGCCTCGCGTCTGCGCTTCTTTTCGCAGCTGACGCACGCGTGCGGGACCGCAATTGTAGGCGGCGAAGGCAAAGAGCCCTTTGTTCAACCGGTCCATCGGCTCGTTAGCGAAATACTGGTCGACCATGAAGCGGATGTATTTGACGCCTGCGTGCACGTTGGCATCGACCTCCTTGATGTCGCCGACCTTCAGCTCCTTTCCCGTTGCCGGCATGACCTGCATGACACCAATCGCCCCGACGTGGCTCTTGGCGTTCTGATTGAGCTGTGACTCCTGGTACCCCTGCGCAATCATCAGGACGTAGTCGAGGTCGTACTTGTCGCCGTATTTCCTGAACAAATCGACAAGCGCCCGGAACTTCTTGATCTCCGCTTCAGAGGTTGCGCTCTTCGCGAACTTCGTGTCCTTCAGATATCTCCGCAACATTTCGTTGCCGAAGAGCGTGCCTTGTTTGTTCGCGCTGACGAGCGGGTTCAGCGTGGCGAGGAGTTTCGGGCTGTTCTTGCGAACCGCCCAGGCCACTGCGCCGCCACTGCGCACGACCGCTTCCGGGCGGAGACTGAGCTCGGGAAGAATCATCTTCCAGAACTCTGCGATCATGTCGTCCGCGACGGTGATCTTGACGAGCCCGGAATTCACCATCTCCAGGATGTCCTCGTCTTCAAGCGCCGTCGGCAGGGTCTTGATGACGATCCCGGCTTTTCCTTCCTTCGTGAACCGCGCGTTCAGCTCCGTCAGGTAGTCGAACTGTAGGCCCTTGTCGCGTACGGAAACCTGTTTGCCGGCGAGGTCGTCAAGCGTCTTGATCGGCGGCGCGCCCGGACCGGTCACCACGATCTGATTCACGTTGGTGCGGCCGGGAACGGTGAAGTCGACCAGTTTCTCCCGCTCGGGCGTGACCGCCACGTTGGCGGAGATGATGTCGCCGCGCCCATCGACGAGCGACTGGTAGAGCGCGTCGCGAGACGTCGGCACGAACACGACATGTATCTTCGTGGCCGGCGTCGTCTTCAGCAGTTTATTGACATCCGCCTCGAGCTTCATGCCCGAGTCGTAGACGATGCCGCGCTGGATACCTCGGTCGATAAAGTAGTGGGTCTTGCTATAGGGGGTGAGAATGCGGATCGTGCGCCGCTTCACCATGCCATCGAAATCGCCCGTCCACGGCTTGATCATGGCTTCGCGCGAGATCCGCCCGCGACCTGGATCGGTGGCCGCCGCCACGGGTTTCTCCTGGGGCGGTGTCTGGCCACGAGCGACGATCGCGGACGACGATGCAGTAGAGGCCACGAGGCACAGCACTAGCCGTGCGCCCAATCGTGGACGTCGAATCATGGATTCCTCACTCCTTTGGTTGTGCACTCGGGTGGTCAGGCCCGCACGATAACGCCGATCAGTGCCAAGACTCCCAGCAAACCGATCAACGCGGCGACCGGTCCGGACACCGAACGGGGAAAGTGGCCATACTCGGCGCGCAGGGCCCGCAGGCTTGCGTGATGTTGTATCCCGGCGAGCGTCAGAGCCACCAGTCCCGAGCTGATCATGATGATGGCGAAGCCGCGCGCGCTGAGAGCGCTCTGGTTGCCTTTCAACTCCAGGTCGAAAAACTTGTAAATCGTAAACCCGAACGAAATCAACGACGTGGCCGTCCTGATCCACGCCATCATCGTCCGTTCGTACGCGAGGCGCGTCCGATCGATGGCCAGTCGTGTCCCGGTGTCGAGCGCAGGTGCCGGACCGCTCACGGCTGCAGTGCTCCGCGCAGAGACTCCTGGAGGCGCACCTTTACAGCCAGGAACGCAGCCATCGCAGGCTGCAAGAGCAGACGGAACCAGATTCTCCCGAACTCGTCATCCATCGACTACTCCGCCTCACACTTCAGTTTCACGGAGCCCGGCGCTTCAACGGCACCCCACTTGTCTCGCCCTCGACCTCGTTCGCGCTGTCCCGTGCCGCCATTATTATTGCGCACACTAGACTTGGTGCGGCCATCCGTTGGGGCGTTGCAACCTGTGTCGACCATCAATGGCCAAGGCAGACAACTCGATCGGGGAACAGCATGTTGAGAAGCTCCTATCGCCTCATGGGTTCGGTTGCGGCTCTGATTCTCGTGTCTGGAGCGGCGTACGCCGCCGCCGAGCAGGCAGGTGCGCCCGGGGTCCAGACTGACGTGGCGGCCCTTTCCAGCCTGGTCGAGCAGCAGCGCCGGCTGCTGGAGACACAGGGCCGCCTGATCGCCGACCTGACGAAACGACTCGATGAGACGAGCAAGACAGTCGAGGCCAGCCAGCAGCGTATAAGCGATCTGGAGGCGCATGCAGCGGGAACGCCGCCTCAGGTTCAACAGCGCCTCACCGAGATCGAGCAGTCGCTGCGCACGCTGCCGGAGCTCACCGCAAAGGAACTCGCCACCGAAGACTTTCCGGGGTCCTTCAAGATCCCCGGCTCGGATGCCGGAATCCGGTTCGGTGGTCAGGTCCGCACCGTGCTCGTGCGCAACCTGGGTGCCCTGGGGACCGACGATCGATTCGTGACGTCCTCCATCCCCATCGAAGGGACTGCCGATGCCAGCAAGGATTCACGCACCACGATTTCCGCGAGCGCGAGCCGCCTCGAGACGGATTTCCGCACCCCGACGTCGTTTGGGCAGCTTCGCGCGTTCGTGTCCGGCGATTTTGCCGGCACCAATCGTACGTACCGCTTGCGGCACGCTTTCGGGCAGTGGCGGGGCCTCCTGATTGGCCAGACCTGGTCGGCGTTTTCGGACCCCGAAGCCGAGCCTGATGGTCTCGACTTCGAAGGGCTGAACGCGATCTCGTTGTTCCGGCAGCCAGGCATCCGCTGGACGAAGCCCTTGAAGGACCGGATCGAGCTGGCGATCGCGGCCGAGAACCCGTCGCCGGACATCACCGGGGCGAGTGGCGTCAATCAGGTGCCAGACGTCATCGGGCGCCTGCGGTTCAATGCCGGCGAGGACCCGACGCAGCGCCGCATGCTGTTTCGAGGCGGCGGCCATACGCAGCTGGCGCTGCTGCTGCGTCAGATCCGCGGCGAAGCGGACGACCGCCCGAACGAGGTCATTTCAACGGCCGGTTTCGGGGTTCATTTCAGCGGTCGCATACCAGCACGCTGGCGACGACAGGACTATCTCAAGTTCGCAACAGCCGCCGGCCGGGGAATCGGCCGATACATCACGGATCTCGGGACGGCCGGCGGTCAGGATGCGGTCTACGATCCAGCGACCAACA
>Ga0114129_10009852_pt1 | contig 13630 bp, 12 predicted proteins | sample RhiMetdeltSRZDD1_FD_80071 | JGI IMG/M metagenome (GOLD analysis project Ga0114129, IMG submission 80071) | Populus rhizosphere microbial communities from Tennessee, USA - Rhizosphere MetaG P. deltoides SRZDD1 (version 2) (version 2) | ecosystem: Host-associated > Plants > Roots > Rhizosphere >...
AATCCCCGCTCCCCCTGGAAGCCACTCCAGCCGAGATGCTGGGAAGACCTTGGCGATGTCGAAAAAGCGAAACAGGAAGAAGGACGCAAGCAGGGCTGATACCGTCATGGGAGCAGAAAAATTCCCCACTAAGAATCCAACGATCTCATCGATGACAATAATTCCGGGATCCTTTTGTTGCAGCAGCTCGGCGGCTTTGGTGGCAAGAGCCATAGCCGAGAAGATTGTGAAAACCAAAACGATGGTTGCGCCCAGAACCGATACTTCTGCGAGACGGTTTAAACCAAAGGAAAATGGGATGGCGGCCACCGTGCCAACCGTGCCTGGAAAGATCGGCGTATAACCGATGCCTCCAGCCGTAGCGCCCAGAAGAATCAATTTTTCCTGTCTGGTCTTGGGCGGGGCGGTTTGAGCGAACTGACGACAAGGTTTCATTCCGGCAAGTGCAACCCGTTCTTGCCAGAGACTAACCAATTCTCAATGAAACTTAAATGCCCGAGAACGACCCGGGGGTGGGATTAAGATTGAGGCGTAGAAGTCAGCTCAACCAGATAGGTGCGAATTTGATTGTCAAACAAATTCTGTAGAGCTGGTTCAATAATTTCTTCTGCCGGGAAGTCGACGCTAAGCGGGTTGATATACTGCTGGTCCTTGTAGAGCTCAAAATGAAGATGGGGACCCGTGGCGCGCCCGGTCGACCCCACGTAACCGATAATTTGACCTTTCGTCACCGGTACACCTGCGTGAATGCCGTCGGCGAAGCTGCCAAGGTGGGCGTAGCGGCTCAAGTATGTGGTGTCATGCTTTAAGTCGATGGCCTTGCCATAAGCACCGTTCCAGCCGGCTTCGACAACAATTCCGTCGCCCACAGCGCGAACCGGCGTCCCTCTTTGCGCCGCAAAGTCGACACCCGGGTGGGGCAAATAGGTTCTACGAATGGGGTGAAATCGCGATTCGGTAAAATGAGATGTAATGGCCGTAAATTCCAAAGGGAAGCGCAGAAAAGAGCGCGCCAGGCTTCTGCCCTGTAAATTGTAATAGTTTCCCTGGCCCTTTTCCTTCTCAAAATAGATTGCGGTCAGTTTCTGCCCCGCGTTGATCAGCTCAGCAGCCAGGATGCGCAAGGCAGATTTCGCTTCCTGCCCTTTCCGGCTTCGCTGCTCGTATAAGATTTTGAAACTATCGCCGTTGCGGATGTCTTTTTCTATATCAACATCCCAGGTGAAAATTTCCGCGAGCTGCGAGAGCAATGCCGGTTGCACCCCCGCCTTCAGGCCATCCTCAAAAAGCGAATTTTCAAGGGATGCGCTCGCTGTCTTCAGTTCGACGTCAAATGGTTTTTCACGCTTCTGAAACAGAATTCCGCGGATGCCCTTTTCCCAGGTTAGGGTAAAGGCGTCGTTTTGATCAAATTCTATGGCTTTTAACGTCCCGGGTGCGACTCGACCCGGGCGTTTAAAGGCTGGTTTGGCAAAATAAAGATGAACCTCTTTGCCGGCGGGTAACACATGACTGCTTATGTTGCGCATGATCGAGCGTACCCAAAACTGCTTCTCGGCATCGGGAACGTAGTAACGGGCAAGAATTTGCGACAGCGTCTCACCGGACCGGACTTGGTGCACCACATGTTCCCGCTTTTCCAAGGGATCAATCGGCTGCGCTATCGGTGGCGGGAGCAGGGTCTTACGAACGTTGGTGTCCGCGAGCTTAACCGGTCCGGTCGAACCGGACTTGCCTTTGGGCATCTCCTTGCGGACGGTCTTCTGTTTTGCACCGCGGACCTCTGAAGGAAGCATCGCGCAAAAGGCGGTGATGATCCCAAGCCAGAGGAAAAAATTTAGGCTGCGAGGGAAAAACTGCCCACGCCCGGTTTGAATTCGGATGTTGGGAGTAATTCTGTGCTGTCTTGGCCTCGGGCGCATAGCAAAAGAAGGCTAACTAATAGTCCGTTTTGGGCTCTCTGTCAAACAAAAAAATCACAGTTAATTAATGAAAATACTTAAGGATTTAACTAATTCGCGGTTGGAGGTAGTGTCGATCATTAGTCTGGCTCGCCGAAGAGGAATTTTCTTATAGCTACTTCGAGCAGGAAGAAACAAAAAGCGAGGATTATAAAGGGCTGTCTGAGCGGTTGATAGGTCTTGGTTACCATATCTCTACTGTTAAGGTTGGGTGTCGCGGGCGGCTTGGGATTAGTTTCGCCGCCGCTGGCCTCGGCTAAACGAACTAGTAAACGGGTGTTAAAGTCCGGCCGCGGGAGTTCGCGGCTGATGTCGTACGGCAAAGTATAGCCGATTGGCGGAAACGCTATTTTGCGGCCGCCGCGGTCTTCCAAGAGGTCGACCCGATAGTCTCCCGATTCCGAGATGGGCAAAACGACTTGAAAGTGCCCGGGTGCCAACTTGGTGAGGATGCCTTCTGATTTTCCGGCCTTACCTGTCAGAGTGAATCGATATTGACTATTGGCACTCGGTTCATCGAACACCGACAAATCCAGGACTGACCGGTTTTCAACGAAACTCACCCTGGCTTCGTGGGCCGGAACGAGATTCTCTTCGGGCGGGCTCAGCCATTCGAGAATACGCCCCCAAAATCCTTGCAAACTGCCCCACTGGATCCAATTTCTGCTCCAGCGCCCTTCAAGATCGGTGGTGAAAGCAACAGACTTGCCCTTGCCATAATGCCATGAAGCGAGCAATGGCAGCCGGCGCTCCTGTTTGGTAACCAGCAAGTCCAACCGAGCACCGCGTTTGAGCTCGGTTTCCATGTATCCGAGTACAGGCGGATACGTTCTCGGGCCAAACCCGGAAAGCAGCTCAGAGCTTCGTTCTTGGAGGGGGATGAGATTTTCTTCCCTTTGCGGCTCCTCTTTCGGTTTATCCTGGAGTTGGTCCAAGACGATTTGGGGCAAGGTGGATGGATCGACGACGTGGTGGAACAAGCCTCCGCCGTACTGAGCGATTCGTTTCATTATACGGATGTCGGCTTCGTTGCTGATGGCGACGGCTGACGTGGTGATCTTCGAGTCGTTTCTCATCGTGCTGACGAGATCCACCAGCTCACTCTGACTTCCCCGGGTGACGCCGTCGCTCAATAGCATGATATGCTTGCGCGACGCGTTGACACGCTCCAGTTGGCGCTTGGCTTCGAGCATTGCGGGCAGGAAATAAGTTTGCCCACCCGGTTTGAGACGGTCAATCTGGGCGCTGACGACGCTTCGAAGCCGAGTCATGCTTTCCAGGTAAACCACCACAAACGGGCTGTCATCGAAACCGACCACGCCTAGCAGATCGATGTCTTTCAGCTGTCTGGCCACGGCTTTGGCGGCTTCTTTAGCGAAGATGATTCGATTGTCGTCGCGCATGCTGCCCGACTTGTCTATGACCAGGACGACCGCGCGATTTTTTTCCTCCGGCTTGGGCGGATCTTTGGGTTCCACCGGGAGAACTTTTTCAATCGGCGTCTGGCGATAACTCCCCGGCGCGAAGCTCGCGTCGGCGCCGAGCATGACAAAGCCATTCCCGTCGGCGACATGTCGCTCAATGGCGGCAAGGTAGCCGCCAGGGAATCTCTCTCGCTCCGCGTTATTGAAGATCACGACCTTGTAACCTTTTGGCGCCGGCGCGGTTTCGGCCGTTCGGACCGTGATGTCGAGGCCTTGGCGCTTGAGAATCTCTTCCAGATGCCGGCCGGCGCCGCTGCGACCGTTGATCAGCAAGACCTTGGCTTTGGCCCGAACGGAAACCCATGCCATGGCATGATTGTCCGACGGGTAGCGGTCTAAATCGCGATCGCGAGCCGTAAAAGTCGCTTGGTAGGATGTCAGGACGCCTTCAGTCGGCGTCGTTTGATAGGTGAAGGTTTGGCTTCCCTGATTTAGCTTTACCGCTTCAGTCTTAATGGTCTGGCCATTGCGCGTGACGGTCAGCGTCCCCTCGACCGTGCGGTCGTTTTGATTGTCGAGCACGACTTTGAGGTTCAAGCTCTCCCCGCTGTTGCCCTGAGTCGGCGCCAAGAGTTTCGTTACTGCGACGTTGGCGATGGCTGGACGCTCCGCCGGCAGGATCGGAAAGACTTTGATGCCGGAGGCTGCCAGCGCCGGCATCAGACGTTCGACGCTGCCCTGGGTTTCCCAGCCGTCGGTAAACAAGTAAAGGCTTCTTGGTGCGGGGGGTAGGGCCAACACCGAGTTCAGCAGATTCTCAAGGTTGGTTTTCTCCGGCTCGATACCCGCCAGGTTCGCTCCATCTCCGTCAAATAATTCACGCCAGTTGGAAACTTCGGTCGCGCCGGCGCCAAAGACGAAAACTCGATCGCTTCGGTTCGGCGCCGGAATCTGACTCGTAGCGTCTTTCATCCAGCGTCGCATCGCCGGGGGGATACTTGCCGAAAAATCATAGGCGAAAATTCGCTCTTGAGTGCGTGTTTGCTCGCTGGTGGATTGCGGGTCGGCGAGGGTGAAAATCACTAGAGCGAGAATCGCCGTACGCGCGATCAAGATGAGCACCCGGCGATCGCGATAACGAAACCAGAGTAGCGGCAACGCGAGAAATAGCCAAAGAAAAAACGGTTTGGCAAACTCGATATTGGCGAAAAATGTATTCATGATTCCCCGTCGCTAGCCTTCAGGCGCTATCCTTCCAGCTGCGGACTATACTTTGGCGTCTTGGGCCGGCTGTCAATTCCACGGTTCCGTGCCCGGCGGAACTTATAGGGTACGGTTTCACGTTTCCCATCTTCGGCGTTCCGTCTGCCGTCTCCAGTCTCTTCTCTCCTCATTTTTTCTTCATTCTCATGCAGCCCCACTTAGACGGCGGCGGCCAAATCCAAAGAACGCCATGCGCGGAGTGATGAACCACTCAATCAGCAAGAGCAGTAGCGAAGCGGCGAGCAGATAGGGCCAAAATGAAAATAGCACGGAGGCGCTGCTCGAATTTGGCGCTGTGCCGCGGAGTTCGATCGGCGCGGGCGCCCGCAAGTCGGACTCATTTGTATCCTGCAAGTTACGGGCGTAAAGCTCGCTCTTGCCGCCGCGACCGCGCCGATAGATTCCCTGGTAAAATGTGGCCGAGAAATAACCAAACTCCGGTTTCAATGAAACTTGGCCCCCCGCCGGCGTGGTGAGAACGTCGCCGGGTTGCACTGAGCCCAGTCGAATCGGCTCTCCAGTCGCTTGTCCGCTCGAGCCGCCGCTCTCAAAAAACCAATCGATAAAGTTGAGGGTAAAAATCGACATTGGCAAATTCTCGCGACCCAGAAACGGCAGTGGATCAAAGCCGAGGGTGAGATAGCGAACCCCTTGTCGCTCGGTTGCGAAAGCGAGAGCGCCGTTTGGACTTTCGATCACCACGTCACCCGCGCTTTGCGGTTTCAAGGGGCGGGCATAGGTTGGCCGGAGCAAACTGAAGTTGATATAGCGCGTGAGCGTATGCGGCTCGCGCCAGCCGGAAACAGCGGCATTTGAGATCGGCGCGCCCGGTTTGGCCAAGGAGTGGCTCCCGGGTGGAAGAATAAAGAGCGCGGGATTCTGCGGCGGCACTGCGGGAGCCGAAAAATGAAAAATTTCCAAACCATAGCCGGTGCGTTCGGACTTTTCGTATTCGGCGGGGGAGACGACGTCAACGCTGATGCCGGGAATAGACTTGAGGCTCATCATCGCTTGCGGACGCGGCGTGACAGCGAGGATTTGCAGATGGCGCGAGGCCGGCGCGACGGCGAAGCGGTGATTGTCGAGGGGCAAGGCATCGCCCGCCTCAATGGCAACTTCGTAGCTTGGCTGTTCGGCAAATTCTTCGAAGCTAACGCTGGCGGTTTTGTCGGCGCCCACCGCGACCTGGCGGCTCGCCAGTGTCGTGCCGCTCCCTTTGAGAACCACTTTGATTTTTTCGTCCCTGTCGGAAAAATTGGCGATTTTGGCGCTGGCCTCCAAGCGAGCGTTCACCAGCGAAGCGCGGTGAATTTCAAAACCAGTTACAGCCAAGTTATGTTGCGCGCGGCCGACAGTTATCACTCGAGAGGTCGGCGTCTGGCCACGCGCGGGATGGTCGGTGACAAAATAGACGCGCTCGTACCTGCGTTCACGTGCCAACTGGCTCAGCACGTTGTCGTAATCGATGGACGGATCGCCGAGATCCAAGGCAGTGATGGCGCCGACGGCGGCTTTCGCTTCAACCGGGTCTAATGGCGCCACGCGGACTTTCGTCAGGCGCGGAGTTGTCACGTAGAGATCAACCGTTCCGCCAGCGCCGAGCTCGCCGATGACCGAGCTCGCCGACTCTTTAGCTAAGCTCAACCGTGGCTTGCCGTCTTCTAATGCCTGCATGCTTGCGGAGTTGTCCAACACGATCGCGATGTTGGTCGGGCGAACGGAAAATACCGGCTCGCTTATTGCGAGGATCAGCAACGCGAGAAGCAAAAGCTGGAGAAAGAATATCGGCGGCAAGTTAATGCGCCCCCAAGGCCGGCCGCTTGCCGGAATTCCCGCCTCCATGAACAACAATAGGCTGGAAAACACTAGGCGGCGCGGTTTTTTTCTTATCAAGTACGGAACCAACAGCAATGGCAAAGCGAGCAGGCCGAGCAAAGCGGTGGGATTGAGAAATTCCATACTCTTATTTGAACAGGCCGATCGCCGGCAAGGTCGCGAAGACGAAATCGCTTAGATCGCGATCGGTGACGTAGAGTGAATAGTGGATGCCGATTTGGTGGCAGAAACTGCGGATTTCCAGGTTGTGATGCGCCAGTCTTGTCTGATAGTCGCCTCGCGAGGCGCTGTTCCACTGATAGCGGATTTCACCTTGGGTCTCGCTATCGACTAAAGCCAAGCTACCGTTCGGGAAAGCTGGCTCGACTTCCTCGCGTGATAAGATTTGGATGGCGGCGATGTCGAGATTGAACGAGCGCAACAAGTTAAGTCCCGGTTGGTAGGCAGCCGCGGGCATCAGAAAATCCGAGATCAATATGGCTTTGCCTGGCCGGCGCAGCCTTTTTAGATGCTCGCCGAGCGCCGGCGCCAGATCCAAAGATCCGCCGAGGACCGCCGAGGTGGCAAAGTCCATACAATCAGCCATGCGTCGGCGGCCACGGTAAAACTGCGATGCGCTGCCGTTGGTTTGGCCTTGCAATAAATGCAGCTTGACATGATCGTGATTCGCCAAAATGACGTAGGCGAGTGCCAACGCCACGTGGCTCGCTGGCGAAAATTTTTTTTCCCGCGACGGGAAGCCCATCGAAGCGCTGGCGTCAATGAAGATATACGCAAACAGGTCGACTTCTTCGCGAAAGATTTTAACGTAGAGCCGGTCGGTCCGAGCATAAATGCCCCAGTCGAGGTAGCGCAGATCGTCGCCGGGCGAGTATTTGCGGTAGTCGGCAAACTCTAAACTGGTGCCGCGGCGAGGCGAAGAGTAGCTTCCCGTATGGCCGCCGAGAAATTCCTTTCGCGTGCGGAGTCTCAGGGTCTCTAGCTGGGTTAAGAAATCCGGAGTAAACGGTTCGGGCAACATGCAATTAATGGCGCGCCATACTATCTCTTAGACTCCCGCACTAGGGTTACATTAACGAAGACATCCTAATGGCCTCAAACAGTGAAAATACGATCGTCTGCAAAAGCGAGGCCCGCGACGTCCAGTGCCACGTCGGCGCTATTCTAGCTGACGTAGGCTATTGGGTCTATCGCGCCGGCCGCTTTGAAACCTTTGAGCCTAAGCTGGCAACTGTCGCACAGGCCGCAGGCGCGGCCGTCCGCGCTCGGATCATAACAGCTCCATGTTAGCCCGTAGTCGAGTCCAAGCTTGAGGCCTGTCTTAATGATTTCTGCCTTTGTCATGTGAAGCAACGGAGTGCGAATTCTTAGTTGACTTTTGCCTTCCACACCGACCCTAGTGGCAAGATTGGCCATTTTTTCAAACGCCTGGATATATTCTTCCCGGCAGTCCGGATAACCGCTGTAATCGAGTTGATTTGCCCCAAAAAAAATATCGTGAGCCTCGATGCGTTCGGCTAAGGCGACAGCGAAGGAAAGAAAAATTGTATTACGCGCGGGCACGTAAGTTACTGGAATCCGGTGTGAGATTTCCGACTCGCTTCGCCCCTTGGGAACTTCGATATGATCGGTGAGCGCGGAGCCGCCGATGGCTCTGAGATCGAAGCGAATCACTTGGTGCGAGCTTGCCCGCAAAAATGCTGCGACCTGTTTGGCCGATTCGAGCTCGCGCTCGTGGCGCTGGCCGTAGTGATAGCTCAGCGCGTGGAGCTCGAAGCCCTGCTGTTTTGCGAGCGCGGCAACGGTGGCAGAATCGATGCCGCCGCTGAGAAGAATTACCGCATTCCTGTCGGTCATGGATTATTGCCGAGGAACTTTGGTTCCTTCCATGGGGTAGCGCTTCTCGTACCAGCCGACGATTCCTTCATCGAGCACTTTCATGTTGCGGAAACTGTTTTCGTAGAGAATGCCATAGGCCAAACTGGCCAGGTGATGGGGGCACGCTCAATAGAGGACGACAGGTCGATCTCGAGGAATGCTTTTTAAATAATCTTTAAATTCCTCCAAGGGCGCGGACACGGCGCCGAGAATGTGCGCTTCGCGGTATTCCTCCGCTGTGCGCACGTCGATGATCACCGGCTTAACGCCGGCTTTTAGGTCAGCGACAAGTTCCTCGATGCCGATAAAGGCCGGCACGACGTTTTCCGGCAGCGTTTGCTGGACGAACTGCGGATACTTCGACGGGTCGGCGTTAATGGTTTGGGGGAGCAGCAGAACCGCCACACCGAGACCAACCAAAGAAATCAATCTAGTGTACCGGAACGCGCGCAATATCATGGCTTGCCTCCTTGATATTGATACTTGCTTATCTGGGCGAGAGCATCGAGCTCCTGAATACCCGTATAACGTTGGCCATTGATGATCCAAGTCGGATAATTGGTAATATTCTTTTCCTTGCAGATTTGGGCTGAAGGCGCCTGCTGTCCGCCGGGACTGCATTCCACATAAGGGATTCGCTTGACGGAGCTGCCGAATTTATTTTTTTGTTCAGAGCAGTGTGGACACCAAGAGGCGCCGTAGAATTTAGCGTCGGTTTTTGACAGATGCTCGGCTAAACCCCGAACCCATGGATCTTCGGGCCCAGGAGCCCCGCCCCAGTGGCCAGCGTAATAAGAATGAAGGGCGACAATCACGATGACGGCGGCGCCGACCGTCTTCACCAACCAGGGGCCCCAGGAAAATTTCGGTAGATTCTCCGGGCGCTGGAAAGTCGTCATGACAAAAATCACGGTCATCAGACCGAGGGAAATAAGGCAGTACGGGCAAGTTGCGTTGAGTTGGAAAAGAGAAATCGATGTGAGATACGAGCTGAAGAGCAGTCCGAAAAGAGAAATCGTCCACGCCCAGCGCCATTGGTTGTCGGCGTGACGGTTCCACGCGACAGCCGCGAGCAGCGCATATGTAAGAAAACCCCAGAACGAGGTCGGCATGCCGAAGAGCGTCGACCAGCGGCTGCTAAGGACGACATCGCAGCCGGCGCCTTCGGCGCAGAACGCCACCGGTTTATCTACCCATGCCGAAAATGTGAGATAGCCGGACAGCGCCATGCCAAGCACTGACAGAACGAAGAGCGGCCAGTTCGGACCATCGCGCAAAAGCGACTTTGCTGCGGTTTGTTTGCGTCGTTGATTTTTATCGCTGGCCATCCCGTTACCCCTTCACCAAAGTATCGATGTCTTTTTTTAAGCGTACGAGTGCTTCTCGCTCACGGCTATCGTAGTACCCGCGGATGCGTGCTTGTTTATCCACCAGAACAAATCTCGGGCTGTGCGGAATCATACCGCTCCTATCAGCTTCGTTTGCAACCGTCGCCACGCTCAAGTGAAATCCCTCTTGGATTAGACGCAGCATTCGATCCCTCTGGCCGGTCAAAAAATACCAGCGCTTAGAATCGGCTCGATGCTTCTCGGCATAGAGCGTTAGCGCTTGGGGCGTGTCGCGCTCGGGATCGACGGTGAATGAAACCAAGTGAACGTCCGGTTTGCCGGAGTATTCCTCCTGGAGCTTGGCCAGCATCGCGGTCTGCAACGGGCAGGTATCGGTGCACGTCGTATAAATGAAATCAGCGATCCAAATTTTGCCGCGCAGATCGGCCAAGGTGACCGAGCTGCCGCTCCGCTCCGTCAGTGAAAAATCCGGAACCGAGCCATACTGTTTGATTCCATCCGAATCGGTTTGTTCCATGCCAAATTGTGGACGCGGACCGAGTTTGAGCCAAAGTACCGTGCCAAGAAAGATGCCCAGGCCCATGACCAGCAAGCCGAGCAATAAAAGCCGAGTTTTTGAAGCATCCATCGTGAAAAGGGATTGAACCGAAAGGATTCTAACGATTAATTTGCGGTTTGTGTAGAGACCGAGGCAATTCAGGCTGCGGCCGTGAACGGCGCACGAGTAACCGGGATCAGTTAGAATCAGAACGGAACTCCCGTTAGTTAGCTTCAATACCTCTCGCGCTCTGATTTACGGATGAAGCATTCGTGAGAAACGGCTGATCTCGGCCTAGTTGACGAATTTGCACCAGGAATCGAATCCAAATGATTTCCATTAATGATCCCGTAGCGAGCCCAGTCGGCTATTATTTATCAGCTGTTGCAGCTCTTCCAGAAAGCCGATTTGGCCGGGCACGATTTTTTGTTTGGCCAGCTCCAATACAAACCAACCAGCCCGATCAACTTCCGGATACTCCCTACGATTGCCCGAGCGCGGCGGCCATTCGATCGAGAAAAGATTACTTTTGATCGCTTCAGCATCACAATCGCCTTCGAGCGCCCAGGCATAGACGAGCTTGCCGCTACGTTGTTTGCGTGGCGCAAGAGGCATGAAGTGTCCATCGATTGAAAAACCGGTCTCTTCCTGAAACTCTCGCTTAGCGGCGTTCAACGGCTCTTCGTCGGCGGCAAACTCGCCCTTCGGGATGGACCAGGCTCCTAGGTCTTTTTTCGCCCAAAATGGTCCACCTGGATGAACGAGAAAAACCTCAAGCGCGGAGTTTCGCAGCCGATACAAAAGCACCCCTGCCGTTTTCTTGCCCGCCAAAGCTTGATTCTCCTCGTTCGCGCACTTTTTTATAACCGCTGCTCGCGCCTGCTTGGATATGCGAGTGTTTCGCCTCGTATGATCCGCGCCCGCAAAATATCACCGGATCGTAAACTTCCCTCGCCGCCGTCTGCAAAATCACAGCTGCTCTTTGACCGGAAAGGCGAAGAGCTCGAAAATCCGCTCGAAGATACTGCGGGAATGCCATTCTTCGTAGGCTACTTTTTTCGAAAATTCTAAATCTTCCTGAAAGATCTCTTCCAGGCGGCGCGCCACCGCAGCGTCGTAAAGCGTAAGGTTCAGCTCCAGGTTCAGGGCGAAAGAGCGATTGTCAAGGTTGGTGCTGCCGATGGTTGCCCAGATGCCGTCGACGACCATGGTCTTCGCATGCATCAAGGCCGTCTGATATTCGAATATCTCAACGCGGCCGAGCAACAGGGGACCATAGTGGCTGCGGCTGGCAGTGTAAGTGAGCCGGCTGTCAATCTCGCCGGGCACCAAGACGACCACACGCACGCCGCGGGCGGCAGCTTTCACCAAGGCTTCGGTCATCACATCGTCTGGAATGAAGTAGGGATTGGTAATCAGAATTGATTTTCGCGCTGAGTTGATGGAGAGCAGGAACAGCAGGTAATTCTGGAAACTCCCGCCTGCCGGCGAGCTACTGACGATTTGCGCCGGCACTTTTCCGACCGGCTCGAGCCGCGGAAAATAGCCTTCGCCGCCGATTACGATGCCGGTGGTTTCCAGCCAGCTCTCGGCAAAGGCGGCTTGCAGGAATTTGACCACCGGACCTTCGATTCGGGCATTGGTGTCACGCCAATGTTCTGCAGTCCGTCCATCTCCTGTCCAGGCATCGCTTATTCCGTATCCTCCGGTAAATCCCACCCGGCCATCGATCACCAGAATACGCCTGTGGCTACGGTAGTTATATCGCAGTAATTTCCACGGGAAAATGATTGCCGGCGCATCGACTCTGCGGAAGAACTCCACGTGACATCCGGCATCACGCATCAAAGCGATGATTTCGGCGGGTGTTTTGCCCGACCCGTGACTGTCGAGCAGAATGTCTGCCTTCACGCCTGCTCGGCATCGTTCGGCAAAAGCCTGCGCCAATTCGCGTCCTAGGGCACCCTCTTCGTAGAGATACTGGGCAAAAGTTATGGTGGACTTGGCGGCCTTTATGTCACGCAACATGATGGGAAACGTTTCATCGCCGTTTAACAAAACATCGATGCGATTCCCGCCCGCGATGGGCGCGCCGGTGTGGGCTTCAATCGTTGGAAAGAAGCTGGGCTCGCCGAGAGTGATTTCCGGAATACGCTCTACGGAAATGACCGTGGCGCAACCGGCAAACAAAAATATGGCGAACAACCAATACCGTCGTCTCATAGGATGCCGTAAGAAGTATTTGACGGAAAAGCTGAAGAATGCAACAAAGCGCGTGGCGCTCGATAGCGCCGCTTGAAATCTTCAGGGGGATGATCAGGCTTGACTCGTGCGATTGATTGGGAAAATGCGAGGATCAATTCTTCAGATTGCCCTTGAATGAGCATTCAGTCGACAAATCCTCGCATGGATTCCGGAGTCACCAGAATCGGGACCGTGTAGGCGTCTCTAAACTCCGCTACCGTCATATCCAAGCTCTTGATCCCTTCGCTGTACTTCCTGAGATAGGTCTTAATTCGACTACCCTCCGGAGGATCACCTGAGATCTTCGCATCGCCCACGATGACGGAAACATCGCCGCCATCGTCGTCCGTGTTGAAGTTCAATACGACTCTGGGATTGTGGGCGATATGGCGAAGCTTGGCCTTGTCTTTTTCACTGAAGATCAAGATTGTTTTGCCATCCCAATGAAACCAGACCGGCCTCGGTTGAGGCGTGTCGCGGGAGTCGACGGTGGTCAGCCAGATGATCTTCTCTTGGCGCAGGCGACGATTGACGTGCCGGCCGAATCGATTAGTGAGGTCGAACATGGGGCCCTCCCGATTCGTCGAGAATATTTAGGAGATCTAATTCGCGTGCACCGCGTCAGAGCACCACGGTCAAGGATTCGCCAAGTTGCTGCGACTTGCTTCCGGTTTAGGCCGGTCATCTGCCGCAGGCATGCAAATCCAAAGCACGATGTAGGCGACAAGCCCGACCCCCCAGACAAATGTTAAGACGAGAAACAAAGCTCGCCATAACCATGCCGGCATCGGAGTGTGCTCTCCAAATCCTCCACATACGCCCGCGATTTTCTTATCCGTTGCGGATTTTTTTAGATTCCGAATGCTGTCCCCAAAAGCGCTTTGCTGACTATCCATCATTCACCTCCGCTGAATTTACATTTACAAAGAATTCGGCCGGTAGTCATCACATCTTTGTTTGTAGTTTGACCGATAAAATTCATCAAAACCAGACGGGTTCACGGGCCATCCATAAGGAGCCCGGTCGACCCCTCCGGCAACCCGATTGAATTGTTTCAGCCCTTCTGAGAGCGACAATATCGCGGGTGGAATTCGTCCTTCGGGTGATGCCGAATTCGAGCGGGTGTCGTGGACTACC
>Ga0114129_10009853_pt1 | contig 13627 bp, 12 predicted proteins | sample RhiMetdeltSRZDD1_FD_80071 | JGI IMG/M metagenome (GOLD analysis project Ga0114129, IMG submission 80071) | Populus rhizosphere microbial communities from Tennessee, USA - Rhizosphere MetaG P. deltoides SRZDD1 (version 2) (version 2) | ecosystem: Host-associated > Plants > Roots > Rhizosphere >...
CTTGTAGGTCATGACCTGGTCGGCCATGCGAGTGAGCGACTCGTAGCGGAGGTCGATCTCGCACTGACCGCCCGACCCGACCTCGTGGTGGTGGAACTCGCACGGGATCCCGAGCCGCTCGAGCGTCAGCACCATCTGGGTACGCAGGTCGCTGAGGGTGTCGTGCGGCGCCGGCGGGAAGTACCCCTCCTTCTCGCGCACCGTGTAGCCGAGCCCGGGCTTGCCCGAGTTCCAGTGGCCTTCGCCGGAGTCGACGAGATAGCGCGCCGTGTTCGGGCCGAGCTCGTACGACACCTCGTCGAAAACGAAGAACTCGCACTCCGGGCCCATGTACGCCGTGTCTGCGATCGCCGTCGAGCGGAGGTAGTCCTCGGCGCGGCGGGCGACCCGGCGCGGGTCTCTCTCGTAGCCGTCGCGCGTGATCGGATCGGCGATCTCGCAGATCAGCGACAGCGTCGGCGCCTCGGTGAACGGGTCGAGAATCGCGGACGAGGCGTCGGGCATCAACAGCATGTCCGACTCCGATATCCCCTGCCAGCCGCGGATCGACGAGCCGTCGAAGCCGAGCCCCTCGTCGAACGCGGACTCGTCGAACGCCGAGATCGGCAGCGTCATGTGCTGCCAGGTGCCGAGCAGGTCGCAGAACTTCAGGTCGACCATCTTCGCCGTCGTCTCGCGCGCCCACTCGAGCGCCTCGCGCGCGTCCGGCGCGGTCGCGGCGCCATTGGCGAGGTAGTGCTTCGTCTCTTCCGCTGCCATGAACCGCTCCTTCGACTCGGGACCACAAAAAAAGAGCCCAGGACTCCCACGAGTCCTGAGGCTCCATTGCCTCGGCGCCCGCCTGCTGCGGCGGACGACCTGTCGAGACCCTAGCGGACCTTGCGGACGCCGTACAGATCCGCAACCTCGCTCGCCGTCGCAGCGATCCGCTCGCGTAGCTCCGGCGGCTCGAGCACCTCCGCGTCGGGCCCGAACTTGAGCAGCTCGCGGAACGCTTCCTCCAGGCTCTCGAAGCCGACCGTGTAGACGCCGTCGCCCCGCTGCAGATCCGGCGGGAGGTGGCGAACCGCAAGCTCGCTCGCCCGGAGCGTGACCTCGACGCGTGGGCGAGAAGCTTCGAACGTGCGCGACCACTCCTGCCAGAACGCGGCGAGGTCGAACTCCTCCAACCGGTCGAAGCCGTCGTCGCGGATCCGCACGGACACGAACCGAGACACGCGGTAGACGCGCATTCCGGCCGAGCGATGCGCGACCAGGTACCACGCGCCGCCCTTGAGCACGAGGCCGAGCGGATCGAGCGTGCGGCGCACGACGCGCGGCCCCTCGCGGTAGCGCGCGCTCAGCCGCCGCTCCTGCCAGGTCGCGGAGGCGATCGTGGGCAGATGCGGCACCGTGTCCTCGGCGCGGAACCAGCCGCGGGAGTCGAGGTGGAAGTAGCGCTCGGCGCGGCTCGCACGCTCCTGCAGCTCGGCCGGAAGCGCGGCGAGCACCTTCAGGCGCGCGTTTGCAAGCACGCCGCCGAGGCCGAGCTCCGCGGCAGGCGCCGGCGCGACGAAGAGCGCCTCCGCCTCTTCCGCGGTGAGGCCCGTCAGCTTCGTGCGGTAGCCGCCCGCGAGCCGGTAGCCGCCCGCGGGGCCCCGGACGGCTTCCACGGGAACGCCGGCCGCCGCCAGCGACTCCACGTCGCGGTGGATCGTCCGCACCGAGACCTCGAAATGCGAGGCGAGCTCCGGCGCCGTCAGCTGCCCTCGCATCTGCAGGAGGAGGAGCAGCGAAACGAGCCGCGTCGCCCGCATCGAGCGTGAAGATACATGACAGAAGCTGGCATGTATATGTGTAAGGCTCTACTCATGAGCGACGAACGAGAAGAGCAGCAGTCCGAGCTCGAGCGCGAGGAGCGGCGGCTCGAGCGCCTGCGACTGGTCGTGGTCCCACGTCTCGAGCCGTGGGACGATGAGGAGCCAGACCCCGAACAGGCCGCATGAACGTCTTCGACGACGAGTGGGGCGAGCAGCAAGAGGACTGGTCGGGCGGCGGCGCGAAGTCGAAGCGGCTCGTCGGGCGGGGGCCGGTGCTGGGCGCGAGCGTCTACGAGCTCGACCCTGGAAACTTCGCCGTCTACCACTACCACCACGGCGCGGAAGAGCTCCTGGTCGTGCTGCGCGGGCGCCCCACCCTGCGGACGCCGGACGGCGAGCGCGTGCTCGCGGAGGGCGAGGCCGTCCATTTCCCGACGGGCCCCGACGGTGCGCACGCGGTTCGAAACGACACCGACGAGCCCGTGCGCTTCATCGTCGCCGGCACGCGCGTGTCTCCGGAGGTCGTCGAGTATCCCGACCTGAAGCAGATCACCGTGCAGGCGCCCCAGGCGTCGCAAACCGGCGAGCGCCTGTGGCTCGTTCACGACGTCGAGACGTGAACGTCTTCGCGTGCCCGCGCGGTCGGGACGGAATGCACGAGGGCCTCGTCAAGGTCTTCGACGTCGGCGACGCTTGACACGGCTGCTACGTTCTCTCGGGATGAACTTCCTCTTCGGCTGAGTCCTCACGCCCCGTGCGCCGCCTGCGTCGGCAGGCGTTCAGCGCATTTCCGTGTACCGCCGAATCGTAGGAGCTCATCGTGTTCGCCGTTGAAGTTCACAATTTGCGCAAGGAGTTCTTCCGCCGCGACGCGACGCGCACTCGCGGGCGCAAGCGGCGACGACGCGTAGCGGCTCTCGAGGGCGTCACGTTCACGATGGAGCGCGGCGAGTGCGTCGCGATCCTCGGTCAGAACGGCTCGGGCAAGTCGACGCTTGTCCGCCTGCTCTCGACGCTGCTGCTGCCCGACGGGGGCAGCGCCGCGATCTTCGGCCACGACGTCGTCAAGCAGTCGCGCACGGTCCAGCGGCTCGTCAACCGCGTCTCGGTCGAGGCGTCTTTCTTCAAGAAGATGTCGTCCGAGGAGAACCTCGCGTACGCGGCGCGCTTCTACGGAATGCCGCCGAGCGCGACGAGGTCGGCGATTCCGGAGATCCTGGAGCGCGTCGGCTTTCCGGTCGACCGCCGGCACGAGGGAATGGAGCACCTCTCGCGCGGAATGCAGCAGAAGGTCGCACTGGCGCGTGCGCTGCTGACATCCCCGGTGCTGCTCCTGCTCGACGAGCCGACAACGGGGCTCGATCCGCGCTCCAAGCTCGAGGTTCAGCAGTTCATCCGGGAGGTCTGGACGTCGCACGACGCCACGATCCTCCTCTGCACGCACGACCTGACGGAGGCCGAGGTGCTGGCCGACCGGGTCGGGATCCTCGACCGAGGCCGGTTGATCGCGCTCGATCCGGCAGACGTGCTCAAGGAGCAGTACGAGGCCGAGACGCTGGAGGATGCGTTCTTCGCGGCGACCGGCCGGACGTTCGAGGACGAGAAGGACGAGGACGCCGAGAGGGGGGTCTTTGCATGAGGGAAGCCGCCGGAACGATGCGCAGCGAGTTCATCGGCCTGTACGGAATGGTCGAGCGCAACTGGTACCTGATCAAGCGGTACGCGTGGTGGGAGATCGCGTTCTTCTTCTGGACGGCCGCGAACACGCTCACGATCGTGTTCATCGCCAAGGGCGTCGAGGCGACCGGCGGCAAGGTCGACATCGACCAGCTGACCACGATCCTGCTGATCGGAGCGGTCATGTGGTCCTACCTGGGGATCGTCTTCGAGCTGCTGATCGAGACCGTCGCGTGGGAGCGATGGGAAGGGACCATCGAGTACACGTTCATGGCACCGCTGACGCGCGCCACGCACCTGTTGGGTACGGGGATCTTCGCGATCGGCTACGGGATCGTGCGTGCGTCGATCGTGTTCGTCGCGATCGCCGCGTTCTTCGGCCTGCACATGCCGAACGCGAACTTCGCCACCGCTCTCGTGCTGATCGCCGTGGCCTCGGTCTCGTTCGTCGGCATCGGGATGATGACCGCCGTCCTGCCGCTGATCTCCCCGGAGAAGGGCACGCAGTTCGGCTACGTCGCGCAGGGCCTGATGCTCGTGGTGTCGGGCGTCTACTACCCGGTGACGGTCCTGCCGGCGTTCATGCAGTGGCTCGCGAAGATCTCGCCGGCGACGTACGCGCTCCGCGGCGAGCGCTCGGCGATCCTCGACGGCGCGACCGTGAGCCAGGTCTGGGGCGACATCTGGCCGATGGTGATCATCGGCGTCATCTCGGTACCACTCGGCATCTGGGTTTTCCGTAGAGGCGAACTGCACGCGAAGAAGCACGGGAAGTTGAAGCGGTCCGGGTAGCCGGATGTGGCTTGACGTTCAAACGTGTCGACCGGTCAGTTCAGACGGCGCGCGCGCAAAGCACGCGCGCCTGAGGGCGGCGCCGCAAGCGGCGCCTCGGGCCAAACCACACGCGAAGAAGCATGGAAAGCTCGGGCGATCGGGCTAGACGCGCTCGCGCATATCGCCTGTACCTCTTCCTGAGGTTCTGCCTCGCGCTGCCCGCATGGGTGGTCGTCGCCGTCTACCTCGTGCGCGAGGCAAAGCTCGATCCGCTCCAGCTCGTGCTGATGGGAACGGTCATGGAGGCCGCCGTGTTCGTGTTCGAGATCCCCACGGGCGTCATCGCCGACCTCGTCAGCCGCCGGCTGTCGCTCGGCATAGCCTGGCTGCTGCAGGGCGCCGCGTGGGCGCTGGCGGGCGCGACGACGAGCTTCGGAGTGATCCTCGTCGCCTGGGTCGTGTGGGGCATCGGCGCAACGTTCGAGAGCGGCGCCTTCCAGGCGTGGGTCACCGACGAGGTCGGCGTCGAGGGCATCGGCCGGGTCTTCGTGCGCGGCTCGCAGGCTTCGCTCGCAGGGGGCATCGTCGGCGTCCTCGCAAGCTTCGCCATCGCGACCGTCAGCATCCGTGCCGCCATCTACGGCGCGGGGGCCGTGACCGCGGCGATGGGCGTCGTGGCGCTGGCCTTCATGCCGGAGACCGGGTACACGCCCGCGCCCCGCGGGGAGCGCTCGCGCCGGGGCGCGATGGTCGACACCGCATCGAAGGGCTTTCGGCTGGTGAGACGCGTGCCGGTGCTGCTGTTGCTCGTCACTGCGACCGTGTTCGTCGGCGCCGCGAGCGAGGGCTTCGATCGTCTGTCCGAGGCGCACTTCCTGCGCGACATCGGCGTGCCGTCGTTCATCGGCTTCGATCCCCTGTGGTGGTTCGCGGTCCTGTCGATCGGCGGAACGCTCCTGGCGTTGCTCGCCGCGAACCTGCTCGTCGAGCGGGTGACGGCGGTGGGCGTCGGGACGATGGCGCGCACGTTGTGCGGCCTCACCTTGCTCGAGATCGCCGCGGGGCTCCTGTTCGCGTTGACGGGCGCATTCGCCGTCGCGGTTCTCGCACGCTGGCTGCTCGGGCTCGCACGCACGCTCGTCTCTCCGGTCTATGCCACGTGGGTCAACCGCAACATCGAGGACTCGAGCGTGCGCGCCACGGTGAACTCGATCGCGAACCAGGCAGACGCAATCGGCGAGGCGGCGGGAGGACCGGTCGTCGGCGCGATCGGCAACATCGTCTCGCTCCCGGCAGCGCTCGCCACGAGCTCGCTGTTCCTCTTGCCGACGCTCGGCCTCTACACACGCGCCGCGCGGCACGACGGCCACGAGCCCGAGCTCGCGGCGCTACCGCAGCCGGTCGAGACAGGCGCGTAGGCCGTCGCGCCAGTGCGGTAGCTCCGGCGCATGCTTCTCGCTGCCGAGCACCGAGTACGCAGGGCGTGCTGCGGGACGCCCCAGCTCGGTGCTCGATACGCGCCGGACGCGCACGCCGACGCCTGCCTCCTCGAAGATCGCCTCCGCGAAGTCGGCCCAGGTGCAGTCGCCTGCGGCGGCGAGATGCCAGATGCCGTGCGAGCGATCGAGCAGCTCTCTCGTCGCGGCAGCCAGATGGCGGACGTACGTCGGCGAGGTGCGCTGGTCGTCGACGACGTGGATCTCGTCGCGCTCCTTCGCGAGGCGCAGCATCGTCTTCACGAAGTTGCCCCCGTGCTCGCCGAAGAGGCCGGACGTCCGCACGATCCACGCGCTCTCCCCGGCCGCGCCTTCGCCGTGCAGCTTCGTGCGGCCGTACGCGGACAGCGGGCTCGGCGGATCGGACTCGACGTACGGCTCGCGCTTCGCACCGTCGAAGACGTAATCGGTCGAGTAGTAGACGAGCGGCGCGCCGAGCTCCGCTGCATGACGCGTGCCGCCGACGTTCACGGCCGCCGCCTCCTGAGGGTCATCCTCCGCGCCGTCGACATCCGTCCAGGCGGCCGCATGGAGGACGAGCGCGGGCCGGACGTCGGGCGGCGGCAGTGTGACGTCCCAGTCGGCGCGCGTCAGCGCGAGCGCACCGTCGGCGGCGAACTCCTCCTGAAGCGCGCGGCCGAGCTGACCGCCCGCTCCGGTGATCAGGATTCGATCGCGTCCCGTTCCGACAGGATCGGCGATTTCGTGCTCCACAGCTCGACGACGCGCGGGTCGTCCCAAGGCCACTCGTGCTCGTCCGGGTCGGCGGGGTCGTACTCCTCGGTGACGTGGTACAGCATCAAGACGTCGGTCAACGCCTCGAAGCCGTGCGCGAGATTGCCCGGGATGTACACCGCCGCGAAGTTGTCGTCGCCGATGTCCTCGCAGAACGTCTCGCCGGTCTCGCGGTTGAGCGCCACCACACGCGCGCGTCCCTGCAGGCAGACGAACAGGTCGTCCTGCCCGCGCTCGTGGTAGTGCAGGCCGCGAATCGTCCCCTCGCGCGAGAACGAGACGTTCGTCTGGCGGATCGGCTTCGGAAGCGAGCTCGTGCGGGCGATCTCGGCGAGCCAGCCGCGCCCGTCCGCGAAGCGCTCGAGCCGAACCGGACGCAGGCTGTCCGCACCGAAGTGCGGACGGCGAACGCGTTCGATCACCTCGTAGTAGGCGTCGACGGACTCGCCTGCGTCGCCCCAGTAGCCCTCGAACACGTCGTGCTCGAGACTTCCTTCGCGGACGTAGTGGTTGTTCACGTCGGTGATCTCTAGCTCGCCGCGCGCCGACGGCTCGAGCCGTTCGACCACGTCGAAGACGTCGGCGTCGTAGCAGTACACGCCTGTCACGGCCAGGCCGCTCGGCGGATCGGCCGGCTTCTCGACGATCTCGACGATCCGCCCGTCGACAAGGCGCGGGACGCCCAGGTTGCGGAGATGCTCGAGCTCGCGCACCCGCGCCAGCAGCACGCGCGCGCCGCGCGGCTGTTGCTCGAAGTTGCGAACGACCTGCGCGATGGGCGCGCTGAAGAAGTTGTCCGCGAGCATCACGACGATGCGCTCTCCTGCTGCGAAGCCACGGGCGAGCCCGAGTGCCTCGGCGATGCCGCCCGCCCGCTGCTGGATCGCGTAGTCGACCTCGTCGGCGAAGTACTGCCGAAAGTCCTCCACGTGATCCGCACCCGTCACGAGCAGCAGGTCCGAGATGCCCGCCCCGCGGAGGAAGTCGACGGCCCACTGGACCATCGGCTTCTCTCCGACGGGGAGAAGGTGCTTGTTGGTGACGCGGGTAAGAGGATCGAGCCGCGAGCCCGTCCCGCCCGCGAGGACGACGCCTTTCACGAGGCCGATGCTAAGCGGCCTCGGTCAGCGGAGACGGCTTAACGCGCACGATGCGGGCGAGCGGCGCCGGCAGCCACCAGTTCCAGCGGCCGAACCAGGCCATCAGGGCCGGGACGAGCAGCGCGCGCACGATCGTGGCGTCGACGAGGATCGCGACAGCGAGACCGAGCCCGAACTGCTGCAGGCCGACGATGCGCCCCGCGACGAAGCCCGAGAAAGCAGCGACCATGATGATCGCGGCGGCCGTGATGATCATGCCGGTGCGCTCGAGCCCGTACGAAACGGCGCGGACGTTGTCGTGCTCCTCGTCCCACGTCTCGCGCATGCGCGACACGAGGAACACCTCGTAGTCCATCGAGAGACCGAACAGCATTGCGAACAGGAAGATCGGGATCCAGCCCTCGATCTGCGGGAACTGGTACAGCCCCGCGACCGTGTCGCCGAGCCCCCACTTGAAGAAGACGACGAGCATCCCGTAGCTCGCCGCGACCGAGAGCAGGTTCAGCACCACCGCCTTCAGCGGGAGGATCAGCGACCGGAACGCGCGCATAAGCAGCAGGTACGTGAGCACGAGGACGGCAAGCACGAGCCACGGGAACGTGGCGTACGACTGGGTCAGGAAGTCGACCCCCTGCGGCGGCCCGCCGCCCGCGTAGACGCGCACCGAGGGCGGAAAGTCCGCGTTCGGGATCAGGTGATCGCGCAGCCGGTGCACGAACGCCTGCGCCGGCTCGTCACCGTACTCGTGCTTGCCGGCGACAATGATCTGCTGATACCTCCCCGTCTTGTCGATGTAGCGCGGGCCCCTTCCGGCCTGCACGAATGCAACCTCGGGGTCCCGTTCGAGCTCGGCAACCAGCCGGTCAACGGCGGCGAAGCGCAAACCCGCTCCCGGAGTCGGCAACATGCCGCCGCGACGTTCCGAGTCGACCACGATCTGCGTCGGCGAGAGCGCGCCCGGGCCGACCGACGCGCGCAGGACGTTCAGGCCGCGCACCGACGACGGGTACTGCGGGATTCCCTGCGCGGATCCCGGCGTCAGCTGCAAAGCGAGCGCCGGCACCGCCGCCAGCAGGAGCGCGCACGCGCCGATCGCGAAAAACGCGACCGGCCGCTGCATGATCGCGCGCGCGAGCCGCGCCCAGAAGCCGTGCTCGACGTCGGCGCCGGCGACGTGCGGCAACGGCACGCCCTTGCCACGCAGCCAGTTCGCCACCGGCACGCGCCTCGTGCCACGCCGTCCGTACACCGAGAGCAGGGCCGGCTGCAGCGTGACCGCGGCCGCGATCGAGACGAGCGGGATCAGGAAACCGCCGACGCCCATCGAGCGGATGAACGGGAGCGGCATGAACAGCAACAGGGCGAGGCCGATCGCGACTGTGGCGCCGGAGAACACGACCGCGCGACCCGCAGTCGCCATCGTCCGCAGGATCGCGTCGTCTTTCGTGCCCCCGTGCGCGAGCTCCTCGCGGAAGCGATAGACGATCAGCAGGGAGTAGTCGATCGCGATGCCGAGGCCGATCAGCTGCACCAGGTTGGTGACGTACGTCGCCATCGTCATGTGGTGCGCGACGATGAAGACGATCCCGAGCGTGCCGGTGATCGTCGCCGCCGCGAACAGGAACGGGATCGTCGCCGCGAGCGAGAGGCCGAACACGGCGAGCAGGACCGCCAGAGCAATCGGAAGTGCGATCGACTCACCACGCGCGAGATCGCGGCTGAAGATCGGATCGAGATCGCGCTGGATCGCCGGCTGGCCGGACACGTATGCAGCGACGCCCGGCGGCGCGCGCAGCGCGCTACGGATGTCGTCGGTGTAACCCTTCGCCTTCGCGAGGTTGAGCGTCGTGAGGATGCTTCCGTACACCACTCCGCCCTTCGCATCGCGCAGCCCGGTCGCCTGCCCCGAGGGAACGGCGCGCGCCGCCTGGCGAATGCTCCGTTCGAGCTTCAGACGGGCGCCGGCCGTGCCGTTACGGACCTGGTAGATGATCAGGAACTCCCCGTCGCTGCGATCGCCGAAGTGGTCCTGCAGGATCGTCCGCGCGCGCTCCGAGTCGGTCCCCGGGACGGTGAACGTGTTGGAGAGTAGCGGCGACAGCTTGGCGGTCGCGATTCCGCCTGCAAGGAGGATTACGAGCCAGACGGCGAGAATCGGCCAGCGGAAGCGCAGGACGACGCGAGTCCAGCCGGCCATGCCTCAGACACTAGCCACCGGGGTACGCTGAGACCGTGGAGAAGCGCCGCGACTTCGAGCACGCCGCCGAGGAGATCGAGCAGCTCTTCGCCGACCTCTGGCAGGTCTTCCCGTTCTCGCGCACCCTGCGCCGCGGATACCGGCCGCAGGTGGACGTCTACCGCAGCGAGGACCCACCGATGCTGACAGTGCAAATCGAGCTGCCGGGCGTCGATCCCGACGACGTGCAGCTGATCGCTTCGCCTCAGGCGCTCCTGATCGCAGGCGAGCGGCGGCGCCCGAGGGACGGCGGCCACTACCAGCAGATGGAGATCGACTACGGCCCGTTCCAGCGTCAGATCACGCTCGCCGAAGACATCGACCCCGAGGGAGCCACGGCGACGTACGACCGGGGCACGCTCACCGTGCGACTGCCGATCGCGCCGCAGCCGGCTCCGCGCGAGAGCGTCTCGATCACGGTGAGGATGTCGTGATGGCGGAGCTCGTCGAGGAGAAGACCGAGCAGAACGCCGACGAGCTGACCTTCCCGGCGACGTTGCCCGTCCTGCCGTTGAAGGACACGGTCGTGTTCCCCGGCTTCCCGACGCCGCTCGCGATCGGGCAGGAGCGCTCGATCAAGCTGGTCGAGGACGTCGTCTCGGGCGACCGAACGCTCGCGCTCGTCACCGTCAAGAACAGCGAGGCCGAACAGCCGGGGTGGGACGACCTCTACACCGTCGGCACGGCCGCCGTCATCCACAAGATGATCAAGGTCCCCGACGGGACGCTGCGGATCCTCGTCGAGGGCTTGCGGCGGATCGGCCTCGAGCACTCGGTCCAGGAGGACCCCTATCTCATCGGCGAGTTCGGCGAGCTGCCGGACGAGCTCGAGGAGTCGCGCGAGGTCGAGGCGCTCACGCGCAACGTTCAGAACCTCTTCGGGCGGGTGATCGCGCTCGTGCCGTATCTGCCCGAGGAGCTGCAGATCGCCGCCGCCAACGTCGAGGACCCGAGCGCGCTCTGCAACCTCGTCGCCTCGACGCTGCGGCTGAAGACGGAGGAGAAGCAATCGCTGCTGGAGCAGCGCGACGTCGAGGCGCGGCTGCGCGAGATCTCCTCGATCCTCAACCGCGAGCTGGAGGTGTTCGAGCTCGGCTCGAAGATCCAGTCGCAGGTGCAGGAGGAGATGGAGAAGGGCCAGCGCGAGTTCTTCCTCCGCCAGCAGCTCAAGGCGATCCAGGACGAGCTCGGAGAGAGCGACGCCGACCAGGCCGAGCTGAACGAGCTGCGCACGCGCTTCGCCGAGCTGGAGCTGCCGGAGGAGGTGCAGAAGTCCGTCGAGCGCGAGCTGTCGCGGCTGGAGAAGATTCCGTCGGCGGCGGCCGAGCACGGGGTCATCCGCACGTATCTCGACTGGCTCGTCTCGCTGCCGTGGAACACCGTCACGGAGGACAATCTCGATCTCGAGAATGCCCGCGCTGTTCTCGATGCGGATCACTACGACCTCGAGAAGGTCAAGGACCGCATCCTCGAGCACCTCGCGGTGTCGAAGCTGAAGAACGACCTCTCGGGCCCGATCCTCTGCTTCGTCGGGCCGCCCGGCGTCGGCAAGACGTCCCTCGGGCAGTCGGTCGCACGAGCGCTCGGGCGCAAGTTCGCGCGCCTGTCTGTCGGCGGCGTGCGCGACGAGGCCGAGATCCGCGGGCACCGGCGCACGTACATCGGCGCGATGCCGGGCACGATCATCCGCACGCTGCGCGATGCGGAGTCGATGAATCCCGTGCTGCTCATCGACGAGATCGACAAGATGGGCGCCGACTATCGCGGCGATCCGGCGAGCGCGATGCTCGAGGTGCTCGACCCCGAGCAGAACCAGCATTTCCGCGACCACTACCTCGATCTTCCGTTCGACCTCTCGAAGGTCCTCTTCATCTGCACGGCGAACACGCTCGACACGATCCCCGTCCCGCTGCTCGACCGCATGGACGTGATTTCGCTCTCCGGCTACACCGAGGACGAGAAGTTCGGGATCGCGAAGCGCTACCTCGTCCCGAAGCAGCTCGAGGCGCACGGGCTCGCAGGCGGGCGAGTCGCGATCTCCGACCGCGCGCTGCGCCTGATCATCAGGGAGTACACGCGCGAGGCGGGCGTGCGGAACCTCGAGCGCCGGCTCGCCGACGTGCTGCGGAAGGCCGCGCGTCAGATCGCCGAGGGCAAGACGAAGGCGAAGACGCTGCGTATCGACGAGCGTCGCGTACGGAGCTGGCTCGGTCCGCGCCGCTTCGAAGGAGAGGTGCGCAAGCGGACGTCGGATCCGGGCGTCGCCACCGGGCTCGCGTTCACCGCCGTCGGCGGCGACGTGCTGTTCTTCGAGGCGACCGCCTATCCCGGCAAGGGCCGGCTGACGATCACCGGCCAACTCGGCGATGTGATGCAGGAGTCCGCGCAGGCGGCATTGTCGTGGGTGCGCGCGCACGCGACGCAGCTCGGGCTCGATCCCGACTGGTTCCGCGAGCACGACGTGCATCTGCACGTGCCCGCCGGCGCCGTGCCAAAGGACGGCCCGTCCGCCGGCATCACGATGGCGACGGCGATCGCGTCACTCGTTCGACAGCAGCCGGTGTCCGACGACGTCGGGATGACGGGCGAGATCACGCTGACCGGTCAGGTGCTGCCGATCGGCGGCATCCGCGAGAAATCGCTCGCCGCGCAGAGAGCCGGGCTGAAGCGAGTGATCATGCCCCGAGAGAACGAGCCGGACCTCGCGGAGCTGCCGTCGGAGACGAAGCGCGAGCTCGAGTTCGTCCTCGTCGACTCGATCGACGAGGTGTTCGAGGCCGCGTTCGACGGCAAGAGCACCGGCCAGACGAAACCCGTCCCGGTCAAGGAGAAGGCCGTCGCTCAGTCGAGCTTGAACGTCGCGAGCAGCCGGTCGCACGCGCCGGTGTCGCCGCCGCGGTCGTAGCGGCAGAGCAACAGATACTCGCTCCTCCCGCGCAGGACGAACGCGATTCGCTCGACCAGCGCCTTGCCGTCCCGTTCGTAGTCGATGTCGTATCGGCGCGCCCGCTGACCCGCGATCGTCACGGTTCGCGAATCGGCGACGTCACCGTTCTGCTGCTTGGCGAGCTGCGTCGCGGCGCGGTCGAGCTCCGGCACGACCCTGTCCCAGAGCTCGGGGCGGTACTTGCGGAGGAGCGGATAGCGCGTGACCGAGACGAGCGCCAGTCCGTCAGCGGCCTGCAGCTCGCGACCGCTTCGGGTGACGGCCCAGCTCGCAGGCGCCGAGAAGTGGTAGTCGCTGCCCTGGACGATCCTCACCGCGGGCGCGCCACCGCCCCCGCACCCGCCGAGCACCAGTAGGCTGACCGCAAGAGCCGCTCGTTTGCGAGGATTCCTCCAGGGTACGAACGGCCTGCCAACCCAGCGAAAGGACATTGGAAGCATGAGCAAGGCGAGAGACAAGGTATTGGAACGGACCGGGAACGCCCGGCCGTACATCGAGCGCGCGCTCACGGACGAGGATCTTCGCGACAACATCCGCAACGCCTTCGACTCCGCGCGCGAGGTCTACAACGAGCTGCTCGGCGGCCGGGGCGCGATCCCGCTCGCGACGCGCGTCGCGACGGACAAGGAGATCCAGGACCGCCTGCGCGAGGCGATCGACGAGCTCCGCGAGGCGGCCGACCGCGTGCAGGGAAAGAGGGAGCACGGCGCACGCAACACGACACTGCTGCTGACGGGCATCGCGCTCGGGCTGCTTTTCAACCCGGTCACCGGCGCTCAGACGCGCAAGTGGCTCTCCGACAGGCTGTTCGGGCCGACGGACGAGTTCACCTACCAGGGTGGGAACTCTGGCTTGAGCTCGTC
>Ga0114129_10009854_pt1 | contig 13626 bp, 3 predicted proteins | sample RhiMetdeltSRZDD1_FD_80071 | JGI IMG/M metagenome (GOLD analysis project Ga0114129, IMG submission 80071) | Populus rhizosphere microbial communities from Tennessee, USA - Rhizosphere MetaG P. deltoides SRZDD1 (version 2) (version 2) | ecosystem: Host-associated > Plants > Roots > Rhizosphere >...
CGGCTTCGCGGAACACCGGCTCGTCGGCGAGCAGCCGGGCACCCATGCCCGCCCACTGGCTGCCCTGGCCGGTGAAGACGAACGCGGTCCGGGCCGTCGTACGGCGCGCCCGCCCAGCCGTCACGCCGGGCGCGGACCCGTCGGCCGCGTACGTGTCCAGCGTACGGATCAGGTCGTCCCGCGTACGGAAACCGACGGCGAGCCGGTGTTCGTGGTAGCCGCGCACCCGGCCGGCCGTACCGCACAAGGCATCGAGGTCGACGCCCGCGTCGCCGGCCAGCAGCGCGCTCGTGGTGCGGGCGAGGTCACGTACGGCCTCGGGCGAGTGGGCCGAAAGCGGCAGCAGCCGGGGCCGGGTGTCCGGGTCCGGTGCCGCCGACGCCAGCGGGATCGCGGCACCGTCCACCGGGTACAGTCGCCGCCACCGTACGGGCCGGCCCAGCACGTACAGCCGGGCCAGGCTCGTACGCAGCACGGCGCCAGCCGGCCGCTCGCGCCGCATCGAGGGCAGCACGGTGACCGCCATACCCCGCACCCGGGCCGTGCGCTCGATCGGGTTCGTGAGTACGGGATGCGGGCTCAGCTCCAGGAAAGCGTGCGGGCCGGCGTCGAGCAGCCGTTCGACGGCCGGGCCGAAGAGTACGGGCTGCCGGAGATTCGCGCGCCAGTACGCCCCCACCAGCGCCTCCCCGTCGACCGGCGCTCCGGTGACGGTGGACGTCATCGGCGTACGGGTCGGCATCGGCCCGATCGTCGACAGCGCCTCGGCCAGCTCCGCCTCCAGCACCGTGCACTGTGGACTGTGGCCGGCGACCGGCAGCGCGACCTTGCGTACCGGAGTTCCCCGCCCCTCCAGGTCGGCCAGCAGGGCGTCCAGCACGAGCGGCGCACCGGACAGGACGGTCGTGTCGGGGCTGTTGACGCCGGCCACCACGATCCCGGCCCGGAGGACCCGTTCGGCCTCGGCCACGGGCAGGTCCACGACCGCCATCGCGCCCTGCCCGTCGAGGCGGTGCATCAGCCGGCCGTAGTGATGGATGACCCGGGTGGCGTCGGGCAGGCTCAGCGCGCCCGACACGTACGCCGCGGCCGCCTCGCCCATGCTGTGGCCGAGTACCGCGTCCGGCTCGATGCCCCATGACCGCCACAGCGCGGCCAGCCCCACCTGGACCGCGAAGACGGTCGGCAGCACGACATCGAGGCCGGCCAACCGGTCGGCGGCCAGCGTGTCGAGGACCGACCAGCCCGCGACCTCGTGCAGCGCCTGGTCGCACCGGTGGACTTCGGCGCGGAACACCGGCTCGTCGCGCATCAGGTCGCGACCCATGCCGACCCACTGGGAGCCGCCGCCGGAGCACACGAAGACGAGCGGCATCGGGGGCGGGTCGATGCTTGTGGTGCCGGTGAAGCCGTCCAGCGCCGCGAGAAGCTCGTCGCAGGTACGGGCCGCGAACGCCACGCGCCGCGGGCCGGCGGCGAGCCGGAGCGCCTCCGTACGGCCGATGTCCGCCACTGCGGTGAGCGCCCCGGGTCGGCGCAGCCGCGCGGCGAGCTCGCGGGTGGCCACCCGCAGGTCCGCGCCGGCCAGCGGCACCAGGTGGGTCGGCGGGTCGGCCGGTCCGGCTACCACGACATGGCTGTTCGTTCCCCCGTACCCGAAAGAGCTGATCCCCGCGGTCGGCGGGCGTTGCGGGTCCGGCCACGGCTGGCGCTCGGCGGCGACCTCGAGGCCGAGCCCGGCGAACGGGATGTGCGGGTTGGGCTCGACGAAGTGCAGGCTTGCCGGGATCGTCTGGTGGTGCACGGCCAGCGCCACCTTGATGAGGCCCGCGATACCCGCCGCCGCTTCGAGGTGGCCGATGTTGCTTTTCGCGGTACCGATGAGCAGTGGACGGTCGCGATCGCCACGCAGCACGGCACCGAGCGCGCCGGCCTCGATGGGGTCGCCGAGGATCGTGCCCGTGCCGTGCGCCTCGACATACTGCACGCGATCCGGCGCGATGCCGGATCGCGCGTACACCTCGCGGAGCAGCTCCTCCTGCGCCACCGGGTTCGGTGCGGTGAGGCCGTTGCTGAACCCGTCGTTGTTGACCGCGCTGGCGTGGATGACCGCGTACACCCGATCGCCGTCGGCCAGCGCCGCGGACAGCCGCTTGAGTACGACGAACCCACCACCCTCGCCGCGGACGTAGCCGTCGGCGGCGGCGGCGAAGCTGCGGCAGCGCCCGGTCGGGCCGAGCGCGCCCAGGCGGCTCACCGCGGCCGTGCTCTCCGGGGCGAGGACGAGGTTGATCCCGCCGGCGAGCGCGACGCGCGACTCGCCGCTCTGCACGCTCTGCACGGCCAGGTGGACGGCCACGAGCGACGAGGAGCACGCCGTGGCGACGCTGAGGCTCGGTCCGCGCAGGCCGAAGGTGTACGAGACGCGGGCGGCGATGATGCTCACGTCCTGACCGGTGATCGTGTAGCGACCGACGCGGTCGAGACCGCGCCCGTACAGCCGGGCGTAGTCGCTCCACTGGGCGCCGACGAACACGCCGGTCCGGCTGCCACGCATCGACACCGGGGCGACGCCGGCATCCTCGAATGCGGTGTGGGCCAGCTCGAGCATGATGCGCTGCTGCGGATCCAGTTGCCGGGTCTCGCGCGGCGAGAGGCCGAAGAACCCCGGGTCGAACCGGTCGACACCGTCGACGAAGCCACCCCACCGGATGTTCGTCGGGTCGGCCTGATCGGCACCTTCCGGTGCGAGGGCCTCCGGGTCCCAGCGATCCGGGGGTACGCCGGTGATCGCGTCCTCACCCGCGTAAAGCAGCCGCCAGTACCCGGTCAGGTCCGGGGCCTGCGGGAAGCGGCAGGCCATGCCGACGATGGCGACCGGCTCCGGCGACGGCGCGACGGAGAGCGGCTCTGGTGCCGGTGACGGCGCGTCGCCGCTGACGTACCGCGCGAGCGTCTCGACGGTCGGGTGGTCGAAGGCGACGGTGGCGGGCAGCGGCCGGCCGATCGCCACTGCCAGCGCGCTGACGAGACCGGTGACACCGGCCGAGTCGAGCCCGAGCGCGCTGAACGCCACGCCCGTGGGCACCTCGTCCGGTGGTACGCCGAGCCGCCGGGACACCTCGGCCGCGAGCCAGCGCGTCGCCTCGTCCGGGTTGCGGCCGGGCTCGCTCATCGTGCGGCCTCGAACTGGCTGCTGGCCCGGAGCGCGTCGAGCAACTCGGGCTTGATTCTCGCCTGTCCCGGCTCGGCGATCTGGTCGGCGACCGCCGCGTTGAAGTGCCGCACGAACGTACGGATCTGCTCCCGTGACATGCCCTTGCGCTGGAGGTAGAAGACGCTCCACTGCTCGAAACCGAACTGCGGCAGCCACGTCGAGCCGCGGACCGACGTGAAGAGGTCGTTGATGACCCGGCAGGCCCGGGCCGAGTCCATCGTGTCGTGCGACCAGTTGAAGGCCTCACCCTTGATGCCGTACTCCTGACGCTTCTGCCAGATCGGGGTGACCGGGTCGGCGTACCAGAGCTGGGCCCGGTAGTACTCGGGGCGGGCCGTCTCCAGCAGGCTCACCGTCTCGGCCACGGTCTCGTCGGTCTCCCCCGGGAACCCGATGATGAGCGACGCGTACGTCGAGATGCCGACCTCGTTGAAGACGCCGAGCGCCGCGAGGTAGTCCTTGCGGCGCGCGGTCTTGTTCATCCGCTGGAGCATCGCGTCGCTGCCGGACTCGATGCCGAGGAACACGCCCTCGCAGCCCGCCTCCGCCATCAGCCGGATCGTGTCCGCATCCCCGTGGTCGCTGCGGTAGAAGCAGTTCCATCGGAAGCCGAAGTCGCGGCGGATCATCATGCGGAGCAGTTCACGGAAGCGTACCTTCGGCACGTTGAACGTGTCGTCGAGGAACGTGACCGTGGACACCGAGCCGAGTTCGGCCAGGTGCTCCAGCTCCCGCTCCACGTGATCCAGGTCGAGGTACGTGTACTTACCGGCCCGCTGCGGGAAACCGCAGAACGCGCACGAGAACGGGCACGACTTCGCCGTACGGGTCGTGACGAACTCGTTGATGTCGGTCGGCGGGAAGAGCGTGTAGTCCACGAGATTCTCGGCGAGCGGGTTGGACTCGACCTCGACCGGCGTGAACGTGAACCCGGCGCCCTTGCGGTAGGCCAGGTTAGGTACGGCGGCCAGGTCGCCGTCGTCGCGCAGCGCGGACAGGATCCGGGTGAGGGTCAGCTCGCCCTCGCGCCCGATCACGTAGATGTCGCCGTCGAGGTACTCGAGCAGCGCCTCCTGGTCCGGCCCGTCCAGCATCTGCGCCTGGTTGGCGATGTACGGGCCGCCGATGACGATCTTCACGGTCGGGTGGTGCTTGCGGATGAACGAGACGATCTCGATGATCGGGTGCGGTGAGACGTACAGCGTCGTCGTGATGGCGACGGTACGCACGTCCTGCGTGGTCAGCTTCTCGGCGAGCTTCTCCTTCTCCAGGTGGAACAGGTTGACGTAGTCGAAAGTGAACCCGCGCCTGGCCAGGAAGCTGCCGAGGTACGTGATGACCGGCCAGAGGAAATCCGAGTTGTGGAACCGCCGCGTGCCGTCGCCGTGCAGCGCGCTCAGCAGGTCGAGCGCCCGGTACGGGTGCCCCTCGTGCTCGACGTACGCGAGCCGCAGGTCCTGGTACGCGCCCGAATCCGGCCCCATGAGCTTGACCATGTCGACGTACCCGGGAAAGTCGTAGTCGTTGAACCCGACCAGCAAACAGTCGATCATGTCGTCCGCCCCTACCGGTTGACGGAGTACAGCGGGAAGTAGGTGTCGAGCGTGCCGGCGGCGTACGCCTCGGCCAGCTGCGGGATGCTGTCGTACGGCGTGGGCGGCTGCCCGTCGTAGGGCGGGAACCAGCCGGTCTCCTCCATCACCCGCGCGATGCGCGGCGAGTCCGGCTCGCGCCAGGCGTGGGTGTTCACGTGGATGTGCCGGTTGATGCACTCGCTGGCGCGCAGGTGCCACAGACGCATGCCGTCCTTCCAGCCGACGGTGGCCACCACGCCTTGCCGCGCCAGACTCTTCAGCGTCACCCGGTGCAGCCCGCCGCCGATGTGGTCGAGGAAGATGGACGCGCCCTGGCCCCCGCTCAGCTCGCCGATCCGGGCGAGGAACCGCTGCTCCGAGTCGCGGTACCGGTCCATCGCGGTCGGGTCGCCGGACGCCTTGGCCGTCTCGTAGTTCAGTCCTGGGTACTCGCGCAGGTCGATGGGCTCGGCGCCCGACGCGGCGATCTCGGCCAGCCGCGCGTCCCGGCTCGACACCATCGCGGTCCGGAATCCCTCACGGCGGGCCAGTTCCAGCTGCGCGAAGACCACTCCGCCGCCCCAACCGACCACGAGCGGCGGCCCGCTCCAGCGGGCACCGGCCTGGGCCTCCCAGCACCGGCTGGCGACCCGCCAGTTGTCCCACGCCGTGAAGTAGCGGGCGAACGGGGCCCACTGCTCCGGCGGGTACGCGGAGCACTCGGGCAGGGGTACCAACCGCCCAGCCGGTACGACGAAGCGGGAGGCGAGCAGCCCCGGCGAGCCGGGGGCGTCGTAGGCGCAGATCCGCCGGGCGTACCCGTGCTCGTCCACCTGGTCGAACGGGATCCACAGGCACAGTCGGCCCTCCGGCCGCCCGCGGACCGACGCGCCCGCCGCGAGGATACGCACGACGCCGCACGTACCGATGACGATCCGGTCCTCGCCGCGCTGGCGCGCCACGTCGACCGGGCTCCGCGACAGTGCGTGCTCCATATTGGCTTCCCAGCAGCCGACCACCGGCTCGACCAGCACCTCGTGATCGTCCGGTGTGGACAGTGGGACCTCCTCCAGCACGAGCGTGCCGCGGGGCGCGGGCACCCCCTTTGGCCGCTCCGGCCCGGCATGCAGCACCCAGGCCTTGGTCGTCTCGGTCATGCCACACCTCCGGTGTCGGTCGGGATCGGGAACGCGGACTGGCGGACCTGGTCCAGGCGCAGGGCCTCCTCGACCACCAGCTCCGGGGGTACGGCGGCCGGCCGGCCGCCGTGCAGGAGGTCGGCCAGCGGCCGGCCCGGGTCGGCGGCGATGGCGTCCAACGCCGCGACGAGGTCGAGGTACACGCGGGTCGCCTCGTCGTCGGCGAGCCACGCCCGGTCGTAGGACAGCGCGATGCCCAGCTCGACGCCCGGCATGATGTCGAGGCGGACGGGCGTGCCCATGTGGGTGAAGAAGGTCGGCACCCGGTCGGTCACGTCGAACAGAGCCGGATCGAGATTCTGGAAGACGAGGTAGCTGTCGAACAGCGCGCCGCCCTCGGGCACGCCCGCCCATCCGGCCACCCGGTCGGGATCGACGTGGCCGTGGTGCGCGGCGTCGGCGCCGATGTCCACAATGGACGCCAGCAGCTCGCTGACCGGCCGGTCGGGCGCGGGCAGGCGGACCCGCATCGGCAACACGTTCATAGTCGGGCCGGCCAGCCGGTCGATGCCGGGCACGTCGGCCGTCCGCCCGTTCAGGAAGGCGCCGAACACCGCCTCCGTCGTGCCCGCGCGCCGCGCGAGCAGCAGCGCCCACGCCGCCTGGACCAGCGCATTGGGGGGTACCCGGAGCCGCCGCGCGGCCAGCCGTACGGCCTCGGTGGCCGTCGCGTCCAGGTACCCGTGCTGGCGCGCGTGCCCCGTCGCGCCCGTCGTGGGACCGCCGATCGGCGTAGGCCCGGCGTACCCGTCGAACAGGTCACGCCAGAACCGCTCGGTCTCCGGTGGTACGCCCCGGTAACGGACCCAGGCGATGTGGCGCGCGAACGGCACCTCCACAATGGACAGTGGTGCCCGTCCCGTCACCTCGCGCCCGTAGTCGTCGATGAGCGTCTGGAGGAACACGCTCAGCGTCCAGCCCTCCATGCGGAAGTAGCTGAACGTGAACAGCGTCAGGTACACGTCGTGGGCCAGCCGGGCCACGAGGACCCGGATACCGGCCGGCTCGGCGACGGCGCTACCGACCGCCCGGTCGTGACGCAGGTACGCGACCAGCCGCGTGTCGGGCGGGGTCGACCCGACCGACCAGTCCTCGTACGCGAAGGGCAGCGCGGCGTCGCGGTGGACCACCTGCAGGGGCTCGTCGAGATCCGTCCAGGTGAACGAGGTCCGGAGCACCGCGTACTGCCGCGCGAGCCGCCGCCAGCACCGGCGGAACGCGTCGAGATCGATCGCGCCGCGCATGATCTCGACGCGCTGGACGAGGTACTGCCCCGACTCCGGATTCGCCCGCAGCCGGCGCAGCATGTGCGCCTGGAACGGGGTCAGCGGGTACGCGTCCTCGATGCCCGGATCGGCCAGCAGCTCGATCCGGCGCCCGCGATCCCGCGCCGATACCCCGGTGAGCAGGCGCTCGACGAACCCGTCGGCGCCCTCGACGAAGGCGTCGCGGTTCTCGCCGCCGGTGGCCGGCGACGCGGCGTCGGTGGCCCGCCGCGCCCCCGCCGCGGCCAGTCCGGCGACGGTGGGGTGACGGAAGATGTCGCGCGGTTCGAGGGGCAGGCCGGCCTCGCGGGCCCGGGCGACCACCCGCACGCTGCGGATCGAATCGCCCCCGAGCTCGAAGTAGTTGTCGGTGGCGCCCACCTGCTCCAGGCCGAGCACCTCGGCCCAGATGTCCGCGAGCACGTGCTCCCAGCCGGGCCGGGGGGCCACGTACGCCTCCCCGTCCTGGCTGGCCGCCGGTGGCGGGTCAGGCAGCCGGTCGCGGTCCACCTTGCCGTTAGGGCTGAGCGGCATCTCCCGCACGGGGACGAACACGCCAGGGATCGCGTACCCCGGCAGGCGGTCCACGAGGTGCTCGCGCCAGCGTGGGGCCAGCTCGGTGGCGAGCCGGGGCCGCAGCGGCCAGTTTGCGAGGTCGGTGCCGTCCCCCGGGTCCGGCCCACCGAGCGGCACCGGTGCCGTACCCGCCGGGCGCAGGACCGCGTCGAAGCAGCGCGGCCCGGCGTGCGCCGAGTACGTGAGCTGGACCTCCCGCCCGGTCCGCTCGCCGAGATCGACGAACCAGTGCGGGTCGACCCCGGTGGCGGCCCGGGCGGCGCAGGCGTCGCGGAGGTCGTCGACCGTACGGTCGGCCGGATCGGCGAGCGCGCCGGCCAGGACATCGCACCCGGCCAGGCGCCGGTTGGGTACGCCGCGCACCCCGACGACCGTGTCGGAGGCGACCGTACGCAGCCGGACCACCAACCGGGCCGGGTTCTCGGCGAGGTCATCCCGCCAGTCGAGCCACGGCACGGGCGCCGGCCCGACCGGCTGCGACTGTCCTATGTGGATGATGACGTCGAAACGGAACTGGCTCAGCTCGTTGACGTACGCTCCCGGCTTGAGGCGTACCTCCACCGTGCCCGGCAGGTCGAGTGCGGAGAAGAGGGCGGGGTCCACGGCCAGCTCGGACTCCTGCCAGACGGCCCGTTCGACGCGTTCGCGCCACCGGCCGGCCGGCAGGTCGCCGGGCGCCCGGTCGAGCTGCACGGCGGCGTGCAGGTCGGTCAGCAACGGCCGGCTCCGTACGTCGCCGACGACGACGCGTCCACCCGGCCGGACGAGCCGCACGGCTGCGCGCAGGACGTCCCGCAGGTAGCCGACGTCCGGGAAGTACTGGACGACCGAGTTGAGCAGCACGGTGTCCACAGTGGACGGCGGCAGGTCGGCGAGCTCGTGGGCGGCCCGGGCGCTGAGCTCGACCCCGCCGAGGTCCGGCCGGCGTACGAGCTGCCGGCGCACGAGCGTGAGGGCGGTGGACGAGATGTCGGTGCCGTGGTACGCCGAGCAGTGCGGGGCGATCCGGAACAGCAGCAACCCCGTCCCGCACCCGACCTCGAGTACGCGGTCCGGCCGGCCCTCGAGCACCAGCGCGACCGTATCCGCCACCCACTGCCGCATCTCGGCCGGCGGGATGGGCTCGCCGGTGTAGCTGCTCGTCCAGCTCGACAGGTTCAGCTCCGGATCCTGCCCCGGCGGCGGCTCCTCGTACGCCTCGTCGAACACGCCGGCCCACTGGCCGACCTGCGCCACGGCCGCGTCCGACGGGTCGGGCAGCACGAACGCCACGAGCCCCGAGCCGTCCGGCCGGGCGGTGACGACGGCGTCGCGTACCGACGGGTGTTCGCGCAGCGCCGCCTCGACCTCGCCCAGCTCGACCCGTACCCCGTGAATCTTGACCTGGAAATCCACCCGGCCCAGGAACTCCAGCGTGCCGTCGACCCGCCACCGCGCCACATCGCCGGTGCGGTAGAGCCTACCGCCCGGCCGGTCGCCGTACGGGTCGGGGAGGAAACGCTCGGCCGTGAGGGCCGGCCGGCCGTGGTAGCCACGGCCGACCTGGGTTCCGCCGATGTGGAGCTCGCCGGCCACGCCGACCGGCACCGGCTGGCCGGCGGGATCGAGCACGTACAGCGCGGTGTTGTCGACCGGGCGCCCGATCGGCACGCGCGGTCCCTGATCCTCCGGCCGGCACCGCCAGGCCGTCACGTCGACCGCGGCCTCGGTCGGGCCGTACAGGTTGTGCAGCTCGACGGTGGGCTCCCCGGAGAACACCTCCAGGAACCGCCGCTGCAGCGCGAAGGGCAGCGCCTCGCCGCTGCAGATCACCCGCCGCAGGCCGCGACAGCCCGCGGCCGCCGGCTCCTCGATGAACAACCGCAGCATCGACGGTACGAAATGGACAGTCGTGATCCGCTCCTCCTCGATCAGCCGGATCAGGTAGGCCGGATCCCGGTGCCCGTCCGGCCGCGCGACGACGAGCGTGGCGCCCACGGTCAGCGGCCAGAAGAACTCCCACACCGAGACGTCGAAGCTCGCGGGCGTCTTCTGGAGTACGCGGTCGGTCCCGTCGAGCCCGAAGTGCCGCTGCATCCAGCGCAGCCGGTTGACGATCGCGCGGTGGCTGTTCATGGCACCCTTGGGCGCGCCGGTGGACCCGGAGGTGTAGATGACGTATGCGAGGCCGTCCGGCCCGGTGTCCACGGCCGGCGGAGTGTCGGGCTCGGCGGGCGGCGCGTCGGACCCGAGGTCGACGACCGTACCCGCGAACGGCGGCACCCGGTCGCGCAGGTGCGGCTGGACGAGCAGGACGGCGGCGGCGCAGTCGCCGAGAAGATACGCGATGCGGGCGGGCGGGTAGTCGGGGTCGACCGGTACGTAGGCCCCGCCCGCCTTGAGCACGGCGAGCAGGCCGACGACCAGTTCGAGCGAGCGCTCGGCGCATACGGCGACCCGCGTCTCGGGTCCTACGCCGGCCCGCCGCAGCCGGTGGGCGAGGCGGTTGGCCCACCGGTCGAGCTGGGCGTAGCGCAGCGACCGGTCGCCGAAGACGACCGCCGTCGCGTCAGGGCTCCGGCGGGCCGCGTGCTCGACCAGTGCGTGCAGCAGGTGCGGTCCAGCCGCCGGGACGGCCGTGCGGTTGAACCCGTTCAGCACGTCGTCGCGTTCGTCCGCGCCGAGCAGCGGCACGGTCGAGACGCGTCGCCGCGGGTCGGCTGTGACCGCGTCGAGCAACCGGGTCAGGTGGCCGGTCATCCGGCGTACCGTCTCCCGGTCGAAGAGGTCCGTCGCGTACTCCAGCTGGGCCCACAGCTCGCCCCCGGCATCGGTGACGTGCAGCCACAGGTCGAACTTCGAGCCGCCGCTGTCGCCGTCGGCCAACGGCGTGATCCAGACATCCTCGGCCAGCGCGACGCGTACCGACGGTGTGCTGTTGAGCGCGAGCATCACCTGGAACAGCGGGTTGTGACTCGTACTGCGCTCCGGCCGCAGCTCCTCGACGAGCTTCTCGAACGGTAGGTCCTGGTGGGCGAAGTCGGCCGACACGCCGTCCCGCACCCGACCCAGCAACTCGATGAACGAGGGATCCCCGCGCAGGTCCACCCGCAGCGCGAGCGTGTTGGCGAAGAACCCGCACAACCGCTCCAGCTCCCGGCGCGTACGGTTCGCCACCGGCGTACCGACGACGACCTCCGGCTGGCCGGACCAGCGCGACAGCACCGCCGCGAACCCGGCCAGCAGCACCATGAACAGGGTCGTCTCGGTCTGCTTCGCCAGCGTGGCCAGTCGCGCCACGAGACCCGGCTCGATCGTGAACCGCTCGCTGTCGCCGCGGAACGTCTGCACCGCCGGCCGCGGCCGGTCGCCGGGCAGGTCGAGCACGACGGGTGCGTCCTTCAGGCGGTCCCGCCAGTAGGCCAGCAGGCGGTCGAGCGACCAGTCCCGTTGCCAGCACGCGTAGTCGCCGTACTGCACCGCCAGCTCCGGCAGCGCCGGTGCCCGCCCGGTGTTGAACGCCTGGTAGCACTCGGCGACCTCCTGCGCGAGAACCCGGCCCGACCAGCCGTCGGCCACGAGGTGGCTGAGGTTCAGCAGTAGCACGTGCTCGCCGGCGGACAGCCGCAGCAGGCCGAAGCGGAACAGCGGCCCGGCCGTCAGGTCGAACGGCGTCGCGGCGTCCTGGTCGATCCGGAGCCGCACCTCGGCCCGCCGGGCCTGGATGTCCAGTGTGGACAGATCCAGGACCGCAAGGTCGACCCGCACCCGGTCCGCGACGCGCTGCACCGGTTCGCCGGCCCGGACCGCCACGGTGGTACGCAGCGCCTCGTGCCGGTCCACGACCCGCTGCAGGCTGGCGCGGAGCCGGTCGACCCGCAACGGGCCGTCGATCCGCAGCGCGATCGCGATGTTGTACGCGGCACTACCGGGTACGAGCTGGTCGAGGAACCACAGCCGCAGCTGCTGGTACGACAGCGGTGCCGGCCCGGTGCCGGTACGCCGCGGGACGGTCGGGCCCGGCGTACGGTGGCCGCGCGACCAGGTGGCCAGCAGATCGCGCTTCGCGGTGGACAGCTGGCCGGCCGGCGGGCGGCAGACGGTGGCCGGAGCCGACTCAGGCGGACTCATGGTCGCCATCTCCTTGCAGGGCGCGGATGATCGACGCCTGGTCGGCCACCGTGTGCGCCTTGAACAGCTCCTCGAGCGGCAGGTCCACCTCGAACGTCTCGCGCAGGCGGGCCAGGAGCCGCGTGGTGAGCAGCGAGCTGCCGCCCAGCGCGAAGAAGTTGTCGTGCACGCCGATCCGGTCGTACCCGAGCAGCTCCTGCCACGTCGCCACGATCCTGGTCTCCAGCGCGTCGGACGGCGCGGCGAACTCGGTGAGCAGCTCGGGCCGGCGGTGCACCGTACGGGTCACCGCCACGTCGAGCGCGGTGGTCGACCGGTCGACGGCCACGGCCGCGTCGGGGGCCACGGCGCGCGTCAGATCGCCGACGATCGTGGGCGGTTGCCCGGCCGCGTCCGGTGGTTCGAGCCAGTACCGGCGGCGCTCGAACGGGTACGTCGGCAGCGAGACGCGCAGCCGTTTCTCGTGGGCCGAGAACGCGACCCAGTCGACGTCGACGCCGGCCTCCCAGAGCCGGGCGAGCGCGGTGAGCAGGACACCCTGATCGGGCTGGGTGTCCCGGGGATGGCGCATGGACGGTACGGTCGCCGGCGCCGAACCGTCGACCCGGGTCAGCAGCGTACCCAGTGCCGTACCCGGGCCCACCTCCAGCAGGACGCCGTGGTTCCCGTCGAGCAGCGTCCGTACGCCATCGGCGAAGCGGACCGAGTGCCGCAGGTGCCGGACCCAGTGCGCGGGATCGGTCGCCTCGCCGGCGGTGACCCAGGTGCCGGTCACGTTGGACACGTACGGGATCCGTGGCTCGTGCAGGGTCAGGTCCTTGAGGTGCCGGGCGAAGCGGTCGAGCACGGGCTCCATCGCCCGCGAGTGCCCGAGCGTCCGGACGTGCAGCCGCCGGAAGTCGACGCCCTCGGCCGCGAGCCTCCCGGCCAGGTGCTCGACGGCATCGGCCAGCCCGGACACGACACACAGGTCGGGTGCGTTGACCGCGGCGATGTCGAGGTCCGGGCCCAGCCGCCGGGCGCACTCGGCCTCGGGCAACGAGACGGCCAGCATCGCACCGGCCGGCATCTCGTCGATGAGCTGACCGCGGAGCACCACGGTGGCGATCGCGTCGTCGAGCGTGAAGACGCCGGCCACGCAGGCCGCCACGTACTCGCCGAGGCTGTGCCCGAGCATCGACTTCGGGCGCACGCCCCACGACATCCATAGCCGGGCGAGGGCGTACTCGACGATGAACAGTCCCACCTGGACGCCGGCCGAGGTGGCCGCTCGGGCGACCGTGGTCGGGTCGGGGTCGGTCTCGGTCAGGAACACGCGCGGGTCGTACCCGAGCAGGGGCGCGGCGAGCTCGGCGCAGCGGTCGACCTCGGCGCGGAACGTCGGCTCGTGGGCGTACAGCTCGCGGCCCATACCCGCGTACTGGCTGCCACCGCCCGGGAACAGGAAGGCGACGTGGGGACGGGCGCTGACGCCGGCGACCGGGGGCGCGGTACGCAGTGCGGCCGCGGCGCGACCCGGATCGGTGTCGCGGCAGACGATGGCGCGGCGGTGAGCGAAATGCCGCCGACCCACCTGCAACGTATACGCCACATCAGCCAACCCGACCCCACCCGCCAACACCCCCGCCACCCGCGCCGACTGCACCCCCAACGCCGCCACCGACCGCGCCGACACCACCACCACC
>Ga0114129_10009855_pt1 | contig 13626 bp, 7 predicted proteins | sample RhiMetdeltSRZDD1_FD_80071 | JGI IMG/M metagenome (GOLD analysis project Ga0114129, IMG submission 80071) | Populus rhizosphere microbial communities from Tennessee, USA - Rhizosphere MetaG P. deltoides SRZDD1 (version 2) (version 2) | ecosystem: Host-associated > Plants > Roots > Rhizosphere >...
CGCCAGCGGACCGGCTGTGTCCTGATCGGCGGTGATCGGGATGATCCCGTCGCGGCTGATCAGCCCGACGGTCGGCTTGATGCCGACCAGACCGTTGGCCGTGCCGGGGCTCAGGATCGATCCAGAGGTTTCGGTGCCGATCCCGACGGCCGCCAGATTGGCGGCGACCGCAATCCCCGGCCCCGAGCTCGAACCGCCAGGTGTCAGCGCCGGCCGTCCATCGTTGAACGGCCGCATCAGTCCGTCGAGCGCCACGCGCGGATCGGGCCGTGGATCGTACGGATTGAATCCGTAGCCGCCAAGGGAGCTGTAACCGGCCGGCATGCCGTTGGTCAGAAAGTTCGCGAACTCGGTCATCGTCGCCTTGCCGAGGATGATCGCGCCGGCGTCGCGCAGCTTCCGAGTGATGAAGGCGTCGGTTCGCGGAAACGATCCCTCGAACGCCAGCGATCCGGCGGTCGTCGGCATGTCGCGGGTGTCGACGTTGTCCTTGAGGATTATCGGAATGCCCGCCAGCGCGCCGTGGCGGCGTCCCTCACCGCGTTCCCGATCGCGGTCGTGGTCGCTGTTATCGGCTTGATCGAACGCGTGCGGGTTGACATGGATGTACGAGTTCAGATGCGCAGCCGTGTCAACGCCGTCGTACGCCGCAATCCGTGCGTAATACATGCGAACGAGCTTCTGGACGTTGATGATGTGATCCTCGAGGGCGTCCTGAATGGCGGGGATCGTCGTCTCCACGAGATCAAAGCGTCGCGGTGCGTGCTTGGCGCCAACGCCCGTTGAGAGCACCACCACAAACAGCGCGACCAACACCGCGGAGGCTCGAAGGACAAGGCAGGTTCGCTTCATGCGCGTCTCCTGTGAAAGGCGCGCGCATAATTTCAGCCGGTGCCTCGATATGTCAACCGAGAAATCCGTAAATCGAATTGATGAGGCGGTGAGTGGCTGAGGTTACCGCGCCCTCCGCTTCATCTCTTCTCAGAACTCCCACCCCACGACGACGAAGGTCTTGGCGCGTCCTGCCGCTTTCGTGACACCGAACAGCGGCGCGAAGTCGACGTGCATCTGCGGCAGCGGTCGAAACTGAAGGCTCGGCCCGATCAGGAACTCCTTCTCGAAGTCGCCGCGCTTTCCGTGCGAATCGAGCGAGTTGACCAGCGCGAGCTGCGTCTCGACGCCGACGCCGACCTTGCTGTCAATCGCGGTGTAACTGAGCCCGGTCGTCCACTCGTTCGAGTTCTCCTGCGGCCCGCCGAGCTCGTGCTCCCAGACAAGGTTACTGCCCCAATGCCAACCCGAAGTGATTTGCCCCCCCAGCAGCAGCTTCGCCTCGAAGTGATCGGGCGCCGCGCTCACTTCGTTCCACTCGACGTACAGCGTCGGGTTGCCGGGAATCTTGCCCCAGTCGGCGAAGGCCCACCGGAGCTCCGCTTTCTGTTCGTCGATGGCGAAGCCTTCGTCCTGGATCCCTGTCTTGTGCGCCACCGCGTAGAGATCCAGCTGGAAACGGCCTGGTAGTCCGAGCTCGATTTCGTACTGCGTCTTGAACTCCGTCGAGCCGTCCTTCGGCGTCTGCGGGATCAGCCAGTACTCGAAGTCGACCATGCCTTTCGGAATGACGTAGACTCGCGTCTCGCCGAAGCGGCGGTGCGCGGTCCACCGCGGCTGCTCGTAGTCCCCAATCCGATCTTCCTCGACCAGCGGCGCCTTCCCGTACACGTCGACCGGCGGTGCCTCCCATGTGTGCAGACGATCTGGCGGCTTTTGTTCCGACTGGCCCGGCTTCTGTTTGTCGGCGGGATTGACGACCTGCGCGGCGGCCGACGCGACGCATGCAACGCAAACAATCGAGGCAGCAAGCACGCGACGCACGAATCGAAGAGGGAGCACGAATCACCTCGTGATGGCGGACGCAGTCGATGATCGAGGGACCTGATGTCCCTCGCCCGCAAATAACAGACAGGAATGGATGAGCAACCGAAATACCAGGAGGCGATCGTTCCTGCGACAGAGACTGCCGACGTTATCGCCAGCGTCCGTCGTGGCGTTCTGGGATGCTGCGGCGAAAACGACCAGATATTGCGCAGCGCGTGAACAAGGTTTGTGCGGAGGAAAGTCGTCCCGAGGTCAGACTGGAGTCTGCCCGGGATCGGAAAGGATGCCGAGCTCTTACATCAAGACCGCTTCAATGGCCATCATCGTGAACGCCGTGACGAGGATCGGATCGTCCTGCAGCTCCGCCTTGTCCGTGTTCACCCAGAAGCCTTCCGGATGCTGGAGCGAGATGAGTTTCCTGCCAAGGTCTTCGCGCCAGTTGTGGCGACGGCCCTTCGAGTCGGTGATGACCGGCTCGCCCACGGCCTGCAGCGCCTTCGCGAACACCATGTAGTAGTAGTAGACCGTTTTCTGACCCAGTCCGGGATTCTCGTCCACCGTATAGTTGTCGCGCACCCACTTCAGCACCTGCTGGACGCGGCTGTCGGTCTTCTTCACGTTGGCCCAGCTGTAGCTCATGAGGCCCGCGTAGCTCGCCGCGCCGTACGAAGTCGCCCGCTGTTCGTCCACCTGGCTGTACCCGGGGTAATAGATGAAGCCACCGTCGTTTTTCGCCCAGGCCTGGTCGTTGGTCTCGCTGTTGTTCTGGGTGCGCTGGAGGAACTTGATCGCCTTCTCCCACGCCGCGTTGTTCGCGGGCAGCTCCGCCTCTTTCATCGCGCGCAGGCCGTACTCGAGGCTGATGATGTCCGCGCGTCCGCCATCGCTCGTCCCGCCGTACCCGAGTCCGCCATAGAACTTGTCGCTCGGCGGCACGCCTTCACCTTCATCGAGGATGTGGTCGGCGAGATACTGGCGGCCCTTCTCGATGAGCGGCCGGTCCTGCGGCCGCCCGCCGGCGACCAGCGCCATGATCGACACCGCCGTGATGTAGTGCGGGATCATCTGCTCGTAGATGCCGCCGTCTGGCTTCGCGAGCTTCGCCAGCGCGTCGAGCGTCTTACCGGCGACCGCGAGCTGCTTGGTGCGATCCCCCGGCTGGCGCAGGATCGCCGTCGCCACCATGGCGTTGATGCCAGGATGGTTCTCCCACATGCCGTCGGGCCGTTGCTTCTGGGCCAGGTACGCGGAGGCCTTTCCGAGGGAGTCCATCAGCTTCTGACGCGTCTCCGAAGACAGTCCAGCGCCCGGGCTCTGAGCACCACCCCGCTGCTGCGCCGACAGCGGCGTCAACGGCGACACCAGGAGCGACCCGACAAGTACCATTGCGACTCGTTTCATCATGCCCTCGCCTGAATCGACTGAAGGTCGGACCCACCCGACTCTGGTCTTTCAGTTTTGATCGTGTATCGGTCGCATCACTGATTGCAGAATAGCCAACTCCGCACGACGGATCCCGCTGTGACCCGTCTGCTCGGCAGTTGCGGTCATACGCACGACCTGGCCATCCTGAACACAGAATGTAGGCGACAGCCGAGATCTATTGAGTGCTCGGCCTCCTCGCCGTCTGCGCGACAATCGTCGGAAGATTCGCGCGACGCAGCATATCGTTGAACGCCGCAAGATCCCGGTTGAACACGTCAGTCAGCTGTCCTTGCGACGTGCTGAGCCGGCCCTGCAACTCTTTGTGCACCGCGAGGTGCTGGTTCGTCGGCTTGAAGTCTCCGCTCGCCAGACTGTTCGCCAGATAGCCGAACTTCTGCACCAGCTTCGATCCCCATCGGACGCCGTCCTGCCCGCGTCCGGTGGCCCGCAGCTCGACGAGAGTGCCTTCGACGGCGATGATCTTCTGATCGAGCTCGTCGGCCGCCCTCCGCAATTCCGTGTCCTGGATCAGGTTCTTGAGGTTCGCGATCTGGCCACGAATCAGCTCGGCTCCATTGATGGCATCGACGACGTTGTCGAGATCGCGCCGTGCCGTCATCAGCACCTGTTGCTGCGCCGCGATGTCGGCTTCCGTGCCTGCTGAATGGGGATCCTTCAGCACGCGCAGCGGCTGCGTGTAGTCGCGTCCGCCGACCGAAAGCTTGACGGTATACGTGCCTGGCGCCTGCAGGACTGCTAAGCCCCCGCCGCCCGCGCCAAATCCGCCTTCGCTCTCCCGCAGACCGTCAGGCCCGACCCGTATGTCCGGCGCGTGCAACGGGCTCGTGCGGAACTGGACGCGCTTCGACGCCGCGTCGCGGAGATCCCAGTACACGCGGTGGAGGCCGGGAGACGCCGGCCCGTTCAGCGTCCGGATGGTCTGGCCCTTTCCGTCCTGGATCGCGATGGTCGCGGATCCGTTCGGCGGCGCGGATTTCACGTAGTAGTTGATGTCCGCGCCGTACGGTGGGTTCTCCCCCACGGTCTGGTCGTCGTACGGAGTCGCCGGCGCCGTGATCGCACGGAACCGGTACGCGGGCCGCAGCGGAAACAGATGGGCATCCGCGTTGAGCACCTGCGGCGTCAACTCGCGCAGCGGTGTCACGTCGTCGAGGATCCATGCGCCGCGGCCATAAGTCGCAATGACGAGATCGTTGAAGTGCTCCTGCACGGCAATCCAATACACCGGCGCGTGCGGCAGGTTCATCTGAAGCGGCTGCCACTGGTCCCCGTCGTTGAACGAGACGTAGACGCCGTTTTCAGTGCCGAGGTACAGCAGTCCGCGCCGAACGGGATCCTCGCGAATGCAGTGCGCATAGCTGAGCATCGTGTGGGGGATCCCGTTCGTGATCGATTTCCACGACGCACCGAAATCGGTCGTCTTGTAAACGAATGGGTCGCGATTGTTCACCTGGTGGAAATCGACAGCGATGTAGGCGGTCCCGGTGTCGTGCCGCGAGGGCTCGACGTTGCCGACGCTTCCCCATGGCGGCAGGTTCGGGATGTTCTTCGTGACGTTCGTCCAGTTCTTGCCGCCGTCTCGCGTGATCTGCACGAGGCCGTCGTGAGTGCCGACCCACACCACGCCAGCCTGCTTCGGCGACTCGGAAATCGCGTGGATGACGTTGCCGTACTCGACACCGATGTTGTCGGGCGTGAGGCCGCCGGAGATCTGCTGCCGGCTCTTGTCGTTCAACGTGAGATCCGGACTGATGTCCTGCCAGCTCTGGCCGCCGTCGGTCGACTGATGGAGATACTGGCTGCCGATGTAAATCTTGTTGTGATCGTGCGGTGAGATGTGGAACGGCGCGTCCCAAATGAAGCGGTACTTCAGGTCGGCCGGCGGTCCATTCTCGCTGTCCGGCCAGACCTCCACATCGCGCATCTGCCGCCGGCTCTCGTCGTAGCGGACGACGATGCCGCCGACGCTTCCCGAGCCAGAGGCGGTGGACCAGATGATGTTCGGATCGACGGGATCGGGCGTCGCGAAGCCGCTCTCACCTCCGCCGATCGAGTGCCACATGCCGCGCGGGATGTTGCCTCCGCGGCCACCGCCGCGCCCTCCGCCATCGCTCAGACGGCTGTTGCTCGGGCCGCGGTACGACGGTCCGTCCTGCTTGTTCGTGTAGACGTAGTACGGAATCTGGTTGTCGACCGTCACGTGATACAGCTGTGCGTTCGGCAGGCGCTGCTTCAACCAGGTCCGCCCGCGCGTCTGCGAAATCGAGACGCCCTGGTCGTGCCCGACGACCAGCCGGTTGCCGTTGGTCGGATCGATCCACATGTCGTGATGGTCGCCGCCCGGCGCCTCGTCACCGGACTGTGGGACGAGCGTCGCCCCGGCGTCGATGGATCGGCTGTAGGAGGCGTTCAGATAGTAGGTCTCGTTGTCGTTGTCAGTCGACACCGCCATCCGCGCGTAATAGGCCGTGCGTCCCATCGCGTTGCGATCCGCGTTGATCATCTTCCAGTTCTCGCCACCGTCGTCGGATCGCCAGAGCTGGCCGCGCTCGGTGTCCTGGCCATGCCACGGGACGCCGTCGCCGGTTTCGATCAGGACGTAGACGCGGTTCGGATTCGAGCGGGCCGTCGCGGGCATCACCTTGCCCACCGGCTTGGCCGGCAGACCGTGGCCGGTCAGCTTCGTCCACGTGGCGCCGCCGTCCCGTGACATGAACAGACCGCTCCCGGGCCCCCCACTCTCCCGTCCCCACGTGTGGATCTCGATCTGCCACATACCGGCGAACAGGATGCGAGGGTTCGCCGGGTTCACCGCGATCTCCGAACAGCCGGTGTTCTCGTCCGTGAACAGCGTGCGCTGCCACGTCGCGCCGCCGTCGGTCGTCCTGAACACACCGCGCTCCGGCTGTGGACCGTACGCCGTCCCGAGCGCGCACGCGAGGACAATCTGCGGATTCACCGGGTCGATCACGACGCGACCGATGCGCCCGGTCTTCTCGAGCCCCATGCGCGTCCAGGTCTTGCCGGCGTCGCTCGATTTGTAGATGCCCTCGCCAATGGAAATGTGGCTGCGGATCCACGCCTCGCCGGTCCCCGCCCACACGATGTTCGGATCCGACGGCGCGACCGCGAGCGCGCCAATCGACTGCACCGGCTGGTCGTCGAAGATCTGCTGCCAGTGCACGCCGCCATCGGTCGTCTTCGCAATTCCGCCCGACGCGCTGCCGGCGTAGTACACCAGCGGGTCGCCGGGAATGCCGGCGACGGCGGAGATCCGGTTGCCTTCGGGTCCGATGTAGCGCCAGCGCAGGTTGCGGTACTGATCGACTCCCGGCCGCGCCGGCTGGATCTGCGCGAAGAGTCCCGCACACGTCATCAGCGTTGCGCCGACGATGACAAGCAGCTTCTTCATAAAGCCTCTGCAAGCGCACGGCCGTTCAGGTCCGAGGGAGTGGATTCCCCCTCGCACCTGGCAGGGGCATGCGTGTGTTTCCGCTGTTAGAACTTGTACCTGAACGTCAGCTGGGAGGCGCGGGGCGGATGACGGTTGAAACGCGACAGATAGTTCGGGGTATTGAGCTGGTTGGCGCCGTCATTCCACTGTGTGTACGCGCCGGTGTTGAACACGTTGAAAATCCCGATAGAGGCGTCGAACCGACGTGCGCCGCCAAGATTGAATTCGCGGCCGATGTTCAGCTGAAGGTAGCGGGTGGCCTCGTTCAGCACCTGACCCTCGCTGCGCGTCGGATACGCAAGGCGCCACGCCGTTGCCAGCGGATTGGGCTGCGTCGTCCCATTGGCCAGCCGGATTTGCCCGGGTCCGAAGACTGGATCGGCCACTCCCTGGATTGCGACGGGACCGAGATATCCGCCCGACTGGATGACGTAGCTGCCGGCAATGTTGATCCCGTGCGGCGCATGGTACTGGCCCGCCATCCGAACCGAGTACGGCCGGTAGGCGACGCCGGATTCGCGGCCGCCGCCGTCCAGACTGTTGTTGTCGCCGTTGCCGAACAGATGACGCGACAGATCGCGGTCGTTCGGGAACGCGTTCGGCTGGATGAAGCGCGCCGGATCCGTCGGATTCCACGTGCCGGTCAGATGCTGGAACTGGCGCGTGCCCGTCACAATCAACTGGAAGTTGTGGGACATGTTCTTGGCCAGGATCGCCTCGAAGTCGGTCACCACCACGTCAGTCCAGCTCGCATTGGTCTGCTGCATGATTTGACCCTGGTTCGGGTCCACGAGGCCAAAGCCCAAAAACGGCTGGTTCGGTCCGGTCGGGTAGATGCCATTGATGTCAATCTGCCCGTACCCGTCCTTGAAGGCACGCCGGGTCGCCGAGACGTCGAGGCTCATCTGACCAGGGAACTGCCGCGCAAAGCCGACGACGAACTCGTCGACATGCGGCTGTCGGAGCTGGGGATCGAACGCCAGCGCGTTGATGGCCGCCGTCGCCGCCGGCGTAATGTTCTGCAGCTCGAAGATCCCGTCGCCGTCCGCGTCGTACACCTCGCGCACCTCGCGACGGGAGGTCGGACCGAACGTGGTAATCGGATCGCGACCGTTGACCTGCTCGTGCAGCCGGCCGTAGAAGACCCGCATCACGTTGCGAGCGTCCGGGGTGACCAGATACGCCAGTCCCAACCGCGGACCCACGTTGACGCTGTTCATCCGCTCGACTTTGAAGATGTCGTCGAAACGGCGGACGAAGTCGGCGCGCACGCCGATGTTGGTCGTCACCCTCGGGTGCGGTCGCCACGAATCCTGGACGTAAACGGCGTAATCGCGGTCGCGCGCCGCAGTGGTCAGGAGCTCCACGGGCGTTTCATAGCGCCGGTAGAACGGCACCAGGCCCGCCGCAGGATTCGCCGGATCGCGCTGCCGGTCCCGTTCGAGAATGAACCCGTTGTTGACGTTGCGGCTGAGGACGTCGCGGGCGAGCACAGGCGCCGCCCAGAATCCGGTCTTGAACTCGTGCGTGCCGGCCCAGCTGCTACGGTAGTAGGTGAGATCTCCTCTGAAGACCCACATCCACGACGGCTGGATGCTGAGCGACTGCGCGTTGTTCATCGTCACCAGCAGACCATTCCCGGTGGGGCGACCGCCGCTGATGAACGTGCTCTGATGCACCTGTACCTGCGGACCGAATCCCTGGAAGTTCGCGTACGTGTCCTCGTCGGAGCCGCCCTTGTTGTTGTACGAGCCTGATAGCTGTGTCATCAGCGCATTGGTCCAGGCCGAGTTCAGCCTCACCTGATACAACGAACCTCCGGCGCCTCGCGGGTTGATATCGTGCGTTTCCCGTTCGCGGTTGCTCGTAAAACGGTTGCGATCGTACTGCCAGAATCCGGACAGCTGCTGACTGGGATTGTTGGCGCTGGTCAGCTTGATATACGGCTGGTGGCTCTTGGACGTATTGTCAAATGGCTGGAAATCCCTGCGGAACGCCCGCAGGCGTGCGAGGTCATCTTCATTGCGGCTGATGCCGTTGATCAGATCGGCGTATCGGTACGATCCGAAGAACCAGATCTTGCCGCGCACGATCGGCCCGCCGAGCGACACGTCCGACTGGTTGACGGCCTGGTACGTGGGAAGGCCGCCCGGCGCCACGCCGCCCTTGGTGTTGTCACCGTTCCAGCCGAGAGGCTGGAACGAATATGAGGCCGAGCCTTTGAGCGTGTTACCGCCGTTCGGCGTGACGACATTCATGACTACGCCCGTGCTCGCGGGCGAGGAGGCGTCGTTGCCCCCCAGCTTCACTTCGGCGTCCTGGACCACGTCGCCGCCCATCCCCATGGAGTGGGCCGCCGCGTCGATGTAGGCGGAGGCCGGGGCGCCCTCGAGCTGGAACGCATGCGCGTAGATGTGCGACCCGTGGAAGTAGTACGCGCGCCGGCCGACGCCATCGTCCACGTTCCTCGAGCCGACGCCTGGCGCGAGGTCGAGCACGTCGCTGAAGAGGCGCCGAGACGTCACGGGCGCTGCGCGCAGGAGCTCGCCATCGATGTTCAGGACGCTGGTCGGCTTGCTCGTTTCGAGCATCGGCGATTCGCCGGATACGGTGACGGTCTCCGAGACGTTTCCGATCGCCAGCTCGATATCGATCGCGAAGGTCAACCCCGCGCGCATGAGGACGCCTTCGCGCTTGTGCGTCGTGAAGCCTGGAAGCTCGGCGACAATCACGTAGGTGCCGGGGGGCAGGTTGTTGAGGCGGTAGTAACCGGTGGCGTCGGTGACCGCCACGACTGGTTGGAGGAGCGCCTCGCTTCTCGCCGTCACCGTGACGCCCGGGAGAATGCCGCCTTGCTGATCCTTGACGTAGCCGCGCAGACTGCCATCGCCGGTCTGGCCAGACGCCGGTGCCGCAATGGCAATGATTAGCGCAACAACGGACGCGACGAGACATCGCTGCATCTAGTCCTCCTGACACGCGGCACACTACGCTCAGCGCTGAAGAGAGTCAACAAACAAGAATGTCGGCGAGAGCTCCCGAAGCAAGACCGGATCGCGTGTGGATGACTTACCTGACGGGTAAACCTGTACCTATTGCGAAATAACGGATGACAGCTCATGACACTTGCGGCACTATAGCGAACCACGGAGTTCGCCGGCAACGTGATTGCTCAAGCTGCGCAGACTCTCGTATCTGCGAGGCACATCGATGCGCTATCTAGCGATCGTGTTTCTTTCAATCTCCTGTGTGGTCGCCGCGGGCTGCGATCAAAAGCTCTCGACGCTCGCTGGCCCGACACCCAACCTCGAACCAACGTTCTCGAGCGTTCAGAGTCAGATCTTCGAGACAACCGACGTGGCCGGACGCCAGGCATGCGTCAACTGCCACACCAACGTGGGACGGAACCCCTCAGGTGGCCTCAATCTGCTCCATGCGGTCGCCTACGACCAGCTCGTGAACGTGGCGAGCGCCCGTAAGCCGGGCGCCATCCGCGTCATCCCCGGTGACCCCGAGAACAGCTATCTGGTGCACAAGATCGAAGGGCGCTCCGGCATTGTCGGTGTCCGCATGCCCACCACCGGCCCGCCATATTTGACCGACGGACAGATCCTGATTCTGAAACGCTGGATCGCGCTCGGCGCACCGCGCAACTAATTGATAGGAGTCGATGTGATACGTCCATTCGCTATCCGACTGTCCGCTGCCGTCGTGGCGGCTCTCCTCTCGGCCCCTCCCGCGTTTGCGCAACAGAACGACGACGGCGCCTTGAAGCTTGCAGAGCCCGATTTCACGTTGATCGGTCTCCCGACCGCCCTCCGCCTGCCGAAGTTCGGGAGCGCATTCAGGGTCACGCATCGATTTACGAGACCCCTGGGCAGCGGCGACTTCGGCGACCTGGCGGCCGATCTGTTCGGGATCGACTCGGGCGCGCAAATCGGTCTCGAGTATCGATTCGGAATCATCCCCAACGGTCAGCTTGGGATTCACCGTACGAGCGACCGGAACACGGAGTTCTTCGCGGAGTACGGCATCTTCAGGCAGGGTCCGGGCCGGCCGTTCGAAGTCATGGCTATCGGGTCCATCGAGGGCGACAACAACTTCAAGGAGGCCAAGTCGCCGGCGCTCGGCGCCATCGTGTCCCGACGGGTCGGCGACCTGGCGGCGTTTTACGTCGAGCCGATCTGGGTGAACAACTCGAATCCCCTTCCAAAGGAGGTCGTCGACCACAACGACACCTTCATGGTCGGTATTGGCGCGCGCATTCGGGTCAGACCAACGGTCTACATCGTCGGCGAGGTGAGCCCACGCGTCTCCGGCTACAAGCAAGGCGTGACGCACGGCGCCTTCGCCATCGAGAAGCGCGCCGGCGGCCACCAGTTTCAGTTGAACTTCTCGAATTCGTTCGGGACGACGATGGGACAGATCGCGCGGGGCGGACCGGACGGCACGAACTGGTACATGGGCTTCAACATCTCGCGCAAGTTCTTCTGAGCCGGAATCTGCTCCTGACGCCTTGGACGACTGTGCCAGAACGGCAAGCCAGTGCCCTCCGCCGAAGCGTGGAGCGTGTCACACCGACGGACCAAGGAAGCGACGGTAGGCTTCGTTCCCTTCTTCGACCTGGTAGTGGTAGCCCAGTCCCGAGAGAAACGCGTCAAAAGCGTCTCGCTCGGCGTCCGGCACTTCGAACGCGGCCAGCACACGTCCGAAATCGGCGCCGTGGTTGCGATAGTGAAACAGGCTGATGTTCCAGCGCCCCCCCAGCGTGTCGAGAAACTGCATCAGGGCGCCGGGGCGTTCCGGGAATTCGAAACGGCACAGCCGCTCCGCGCCGACATGCGGGGTGCGGCCGCCCACCATGTGCCGCACGTGGAGCTTCGCCATCTCGTTGCCGGAGAGATCGGCGGTTTCGTAGCCCTGATCACGTAAACGGTTTGCGAGCTGTTCGCCATCGTTGCGCGTGGCGGTGGCGACGCCGACGAAAATCTCCGCCTGGTCCCGTCCGCTGAGCCGATAGTTGAACTCGGTCACGACGCATGCGCCCAGCGCCGCACAGAACGCGCGAAACGCGCCCGGCCGCTCCGGAATCGTCACGGCGAGCAGCGCCTCCCGGCCTTCGCCCAATTCCGCGCGCTCGGCCACGAAGCGCAGCCGGTCGAAGTTCATGTTCGCGCCACTCAGCACTGCGGCGAGCTGCCGCCCGCGCACACCGCGCGCCGCGACGTACGACTTCAGTCCGGCCAGCGCGAGAGCGCCGGCAGGCTCGACGATCGTGCGCGTGTCGTCGAAGATGTCCTTGATCGCCGCGCACACCTCGTCGTTGCTGACGCGCAGAACCTCGGTCACGGCCCCTTGCGCAATCGGGAACGTGTGCGCGCCAACCTGCTGCACCGCGACCCCGTCGACGAAAATGCCGACATCGTCCAGGCGCACGCGCCGGCCCGCCTCCATCGAGCGAGCCATCGCGTCAGCTTCGAAAGGCTCGACGCCGACGACAGCAATGTCGGGTCGGAGCGCCTTCACGTACGTCGCGATGCCGGCAATCAGACCGCCCCCTCCGACGGGAACGAACACCGCTGTGAGATCGGCTGGAGCCTGACGGAGCAATTCAACCGCCACGGTTCCCTGTCCCGCGATGACGAGCGGATCGTCGAACGGGTGAACGAACACCAGGCCCGTTGTGTCGGCCAGCTGCTCGGCGTGCTGTTGCGCCTCCGCGTAGCGATCGCCGACGAGCACGACCTCGGCGCCGAGCGCCCTGACGGCGTCGACCTTGATCTCGGGTGTCGTGCGCGGCATCACGATAACCGCGCGAATGCCCAGGCGCCGCGCCGAGAAGGCGACGCCCTGGGCGTGATTGCCGGCGCTGGCCGCGATGACTCCGCGCGTCCGCTCCTCGGGCGTCAGCCGCGCGATGCGATTGTACGCACCGCGGATCTTGAAGCTGAAGATCGGCTGCGTGTCCTCGCGCTTCAAGAGCACGTGGTTGTCGAGACGCCGCGAGAGTCGAGGGGCTGGGTCGAGCGCCGTCTCGCTCACGACTTCGTACACGCGGCTCGCGAGAATCTCTCGAAGTAGGGTGTCCATCATCCCCGCCGTGTGGCAAGCGCGACGAAATCTCGTTGATCGTCAGACATCAGGAAGAAACGCGGCAAGCAGGCCGATGGCCGGGAGATATGCGCACAACCGGTAGACCGCCTCGATGCCGATCACATCCGCCAGCTGGCCGAGAACCGCGGCACCGAGGCCGCCCATGCCGAAGGCGAATCCGAAGAACACCCCGGAGATGAGCCCGACACGGCCGGGCACCAGCTCCTGCGCAAAGACGACGATCGCCGAGAACGCCGACGCCAGAATGAGCCCGATCACGACGGCGAGCACCGGCGTCCAGAACAGCGTTGCATGCGGCAGCAGCAGCGTGAACGGCAAGACGCCAAGGATGGACACCCAGATCACGAGCTTGCGGCCGATCCGATCGCCGATCGGCCCGCCCAGGATCGTGCCGACCGCGACCGCGGCCAGGAAGACGAACAATTCGATCTGGGCCGCGCGAACCGACACGTGGAACTTCTCGATCAGGTAGAACGTGTAATAGCTGCTGAGGCTCGCCAGATAGAAGTATTTCGAGAAAATGAGCGCCGCGAGAATCGCCAGCGACCAGCCGACGCGGCGCGGCGACACGCGCCCGCGCGGGCGGGACGAAGGCGGCGCCGGCGCGGCGAGCGTCCGCTCGCGCCACGTGCGATGCCATCCGCCGATCTTCCAGAGCACGACCATCGCCGCCAGCGCCAGCAGGGCGCACCACGCGATGCTCCCCTGCCCGCGCGGAAGCACGAGAAAGGCGC
>Ga0114129_10009856_pt1 | contig 13625 bp, 13 predicted proteins | sample RhiMetdeltSRZDD1_FD_80071 | JGI IMG/M metagenome (GOLD analysis project Ga0114129, IMG submission 80071) | Populus rhizosphere microbial communities from Tennessee, USA - Rhizosphere MetaG P. deltoides SRZDD1 (version 2) (version 2) | ecosystem: Host-associated > Plants > Roots > Rhizosphere >...
GCCGACGTGCTGGCCTCGGCGGCTACGCGTTAGGTACCGGTGACGGTTCGTCGCCCCGAAGGCGCGCATCGATCTCCTCACCGATGTGCGCCGCGCGGTCGAGATCCCGCGTGAGCTCGCCCTTCGGAGCACCACCCGCGCTCAAGCGAAGCAGGTCCAGTCGGAGCGACTCGAGCGCCGCCACCGCAGACGCCTCGCGCTCGACGGCAGTTTCATCTCCACCGTGGGACGCGAGTGCTTCAGCCTCGAGGCGGTTTATGACGCCCGGCACGTCGCCGAGTTGTTCGCGCTGTGCGGGCGGAAGCGCGAGGAAAAGCTGGTCCGCGGCTCTGGCGATTGCGACCACGGTCGGCTCGGCGCTGGCGATACGGATCGGCGGCTCGGCGCCGACACCGACACGCGCGACCTTGAACAGCGCGCGGCCGACGCGGCCGTCGATCAGCCGACGGGCGAGGCTGCGACCACCGAGCCAATCGCTCAGAGCGCGTCGAATGGCGATGGCGGGCGCGTAGATCGCGGCGCCCAGACCAACGATCTGGACCGCCATCGGAGCATCGGTGTGAAGGAGCAACACGCCGCCGGCCGCCGCCGCGGCTCCGCCCGCAAGCCATCCCAGCGTGGCGAGCGACAGTCGGCGCTGCGAAAACGTTGGATCGTGCTCCAGTTGCGCTCGCTCATCGACGGCGATTGCCCGGCGAACGTGATCCTGGCCATAGCCCGCTCGCAGGAGCGCACGGGCGTCACTCGTTAGGCGGCCGACACGAACCGCCGCGAGCATGCCGAGCACCGGCGGGATGGCATAGAACACGATCCCGCCAAACAGGTGGTTCCTGAACGACCACGTCGTGATGAACGCCATGAGGCTCCCCGTGATGGCGGTGCCGACCTCCGATCCCGTTCCATCCAGCTCCGCCAGGAATCGGCGGATGGCCTGCGGCATCTCCGGGCGCGACGCGAGAGCGCCGCGCAGCACTTCCGCAAGCTCCGCGGCCGAGCCGAAGCGGCGGTCGGGACTGGTCTCGAGGCACCGGTCGATGGCTCGGGCGAGCGGGGCCGGAACGACTGAACGCACCGACGTGACGCTCGGTGCCGAGTCCGTGGTCAACCGCACCATCAGCGCTGCCGCCGACGGTGCCTCCAGCGGCAACTTTCCTGTGACTGCGAAGAAGAGCGTCGCACCTAACGAATACAGGTCGCTCCGCCCATCGACGTGCTCGCCGCGTGCCTGCTCGGGGCTCATGTACTGCGGCGTCCCAATGACGACGCCGCCAGCCGGCGTATGGACGTCGGCCGCGCGAGCGATCCCGAAATCCGTCACCATCGCGCGACCTGTATCGCGTTCGAGCAGGATGTTGTCGGGCTTTACGTCACGATGGATGACCCCGCGCGCGTGCGCATGCGCGAGCGCCCACGCGACTTCCTGCATCACGCGCATCGCTTCGCCGGGCGGGAGAGGACCGGCGCGCCGTACACGCTCACCGAGCGTCTCTCCATCCACGAAGCCCATCACAAAGAACACGATCGCGGCGTGCTCCTCGACCGCGTGAATCGGGACGATATGCGGGTGCGACAGCTGCGCAGCGGTACGAGCCTCGCGAAGAAATCGCGCTCGGAGGTCCGATGAGGCAGCGAGATCGGGGGGCAGCAGCTTGATGGCAACCATCCGGTCGAGCGCCACATCGCGGGCGAGGTAGACCACACCCATCCCACCGCGTCCAAGCTCCCGCTCGAGGAAGTAGCGTCCTGCGACCGCCTCTTGCAACGCGAGGAACGTGGCCGTGGGTGACTCAGTCATTCGACGTTCTCCAATGGGCAGCACACAGTGCAGGTCGTTATCATCCCGATAGCCCCACAACGTACAGGGTAGCGCAATGACCGATCGCTCGGCCGGACGCACCATGAAGATCTGGCGAGACGGTGAGCTCGTGGCCTGGGCCGACGCGACCATCCATGTGATGAGCCATGTTGTTCACTATGGATCGAGTGTCTTCGAGGGAATCCGCTCCTACGAGACGCCGTCGGGTGCGGCCATATTCCGGCTCCGCGACCACATGCGGCGGCTACACGACTCGTGCAAGATCTACCGGCTCCCGATGAAGTGGTCCGTCGAAGAGCTCATGCAGGCCGCGGTCGACACGGTCGCCGCGAACGACTTGCGCGCCTGCTACTTGCGACCTGTCGCCGTACGGACTGGTGAACAGATGGGATTCTACCCCATCGGCGTTCCCGTCGAGACTTTCATTATCGCCTACAACTGGGGGACTTACCTCGGCCATGAGGCGCTCGTCAACGGAGTAGACGTGTCGGTCTCGAGCTGGCGTCGGGCTGCGCCGGACACGTTTCCGACGCTGGCCAAGGCCGGAGGGAATTACCTGAACTCTCAGCTTTCGAAGGCCCAGGCCCGAGTTGATGGGTACGCAGAGGGGATCATGCTCGACTCGTTCGGCTACGTGGCCGAAGGAAGCGGCGAGAATCTGTTCCTCGTTCGTGACGGAATTCTGTATACCTCACCGGTCGCGGCCGGCATTCTTCACGGGATCACGCGAGACTCGGTGATGCGAATCGGCCGAGATCTCGGGCTGGAGGTTCGCGAGCAGAACATGCCTCGCGAGATGCTTTATATCGCGGATGAGCTATTCTTCTCGGGTACGGCGGCCGAGCTCACACCGATTCGGTCCGTCGATCGAATCGAAATCGGCAGCGCGAAGCCTGGCCCGGTCACTCTGGCGATCCAGGAGCGATTCATGGCGATCGCGAAAGGACGAGTGCCGGATCCCTATGGCTGGCTCACTCCTGTACCGACTCCGGTCGGTGCCGGCGCGTGACCCGACGTCACAGCAAAGCAGGTCGGGAGGCGTCATCTTGTTCTCGTATCGGCACTTTACTAGGTTGCGAGGGGTTATACACTCGACGGGAGCCAGCCTCGTCGAGGGACGGTGCCGTTAGAGATCTTGGACTCCCGCACGGATAGTTCCTGCGGGAGTTCGTCTACGCACTGAAGGAGGGCGTGCGTGATTCTTGGTTGTCTGGCACTAAACGCGTCGTTCGAACCGCTGACCATGGTCCCCATGCGGCGGGCGCTGCGGCTCGTCATCGATGGGAAGGCCGAGATCGTCGAAGCCGATCACGACCGGCTGGTCCGGTCCGAGCGGCTCACGATGCCGCGTCCAGCGGTGATCCGGCTCACAAAGTTCATCCACGTGCCCCGGCGGTTCCGCAGGCAGGTCACGAACACCTTCCTGTTCGCCCGCGACCGCTACCGCTGCCAGTATTGCGGCCGGACGCAGGCGGAGCTTCGCCCGCGCGAGTCGCTCACTCGGGATCACCTGGTCCCGCTGTCGCGAGGCGGAACGAACGACTGGAGCAACGTCGTCACGGCTTGCAGCCCCTGCAATACGCGCAAGTCGAACCGACTGCCGAGTGAGATCGGCATGCACCCGATGACGCATCCGGTCGAGCCGCACTTCGTGCACCTCAGCTGGGCCGTTCGCCGACTTACCCCGACGCAGGCCCGGTACATCCGACTCTTTTATGGTGCCGAAGTGCTGCACCAGATCGAGGAGCTCGAGGGGAAGCACAAGACTTAGCGGGTAGCTTCCCGCTACCCGCTTCCCGCTATTCCCGATTCCCGACCCTGAACGTTTCCGTCCGCTGCTCGTACCGACGCTTTTCTCCCCCGAGCATACGCGTCGCGAGACGTGAGAGACCGCGCCCGAGGGCCGTGCCAGGGTTCCGCTGGCCTCGTACAGCCGGTCGCAACTCGCCGCGCAGCCAACGTTCGAGCTCGTCGAGATCCGACATCGACATCACCTCGACTTCCAGCGTGACGATGTAGTACTGGCGGTCGCGCGTGCGCCGCGCCGGAAGCGGTGCTTGATACGGCCGTGCGACCACGACCTGCGCGTCCTCGTAGCGTTCGAACCGGCCGAGGTTCTCGGCCCGACCTGCAGTGTAGCGCGCGACACGATACGTCTTCGTGAGCGGCTCGTAGCGGACCGTAACGCTCCATTCGACGGATGACTCGAGGTCGTCGAACCATCCACCGCGCGACCACAGATCCGCGCGATAGTGCAGCGCAGCGGGGAACCCATTCTGCAGGAGCTTCTGCAACTCGCGATCGGCGATGACGTTCGCGGTTCGAATCACCGGACCCGCGGGCACAGGACTCGTGGCGGGCAGCGACACATCGATGCCGGACGACGGCTGAACCGCCGGCGGGTCCGCGCGCACGGGCTGATCGCGACTCGCGGACTGCTGCGCGGTCGCGCGTGTTGCGATCGCAAGCGCGAAAACGAGCGCCGCGCCGAGCGTGCGGATGATGCTAGAAGCGCGTGCCAACGCGAACGAAGAAGTTAGGCGGTTCCTTCGAATCCGATATCGACTTCGCGACATAGAATCCGATGAGTCCCGCGTCGAAACCGAGCCCCAAGTCGGTCTTGAACGTCGAGAGCGACGGCAGCCGATCCTTGGGATACTGGAGCTCGCCGACGCGGTCACCGACGAGCCAACCACGGCCGGCGTCTGCGAACACCACCCACTGTGCACGGTGGTGCCACCCACCGCCGCGCCACGAATCGTTGAAGTTCCAGTCGCCGAACAGCGACATCCAGACGTCGCCGCGGTACTCCGCCTGGAAGAACAACGTCCGCTCGCACTGCGCCGGCACACCTAACGGGATCTCGTCACCGGTGCTGCACTGACGCACATCGTCGCCCGATCCAGTGCGACGGAAGGGGTACCCGTCGAGCGCACCCGGACCGCCCAGAGAGAATCGACGTTGGAGCGGCAGCTCATCGCCGTTCAACCACCCACCCGCGACCATGCGGAAGTTGAGCTGTCCTTCAGGCGAAACACGATTGTAGCGCCGGACATCGAGGAATCCGCGCGCATACCTCGTGGCGTTATCGGTGTCCGGATCACGAACACCAGGCGATGTGGGACCGAGCAACGTGGTCTGGCCGGACCCGTGCTCGTAGTCGGCGACGATGTTCCAACCCGACCGTGGGTCCTCCGGGTCGCTTCTCGTGTCGATGTGAAGCGTCCCGTTCGCGATGTGAAAACGACCTTCGTCCATATCCGGGTTCGGCCGCCAGTCCTGGCCATTCCGGAAGAGCGTGAACGGGTCGAACGTCTTGCGTTGGGCCCAGCGCTCATCGCTCAGCGACGCCGTCAGGTCCACGCCGTGCGTGAGGGAGAGCCTAACGTATCCGGAACCGCCATGGCGATTGTAGTAGTCGCGGTAGTCGCGGTGCAGGAAGAACGACGCAAGGCCAATCTCGACATCGCGCAGTTGCCAATCTTCCACAGGATCGACGACGTCGAACAATCGGCCACCGATCGCCACCTCCGTCCCGTGGCCAGCCGACAGCTCCATTTTCAGGTTGTGACCGATGGTCGCCGAGTTCCATTGGAGATCATCGCCGGTTCGGAAGATTCCGAGGGCGCTGACCTCGAATCGCGTGTCACCTGAACGGTGCCCGAAGGTCGGGCCGATGAGGATCGGAAGGCCTTCGACGCGATTGTACGTCTTGGCAGACACGAGCCGGAGCTCGCTGTAGCTGTGCGAGCTCCACTTCTGGTGTCGCTTCCACCAGCGTGCGTCCTCCTCGCTCGAGCCGGATGCAATGAGTCGCTCCCCGTCGCGACGGTAGGTGAGGCGCTGTCGGTATGTTCTCACGTCGCCACCGATGAACGCGTCATCCTTGCCATCGATGTTCCCGCCGACGATCAGGATCTGTCCCTCGATGCGCGCCCCGGGCCGAAGGATCACGTCGGAGTTGATCGCGATCACGCGACCGTTCACTCGCCCGGCGATCGTGAGTGGTCCGTTGAGGACTGCGACATCGCCCGGGACCACTCGCCCCGCCTCGACCTCGTAGGCGCCGGTGGCCTTGACGGTGTTCGCGGAGTTGAACGCGTCAGTGACCTCGCGCTCGACTTCCGCGGGAAGAAGGCGCGGGTTGAGCACCGTGTCGCTGGGCGTCGACGTTTGCTGCGCGGCGGCCGACAGCAGCGGAACGACCGCGCACGCCAGCATTACCGCGGCGTGCCTCGCGAGGAGCGTGGTCATGCGATCTCCAGGGGTGATTCGAGTCGCGGGCACGCTAGGCACCTCCCGTACCCGCGATGTCGCGCACGATACCAATAAACCCCGCAACGAGTTCCGTAAACCCTAAGGTGTGCCGAAGAGGACGCTGTGTCCTTTCGTGAGGGCAGGGGTGTGTCGGGCTGCTACGTCCGTCACACTATACCGGTCGGGACTCGGCGCGGGGCTCGGTGCGTTCGCTTCGATCCGACTCGACGATCCCGAGTCTCTTCATTCGCCGATACAGGTTCGGCCGATCGGTCTGCAGCCGCCGAGCCGCTTCGGCGATGTTACCGCCGGCGACCGACAACGCGCGGGTGATGAGCACGCGCTCATAATCGTCGAGCGTGTCGGTCAGCGACGCGTCGAGGACCGCCGCGTTAGGAAGCGTCGCCGGCTCCCCGAGGCGGACAGGCGCGCTCGGCAACACTTCGCGAATGTCATCGCTGGTGACCTCGCGGCCAGGGTGCAGGATCGCGAGGCGTTCCACAATGTTCGCGAGCTCTCGCACATTGCCCGGCCAGCGGTGGCGGGCGAGCACATCGAGAGCATCGGCACTCCATGACGTGAGTGGTTGCCCGGTGCGTCCGCGATACAGTGCCGAGAAATGCCGCACGAGCGCGGGGATGTCATCGGGTCGCTCGCGAAGCGGCGGAATCGCGAGAGGAATGACGTTCAACCGGAAATACAGGTCCTCGCGAAACGTTCCCTCGGCGACGGCGCGTGTGAGGTCCTTGTTCGTTGCCGACAGGACTCGGACATCGACGCGGATCGGCTTGCCACCACCCACTCGCTCGATTTCGCCGGACTCGATCGCTCGAAGCAGCTTCGCCTGCGCTTCGGCGCCAAGATCACCGACTTCGTCGAGGAACAACGTGCCGCGATCGGCGAGCTCGAATCGTCCGATCCGTCGCTCCGTGGCGCCGGTGAACGACCCGCGCTCGTGCCCGAACATTTCGCTCTCGACCAGATCGCGCGGAATCGCCGCACAGTTCACCCGGATGAACGGTCGATCCTTGCGTGCTCCACTCGCGTGAATGGCGGCGGCCACGAGCTCCTTACCCGTACCTGACTCGCCGGAGATGAGCACTCGCGCGTCGGACGGAGCCACTCGCGCGATCATTTCACGCACCCGTCGAAGGGCTGGGCTGGAGCCGATCATCTCGCCGACGAGCCCGAGATCGGCGCGCAGGGCGCGCGCTTCGCGTCGCACCTGCCGAAGCTCGACTGCCGATGCGAGTGCCAGCAGGACGCCCTCGGGCGTGAGCGGCTTCTCGAGGAAGTTGAATGCGCCGAGCTTCGTGGCGCGAACGGCGTCGCTGAGCCCGGCCCGACCGCTCATCATGACGACCGGTATTTCTGGTGCCCGCTCGCGCAGTGCGGCCAGCACGGCCATGCCATCCATCTCGCCCGGCATCATGAGGTCGACGAGCGCGATGTCCGGCTCCGACTCCATGGCGAGCGCGACACCGCGGGCGCCGTCGGGCGCCTCGCGAACCTCATAGCCTTCCGACGCGAGCAGGGCACCGACCATGCGCCGGATGTTCGGCTCGTCGTCGACGATGAGGACCGATGGCACAGTGCTGGCTCGTTAGGTTGCGCTGTGCCGCGGCCGCGCGGCGTGGGCAGCCGCCATGCCTAACGCCCCTCGCGAGCACGCGTGAGCGGCACCGCGACGCGCTCCGCGGCCATGTCTCCCAGAGCGGCTGACGGGTCGGGCTGGGGAAGCGCGCGCAGATCCGCGATCACCTTCGTCGTGAAGCGCTGCCCCTCGGAGATGCGCTCGACCTCGACGGCGATCGCGTCGACGGCCTGTTCGATGCGCTCCAACCGAGCACGCGTGTCGGCGTCCGAGCCCGGCGCCGCCGCACCGCGTCGGTCCATCTTTCTGGCGATGGCCCTCGCTATGGGGAAGCCAATCGCGATGACGGCGCACATCACGAAGAATGCGACCGAGATGATCACGGCGCCTTCGGGCACCTGCGGTCCGGGGATCGGAAAGGGGGGAAACGCGACTTCCGGCTGTCCCTGACGCGCCGCCCGCGCCATCTCGCGTTGGGCGTCGCGCATCGCGCGGGCGGCTTCGATCTGCGCCCGAGCGGCCGCGCGCGCACCTTCGCGCGCCGCTTCACGTCCTGCCTGAGCAGCTTCCTGTGCCGCTTGCGCAGCCACACGTGCCGCCTCCTGCTGCGCGGCCTGAGCTTGTTGCAGCTGCCTCGCTGCCTCGGCGTTCTGCACCGGGTTCTGGACGACGCCCTGCGCGGCGTACCCGAATGTCATTGTCACCGACTCAACGCTCATTAGTCCCTCCAGCGCTGTTGGTGCCATCCCCAGTCGAGCGTCGGGGAATGGCGTGGGCCGGACCGCCGGGACCGCGACCGTCCTCTCCGAGTCGCTCCGCCAGCAATCGTGTCGTGAATCGCTGTCCCTCCGACATTCGCTCCACCTCGATCGCGATCGCGTCCACAGCCTGCTCGATGCGCGACATTCGGTCCTGGACCTCGGGCGACAGATCCGGTCGAGCTCCCTTCCGCTGGGCTTCAATCGAGCGAACGTACGCGCGGCCGATCGAAACCACACTGATGGCTACGGTCGCACACACGCCCAACACAACGATTGCCTGACCGCTGTCGCTGAGTGCCATCGCGGATCTCCTGCTGCCTTACGAGTTGCGCTCGTCGCCGCGGAGCGGCAGTGCCACGCGCTCCGGTGAGCGATCGGCCATGAGTCGCGTAACGAATCGTTGTCCTTCCGCGATGCGCTCGACCTCGATCGACATCGCGTCGATCGCCTGCTCGATACGCTCGAGTCGTGCCGCCGTGTCGGGCTGTGTGGCCGGCAGGGCGTTCCTCTTGTCCCACCGCCGCACGACACCGCGCACGAGCGGAATGCCGATCGCCAACACGATCGTCGTCACGAAAAACGCGATCGGAACGACAATGTCCTCATTCCACACGGGTTCGATCCTCTCAGTCAGAGGCGCGTGCGAGCGCGCCCTCGCGCCGTCCAACATCGGCGCGCTCAGCGAGCAGCTTCGACGTGAAACGCTGGCCTTCGGCGATGCGCTCGACTTCGACCGCGATCGCATCGATGGCCTGCTCCATGCGTTCCAGTCGCACTGCGACGTCGTTAGGCATCGAAGTGGGGACGCCACCACCGCGGACGCTCCCGTCGATGCGTCGGGCCAGGGCCCGCGCGATTGGAACACCGATCGCCGTGATCGGGATCATCGTGAACAGTACGATCGGAATCAGCTCACCGGGTATGTGCACTGACCGCCTCCGTCGCGTCGAGCCCCGCGCTGGGCAAGGTGAATCGAATCTCGGTGCCATCGCCGACCACGCTGGTCGCGTGCACCCGTCCTTTGTGGGCGAGCACCGTCTGCCTCGCGATCGCGAGGCCCAATCCAGTGCCGCCCGGCTTGTGAGTCACGTACGGTTCCCAGATCCGCGCGAGTCGCTCCGGTGGAATGCCACAACCGGAATCTCGAACGGAGATCACGATCTTGTCATCGCCGTTGTTCCGCTCTCGCGCGACCGTCACACCGATGCGCGCGGCACGATCCGGTCGATCCGTGCGGCCAGCGCGGCAGGCATCCACGGCATTGAGGAGAACGTTCGACAACGCGCGCGCGAGCGCGTCGTGATGCCCCCGCAACATCGGCACGTCGCCTTCGACGCGAACGTCGGCCTCGACGTCGGGGGGAACGGAGACGCGTGTCGTATAGCGGACAAGCTCTGCGATGTCTATTTCTGCGGCAGGACCTTCGGGCAGCCGGCCGAATTGCGAGAAGCTTCGCGCCATTTCCTCGAGACGCTGGGACTCGGCGTCGAGTACCTCCACCGCATCAGCGAGCGATGGCGGCGCCTCGCGGCGGAGTCGCGCGACCGCGAAACGAATCGGAGTGAGGGGGTTCTTCAGCTCGTGCGCCACTTGTCTCGCTGATTCACGGAATGCACGGAGTCGTTCTGCCTCGATCTCACGCGCCCGAGCGTCTCGAAGCTCTCGCGCAACTGATTTCATACGTGACCGCAACACTGCAAACTCGGGAGCACCTTTTCGCGGCGGACCTTCCGGCAGCTCTTCGCCCCGCCCCAACCGATCCGTCCAGCCAACCAGCTCGTGGATCGGGCGGCTGAGCTGCCGACTCAGATGCCCCGCCACGCGTGACGACACCACGATCAAAAGCCCCAGCGCGATGACGGCGATGAGTCCGATCACCGGAACCGCTCGCTGTGCCACGAAACCAAACCGTCGGGCTTGAGTGAGTGACTCCTGAAGCTCGATCTCATGCGCCCGGAGAGCAGCACGGTCGTTCGACGAAAGCGGTGCCTGTTGAGCCGCGGCTATCGCTTTCGCACCCGTCGCGGCCGCGCGCTCCCACGCCGAGCTCCCGCTCACCAGCGGGACGGCGCGCGCGAACGTGCCCACCCACACGAGCGTCAGGACGATGGAGGGCAGCGTCGCAAACAGCGTGAGGATGAGAAACAAGCGCGTCCGGAAGCCGACTGGACTCACTCGGGCTCCTTACGGCATGGCCAAGAAGGTGGTTTCGTAAGAAGATACGCTACGTCGCGAGCGCCGGGGGCGACAGGCGTGGCGGTCCGATGGACGGCCGCGGCACTACCCGAGCCTCCCCTAACAATGAAGTTCCACACCTCGTACCTGACGTTCAACACCAAGCGGCGCCAGGAGATCATCGACATCACCGACGAAGTCGAAAAATGCCGTGCTGCCGCCGGGATTCAGGAGGGCATGGTCCTCGTCTCGGCGATGCACATCTCGGCCTCGGTGTTCGTCAACGACCATGAGTCGGGACTCTGGCAGGACATTCTCGACTGGCTCGAGGAGCGGATCGCGCCTTGGTCTCCAGATGAGTATCGCCACAACAGCGGCACAGGAGAGGACAACGCAGCCGCGCACCTTCGGTCGCTTACCGTTGGGCACGAAGTCATCGTCCCGGTCACGAAGGGCAAGCTCGACTTCGGACCGTGGCAGAGGGTCTTCTATGGAGAATGGGATGGGCAGCGATCGAAAAGGGTCATCCTGAAGGCAATGGGAGACTAGGGACTGGGGACTGGGCACACCGGGAACTTTTGTCTCACGTCAGAGAGGCATCTCCTAGTCCCTAGTCCGTAGTCCCCAGTCCCTATTAGTTTTATCGGGTTCCAGTAGCGGAGACTGATTGGCGAGCCTTTGGACGCTTGCGCAGGTGTTTCGTCGGAGTGCACACGCGCACCCCGATCACACCCTGGTGGTCGCAGGCGGAAGTCGGTGGAGTTACGCCCAGGTCGACGCGCGGTCCTCGTCGCTCGCCGCGGCGATGTCCGAGCTGGGACTCGGGGTTGGTGATCGCATTGCGATCATCCTCCCCAATCGACCGGAGTGGATCGTCGCGCTCCTCGCCTGCGCGAAGCTCGGAGCAGTCGTCATCCCGGTCAACCCGCGACTCAACTACCACGAGCTCAAGTACCAGCTTCGACACGCTGAAGCCTCCGCGGCGTTCACGGTCGAGCAGTACGACGACATCGACTTCCTGCAGTACTTCGAGGACGTCAGTGCCGAGCTGCCGGACCTCCGTTACCTGGTCACGGTGGGAGATGAGGCGCTGTGGTACGACGACCGCATCTTCCGATTCGAGGATCTGGTCTCGAGTGGGGAAGGGCGTTTGTTCCCGGAGCCGGTGTCGGCTGGCGACGCCTCCGATCTGGCGCTGTTGTACACGTCGGGCACGATGGGAAAACCGAAGGGGGTGCGGCTGTCGCACCGCGCCGTCATCGAGACGGCGGTGATGACCGGCGATGCCATCGCGATGGGCTCTCACGATCGCGTGTTGGTGGCACTGCCGTTGTTCACGATCTTCGGTTTCGGCGTGGTCGTCGGCGCGCTTGCGGTTGGCGCGACGCTCGTCCTCGAGGAGGAGTTTCACGCTCGTGAGGCACTTCGGTTGATCGAAACCGAGCGCGTCACGGTCCTCAATGGCGTGCCGACGATGTTCCACCTGTTGATGCGAGATGCCACGTTTGATCCGTCACGACTCCGTTCGCTACGCAGCGGCATCATTGCCGGTGGCTCGGTCTCCGAGGACCTTGCCGGTCGCGTGCGCGAGTGGTGCGACGTCGAGGTCGCGTATGGTCTCACCGAAACGGGACCCACGGTTGCCATCACGCGGCCGGGCGACTCGGACGACAAACGCTCGACAACAGTGGGACGTCCGCTGCCTGGCGTGGAAGTGAAAGCCGTGGACTTCGTCAGCGGCGCGCTGCACGGCCCCGAGGCCGTCGGCGAGATCGCTGTCCGAGGGCCTAACGTCATGCTGGGCTACGCCCGGATGCCAGCCGAGACCCGGCGCTCGTTCACGCCGGAAGGATTTTTTCTCACCGGTGATCTCGGCATCATCGATGAGGACGGATACGTGCGGATCGTCGGTCGCCGTCGCGAAACGATCCTGCGAGGTGGATATCAGATCTACCCGCGCGAGGTGGAAGATCAGCTCCGCGCGCATCCGGCAGTGGACGATGTCTGCGTGATCGGCGTTCCCCACGACATCCTGGGTGAGCTGGTGTGCGCGTGCATCGTACCCGTTGAAGGCGCCGTGATTACGGGCGAAGAGATCAAGGAATTCGCGCGTGATACGGTTGCCGACTACAAGGTTCCCGATCTCGTTCGCTTCTTCGACGGGTTCCCGATGACCGGGAGCGGCAAGGTGAAGCGACGAGAGCTCGAGCGCACCGTAGCGCTCGACCACACCGCCATCATAGGAAGTTCATGAACTCACGTCACACGCGGCCGCCCCGCGCCCCGATTGCACCGATCCATCGGGGCCCTCAGGCGATGCCCGCCATCAGCGGCCCGATTCACACGCACGCGCCTAACGCCGCTCTCCTCATCGACTTCGACAACGTCACGATGGGGATCCGCTCCGACCTGCAGCAGGAGCTTCGCCACCTCCTCGGCTCCGAGATCATCAAGGGCAAGGTGGCCGTGCAGCGTGCGTACGCCGATTGGCGTCGGTATCCGCAGTACATCGTGCCGCTCGCCGAGTCGTCGATCGACATGATCATGGCGCCCGCTTATGGGTCGTCGAAGAAGAACGCAACCGACATCCGCCTCGCCGTCGATGCCATCGAGCTGGTGTTCACGCGTCCCGAGATCGGCACGTACATCCTGCTCTCGGGCGACTCCGACTTTGCGAGCCTCGTGACCAAGCTCAAAGAATACGGCAAGTACGTCATCGGCGTGGGCATTCGCGAGTCGTCGAGCGACCTGCTCGTGATGAACTGCGACGAGTACTACAGCTACAACGCGCTCGCTGGCCTCGTGAAGGCCGGCGACGAAGAGGTGGTGAAGTACGATCCGTGGGAGCTGGTCAGCGAGGCGATCAAGCGCATGTCCCAGAACGGCGACGTTATGCGTTCGGATCGTCTCAAGCAGGTCATGCAGGAGATCGACAACTCGTTCGACGAGAAGAATCTCGGCATCTCGAAATTCTCGCGCTTCTGTCTCGAGGCGGCGCAGCGTGGACTGATCTCGGTCAACA
>Ga0114129_10009859_pt1 | contig 13622 bp, 12 predicted proteins | sample RhiMetdeltSRZDD1_FD_80071 | JGI IMG/M metagenome (GOLD analysis project Ga0114129, IMG submission 80071) | Populus rhizosphere microbial communities from Tennessee, USA - Rhizosphere MetaG P. deltoides SRZDD1 (version 2) (version 2) | ecosystem: Host-associated > Plants > Roots > Rhizosphere >...
AACCCGCCTCGCCGAACGCGCCCTCGACGAGCGCGCGCTCGATCGCCCGAACGGCCTCGCCGCGATCCTCGGTGATGACCACGCCCTTGCCGGCGGCCAGGCCGTCCGCCTTCACCACGTACGGCGGCCCGAACGCGTCCAGCGCGTCCGACGCCTCCTCCACCGTTCGCGCCGAGCGGCTCCCACCTGCCGGGATCCCGTGCCGCTCGCACAGGTCCTTGGCCCACCCCTTGGAGCCCTCGAGGCGGGCGGACGCCGCCGAAGGGCCGAACACCGCGCGACCGCGTCCGGACAGGCTGTCGGCGAGGCCGGCCACCAGGGGTCCCTCGGGGCCGACGACCGTGAGGTCGACGTCCTCGCGTTCGGCCAGGGCGACCAGGCCGTCCAGGTCGTCGGGCGCGACCGGCACGCACGTCGCGTGGCGGGCGATCCCCGGGTTCCCCGGCGCGGCCAGCAGCGAGGTCACCGACGGGTCGCGGGCCAGGCGCCACGCGAGCGCGTGCTCGCGCCCGCCGGACCCGACGACCAGGACCCTCATGCCGGCGTCAGGCTCTGTTCACGGCCGGGTCCCACCGAGACCACGCCGATCGGCACGCCGACCAGCTCCTCGACGCGCTCGAGGTACTTGCGCGCGGCGGCCGGCAGGTCGCCGAACGCCGTCGTGCGTCCGATCTCCTCGTCCCACCCCTCGAGCTCCTCGTAGACGGGCTCGGCACGGTGGAACAACGACTGATGCGGCGGGAAGTCCTCGAATGTCTCGCCCTCGGTCCGGTAGGCGGTGCAGACCAGCACCGTCTCGAAGCCCGACAGCACGTCGAGCTTGGTCACGAACAGTTCGGTGAGCCCGTTCAGGCGGGCCGCGTAGCGCAGGATCACCGCGTCGAACCACCCGCACCGGCGCTTGCGTCCGGTCACGGTACCGAACTCCCGTCCGCGCTCGCCCAGCCGGTCGCCGCCGGGTCCGTGATCCTCGGTGGGGAACGGCCCCGCGCCCACGCGCGTGACGTACGCCTTCGTGATGCCGATCACGCGTTCGACATCGCGCGGGCCGATGCCGGCCGAGGCCAGCGCGTAGCCGGTGACCGGGTTCGACGAGGTGACGAACGGATACGTGCCCTTGTCCAGGTCGAGCATCGTTCCCTGCGCGCCCTCCAGCAGCACGTTCCTGCCCTCGCGCAGGGCATCGTGCAGGAGCCGGGACGTGTCCGTGACGTGCGGACGCAGGCGCTCCGCGTACCGCATGTAGTCGTCGACGATCGTGTCGGCCACCATCGGGAGCCGCCCGTAGATCCGCGTCAGGATCTGGTTCTTCTCGCGCAGGACCACGTCGAGCTTCTCGCGGAAGATCTTCTGGTCGAACAGGTCCTGGATCCGGATGCCGATTCGCGCCGCCTTGTCGCCGTAGGCCGGCCCGATCCCGCGCTTGGTCGTGCCGAGCGCGTTCTTGCCCAGGAAGCGCTCGGTCACGCGTTCGAGCTCGAGGTGGTACGGCATGATCATGTGGCAGTTGCCCGAGATCACCAGCCGCGAGGGGTCGACCCCGACCGCCGCGAGTCCGTCCATCTCGTCGATCAGCGCCTTCGGGTCGACGACCACGCCGTCGGCGATCACCGAGATGATGTGCGGGTACAGGATGCCCGAGGGGATCAGCTGCAGCTTGAGCGTGTGCCCCTCGGCCAGGATCGTGTGCCCGGCGTTGTTGCCGCCCTGGTACCGCACGACCAGGTCCATCCGATCGGCCAGGTAGTCCGTCGCCTTGCCCTTGCCCTCGTCCCCCCACTGGGTCCCCACGACGACGGACGCCGGCACGGCCCTAGGCTCCCAACCGGTCCGAGCGCACGCCTAACGCTCGATGCGGAAGCTGATGCGGACCTGCGTGTGGTACTCGGAGATCTTCCCGTCGGACACCAGGGCGCTCGTGCCCAGGATGTCCATCGACTCGATGCCTCGGATCGTCTTGGCCGCCTCGCTCAGCGCCTGGTGCGCCGCATCGCGCCAGGACTCGGCCGACACGCCGACCAGGTCGATCGTCTTGATCACCGCCATAGCCCTACCCTCCCTGATAGACGTCGATGAACCGCCGGTAGTTGGCGGCGATCTGCTTGGCAGCCTCCTCGCGTCCGAGGCTGCCCTCCACGAACCCCTTCAGCGGATCCCACCAGATCGAGCGACCGATCGCGAACCCGATATACCCGGGGACGCCCGAGCCGGTCCGCAGCCAGTGATCGACCGCCGCGTCGTCCGCGCCGCGCCCGAGCACCACGCATACCACGCCCTCGCGGCCGTCTCTGCGCGCGGTGGCCGAGATCGTCTCGCAGTCCTCGCGGCCGTCGATGCCCTCGATCTTCCAGATGTCCGGCTCCACGCCCGCCTCCTGCAACTCACGGATCGCCGAGTCCATGAGCGTGGGGCGCGCCTTCGAATCCCACACGTCCTCGCCCCCGGCCGCCTCGATCTGCTCCGGCGTCGGCGGCACCAGCAGCTCGAACAGGAACAGGCGACCGTTCTCGTGCAGCCAGTCGCCCAGGCGCTTCAGACGCGCGGACTGCCGCGCGTTCATGTCCTGGTTCGACTCCGGGTTGTAGCGCACGAGCACCTTGGAGAAGTTCGGGTCGAAGGTCTCGATGTGCTCGCCGAACGCCTCGCCGTACTGGAAGTCGAACTCGTCCTGTCCGCTCTTCTCCACCGGCATCGCGAGCCGGAAGCCCCTGCGCTTGGCGTCCCGGGCGATATCGGCCCCGAACTGCTCGTCGACGAGCACCCCGGCCGTCGACGCCTCGACGCCCTCGTCGAGCGCCTGCGCGGCGCCCTCGTAGATCACGCGCTTGGCGTCGGAGATGCGGGTCGTCTCCTCCGCGTTCGGCTCGCCCTCGACGCCGAAGAACTTCTTCTGGAACGACCCTCGGTGATCGAACGCCAGGATGTACAGCTGCCCGTCGTACCCGAGTCCCATCGCTCCTCCTCGTGACGCCTACGGCTGCTCGAACGGGTTGGTTGGGTCCATGACGTGCACCGGTACGGGCTCGGCTCCCTTCTTGAACATCCCGGAGTGCGAGGGCGAGCACACGACGAACCCGTAGTGCATCGGGACCGCGAGGCGCGGCTCCATCTTCTTGACGAAACCGGCCGCCTCCTTCCAGTCCATCGTGTACGTCCCTCCGATCGGCACCATCGCGACGTCGGGGTCGAGCGTCTCGAGCTCCGGCAGCGCGTCGGTATCGCCCGCGTGGTAGTAGGTCTGCCCGCCGAAATCGAACACGTATCCGACCCAGCCGTTCTTCTTCGGATGCATGTCCAGACGCTCCTCGACCACGTTGTACGCGGGCACGGCCTGCACCTTGAGCCCGTCGACGTCGATCGACTGACCGGGCTCGACCACCGTCACGTCGCCCGAGAACTCGTCGGCGACGTCGCGCGTGGCGACGATCTTGGTCTCCGGCTTGCGCAGCTTCTCGACCTCGTGCGGCTGCAGGTGATCCTGGTGCGCGTGCGTGATCATGATGACGTCGGCCGGAATCGCGTCGGTCACCCCCCACGGGTCGACGTACACCACCGGCCCGTCGCCCTGCCACCGGAACGCCGCCTGCCGGAACCACGTGACCCCATCGAGCACGGCCGCCTCCTTGCCTCGGGTCTCGCAAGTAGTCTTGCAAATCGTCGTGGGAGTGCGCGAGCCGATCGAGACCGAGGGGGGCGTCCGGGCCTCGGTCTCCCTGCTTCACCGCAACGGCAACTTCCGCCGCCTCTACCTGGCCTCGGTGATCTCGCTGGGCGGGGACTGGTTCCTGCTGATCGCCCTGTTCGGGCTGATGCTCCGGCTGACCGATCAGGCGATCGCGGTGGCCTTCACGATCGCGGCGCAGGACCTGACCTACTTCCTGGCCAGCCCATTCGCCGGGGTGCTGGCCGACCGGCTGGACCGGCGCCGCCTCATGATCGCCTGCGACCTGTCGCGCGCGGCCCTGGTGCTGGGATTCCTGCTTGTCCGCACCGAGGACCTGGTCTGGCTCGCGTACGTCCTGCTCGCCCTCACGGCCGTGTTCGCCGCCGCGTTCGAGCCGGCCTCGATGGCCGCCATGCCCAACCTGGTCCAGGAGCGCGACCTGTCGATCGCCAACGCCCTGTCTGGCTCGCTGTGGGGCACGATGCTGGCCGTCGGCGGCGCCCTCGGAGGGGTGGTCGCCGGCGTGTTCGGCACCGACGCGGCGATCGTGATCGACTCGGTGTCGTTCCTGCTCTCCGCGGCGCTGATCCTGCGGATCCACGTCTCGTTCGCCGAGGCCCGTGGGGCGCACGAACATCCGACCCTGCGCCAGGACACCGTCGACACCGTTCGGTACGCGCGCAGGGACCACCGCGTGCTGGCGTTGCTGGCGGTGAAGTTCGGGTGGGGGGTGGCCGGCGGCGTGCTGGTCCTGCTCCCGCTGCTCGCCCTCGGGGAGTTCCACGCGGGCGAGATCGGGCTCGGCCTGCTGATGGCCGCTCGCGGCGTGGGCGCGCTGATCGGGCCGTTCATCGGGCGCGCGCTCGCGGGCCCGCAAGACCGGCGGCTGTTCGGCGCGATCGGCGGCGCCCTCGCGACGTTCGGGTTCGGGTACGCGCTGCTCGGGCTCGCGCCGGCGCTGATCTTCGCGATGGGTGCCGTGCTGGTGGCGCACACGGGCGGCGGCGCCCAGTGGACGCTCTCGTCCTACGGCCTGCAGCGCGTGGTGCCCGATCGTATCCGGGGGCGCATCTTCGCGGTCGACGGCATGCTCGTCACGCTCACGTTCGGCACCTCGGCCATCCTCACGGGCTGGCTCGCCGACGCGATCGGCGCGCCCAAGACCGCGCTCGCCATGGGCGGGATCGCGTTCGGCTGGGCCGTCGCGTGGACGCTGCTCACGGGCGACGTCCGGCGCGCGACGATGCTCGAGGGCTGCGGCCCCGCGCCCGAGCTCGAGCCGGCCTGAGCGTTACGCGTCCGGCGTACCGGGCGGCGGCGGCGGCGTGCCGCTGGGCTCGCGGGTCGGCGCCGGAGGCGCGGCTGGCGGCGGCACCTGCGGGCCGCCGAACGTCACGCCCGGCTGGTCCGCCCCGAACGCCACCTGCGGCGCTCCCGCCTCGCGCAGCGCGTCCTCGACCTCGAAGAACTCCTCTTCCTTGAAGCCGAACGACGAGGCGATCACGACCGAGGGGAACTGCTTGACCCGCTGGTTGTAGTCGCGCACGTTGGCGTTGTAGAAGCGGCGGGAGGTCTGCAGCCGGTCCTCGGTGTTGGCGAGCTCCTGCTGCAGGGCGAGGAAGTTCTGGTTCGCCTTCAGGTCCGGGTAGTTCTCGACCACGGCGAACAACTGGCGAAGGGCCGCGACCAGTGGCCCCTCGGCCGCCGCCTGCTCGGCCGGCGAGCCGGTCGCCGACGCGGCCGCGGCGCGCGCCCTCGTAACGTTCTCGAACACCGTCCGCTCGTGCGACGCGTAGCCGCGCACGGTCTCGACCAGGTTGGGGATCAGGTCGTACCGCCGGCGGAGCTCTGTGTCGATGTTCGCCCAGGCGTCCTTGATGAGCTGGCGCTGGGAGACGAAGCGGTTGTACGAGACGATCCCGAAGACGACGATCAGCAGGATGACCCCGCCGACGATGAGAAGGGTCCAGCCCACGATCGTTCCTTTCTCCAGAGGTGGCGCGAAGCCTAGTCCCTCGCGCGCGCGGCGGCGACCTCGGCGCCGCTAGGCGGAGGGATCGGGGCGTTCGGGGACGGTGGCCCGGGCCGCGCGGCGCCGACCCGCCTCCTCGATCAGGCGGGCGAACGCCTCCACGCGCTCCAGCGGCTCCTCGATGCCGGCCGAGGGCGGGCCGTAGGCGAGCGCCAGGGAGCCGTTCACCTCGAACCCCCATGGCTCCTCGAGCGCGGACAGCCAGGCGACCATCGACGGCCCGACCAACGCGCCGGCGAGCGCCGGGTCCGCGCAACGAACGACCCAGCGGTCGGCGTCCAGACCCTCGGCCTCCACGGTCTCGAGCGCGGGTGCCGCGAGCAGCTCCGTGAGCCGTGTCGACTCGACCGCCAACGGGAACACCGCGTACGGGGCAGGAGCGATCGCGCAGGCGAAGCGGGTGCCCTCCCCGCCCACCCTCGATGCGCACGTCACGTCGAAGCGCGTGACCTCGAGTGCGTGCCACGTCCCCCAGCGGACGTTGTCGACCTCGGGGCGCTCGCTGCGCCCGAACAGCATGAAGGGGTAGGCCGGCAGTCCGAACGGGTCCCCCCGCTCGAGCTGAAGCCCGATGACCTCGCTGCGGAACGTGGCGCGCTCGTGCTTGACGCGGCCCTTCAGGCGCAGGTTGATCGCCACGATCCCGCCGACGAACGCGACGAGCACGATCACCGGGGGCAGGAGCTTGAGGAGTACCCCGGCGACGACCGCGAGCACGAACGCGAGCAGGACCCGAACCCAGGGGTTCATGGTCAAGGTATCGGCCGGCCCGGTGGCCGGAGTTAAGGGGCGGCCGCGGCCGGTTGCTCGGCGGCGGCGGGCGTCGTTCGGAACGTGAGCGCGCCGCCGTCGGCGTCCACGACCACGGTCTCGCCCTCCCGGATCTCGCCCGAGAGCAGGCGCATCGCCAACGGATCCTGCACCTCGCGCTGGATCAACCGCTTGAGTGGCCGGGCGCCGAACGCCGGCTCGTACCCCTGCCCCGCCAGGAGGTCGCGCGCGGCCCCCGTCAGCTCGAGTGTCAGCGACCGGTCGGCCAGGCGCCGCGAGAGCAGCCCGACCTGGATGTCGACGATCTCGCGGATCTGCTCGGGCCCGAGCGGCTCGAACACCACGATCTCGTCGATCCGGTTGACGAACTCGGGACGGAAGAACCCTCGCACGTCGTCCACGATCGCCTCGCGCCGCTTCTCAAGGGGGATCGACGCGTCCTGGAAGATCGCGCTGCCGAGGTTCGACGTCATGATCACGACCGCGTTGCGGAAGTCGACGGTCCGGCCGTGCCCGTCGGTCAGACGGCCGTCCTCGAGCAGCTGCAGCAGGACGTTGAACACGTCCGTGTGCGCCTTCTCGATCTCATCGAGCAGCAGCACCGAGTAGGGACGTCGGCGAACAGCCTCCGTCAGCTGGCCGCCCTCCTCGAACCCGACGTAGCCGGGCGGCGCCCCGACCAGGCGCGAGACGGTGTGTCGCTCCTGGTATTCGCTCATGTCGACGCGCACGAGCGCGCGCTCGTCGTCGAACAGGAACTCGGCGAGCGCCCGCGCGAGCTCGGTCTTGCCGACCCCCGTGGGACCCAGGAACAGGAACGAACCGATCGGGCGCATCGGGTCGGACAGCCCGGCGCGCGAACGGCGGATCGCGTTCGCTACCGAGGAGACGGCCTCGTCCTGGCCGACCACGCGACGGTGGAGCGTCTCCTCCAGGTGAACCAGCTTGGCCATCTCGCCCTCCATCAGGCGAGAGACCGGGACGCCGGTCCACTTCGAGACGACCTGGGCCACGTCCTCCTCGGTGACCTCCTCGTTCAGCATCTTCTGCTCGCGCTGGATCTCCTCCAGCCCGGCGTTCTCCTGCTCGAGCGCCTTCTCGAGCTCTACGAGCCGGCCGAAACGTAGCTCCGCCGCGCGCTCGAGGTCGCCGTCGCGCTCCGCGCGCTCGAACGCGCCGCGCGCCGCCTCGATCTCGCCCTTGAGCGACCTGATCCGATCGATCCGCTCCTTCTCCTGCTTCCAGTGCCCGCGCATCGCCGCGGAGCGCTCCTGCAGATCCGCGAGCTCCTGCTCGAGGCGCTCGAGCCGCTCCTTAGAGGCCGCGTCGGTCTCCTTGCGAAGGGCCGCGCGCTCGATCTCGAGCTGCACGATGCGGCGCTCGACCTCGTCGATCTCGATCGGGACCGAGTCGATCTCCATCCGCAGGCGGCTCGCGGCCTCATCGACCAGGTCGATCGCCTTGTCCGGCAGGAAGCGTCCGCCGACGTACCGGTCCGAGAGCACCGCGGCCGCCACCAGCGCGGGGTCCTGGATCCGAACGCCGTGGTGCACCTCGTAGCGCTCCTTCAGGCCGCGGAGGATCGCGATCGTGTCCTCGACGCTCGGCTCGCCGACCAGCACCGGCTGGAACCGGCGCTCGAGGGCGGGGTCCTTCTCGATGTGCTCGCGGTACTCGTCAAGCGTGGTCGCGCCGATCGCGCGGAGCTCGCCGCGCGCGAGCATCGGCTTGAGCATGTTCCCGGCGTCCATCGCGCCCTCGGCCGCGCCGGCGCCCACGATCGTGTGCAGCTCGTCGATGAACGTGACGACCTGCCCCTCGGAATCGGCGATCTCCTGCAGGACGGCCTTGAGTCGCTCCTCGAACTCGCCCCGGTACTTCGAGCCGGCCACCATCGCGCCGAGGTCGAGCGCGACGACGCGCTTGTCCTTCAGGGACTCCGGCACGTCGCCCGAGACGATCCGTTGCGCGAGCCCCTCCACGATCGCGGTCTTGCCCACGCCGGGCTCGCCGATCAGCACCGGGTTGTTCTTGGTCCGGCGCGACAGGACCTGGATCACGCGGCGGATCTCGTCGTCGCGTCCGATCACCGGGTCGAGCGACCCGCGCCGCGCGAGGTCGGTCAAGTCGCGCCCGTAGCGCTCGAGCACCTGGGCCTTGTCCTCGGGGTTCTGGTCGGTGACCCGGCGGCGGCCGCGCACCTCCGCGAGCGAGGCCAGCAGGGCATCGCGGTCGACGCCGGCGTCCCGCAGGATCCGCGCCGCGTTCGACGTGCCCTCGAGCAGCCCGAGCAGGAGATGCTCGGTCGAGACGTAGTCGTCGCCCATCGCCTCGGCCTCGCGGAACGCGGCATCCAGCGCCGTGCCCAGAGCCGGGCCGAGCCGGACCTCCACGCCCTGGGCGTACACCTTCGGCAGGCGGTCGAGCGACGCGTCCGCCTGGTCCCGCAGCGGCTTGGGCGCCACGCCCATGCCGTGCAGGACGGGGAACACGATCCCCTCGGGATCCGAGAGCAGCGCGAACAGCAGATGCTCGGGCTCGATCGCCTGGTGACTCCGGGCGACGGCCTGCTGCCGCGCCGCCTCGAGCGCGGCCTGCGACTTCATCGTCAGCTTGTTGGCGTCCATCAGTCCCTCCGGCCGTCCCTTTTGTCGTTGCTCCATGCGGCCTCGGTCAGGCCGTACATCGCGTAGTCCCGCGGCGTGCCGCCGGGGTTCGGCATGAACCCGCGCAGCAGGCCCTCGAACCCGAATCCCAATCGCTCGAGCGCGCCGCGCATCGGCGCGTTGTCCACGTCGGTGGTGGCCTGGATCCGGATCGCGTCCTCGTGCTCGAACAGGTAGGCGGACAGCAGCGCGACCGTCTGCGTGCCGAACCCTCGACCGCGGTCGGCTTCCTCCCACATCTCGATCCCGAGCTCCCACACGCCGCGCGGCAGCGCGAATCGCGGGCACCGTACCTGGACGTCCCCGACCAGGCTGCCCTCCGCCTCGATCGCGAGCATGATCTCCCACCCGACGCGCTCGCCCGAACGCTCGATGCGCTCACGCCGCTCGCGCCGCTCCTCCGCGTCGAGCTCGGACGCGGGAACCGACTGCATCCGCTCCAGGGCGAGGTCGAACTCATCGGGCCGGAACCCGCGCAGGAGCACGCGGTCGCCGCGAAGCTCGATCACGTGGCGGCGTCCTCCTCCTCGTCGCCCCCCCACGGCCAGGACCGGACGCTGCGAAGGGGCACGATCTCGGCGCCGGAGCCGCGACGACGCATCTGCTCGAGCAGCTCGCGCTCGAGCTCCTCGGTGCGCCGGCGCATCTGCGCGAGCTGCTCGCGCATCTCGATGAACAGCTTCACGCCCGCCAGGCTGACGCCGTCGCGCTGCGTCAGCTCCTGGATCATCTGGATGCGCGCGATGTCGCGTTCGGAATAGCGACGCGTGTTGCCCGAGGTCCGCTTTGGCGCGAGCAGGCCTCTGCGCTCGTACATCCGGAGCGTCTGCGGGTGCACGCCCGACAGCTCCGCCGCCACGCTGATGATGTAGACGGCGCGTTCCTCGGTGCGCGTGCGCTCGTTCTCGGTCTGCTCGCGTCTGTCACTCACGGCGGATCGTCTCCTCACGCCTCCACGCCCAGGCGCCGGCGCGGCGATTCCTTCTCCGCCTCGCGCAGCTGCCTGAGCAGCTCCTTCTCAGGCTTGGACAGCTTCCGAGGCACCTCGATCCGGGCGGTGACCAGCAGGTCCCCGTGCCCCGAACGCCTCGGCGCGCCCTTGCCCTTGAGCCGGAACGTCTTGCCGTTGGGCGTCCCGGCCGGGATCTTCATCGTGACCGGTCCGTTCAGCGTGGGGACGTGCACGTCGGCTCCGAGCGCCGCCTCCGCATATGTGACGGGCAGGTCGAGCGTCAGGTCAGGACCCTTCCGACCGAAGAACGCGTGCGGGCGAACCCGAACGCGGACGTACAGGTCGCCAGGCTGTCCTCCAGCCGGACCGGGCTCGCCGCGCCCGGCGAGCCGGATGCGGGCGGCGTCCTTCACGCCGGCGGGGATCTTCACCTGGAAGCTGCGTGTTCGCCGGCGGCTGCCCGTACCGCCGCAGGTCGGGCAGGGCGTCTCCACGACGCGCCCCGAGCCGTGGCAGTTCGGGCAGGTCTGACTCATCTGGAACGGCCCCTGGTTCACGGCCACCGCGCCCGACCCGCCGCACCGTGGACACGTGATCGGACTCGTCCCCGGCGCGGCGCCGCTGCCGTGACAGGTCTCGCACGGCGCCGGGCCCTGGATCCGGACCGGGACCGTCGTGCCCGACATCGACTCGTCGAACCCGACCGTGACCGTCGTCTCGAGATCGGCACCGCGCGTTGGACGCTGCGCGCCGCGGCCGCCGGCTCCACCGAACAGCCCGCCGAACAGATCCCCGAGATCCCCGAGGTCCTCGAACCGCACCCGGCCGCCACCGGGGAACCCGCCCGGGAACCCGCCGGAGCCGCCACCGGGGATCCCGCCGGCGCCGAAGCCGGACGCGGCCATCTCGCGCACCTGGTCGTACTGCTTGCGCTTGTCCTCGTCGCCGAGCACGTCGTGGGCGGCCGAGATCTCCTTGAACCGGTCCTCGGCGTCCTTGTTGCCCGGGTTGGTGTCCGGGTGATTCTGCTGGGCGAGTCTGCGATAAGCCTTCTTGATCTCGCCCGCCGACGCGTTCTTGGGTACGCCGAGGACCTGGTAGTAGTCCTTGTCGAACCACTCGCGACGAACGTCGCCGTTCATGGCCCCTTCCTTCAGTCTCCGGTGCGCTCGACGCGCACGCTCGCGGGACGGATCACGCTGCCGCGAAGCGTGTAGCCCTGCCTGAACACCTCCGCCACCTGCGGCTCGCCCTCGCCTTCCCCGGTCTGCATCAGCGCCTCGTGTTCGTTGGGGTCGAACGCCTTGCCCTCGGCCTGGATCCGCTCAAGGCCCTCAGCCCGCAGCGTCTCGGCGAGCTTGGCGTACACCAGCTCCACGCCCTTGCGGAACGCCTCGAAGTCCGGCTGGCGCTCGGCCGCCATAAGCGCGAGGTCGAATTCGTCGAGCACCTCGAGCAGCTGTTGCACGAAGCGCTGGAGCTCGGCGTCGACCAGGCGCTCCTGCGACCGCGTCATCCGCTTGCGGTAGTTCTCGAACTCGGCCTGCAGGCGCTGCAGGTGGTCGCGGTATTCCGCCGCCTCGGCGCGGGCCCGAGCGAGCTCGTCGTCGTGCTCGGCCGAAGCCGGCGAGGGGCGGGAGGGGTCCCTCGCCGGGCCGGCGGTCCCTCCGGGCGGGGCCGCTTCGACCTCGTCCTGCCGGTAGCGGCGTTTGTCCACGACGCGGACCTTCGGCCGCTCCTCGCCGCGTTCGCGGTCGTCGTGCTCGGTCACTGGGCGTTCCCCTCGTCTACGATCTCGCCCTCGACGACGTCATCCTCAGTCTCGGTCTGGGCACCCGAGGCTGATCCCGTGCCACCCGACGGCGCGCCGCCGGCCGCGGCCGCTGTCTGCTGACCCTCCGGCGTCTGCTGGTACATGGCCTGCCCGACCGCCTGGAACTTCCGCATCACGGCGTCCGTGCCGGCCTTGATCGCGTCGACATCCTCGCCCTTGAGGGACTCCTTGAGCTCGTCGTTCAGCTTCCGCAGCTCGTCTCGGTCGGACTCGGGCACCTTGTCGCCCCACTCCTCCAGCGACTTATCGATCTGGTACGAGAGCTGGTCGCCCGCGTTGCGCGCCTCGGCGGCCTCGCGCCGCGAGTGGTCCTCGGACGCGAACTTCTCCGCGTCGGCGACCATGCGGTCGATGTCGTCCTTGGACAGCGCCGTGCCGCCGGTGATCGTCATGGCCTGCTCCTTGCCGGTGGCCAGGTCCTTGGCGGAAACGTTCACGATGCCGTTGGCGTCGATGTCGAAGGCGACCTCGATCTGCGGCATGCCACGAGGCGCCGGCGGGATCCCCGTCAGCATGAACTTGCCGAGCGAACGCACGGCGGGCGAGTACACCGTCTCGGCCTCGCCCTGCAGGACGTGGATCTCCACGTTGGTCTGGTTGTCGTCGGCCGTGGTGAAGGTCTCCGACTTGCGCGTGGGGATCGTCGTGTTGCGCTCGATCAGCTTGGTGAAGATGCCGCCCTTGGTCTCGACGCCCAGCGTCAGCGGCGTGACGTCCAGGAGCAGGATGTCCTTGACGTCGCCCTTGAGGACGCCGGCCTGGATCGCGGCGCCGACGGCCACGACCTCGTCGGGGTTCACGCCCTTGTGCGGCTCCTTGCCGCCCGTCAGGTCCTTGACGAGCTCCTGGATCATCGGCATTCGGGTCGAGCCGCCGACCAGGATGATGTGGTCGATCGCGTCGACCGACTTGCCCCAGTCCTTGACTGCGAGGTCGAAGGGCTCGCGCGTACGCTGCACCAGGTCCTCGGTCATGCGCTCGAACTCGCTGCGGGACAGCTTCATCTCCAGGTGCAGCGGGCCCTCGGCGCCTGCCGAGATGAACGGAAGGTTGATCGTCGCCTCCGAGACCTGCGACAGCTCGATCTTGGCCTTCTCCGCGGCTTCCTTCAGGCGCTGGAGCGCCATCCGGTCCCCGCCGAGGTCGATGCCGTAGTTGTTCTTGAACTCCTTGACCATCCAGTCGATCACGCGCTGGTCCCAGTCGTCGCCGCCCAGCTGTGTGTCGCCGTGGGTCGACTTGACCTCGAACACGCCCTCGCCAATCTCGAGCAGCGACACGTCGAACGTCCCGCCCCCGAGGTCGAACACGAGGATCGTCTGGTCGTGCTGCTTGTCGAGCCCGTAGGCGAGCGCCGCCGCCGTCGGCTCGTTGATGATCCGGAGCACCTCGAGCCCCGCGATCTGCCCGGCCTCCTTTGTGGCCGTGCGCTGCGAGTCGTCGAAGTACGCCGGGACGGTGACGACGGCCTGGCTCACGCCGTCGCCGAGGTAGGCCTCCGCGTCGCGCTTGAGTTTGCCCAGGATCTGCGCCGAGATCTCCTGCGGCGTCCAGGTCTTGCCGTCCACGTCGGGGCCCCAGTCCTTCTCGCCCATGTGGCGCTTGACGGACCGGACCGTCCGATCGGGGTTCGTGATGGCCTGGCGCTTGGCGACCTCGCCGACCAAGATCTCTCCGTTCTTCGCGAACCCCACGACCGAGGG
>Ga0114129_10009860_pt1 | contig 13621 bp, 16 predicted proteins | sample RhiMetdeltSRZDD1_FD_80071 | JGI IMG/M metagenome (GOLD analysis project Ga0114129, IMG submission 80071) | Populus rhizosphere microbial communities from Tennessee, USA - Rhizosphere MetaG P. deltoides SRZDD1 (version 2) (version 2) | ecosystem: Host-associated > Plants > Roots > Rhizosphere >...
CTTCTCCCAGCTGGCGGTGACGAGCGCGCGGTTCGCGCTCAGCGATGCCGCGCTCGACCCGGCGCGTGAGGACCGCGACCGGATCGGGGCGATGATGGGATCGGCGCTTGGGGGCGTGGCATTTGCTGAGTCGCAGGTCGAGCGGTTTCGTGCGGAGGGTCCCAGGGGGCTCGACCCGGCGCTCGCGCTCGCTGTGTTCCCGGGCGCCGCGAGCTGCAATATCGCGATCGACTTCGGGTTCACGGGCCCGAACTCCACGAACGCGATGAGCTGCGCCTCCGGCACCATCGCGGTGGGAGAGGCATTCCACACGATCCGCGAGGGACGCGCCGACGTGATGCTCGCGGGCGGCGCCGAGGCCCCGCTCGCGCCGATGACGTACGCGGCGTTCAGCGTGATCCGCGCGATGAGCACTCGCAACGACGACCCCGCTCACGCCTCACGCCCGTTCGACGAGGATCGCGACGGGTTCGTCATGGGCGAGGGGGCCGCCGTACTGGTCCTCGAGGAGCGGGCCCGTGCCGTCGCCCGGGGCGCCAGGATTTACGCCGAGCTCGTGGGCTACGCCTTCACCAACGACGCCTACCACATGACCGCACCGCGCCCCGACGGTCGGCAGGCGGCGCGCGCGATGCAGCTCGCTCTCGCAGACGCCCGGGTGGCGCCCACCGAAGTCGGCTACATCAACGCCCACGGGTCGTCTACTCCGCTGAACGACTCGACAGAGACCGCGGCGATCAAGCAGGTCTTCGGAGACCACGCCTACCGGCTCAGCGTGAGCGGCACGAAGGGCTACTATGGCCACGCGCTCGGCGCGAGCGGTGCGATCGAGGCGGCGATTTGCGCGCTCGCCATGGACCGGCGCTGGCTCCCCCCCACCATCAATCTCGAGCGTCCCGACCCCGCCTGTGACCTGGACTGCCTGCGTGGCGATGGCCGGGCGGCGGCGCCGGACGTGGTGCTCACCAACTCCTTCGGATTCGGCGGGATCAACGCAGCTGTAGTGCTGCGACGCAGCTAAAGCGCTTCCGCGACCGTCGGGGCGAAGTAGCTGAGGATGATGTCGGCGCCCGCCCGCCGGATCGCGTACAGCGTCTCCCACATCGCGCGCGCCTCATCGAGCATACCGCGGGCCGCCGCCGCCTTGATCATCGCGTACTCCCCACTCACCTGATACGCGGCGAGCGGCGAACCGAACTCCTGTTTGGCGCGACGGATCAGATCGAGGCAAGGCAGCGCGGGCTTCACCAGCACGATGTCCGCCCCTTCCTCGACGTCGAGCCGGATCTCGCGCATCGCCTCATCGGCGTTGGTGCCCTGCATCTGGTAGGACTGGCGGTCACCGAACTGCGGGGTCGAGCCGGCCGCTTCGCGGAAGGGCCCATAGAACGCCGACGCCATCTTTGCCGCGTACGACATGATCGGAACGCGCGAGAATCCGGCGGCGTCGAGTGCCTTGCGGATCCCAGCCACCCGACCGTCCATCATGTCGCTGGGCGCGACGATGTCGATGCCCGCACGCGCCTGCGTCACGGCGACCTTACCGAGCAAGTACACCGACGCATCGTTGTCCACGTCGCCGTCCTGCACGACCCCGCAATGGCCGTGGTCGGTGTACTCGCACAGGCAGGCGTCCCCTATCACGAGCAGGTCCGGCGCGGCGCGCTTCACCGCCCGCACCGCTTGCTGCACGATCCCCTGCTCGTCGTACGCCTCCGACCCGGTCCCGTCCTTGGCCGCGGGCAGGCCAAAGAGAATGATGCCGCCGAGCCCGAGGCGCCGCGCCCGCTCCGCGTCCCGCACCAGCTCGTCCACCGACGTCTGAAAGACGCCGGGCAACGCGGCGACTTCTCGCCGGACGCCCTCCCCGTGACACGCGAACAGGGGCCAGACGAGCTGCGAAGGAACGAGGTGCGTCTCCTGTACCAGGCGACGCAATGCCGCGGTGCGGCGCAGGCGGCGCAGGCGGCGGATCGGGAATTGGCTCATCGGCCGAGCAATCTCGATGCACCCTGGGCCCGGAGCAAGTCCGCGACCGCGACGCCCGCAGCCGCAGGGTTGCCTTCGTCGATATCCGCCGACGCGGTTACCTGAATCGAGCCGTCGGGGGCCGTCACCCGCCCGAACAGCCGCATCCCGCCTCCCGCATCCCGCATCCCGACCCACGCGGCCACCGGCGCCTGACATCCGCCCTCCAGCGCGGCGAGGAGGGCCCGCTCCGCCGCGACGTGGCATGCGCTCGTCGCATCCTCGAGCGGCGCGAGTGCGGCGCGGGCCTTGTGGTCGTCCGCGCGGACCTCGAGGCCGAGCGCTCCCTGACCTGGCGCCGGCATGACGTCCAACGGATCGAGCCGCGCGGCGATGTGCCCCGCGAGCTCGAGCCGCTCGAGCCCCGCCCCGGCAAGCAGCGCCGCGTCGAGGCCATCACGCCCTTCCTTTACCTTCCGCACCCGGGTCGGCACGTTGCCGCGCAGCGGCACGATATCCAGGTCGGCGCGGAGGTATCGGATCTGCGCCACGCGGCGTAGGCTGGACGTCCCGACCTTGGTGCCCCCGGCCAGGCCGGCGATCGACGTGATCCCGGCCTCGCGCGTGACCAGCGCCTCGGCGGGATCGGCCCGCTTGGGCACTGCCGCCAGCATCAATCCGGTCGGCAGGGTGGTCGGCAGATCTTTGAGCGAGTGCACCGCGACGTCGATGCGACCGTCGCGCAGCGCCTCCTCGATCTCCTTGGTAAAGAAGCCCTTCCCCTCGAGCTCGTGCAGCGGGCGATCGACCTCCGCGTCGCCGCGCGTCTTGATGATCACGAGCTCGGCAGCCACGCCCGCCCGCGCGAGCGCGGCCCTCACCCACTCGGCCTGCCACAAGGCGAGCCTGCTGCCGCGGGTCCCGAGCTTGAGCGGGCCGGTCACGAATCCCGCTTTCCGCGTCCCGCTTCCCGCTCGAAGTGCCGCACGATCGCGCTCACCAGTCCGGGCACCGTGTGCTCCCGCGCCTCGATGGTGACGGCGATCCCGAGGTCCCGAGCCGTCCCTGCCGTGATGGGGCCGATCACCGCGGCGGCGAACCGGCCGGACGCCGCAACCGGCCTGCCCACGAGTTCCACGAAGCCTTGTACGGTGGACGAGGAAGTGAACGTGACGGCGTCGATCGTGCCGGCAAGGATCTCCGCTCCAAGGCCGCCGCCGTCTCCCGTCTCGCGGACGGTCTCGTAGATCGGGATCACGTCGACGAGGGCGCCCAGGGCGCGGAGCCCGTCGGGCAAGGCGTCACGGGCCTCGCGCGCGCTCGGCAGCAGGACCGTCTTGCCGCGCACCTCGCCCTGCGCAGCCAGCGCTGATACGACGGCCTCGGCCACAAACCGGTCGGGGACGAGATCGGGGACGACCCCGCGGCGCACGAGTGACTCCGCGGTCGCGGGTCCGATCGCCGCGACCAGAGCGCGAGCGACGTCGCGCGGCGAAAGACCCCACTCCGGCAGCCGGTCACACACAACCTGCACGGCGTTCTGACTGGTGAAGACGATCCAGTCGTAGGGCGGGACCCGCGTGAGCGCGGCGCGGAGCGCCGCGAGATCGGTGAGCCGCGCGATGCGGATCGTCGGTGCGGCGACGACCTCCGCGCCGAGCGCCTCCAGCTCCCGCACGAGGTCGCCCGCCTGCTCGCGCGCGCGGGTGACCGCGATGCGTCGGCCGGCGAGCGGGTGGACGCGCGCGGGACCCGGCGGGCGCGGCGTGTGTGACATAGATTGGTGCAATCTACAATGCTCCGCTCCCTGCGCTCCGCACTCGCGCGCTTCGCCGTGCGAAGGGCGGCCGCCAGTCAACGCGACGCACCTAAACGCGCCGAGCTGTGGCTGCGGCTCGCCTGCGCGGTCGCGCCGACGTTCGCGGAATCCCACCCGGCGCTGGTGCGGTTGCGGCGCGCCATCGAGGACCGGTGGGGCGCGGTAGCCGCGGCGCAGGAAGCAGCGCAGCGCTTCCCCGCGAATCCCGACGCCTGGATGCTGCTGGGCGAAGCCTGGCAGATGGTGTTCCGCCAGCAGGATGCGCTCGTGGCGTACGAGCAGGTGCTCACCCTCGAAGAGCGCCCCGATGCCGCGCTTGCGGCGGGCGATGTGTATCGCCGCGCCGGTCGCCATGCCGAAGCCGCGGCGCGGTTTGCCCGCGCCTACGCGGCCGGCGGCGGTGCCGAGGCGCTGTGGCTCAACGCCCAAGCGCTGTTCCAGGCGGGCGACGTGCGGGCCGCCGATGAAGCCCTGCATCTCTGGGCCACGCAGGTGCCCGACGGGATGACGCAGCTGTCCGCGGCGCGCGCCGAGTTGTTCCCGGAAAAGCGAGGCGGCTAAGGCTTGCTGGTGCGGCGGTACAGGGAAACCGCGTAGCCGAGCAAGATGACCGCCGTCACGATGTAGGCCGCCATCATGTAGCCGGCGTTCTGGGGTACGTCAGGCATGGCCGGCGTCCGAGCTCCTGTCCTCCTGCGCGGCGCGCGCGAGCGATAATGCGTAGCGCTGCGTCACGAATCCAACATACAATAGCGTGAACGCCACCAGAGAAAAGAGCCAGGTCGCCAGCATACTGTTGGGTAGCGACGGCGCGCTCGGTTTCAGGATGATGGGCTGGGGATGCAGCGTGCGGAACAGAAAGACGCTCAAGTGGATGAAGGGCACCAGGCACAGCCCGCAGATGCCGAGCACGGCGGCGTAGCGGGCGCGGAGCCCCGGATCCCGCACCGCCCCGCGCACGAGCAGATACCCCACGTATAGGAAGAAGAGGAACAGAGTGGACGTCAGCCGGGCATCCCAGGTCCACCAGGTCCCCCAAATCGGCTTCCCCCAGATGGGGCCGGTGGTCAGCACGATGGTCGCGAACACCGTACCCACTTCCGCCGACGCCTCCGCGAAGCGGTCCAAGCGGGGATCCTTCAGAAACAGGTAGAAGATTCCGGCCAATCCCACGAGAACCATTGCCGCCTCGGTCCAGAGCGCGGCGGGCACGTGCAGATAGAAGATTTTCTGCGCGGGCCCCTGCAACCGCTCCACCGGCGTGAACGCCAGCGCGCGAACGTAGACGGCGGCGAGGCACACCAGCGCGACTAGCGTGATCCAGCGACCTTTTTGCACCAGGCTCATTCGTCCACCGTAAAGCGAAACAGGAAAGTCGCGAGCGACACGAATACGATGTCGTAGGCGGCGAGCAACTTAAGGTACCCCACCGACTCGCTCAAGGGACGCCCACCGAGAAGCCGTGCGGTGACCTGCACGGCGCCGATGAGCGGCGGCAGGAGGAACGGCAGCAGAATCACCACGAGGAGCAGCTCCGCGAAACGGGTGCGAATCACGAGGGCGCTGAACAGCGTTCCCACCGCGACGAACCCCAGCGTCGCGAGCGCGATGACCCCGATGAGCGGGAGCAGCACGCGCCCCACGGGCACGTCGAAGAACAGCACGAACAGCGGTAGACCGACGCCTTCCACCACCGCTACGAACACGAGATTCGCGATCAGCTTGCCCCAGTACAGGCTGGTGCGGCTGAGCGGCGACACCAGCAACCCCTCGAGCGCCTGGTTCTCGAGCTCGAGCTGAAACGCACGGTTCAGGGCGAGCATCGCGGCGAACGTGAACGTCACCCACAGAATGGTCGGGGCGAGGTCGATGGTGGGGACGGCGGTCGGGTCGCGTCCGAAGTTGAACACCGTCAGGACGAGCGCGGTGAACACGACGGCCGAGACGATCGCGGTGCGCGTGCGGAACTCGAGCACCAGATCTTTACGGGCCACCGTCCACGCCTGCGCGAGCAGCTCACCCATCGGTCCCTCCCACCGCCCGGCGGTACGCCTCCGCGATCTCGGAGGATTCCCGCCCTGCGCGGGGCGCAAAGTGGACGAAGCGTCCGCGCCGCTGGAACGCTACGTCGGTCGCGAGCTCGACCCCCTCATCCACGTTGTGCGTCGCCAGCACGACCACGCGACCCGCCGCGCCGCCACCGCGCAGCTCGCCAAGCAGCGCCCGCAGCTCGGCCGCTGCGGCGAGATCGAGCCCCGTGAACGGCTCGTCGAGCAGCAGGACGCGCGGATCGTGGATCACGGCCTTGGCGATCGCCGCGCGCTGCGCCAGGCCCCGGGAGAGCGACCACACCGGCTGATCCGCGCGATCGCCCATGCCCAGACGCTCGAGCACTTGGTCGGCGCGGGCACCGCGGCGCGCCGCCGGGACCCCATAGAGCGCCGCCCAGAAGAGCAGGTTCTCGCGTACGGTGAGGTGTTCGTACAAGTGGGACTGGTGACCGATCCATCCGATCGCGCGCCGCCCCCCCGCCACCCGCACCGACCCCTGCTGCGGCCGGATCAGTCCTGCGAGCACCTTGAGGAGGGTGGTCTTCCCGGCGCCGTTCGGCCCGAACACGGCGAGGGTCTGGCCCGCCGTGAGGTTGAAGGACACGCCATCGAGGGCGACCACCTGTCCTCGCCCCTCGCCGAAGGCGTGCCGCAGGCCCTCAGCCGAGAGCATCGATGCGGGCGGCGAGGTCTTCCAGGTCGAACGGCTTGACGAGATATCCCGAGTGGCCGAGGTCCAGGACGTTGATGAGCGGCTCCATGCTCACGTACGAGGTCGTGACGATCACAGGGAGAGAAGGTTGCGACTGGCGGATCTCTTGCAGCAGGGTGATACCGTCGGTGTCGGGCAGTCGCAGGTCGAGCACCAGCACTTCGGGGTGGAACTCGTCCATCTGGCGGCGAGCTTCGGTGCCGCTGGCGGCGAATGCCAGGTGATAGCGTTCGGCGAAGAATCGCTTGTAGGTGCGCCGCAGCGCCGACTCATCCTCGACGAACAGCACTTTGCGCCGCCGGCCGAGGGTGGGGGACCCCATGGTGGGCCAATATATGCGGGTCCCCCCCGCCGTCTACGGTCGGCTCAGCTCGGGCTACTCTCGAGCTCGAACAGGTCGTCGAGCTTGGTCAGCACCAGCAGGAATCGCAGCTCCTCGTTGGCCCCGCGCAGACACACCGTCAGCCGGCGCTCCGCGGCCTTCCGCTGAATCAACATCAGGGCACCGAGGCCCGCGCTGTCGATCTGGCGCGTGCCCGCGAGGTCGATGACCAGGCGCCCGGCACCCTCCTCCAGCTGTTCCAGCAGCTCGGTGGCCGCACGGCGGAACACCGTACGTGAGTCGAGCCCCAGCTCCTCGGGAGCGGCCAGGACTTTCTCGCCCGGACGCATGGACATTGTCACCAGCTCCTCCACAGTCGGCTCCAGTAGTTCACCGGCCGGGGGTAATGCGACTCCGATGCCATCCAGCTAACCTGCGGGCCGTCAACCGCTTGTCAAAGCGGGGTGAGGCGTCTCACCCGCATGGCTGCCGCAGACGGAACGCTTGCGGCGCAGTTTGCAAGGGCCGCCTTGACCGCCGTCCATTCCCGGAGCATACCTTACCCTCTCCCCCTCAACGCACGATTTACACATGGCAAAGCCGGTTAAAACGGACGAGCTCACTGAGGTCAGCGAAGCACAGATCGCCGTCCACTGGAAGGAAGAGGAGTACTATCAGCCGTCCGAGAAATTCAAGGCACAGGCGAACCTGCGCGACCCGCGCATCTTCGAACAGTTCGGGCTCGACAAGTTCCCCGGCTGCTTCAAGACCTATGCGGATATGCTGACCTGGTTCGAGCCGTATCATACGGTCCTCGATACCAGCAACGCACCGTTCTGGAAATGGTTCGTCGGCGGCAAGATCAATGCGTCGTACAACTGCGTGGACCGCAATCTCGCCAAGTACGGGAGCAAGGCCGCCTTCATCTTCGTGCCCGAGCCGGAAGCCGAGCGGGACGCCGTTATCACGTATCAGGAGCTGCACACCCGCGTCAACGAAATGGCCGCGCTGCTCCGGAGCGTCGGACTCAAGGCGGGCGACCGTGTCACCCTGCACATGCCCATGGTCCCGGAACTGCCGATCACCATGCTGGCATGCGCGCGACTCGGCGTGATCCATTCGCAGGTCTTCGGCGGCTTCAGCGGTCAGGCGTGCGGCTCGCGCATTCACGATTCGGGCAGTCGTCTGCTGATTACGATGGACAGCTACTGGCGGAACGGCTCGCTGAGCGACCACAAGGCGAACGCGGACATCGCGGTACGGACGGCGAAAGAATTAGGGCAGGACGTCGACAAGGTCCTGATATGGCAGCGCTATCCCGGAAAATATTCCGCCAAGACGCCGATGGTCGCGGGTCGCGATGTTTTCGTAAACGATCTGCTCAAGGAGCACCGGGGCAAGACAGTGGACCCGGTTCCCCTGCCGGGGGAAGCGCCGCTGTTCCTGATGTACTCGAGTGGCACGACCGGCAAGCCCAAGGGGGCACAGCATGGTATCGCGGGCTACATGTCCTACGTGACCGCCACCTCCAAATGGATTCTCGACATTCATCCGGAAGACGTCTACTGGTGCATGGCGGACATCGGCTGGATCACGGGGCACTCCTACATCGTGTACGGCCCGCTGGCGAATGCGGCGACCAGCGTGCTGTACGAGGGCGTGCCGACGTTCCCCGACGCGGGGCGGCCCTGGCGCATCGCCGAGCGGTTGGGCGTGAACATTTTCCACACGGCCCCCACGGCGATTCGGATGCTCCGCAAGCTCGGTCCCCAAGAGCCTCGCAAGTACAAGTACCATTTCAAGTCGATGACCACGGTGGGAGAGCCGATCGAGCCGGAGGCGTGGCGCTGGTATTACGACGAGGTCGGCAAGCGGGAAGCTGTGATCACCGATACCTGGTGGATGACCGAAACAGGCGGCTTCCTCGGCACCACTGTTCCGGCGATTCACGCGATGAAACCGGGCAGCTGCGGTCCCGCCGCCCCGGGGGTTCATCCGGTCATCTATGACGAGACCGGCGCCGAAGTTCCCAAGGGCTCCGGAAAAGCGGGCAACATCTGCATCCGCAATCCGTGGCCGGGCATCATGCAGACGATCTGGGGCGATCCCGACCGCTACGTCAAGACGTACTACGGGAAGTACAACAAGAATCCCCGCAGCAAGGACTGGCGCGACTGGCCCTTCATGTGCGGCGATGGCGCGGTGCAGGCGGCAGACGGCTATTACCGCGTCCTGGGCCGCATTGATGATGTGATCAATGTCGCCGGTCACCGCCTCGGCACCAAGGAGATCGAGTCCGCCTGTCTCACGGTCCCGGAAGTCGCCGAGGCCGCCGTCGTCCCTGTCCAGGACGAGGTGAAGGGCCGCGTCCCCGAGGTCTACATCGCGGTCAAGCCGGGCGTGCAACCGAGCCAGGACGTCATCGACCGCGTGATAAAAGCCAACGAAGAGGTGATCGGCAAGATCGCGCGCCCCAAGCACGTGTACATCGTGCCGGATATGCCGAAGACGCGCTCGGGGAAGATCATGCGTCGGGTGCTCGCGGCGATCTCGAACCGCCGCGATGTCGGCGACGTCACGACACTCGCCAACCCGGACGTGGTCGAGCAGATCCGCCTCATGGTGCAAGGCAAGGAGAAAGGGACCACCGGGCAGGGAGAATTGCCGGAAGACATCGCGAAGTACGGCCAGGTAGAATAGGTCAGGGGAGGTTGAGGAGGTTGGGGGAGGCAACCTCCACCATCCTCCGCACCCTCCATAACCTCCACCAACCTCCCTCAGAGCTCCACCTGCGTCCCCACCTCGAATACCTGATTTGTCGGGATCTTGAAGAAGGCCGTGGCCCGTAGCGCGTTCCGCGACATGAACGAGAACAGGTGCTCCCGCCACTCGGGCATGCCGGGCCGGTCGGAGGCGACGAGCGTCTCGCGGCCGAGGAAGAACGTGGTTCCCTCCGTCCGAATGTCGAGGGACTCCGCTCGGCAGCATCCCAGCACGTCCTCGATATCCGGATCGTCCATGAAGCCGTAGCGGGCAACGACCGCGTGGAATCCTTTCCCCATGCGCTTGATCGTCACACGCTCGCTCGGCTCCACATGAGGAACGTCTTCCGTGACGACGGTGAGGAACACGACCTTCTCGTGCAGCACCTTGTTATGGGCGAGGTTGTGCACCAGCGCTGGGGGTGTGTGGTCCGCGGTGCCGTACATGAAGACGGCCGTGCCCGGCACGCGGGTGGGCGGCTCCGCCGCGAGATCGGCGAGCAGCATCTTGAGCGGCACCGTCTTCTCGAGCATGCGCTTGGCGAGGATCTCCCGCCCGCGCTTCCAGGTCGTCATCAGCAGGAAGATGGCCGCCGCGATCACCAGGGGGACCCAGCCACCGTAGCGAATCTTCAGCATGTTCGCCGCAAAGAAGGGGAGATCCACGCACAAGAACAGGCCGGCCACGGTCGCGGCGCGGGCGAAGCTCCAGCGCCACACTTCGCGGCTCATCACGTAGAACATGAGCGTGGTGATCAGCATCAGGGTCGATAACGCCACGCCGTAGGCCCCCGCGATGTTGCTCGACGTGCGGAACCCGAGGACGAGCGCACACGTGAGCACCATGAGGGCCCAGTTCACGGTGGGCACGTAGATCTGGCCGATCTCGCGCGACGACGTGTGCTCGATGCGCAGCCGCGGGCTGTAGCCGAGCTGCACCGCCTGGCGCGTCAGCGAGAACGCGCCCGAGATGACCGCCTGCGAGGCGATGATCGTGGCCGCGGTCGCCAGCGCGATCAGCGGGTACAGGGCCCAGCTCGGCGCGAGATGGTAGAACGGGTTCACCGCCGCGCTCGGTTCGCGCAGTAACAGCGCCCCCTGCCCGAAGTAGTTGAGGAGCAAGCAGGGCAGCGCGGCGCCGAACCACGCGATTTGAATCGCGCGATGACCGAAGTGACCCAGGTCCGCGTACAACGCCTCGCCGCCGGTGACCGCGAGGAAGACGGCGCCCAGGACCACGAAGCCCCGGTGTACGTCCGCGGCGAAGAACCGCACCGCGTGGTAGGGAGAGACTGCGGCGAGCACTCCGGGTTGCTGCATGATCTCGCCCAGGCCGAGCACGCCGATGGTGGCGAACCAGACGAGCATCACCGGCCCGAACACGGCGCCGATCCGGGCGGTGCCGCGACTCTGCACCAGGAATAACCCGATCAAGATCACGAGCGTCCCCGGGATCACCCACGAGGCCAGCGCCGGCGTCGCGATCTCGAGCCCCTCGACGGCGCTCAGCACCGAGATCGCGGGCGTGAGGCCTCCATCCGCGTACAAGAGCGCCGACCCGAATATTCCCAGGATGATCATTACGCGACGGGGCGTCAGGCCCCGGGCCAAGCGGCTGCCATTCACCAATGCCATCAACGCGAGCACGCCGCCTTCGCCCTTGTTATCAGCGCGGATGATGACGATGTGATACTTGATCGTCACGACGATCACGAGCGCCCAGAAAACCAGCGACAGCACGCCGAGGACGTTGCCCGGTGTGACCGCGATCCCGTGAGTGCCGTAGAAGGACTCGCGGATGGCGTACAGGGGGCTCGTGCCGATGTCGCCGTACACCACACCGAGTGCCGCGAGCGCGAGCGTGAGGAGATACCGGCCGTGCGGTTGCTGGGGAACGACGGGTTGCGCAGGCGAGGTCATGGCCGTGAATACTAGCGGGTCGACGTGTTCCCCGAACGCGGCGCGCGCAGCTCGAATATCGACAGCAGCCACACGATCGTCATGATCACCGCCGAGGCCACGCACCACCGGCAGATCGCGTGCAGCACGAACAGCTCGATGGCCGTCAGATACAGCGTGAAGGCGAACCCCGCCGTGGAGAGCGCCGCGAAGACGCGCGGCACGCGCCGGTCCGCGGTGAACCTCGGCTGCAGGCCCACGAGCCCCACGGCGAACAGCGCCGCGTATCCGCCCACGCCGTACAGCGCCACCGGCAGACCAAACAGCTCGGCGTAGCGACTCGCCTGGACGAACTCGCAGCTCCCGGTGCCGCACTGCAGCTGGCCGAGCACGCCGATCTTGTAGAGCCAGAGATAGGTCGCGACGAGCAGCCCCACGAGCGTGAGGAGCACGAGCGCCTGGCGTCGGATCACTTGTGCTTCTTGGTCAGGCTGTCGACGAGCGCCTTGAAATCGTCCGAAGTGCCGCGGCCCGTGTACGGACGCCCCTTCACGAAGAAGCTCGGCGTGCCCCGCACGCCGAGTGCGTCGCCCTCCTGTATACTCGCGTCGAGCCGCGCGGCGTAGCGCTGACCGTCCATGCAGGCGTCGTATTTGTCGAGGTCGAGCCCGATGGCGCGAGCGAAGTCACGGAACAGCGAGCGCGGGTTCTTCCCCGTCTGGGCCCACTGGTGGTTGTTGAACAGCTGGTCGTGCATCTGCCAGAACTTGCCCTGCTCTCCGGCGCACTGGGCGGCCATCGCCGCGTAGCGGGAGTATTGGTGCGAGGGCAACGGAAAGTCGCGAAAGCGCCACCGCAGCTTTCCGGTCGCGATCAGCTGCTCGCGGATGACCGGCATCTGCACCGTCGCAAACGACGCGCAGAACGGACACTCGAAATCCGAATACTCCGTGACCTCGACCGGCGCGGAGTCCGATCCCACTGTAAAGCCGTGGAACGCATCCGTCGCCGCGACCGGGAGCGGCGCGCTCGGCGCCGGCGGCGCAGCGCTGCGCTGCGACTGATACCACAGTGCCCCACCGCCGATCACGGCGACCGCCACCAGCAACAGATAGAACCCTTTCATTCGTCTCGAGCCCTCCGCCACGGTTCGTCGTCCTCGTCGTCCTCGAATCCGGCGGCGGCATCGCGCGCCCGCCGCTCCGCCTCGTCCACGATGCGCCGACCCTCCGCGATCTCCGGCGTATCGTACGTCACCCGCACCTCATAGTGAAACAACTCGCTCCGCGCGTTCCCCAGGAGCTTTTGGAGCTCCGGCGCGCGCTCCAGCAGGCGGCCCGAGCGGTCCAGTGTCTGAATGCGCTCAGCCAGCGCGCGCAGCATGGCGAGCAGGCGCTCGGCGCGGTCCGGTCCGTACACCTCTTCCGAGTGATCGCTCATGTGCCCGCCTTCCCTGATGTGTCCACCGCCCCGCCCGCTCCCCCGTCCATGATAATACCACTCCCGGCCGCCGTGCTCGGCCTTTGCGTGATGCAACGCGCTCTATTACATTGCGGCGCCGATTGATCGGCGGCTTCGAGCGACCCGAGCCGTCGCCCGAGTCCCCGCATTCCCGGTCCACCGAGACAAGAGGAGCACCCCACGCATGACCAAGAAGCGTTCGGAACCCCGCAAACTGTCCACTCCCACCCCCTTCGAACAGGCCCGCGACGAGCTGTTCTCGCACATCCTGCGCTGCGGCGTGCTGGAAGCCACGCCGGAGCACCAGAAGGAATGGTTCGACGACACGATGCTCTACCTCGCGGAGCGCTACGATGCGTTGGACGAGCAGCAGCTGGCGGAGTTGCGCGTGCTAGGCGAGCGTTACTGCCGGCCCGTAGTCGGGCGGAGCGCGCCCGTGGGCGCGAGCGTTTGAGCAGCGCCGACCGGGATGCATCCGGGCGCCCTCCTTCTCGCGGGGCGCCCTTTTTATTGGTGCGGCCAAGACGAGGCGAAGCGTCGGAACCGCCGCCCCAGGGCGAGCCGCACGCCACCGCCTAACCCGAGCTCCGCGTACCAACCCGCCCCGGCACCGGGCCCCACGTCCAC
>Ga0114129_10009862_pt1 | contig 13618 bp, 9 predicted proteins | sample RhiMetdeltSRZDD1_FD_80071 | JGI IMG/M metagenome (GOLD analysis project Ga0114129, IMG submission 80071) | Populus rhizosphere microbial communities from Tennessee, USA - Rhizosphere MetaG P. deltoides SRZDD1 (version 2) (version 2) | ecosystem: Host-associated > Plants > Roots > Rhizosphere >...
CGCGCCGGCAACACCGATTGCCGGCGTCAACGCCCTATATGTGCGATCGCTGCGCCGACTTTCAAGCCGCGATCTCCGCTACCCCGCGGCCCTCGGACCCGCCTGCAGGTGCGCCACGCCGGCCCGCCGGAAAGCCTTCAATCGACGCGCAGGGCTTCAGATGAGGAAATCTTCCTTCTTTACCTTGCCGCTTTTTGTCGCGGCGGCCATCCAGCGTGGCATGCGGCCGCGGCCAGTCCAAGTATTGTCCGGATTCTTGGGATCACGATATTTCGGTGCGACGCTGCCCTTGCCCTTGCGGCCCTTGCCGAAAAGCTCGTGAATCTCGAAGCCGTGCTCCCTGGCGATGTCGACCAGCCGCTGCCGGAGGGCGCTGCGCTCCGCGTTCTGCTTCTCGATCTTCAGACGCTCGATCTGGGCCTCCATTTCGGACAGCTCGGCATAGGTCAGTTTCTCGAGGCCATTGGCACGTGCCATTTTCTCTCTCCGGGGCAGCGGGTATTTTGGATGCGGTGAATATCAATTGCTTCGGTTTATAAAGAATTGCAACCAGAATCGCAATGAAGGTGGAACAAACCGTGGCTGGCCAACCTCTCTCCAGGCATCCTACATGATCCTCACGATGTGTTAGAGCGCCTACCCGAATTCTGACATTTTAACCCGGATTCCCTTCGACTTGCACAGAGCGTGGCAAAAGCACAACGTCCGAGGCATTTGCCGAGTTCTGATAAAGGATTGGATACCCAAAAAGGACGAACACGAATATCTCTGCAATATCAATCCATTTTCCACGATTCTTCTGGGCAAACAGAGAGCAGCAGAGGCGGCACATGCAGAAAGTCGACGCATCCATCCCTCGTATTCCCTTGATCAAGAAGGCACCCAAGGCAGAAACGGTGACATTGCGCCATCTGGCGGCGGCGCTGGCCGAGAGCCATGGCGTCAAGAAAACGCAAGTCAACACCATGCTCATGGACATGGTCGGAGCGATTGCCAAGCACCTCAAGAAGGGCAAGCGCATCCGCCTCAACGGCCTCGGCATCCTGCAGGTGCGCAAGCGTCCGGCACGCATGGGGCGCAACCCCGCTACCGGCGAGGCTATCAAGATCAAGGCCAGCAAGAAGATCGCATTCCGCGCTTCGAAGGAGCTCAAAGCAGCCGTCTAGGTCGATCCGGTCCACGTTGGCCTGGCCCCGCTTCGGCGGGGCCTTTTTTGTGCGCGCTATCGCCAGTATCCGCTGACTTGAGTCTTGCCGATTAACGAAACATGGAAATTTCGATTAAACGACGTGGTCGGGCTCGAGCGCGCATGCACTCTCGCCTCTTTCAACCTGCAGCGTTGCGTGAGAGATCCCGAACCGGTCGTGCAGTGATCTCGCCACTGCAGCAAGGAATGCATCACCGGGCGATCCCTGTGGCATCACGAGATGGCAGGTGAGAGCCGTTTCGGTTGTGCTCATCGGCCAGATATGCAGGTCATGGATCGACGCAACGCCCGACACCTCCTCCAGGTGCAGGCGGACCGCTCCCGGATCGATGCCGGCCGGGACGGCGTGCAGGGCCATGTTGACAGAGTCGCGCAGCAGGCCCCAGGTCCCCCACACGTGGACGCCGGCGATCGCGAGACGGACCAACGGGTCCAGCCAAGTCCATCCCGTCAGCAATATGGCTAGTCCAGCCAGCACCACGCCGAGAGACACCGCCGCATCCGCTACCATGTGCAGGTAGGCTCCGCGCACGTTGAGATCGCTCTTGCGGCCGCGGGCAAACATCCAGGCGGTGGCAGCATTGATGACAATACCTACCCCGGCGACGACCATCACGGTGAAGCCGGCCACGGGCTCGGGCCGGCCAAAGCGCTGCACGGCCTCCACGGCAATGGCGCCGACCGCGACCAACAGGATCACCGCGTTGGCGAGAGCCGCCAGTATCGAAGAAGAGCCGAGCCCATAGGTATAGCGCGGGGTCGGCGCGCGGCGGGCCAAGGAGTTCGCGGTCCAGGCGACCAGCAGGGCGAACACATCGCTAAGGTTGTGACCAGCATCAGCGAGCAGGGCCATCGAGTTGGCAAGGAAGCCAGACGCGGCCTCGATCACGACGAAGAGCAGGTTCAGCGCGGTCCCCACCGCGAACGCCCAACCGAAATCCCCGGGCGCGTGGTTGTGGCCCGAGGCGTGTTGATGTCCGTGGTGGTGCCCGGAATGCTGGCGGTCGTGGTGGGCGTGTGCCATCAGGAATACCTGCTCTCCTGGAATGTCTCATCCGCGCCTGCGTACGGTCAACGTCCGCAGGTGATCGCCTCCACAGCGCAGATTGCGGCGCCCGGCCATCTGACGCGCGGGACGGCGATGAGCTACACCAACTGCACGTGATCCCTCCCCGGCAGGTGCCATGCGAGCAGCGCAGCAAAAATCGAAGAGGCGAAGGACGCCCGAGGGCCTGGAGGCCAGGGAGCTTGCTGTTCGGCTCATCGCCGGCGTGCTCGCCGACAAGAAGCCCTTCGAGCAGGTACAGGCGGCCTGTCTTGCACACCCGCGCACTGCGCAGCTCGAGCCGCGGGACCGCGCCTTCGCCCGAGCAATCGCGGCGACGGTGCTGCGCAGGCAGGGCGAGCTTGAGTTCGTGCTGGCAAGCTTCCTGGAGCATCCGCCCCGCCACGAAGGGCGCCTCTGGTCGATCCTGCTCACGGGTACCGCCCAGCTCGTCTGCCTCGAGCTGCCGGCGCACGCCGTAGTCGACCTCGCCGTCGAGACGGCGCGGCGCGACCCTCGTGCACATCGATTCGCCAAACTCGTGAACGCCGTCCTGCGACGGGTGGCCGAGCACGGGCGCGAGCTGCTATCGGGACAGGACGGCGTGCGCCTCAATGTTCCCGACTGGCTCTGGCTGCGCTGGAGTGCGGTGTACGGAGAGGACACAGCCCGCCGCATCGCCACCGCAAGTCTGACAGAAGCAGCCCTCGACATCAGCGTCAAACCAGGCGGCGGGATGAGCCTGGAGGCGTGGGCGGAACGCCTTGGCGGCCGCCTGCTGCGCACCGGCTCCATTCGCCTGCCGGCGCACGGCCGCATCGAGGATCTGCCTGGTTACGGCGACGGGGCATGGTGGATCCAGGATGCCGGCGCGGCGCTTGTCGCCCGCGTGGCGGGCGAGGTGAGCGGGCTCAGCGTCGCCGATCTGTGCGCAGCCCCCGGTGGCAAGACGGCGGCGCTGGCAGCAGGCGGCGCGCATGTCACGGCCGTCGACTTCTCGGCCGCGCGCCTTGCTCGCCTGCGTCACAACCTGGAACGGCTGCGCCTCTCCGCGGAGGTTGTGGAAGCCGATGCCGCCGCCTGGGCGCCGAGGCGGAGCTTCGACGTCGTGGTCCTCGACGCGCCCTGCACGGCGACAGGAACCATCCGCCGCCATCCCGACATCCTACGGCTAAAACGGGCGGAGGACGTGGGGCGCATGGCACTCCAGCAGCATGCGCTGCTGGCGCATGCCGGCTCCCTCGTGCGGCCGGGAGGACGGCTCGTCTACAGCACCTGCTCGCTGGAGCCGGAGGAAGGCGCGGCGCAGATCGATGCGTTCCTCGCAGCCGAGGCGGACTTTACGCGCCTGCCTATCACCGCCAACGAGATCGGCGGCGAGTCGGAGTGGGTAACGCCGGGCGGAGACCTCCGGACGCTGCCGTTTCATCTTCCGCAGGAGCCGCAGAGTCTGTCCGGCATCGACGGATTTTTCGTCGCCCGGCTGCAGCGTCGCCCCTAAGCGAAGTTGTACACACGCGATGCACAACCTTATTGCCCCCGGGGCTTGGCGAGGCCGCCCCAGGCGGCTAAGCGAGCAGCATGGACAATCTATCCGCGCGAGCACCGGCCCTGCGCAGGGCAATGGGGGGGCGCGTCCTGGGGGCCCGCAAGCAGGCGGGGCTTGCGCTGCTGGCCGTGCAGCGCGCCGGTCGTAGCACGCTGGCGCGAATGCGGCGCTCGCGCCTGCTGATGTGGCAATACGCGTCGCCCGCCGCCGAGGAGCTGCTGCTAACGCCCCCAGACCTGCGCCCTCAGGACGCAAGCTTTATCGTCGAGGTGGCTGCTGGCAGCTTTGGCTTGGCGGGCAGGGTCGCCAATCTCAAGGGCCGTTCGCCGTTCGCCGTCGACCCCCCGAGTGGGGCCTGGACGCGCGAGCTGCATGGCTTCGGCTGGTTGCGGCACCTGGAAGCCGCAGGCTCGCGCGACGCCGCCGTGATCGCGCAGAACCTCGTGGCCGATTGGATCAGGCGAAGCGTCCGGGGCAAGCACCCTGAGGATGCCTGGCGGGCCGAGGTTGTGGCGCGGCGGTCGATGTCCTGGCTGTCGCACTCTAGTCTCCTGCTCGATGGCTCCGATGCGAAGCGCTACGCCGCGGTGATGCGCAGCATCAGTGCGCAGATCACCTACCTCGCGACTGCCTGGCGCGAAGCAGCGGACGGATACCCGCGGCTGGTCGCCCTGATCGGTCAGGTGCATGCGGCGCTCTGCATTGCCGGCCATGACCGCAAGCTGGCGCAGGCGCAGGCGCTGCTGGTCGCGGAGCTGCACCGCCAGTTCCCGACGGACGGCGGTCACGTCGGCCGCAACGCGTGGGTGCTCGTCGAGCTGCTGCTCGATCTGCTGCCGCTGCGCAGGTGCTTCGCGGCAAGAAACAAGGCAGCGGATCCGGCACTTCTGGCCAGCATCAAACACATGGTCGAAATGCTGCGTCACCTGCGCATGGGTGACGGCACGCTGGCACGCTTCAACGGCGTCGGAGCAAGCGAGCGAGGTGCGCTTGCAACAGTCGTGGGCTACGACGATGACGCGCCTTGCGGGGTGGCGAGCGTCCGTTCGGGCTACGCGCGGCTCTGCCGCGGCGCCGCCCTCGTGCTGGTGGACGCGGGATCTGTCCCGCCGCTGCCGCTGGCAGGCTCGGCGTGTGCCGGCTGCCTCTCCTTCGAGCTGAGCGCCGGGCCAGAGCTGCTGATCGTCAACGGCGGCATGCCCGGGCAAGACGAGGCGAGCCGCCGCGCGACTGCCCGCGGCACCTCCAGCCACAATACCTTGTGCCTGGGCGAAACATCGTCGGCTCGGCTGGTGCGCGATGCAAGGCTGGAGCGCGAGATCGGCAGCTCGCCGCTGAGTCAGCCCGACAATGTCACCTGCACCCTGCGCGAGCTGAGCGGTGCGGTCGAACTCGAGGCCTCGCACGACGGCTATGCCGGGACCTTCGGCCTCGTGCACACGCGCATCCTGAAGCTCGATGCGGAGGGCCGTGCCTTGACGGGCTGCGACCGCCTCGCGCCAGCCAAAGGTGGCGTTCTGCGCTTTTCCTGGGACGTGCCCATTGCGGCTCATTTCCATCTGCACCCGCAGGTCGAGGCCCGCGTCGGGGCTTCTCCCGACGTCGCCGAGCTGTGGCTTGAGAGTGGTGAGCTATGGCAGCTCGCGGTGGTAGCTGGCGCTGCGCTTTCGATCGAGGACAGCCTGCACTTTGCCGACTCCGGCGGCACACGCGTGGCGCTGCAAGTCGTGCTGCGGGCCAAATGCTACGGCGCGGCCGAGGTGTCATGGACCATCGAGCACATTGACAGAGGTTCTACGACCTATGCCGCTGCGCTCAAGCGCCGGGGAGCAGGGCTCGTCGACAGGCTGGCAGAGGCTGGCACGGGCCAGGCGACGGTACTGGAGTAGCCTGCAGGGTCGCGACATGCGAGCGCCTGTTGTTCGATCTCCATCCGTGCTACCGCGCGTGCCAGTTTGCAGCCGAGGGCAACAGCCATGACCAACCCAAGCCCTGCCGCCGCTCAGCCGATCCGCCGCGCGCTGATCTCGGTCTCTGACAAGACTGGCCTTGCCGACTTCGCCCGCGCTCTGGCCGAGTGGGGAATCGAGATCCTGTCGACCGGCGGCACAGCCAAGGCCATCAAGGAGGCCGGCATCGCTGTGAAGGATGTGGCGGAGCACACGGGCTTTCCCGAGATGATGGACGGTCGCCTGAAGACGCTGCATCCCAAGGTGCATGGTGGTCTGCTGGCCGTGCGCGGTGATGTCGAGCACGAGCGGGCCGCGAGCACGCACGGCATCCCGCCCATCGATCTGCTCGTGGTGAACCTCTATCCGTTCGAGGCAACGGTCGCGAAGGGTGCGCCCGACGCGGAGTGCGTCGAGAACATTGACATTGGCGGGCCGGCGATGATCCGCGGCGCGGCCAAGAACTGCGCGGCCGTGACCGTCGTGGTGGAGCCCGAGGACTACGCCAGGGTGCTGGCGGAAATGGCACAGCACGGTGGCGGCACGAGCCTGGGACTGCGTAAGGCGCTCGCCGCCAAGGCCTATGCGCGCACAGGTGCCTATGATGCGGCGATCAGCGGCTGGTTTGCTGAGACGCTGGGCGAGAAGGCGCCCGCCTGGCGCGCCGTCGGCGGACGCCTGGCGCAGGAGCTGCGCTATGGCGAGAACCCGCATCAGCAGGCGGCATTCTACCTGTCGGGGGAGCGCCGCCCCGGAGTTGCGACGGCGGTGCAGCATCAGGGTAAGGAGCTGTCCTATAACAACCTCGGCGACGCCGACGCGGCTATGGAGCTGATCGCCGAGTTCGATCCCAAAGCCTCACCCGCGGTCGCCATCATCAAGCACGCCAATCCCTGCGGCGTGGCGCTCGGCAAGACGCTGCTGGAAGCCTATGCGAAGGCGTTCCGCTGCGATCCGGTCAGCCCGTTCGGCGGCATTATCGCGTTGAACGGCACGATCGACGCGGAGACGGCGCGCGAGATCACTGCAATCCTCACAGAGGTCGTCATTGCGCCTGACGCGACGCCGGAAGCCAAGGCCATCTTCGCCAAGAAGAAGAACCTGCGGCTGCTGACGACCGGCGCCTTGCCTGACCCGCGGGCGCGCGGATCGATGTTCCGCTCGATCGCCGGCGGCTTTCTCATACAGACACGCGACAACGTCGTGATCGATGATCTCGAACTCAAGGTGGTGGGCAAGCGGCCGCCGACGGCGCAAGAGCTGGCCGATCTGAAGTTCGCCTTCAGGGTGGCCAAGCACGTCAAGTCGAATGCCATCGTCTATGCCAAGGAAGGTGCCACGGTCGGTATCGGCGCGGGCCAGATGAGTCGGGTTGACAGCGCGCGCATCGCCGCCCTCAAGTCCATCGATGCCGCCAAGGCCGCCGGGGAGGCGGAGCCGCTCGCCAAGGGCTCGGTGGTGGCATCGGATGCGTTCTTTCCGTTCGCCGACGGATTGCTGGCTGCCGCCGAGGCCGGTGCGACGGCCGTGATCCAGCCGGGCGGCTCGCTGCGCGACGACGAGGTGATCAAGGCCGCCGACGAGAAGAACCTCGCCATGGTATTCACCGGCATCCGCCACTTCCGGCATTGATGCAATCACTGCGCTCCGTGCTGAGCTTGTCGAAGCACGGATGGCATGCGCGGCCTGTCCTTCGACAAGCTCAGGACGAGGGCGACATGCGTGACGCAGTGCGTTAGCGAACCAACCATCTCCCTCCGCCCCGCGATCGCAGAGGATCGCTTTCGCATCCGGCGCTGGCTGGGTGAGCCCGGCGTGGCAGCCGCCTGGGGAAATACGGCGAGCGCGGAAGCGGAAATTAATCTCGCCATGGGCGGCGGGGCCGCGCTCTGCCGGATCGTCGAGCGCGCAGGCGCAGCGGCGGGCTATGCGCATGCGATCGAAATCGGCCTGCTGGGAGGAGGATGGCCGGAAAGCCTGCCCCCCGGCACCTGGCACGTGAACTTTCTCATCGTGGCGACGGAGGAACGCCCCGACGGCCTCGAGGGCGACATGCTTGCACGGCTCGTTCGCGAGGTCTTCGCCAGCACGCTGGCTGTCGCCTGCTCGGGCGTGGTGTCGATCAGGAACGAGGCGCTGGCGCGGACCTACGAACGGGTCGGCTTCCGCTGGCAGCAGATCTTCGAGGATCGCCTGCTCGGCCCTTCGTGGTTGATGCTGATCGAGCGGCCGAAATAGCATCGGCGATCTCGCCGAGCTGGCCGGCCGCGACCATGAGGCGGGAAACCGTAAGCGTCCCCTCGCCGGCGATCTCATTCAGCGTATCTTTGACGCGTGCGAGCATAGGCCCCTGCCTCGCCGCCCAGGCTTCCGCCGTGTCCGGGACGCCTGCTGCGTGAATGGCATCGCGCGTGAACGCGGCCTGGGCGGCCGCCAGCTGCGCGAGCGCCTGCGCCACGGCGAGGCGATCGTAGGTATCGGGCGTCGCGATGGCGCTGGCTCGGGCGGCAAGCTCCGTGAAACGCAGCTGGTCGCCGATCGCGAGGTGGATTCTCGCGACCTCCGCAACCGGCGCTTCGGTCTGCGCCGCGATCTCCGTGATTTGCGGCGCCTGCCCGATCACGTCCAACTCGGCCGTCGCTATGGCAAGCTCGAGGGGTACCCCCGTGCCGGCGAGGCGAGCCGCCTCAGCGGCGAGCCGCGCCCGCTGGCGGTCGGGCAGGACGTCCGCAAGCGCCTCTCTCAGGCTTGCCAGGCCCTGGCAATGGCTGGCGATGGTGCCGTTGAGATCGGACGACGCCGCGCCGTGGCGGAGGAACCAGAGCGTCTGTGTGTTCACAAGCTCCCGCACCGCGAGGTAGAGGCCAAGCTGGGCGGAACCCTTGGCACGGCCGTCGAGCGCATCGATCCGCTGCCACAAGGCCGGCAGCTCGAAGACCTCGCGCGTGACCCAGAAGGCTACAGCGGCGTCCGCGGTCGTGCGAGCGGTCTCCTCGGCCAGACGCACGGCCATCGCCGGACCGCCACGGTTGATGATCGCGTTCGTGAGACCGAGCGCGATGATCTCCCGGCGCAGGCTGTGCCGGGAGATGCCGTCGGCGAAGCGCTCGCGGAGCGCGGTGGGGAAATAGCCAGCCAGCCACCCCTCCAACTCCGGCGCATCTGGTACGGCGCTGCCGAGTAGGTCCTGCTGAAGCGCAATCTTGGCATAGCTCAGCAGGACGGCGAGCTCGGGGCGGGTGAGGCCGCGCCCGGCGCGCGTGCGCTCCTGCAGCTCCATGTCGGTGGGGAGCGATTCGAGTTTGCGATCGAACAGCTGCCTCGCCTCGAGCGCTCGCATCAGCAGGCCGTAGTCGGCGAGCTCGCGCGGGCTGCGACGTTCGGCAACACTGAGAGCCAGCGACTGCTGGTAGTTGTTGCGCAGCGAGGCAGCCGCGACGTCCTCGGTCATCTCGGCCAGCAGCTTGTTGCGGGCCGCATGCGCCAGCTTGCCGGCCCGCATCGCAGGCGACAGCGCGATCTTGATGTTGACCTCCTGGTCGGAGGTGTTCACGCCTGCCGAGTTGTCGATGAAGTCGGTGTTTATGCGCCCGCCGCGGGTGGCGAACTCGATGCGGCCCCGCTGCGTCACGCCGAGGTTCGCACCCTCGCCGATCACGCGCGCCCGCACCTCGCCCGCGCTGATGCGCAAGGGATCATTGGCACGGTCGCTGACCTCGCTGTCGGTTTCCCCCGTCGCGCGCACGTACGTGCCGATGCCACCAAACCAGAGCAGATCGGTCTTGCACCTAAGGACAGCCCGAATCAGCTCCTGGGGCGTGAGGCTTGTCGCCTCGACATCGAGCAGCCGCCTCATCTCCTCGCTGATCGGAACCGACTTGGCCGCGCGGGAAAAGACGCCGCCGCCCCTGGAGGTCCTGGCCTTGTCGAAGTCCTGCCAGCTCGAGCGCGGCAGGGCGAACAGGCGCTTGCGCTCAGCATAGGCGCCCGGGCCCGGGCTCGGGTCGATGAAGATGTCGCGGTGGTCGAAAGCAGCGACCAGCTGGATGTGCTCGGAGAGCAGCATGCCGTTGCCGAATACGTCGCCCGACATGTCGCCGACACCCACCACGCCGAACGGCTCGTGCTGAATATCCATGTCCATCTCGCGGAAGTGCCGCTTCACGCACTCCCACGCACCCCGCGCCGTGATCGCCATGCCCTTGTGGTCATAGCCGGCCGACCCGCCGGAGGCGAAGGCGTCGCCCAGCCAGAAATCGTGTGCGGCTGAGATCTCGTTGGCGATGTCGGAGAACGTGGCAGTGCCCTTGTCCGCGGCGACCACGAGATAGGCGTCGTCGCCGTCGTGGCGGACGACATGGCGCGGCGGCACGATCCTGCCGTCCTTGACGTTGTCGGTGATGTCGAGCAGCGCCGAGATGAAAATGCGATAGGCGGCAATGCCCTCCTTCTGTATCTCTTCGCGGCTCCCGGCGCGCGGCAGCTGCTTGGGCAGAAAGCCGCCCTTGGCGCCCGACGGCACGATGACGGCATTCTTGACAAGCTGGGCGCGCACCAAGCCCAGCACCTCAGTGCGGAAATCCTGCGCGCGGTCGGACCAGCGGATGCCGCCGCGCGCGATCGGCGCAAAGCGCAGGTGGATGGCCTCGACGCGGGGCGAGTAGACCCAAATCTCGCGGAAGGGCTTAGGCTGCGGCGCGGCCTCAACTGCCTTGCTATCGAGCTTGAAGGCGAGCGTCGCCGGGCGCACGCCGGCGCTGTCCGACAAGTAGAAGTTCGTACGCACCGTGGCGTCGACAAGATTGACGAACTGGCGCAGGATCCGGTCCTCATCGAGGCTCGGGACGGCCGCCAGCGCACCATCGATGCGTTGCCGGATCGGCACCTCCGCGTCCCGGCGTGCGGCGATGCCGCCCAATCCGCGGTGCGGATCGAAACGCAAATGGAAGAGCTCCACCAGGTCTCGCGCGAGCCCGGCATGGCGCACGAGCGTGTCGGCGAGGTAGCGCAAGCCGAACGGCGAACCGAGCTGGCGCAGGTAAGCGCCATAGGCCCGCAGGGCCGCAACCTCGCGCCAGTCGGCCCCCGCCCCGACAACGAGGCGATTGAATCCGTCGTTGTCGGCCTCGCCGCGGAGGGTCGCAAGGAATGCAGCCTCGAGGCGCTTGTCATGAAGCGCAAGTTCGATGGCGGAGCCGTCGGCCATCTCCAGCACCATGTCGTGCAAGGCGACACGACGCACTCCATCCGGGAAGCGCGGCCGGATATTGTAGGAGCGTTCGTCGATGGCCGAGAAGCCGAGGTTCTCCAACACCGGCACGCGCTGGGAAAGCGGGATCGGTGCGTCGAGCGAATAGACCGCCGCATGGATGCGGCTCGGGGGCGCGTCGGGCGTGCGGTAGAAATCGATGACGACGGGATGCCCCGGTTTCAGGCGCTCGATGCGCTTGATATCCTCGAGGGCACGCTCAGCCGGAAAGGTCTCGGCATAGCCCGCCGAGAACGCTGCCCCGTACTTGGCCTGCAATGCGTCTGCCTGATCATCCTGGGTGGCGATGGCATCGGCCAGCCGGTCCTCCCAGGTGCGCACAATCGCGGTGATCTGACGCTCCAGCTCCTCCACGTCGGCATGCGGCGTCGGCCCTTCATACCGGCCGATGATGAACTGCACGCGGACCAGCGGGCCCTCGGGGAATGTCGGATAGAAGGCGGAGACGCGGCCGCGATAGGTCTCGGCGAGCAGAGCGCCGATGCGCTCGCGCACCCTGGTGTTGTAACGGTCGCGCGGCACGTAGATGAGCGCAGACACGAACCGGTCGAAGCGGTCTAAACGGACGAACATGCGCACGCGCGGACGCGTCTCGAGGTCGAGGATGCCTTCCGCCCACTCGAGCAGCTGAGCGTCGTCGATCTGGAAGAGCTCGTCGCGCGGAAACGTGTCGAGGATGTTGAGCAGGGCCTTGCCGGCATGACTGGCGGGCGGATAGCCGGACGCAGCGACCGCCGTCTCGACTTTGTGGCGCAGCAGCGGGATTTGCCGCGGCGAGCTGACGTAGGCCTGCGAGGTGAAGAGCCCGACGAAACGGATCTCTCCCTTGGGCGCGCCGTCGTCGCGATAGGTCTTGATGCCGAGGTAGTCCATGTGCACGCGGCGGTGCACGAGGCTTACGACGTTCGCCTTGGTGATGATGAGCGGCGCCGGCTCCATGAAAAAGGCGCGCACCTCCGGCGTCATCGCAACCAGATCGGCGCCACGGCGCAGCACCTGTACGGCCGGATTGCGCAGCACGCCTAGCCCGCTGCCCTTCACGGGAGTGAGGTCGGAGCTGCCGGATGTGTCGGCAAGAAGAAACTCGCGCGTGCCGAGGAAAGTGAAGTTGTCCTGTTCGAGCCATCTGAGAAAAGCGCACGACTCGGCGAGCAACGCTGGAGGAATCGAGGCCGCCGTCGTCTCCAGCTGGCTTGCTGCCGTCACCAGCCGTTTGCGCATGGGAGCCCAGTCCGCAACCACGATGCGGACCTCATCGAGGATGCGCGATACCGATTGGGCAAGGTCGGGCGCCTCTGCGTCGGTCAGCGGACGTATGTGAATGGCGATGTAGCTCTCCTGATGCCCATCGCTCCAATTGCGGTCGCCGGGGCCGAGGAGAGACTGCAGCCGACCGGTTGCATCGCGTGCGGTCTTGAAGATCGGGTGAAGCAGCTGGCGCACTTCCAGTCCGCGGGTCTGCAGCTCGCCGAGCACCGAGTCGACGAGAAAAGGCATATCGTCGTTGATGATCTCGAGGACCGTGCTCTCAGGCCAGCTCTCCGTCTTGCCAGGCCTAGAGCGGCCGATCCGAATCTTGTGGCGGCCCGCGGGCTTGTCGGAGATAAACTCGAGAACGTCGCGGACATTGCCCGCGAGCCGGTCGGCGGGCAGCCCGCTGAAGCCGTTCAGTCCGTCGCGGCCGAAAAGCAAGGGCGCGAGGGTGGCGGCTTGCGAGCCCTTGCCCAGCACCGTCTGCACCCTGCGGATCACTCCGCCTGCCGTCGAACCGGCGTCGCGCGCCATGACCACCTCCTCAATGGAGATCCTTTTGCGAAAGTCTGGACCTCACCGCCGGCATTGACAATGCGGGTGTTCGCGCCTTGACAATCGCGTGAGGGCCCTTCCGGGGCGTCGGCCTGCAAAAGGAGATAATCGCATGGCGAAGAAGGCAAAGGTTATGGCGCTGGACGCCGGGCCGGACGCCCGTCTTGATCCCGACATGGAGGGTTACTTCGCCAAGTGCGTGGAAAAGCTGGGCTTCGTTCCCAACGTGCTCAAGGCCTACGCCTTCGACAACGCCAAGCTCAGAGCCTTCGTGCTGATGGCCGACGACCTGATGCTGGGCGACAGTGGCCTCTCCAAGCTCGAGCGCGAGATGATCGCGGTAGCCGTCAGCTCAGTCAATCATTGCCACTATTGCCTCACTTCGCACGGTGCAGCGGTACGCCAGCGGGCCAAGGATCCCGAGCTCGGCGAGCTGATCGCCCAGAACTACCGGGCGGCCGAGTTGCCGCTGCGGCAGAAGGCGATGCTTGATTTCGCAGTGCGCCTGACCGAGGCGCCAGACAAGATCGAGGAGGCAGACCGCGAAAGCCTGCGTTGCGCTGGTTTCACCGACCGCGACATCTGGGACATCGCCTCCGTCACTGCGTTCTACAACATGTCGAACCGGCTCGCGGCCGCGGCCGACATCCGGCCGAACCGGGAGTACCACTACTTGGTGCGCGAGCCGGGGGATGGCGCCGCGGGAGCGCAGGCGGGGTCCCAACACGCCGCGGGCTCACTGCCCGCGGGTGCGGGCGTGCCGGCACGGGGACGCCGAGCACGCGCCCGATGA